>Ga0307988_1000597_pt1 | contig 24401 bp, 17 predicted proteins | sample EllFjometagen183_FD_203166 | JGI IMG/M metagenome (GOLD analysis project Ga0307988, IMG submission 203166) | Marine microbial communities from Ellis Fjord, Antarctic Ocean - #183 | ecosystem: Environmental > Aquatic > Marine > Unclassified | place: Southern Ocean | collected 2014-10-08 | reverse complement strand
GTAAATCTCCCATGCTTTAAGTATTCCTTTTAAAGTAAAGTTATCTCCGGCATATTCAATCTCCGAAATATTTTTTATGAAAAAATCTGCATCACCACCAGTAGCAAATATGCTTAAATCTCCATTTATACTTTTACGCATTATTCCAATAAGTTCTTTCACTGCGCCGATCAGTCCTGAATCTATCCCCAGAATCATTTGATCTCCAGTAGCTACTCCCGGACCGTCCGGAGGCGGAACCTTGAGTGACACCAAGGGTAATTGAGCGGTATAATCATGCATACAGTTACGCATTAGTGTTCTGCCCGGCGCAATTGCGCCACCAGTAAAAACTTTGTTTTCATCAAGTAATTCAAAAGTTATCGCAGTGCCAAAATCAATACATAGAGCCGGCAATTTAAATTCGTTTTCCAGAGCGATCAAATTAGCGAGTCTGTCAGCACCCAGAGTACTGCTGTCTACTTTGCTCAAATCAATATTACATTGGCATCCAGGTTCCAGCCAGAAAATATTATAAGCCTTGAGTTTTTCTCTAAATTCAGGAACAACTGTAGCCGCGGCTATCGCTTTTTTTCCCAGAAGGATGTCTCCATTCAATTCCGCTGTCAGAACTTTTCGAGATGAAGTAATTCTGCCGTTTTCAGCTTCCGCGATTACAGTATGCGTATTGCCTATATTTAATAAAATAACCATTATATTACGCTTCTTATGCTTTGACTAAATAAATTTGGATAATTCCGCATCACCACCAAAAGAATGAACCAACTCTTTAATTCTCTGTGCGGATTTAGCATTACAAACCAAAGTCGCATCATCAGTATGTACAATAATCAAGTCTTCTACATCAATAGCCGCAATCATGTGTTTATTATCAGTGACGACAATATTATCACTGGAATCAATGCTTTCAAATAAACCGCGTACAACATTATTATTTCCGTCAGGACGTATCTGATTGCGTAATGCCGTCCAACTACCGACATCATCCCAGTCAAAAGCACATTCGGCGACAATAACATTTTCAATTTTTTCCATCACTGCATAATCAATTGATATTTTTTCGCATTTTCCATATTCTTCAACTAAAGCCGAATCAATATCATTATTGCTAAATGCTTCACCTAAGCGTCGTGCCATTGCTTCCAAATGAGGGGCATGCTGTTTAAAAGCATTCATTATGGTTTTGAATGACCAGATAAACATTCCGCTGTTCCATTTATAATTTCCATCGCTAATAAATTTTTCAGCAGTTTCAATATTAGGTTTTTCTTTAAAGCCAAGACTCTTAAAGAATTTTGTGTTTGTTCCGTCCGGGAGTTGTTCACCGCATTTTATATAACCATATCCCGTACTGGCTGACGCGGGATTAACACCGATCGTAACAACACTGTCTTTTTCCGCTGCAAGTTTTGCGCAATCTGCAAGTTCATTACGCATTGCCTCAACATTGCGAATAACATGATCAGCTGGTAATAAAAACATTACAGCGTCATCATTTCCAGCTTTGGCGCGGACTATTCCGGCAGCAAGTGCAACACATGGAGCGGTATCTCTTCCGATAGGCTCTCCAATAATATTTTCTAGAGGCAAATTTTTCAGCAAAGACTGCATTGGAGCGACATAATCCTGATTAGTTATAATCAGGATATTTTCTGAGGGAACCAAAGGCTTCAAACGTTCTACTGTTTGCTCAAGAAGAGTTAAATTGCCTATTAAGCGCAATAATTGTTTTGGATGATTTGCTCTGCTTTGAGGCCAGAATCGTTCACCTTTGCCACCAGCCATTACTACTGCATAAAAATTTTTATTTTCCATAATTTATTTTAACCAAGTTTTTCGATGATTTTGGTAAGAGGCATAAACAAGGCGATAACGATAGTACCAACGACCACCGCTAGGCCCACAATCATAAGAGGTTCAATCAGTGAAGTCAATGCACCCACCGCATTATCAACTTCTTCCTCATAAGTATCCGCTACTTTCTCAAGCATATCGGGTAACTTACCAGTTTCTTCACCCACCTCAATCATACTTACAACCATTTCTGGGAAAATCTTAGTCGCGCCAAGCGGCGGAGCAATACCTTCCCCTTCTTTTACCGCGTCATGCACTTTTGCAACAGCGTTAGAAACCACATCGTTACCAGCGGTATCTTTCACGATAACTAATGCGCTTAAAACACCAACACCTGAAGCCATAAGCGTTCCAAGTGTTCTGGCAAAACGTGAAATAGCAGTTTTTGCTATAATTGGGCCAAACAAGGGCATGTTATATTTAAGCCAGTCAAAGGCATATTTGCCATGTTTTGTTTTACCAATCAGTTTCAAGGCGACAATGAAAACAACAATACCTGCAATACAATACAAGGCCTGATTTTTCATCACCTCGGAAGTATTAATAACCCATTGTGTAATCATCGGTAATGGTTCACCTTGAAGCAGGTCATCAAAGATTTTAGTAAAGTTAGGTACAATAAAGATCATCAAACCACTGGTAACACCACCAGCAACAGTCAAAACCACAACCGGATAAATCAATGCCGCCTTAACTTTTCCCGCGATTCTAGCGGAACTTTCCATAAATGAAGCGAGACGGTTAAGGATAGTTTCCATCGCACCAGCAGCTTCTCCGGCACGAATCATGTTCAGAAATAATTTATCGAAAGATTTAGGATTTTTTGCCAGAGCTTCCGAAAAAGTCGCGCCTGATTCAACGGCTTCAGCTGTTTCACCAAGCACCAGCTTAACAATCGGGTCTCTTGACTGTCTTTCCAGAGTTTTAAGAGAACGAATCAATGGCAGTCCAGCGTCAAGCAGAATCGCTAGCTGGCGAGTAAAGAGAGTAAGTTGTTTACGTTTGATTACCGGCGTACCGATACTCATATTCATTATACCACCTGCGCCGCCTTTTTTCTTTGCGCCACCTTTTTTGGGGCCTTTTTTAGTCGCAGCAACTTTTTCGCCTTTTGCGGGCTTTATTGACGTAGGGTACAAGTTTTGTTTTTTCAGAGCAACAGCAGCTTGTTCTTCAGTTGGAGAATCAATCTTACCTTTACGCTCTTTACCATTCGAATCCATTGCGCTATATAAAAATTGTGGCATTTTGCGCTCTCCTTAAAATATTATAGATTAATGTTATTTTATTCTAAACTTGCTAAATTTTCAATTATTGATTCAGGATCTTGCGATTTAGTGATCAAATCGTTATAACTGATCAGACTTTTACTATACAGCTCAATCAAGTGAGAATCAAGTGTATTCATTCCATATTTTGTACCAGTCTGTAATTCCGAAGATATACGGAAAGTTTTATTATCACGAATCAACGCTTGAATAGATGGTGTTGAAACCATAATTTCAAACGCGGCAACACGACCTGGTTTATCAGCCCGAGGCAGAAGTACTTGTGAAATAACAGCTACCAGTGAGGTCGCCAACTGTGTTCTAATCTGTCCTTGCTGCGCTGTCGGGAATGCATCAATAATACGGTCAACCGTTCCAACCGCACTTGAGGTATGCAGTGTACCAAAAACCAAGTGACCAGTTTCAGCCGCGGTAATAGCAGCTTCAATAGTTTCGAGGTCACGCATCTCTCCCACGAGAATCACGTCAGGGTCTTGACGGAGGGCTCGTCTTAAGGCTTCACCGAAACCTGTTGTATCAACACCGACTTCGCGTTGAATTACCATACTGCGTTTATTTTTATGGTAGAATTCTATAGGGTCTTCAACAGTAATAATGTGATGAGCCATTTCTTCATTAATGATATTAAGCATTGATGCCAGAGTTGTAGATTTACCACTACCAGTCGGACCTGTTACCAGGATCAAGCCCCTTGGGCGGAACAATAAATCTTTGATATGCATAGGCAATCCAATTTGTTCCATGGTAAGCAGAGTATTAGGAATCTGACGTAGAACAGTACCGAAGAAACCTCTCTGCTTAAAGGCACTCACACGGAAACGCGCCTGATCACCAAAAGCAAAACCAAAGTCAACTGAACCACATTCCTGAATTTGTCTCATATGAGCATCAGAAGCAATAGACTTGACCATACTTTCTGTATCTTCAGCGGTAAGAAAGTCTACTTCCAATGGGGTTAATTCACCATGAACTCGAACCATTGGTGGAGCGTTCACTTCCACATGCAAGTCACTTGCGCCTTCGTCAACTACCAATTGCAATAATTCGGTCATATTGATACTCATTTAAAACCTCCTTTATGTGTATCTTAGAATTTCGTCTACAGTTGTTTCACCATTTATAATACTTTGGACACCATCTTCCCTGATAGTTACCATTCCTTGTTCACGAGCTTTATCTCTAATAGCCATTGTCGGCGAGTTTTTCAAAATCAATTCCATCAATTCAGGAGACATTGTCAAAAGCTCACATATTGATTTACGACCGCGATATCCTGATTCATTACAACTCGGACATCCTTTGCCATAATAAAATTTTCGATCTCCAATATCTTCTCTCGCCAGTTCTAATTTTTCTAACTCTTCATCGGTGGGATCATAAGGAATACGACAACTTTTGCAAACTCTCCTTATAAGTCGTTGACTGACTATTCCGGCGATGGAAGAACAAAGCAGGAATGGTTCAACACCCATATCCACCAGACGAGTTATAGTTCCAGAGGCGTCATTCGTATGTAGAGTACTGAATACAAAGTGACCAGTAAGCGCAGACTCAATCGCGGTCTGCGCGGTTTCCAAGTCACGAATCTCACCAATCAATATTCGGTCAGGGTCTTGTCGGAGGAATGCTCGGAGCGCTTTCGCGAAAGTCATTCCGTAGGCATCATGAATGGGTAATTGAATAATACCCTCAATGTCATACTCGACCGGGTCTTCGGCAGTCAGGAGTTTTTCACCTATTTCATTTACCTCCTGCAAGGCTGAATAAAGAGTTGTTGTTTTCCCAGAACCAGTCGGTCCGGTTACCAGCAAAATACCATTCGGCATATGAACTATGTCACGCAGTTGATCCAGCACAGCCTGGCTTATGCCAAGCGCGTCCAGGTCGAGGTTTACTACGGAACGGTCAAGAATACGAAGCACCACTGATTCTCCGTAAGTTGTTGGCAGAGTAGAAACACGCAAGTCGATAGGTTTACCGCCAATTTTCAGCTGAATACGTCCATCTTGAGGGATGCGTCGTTCCGCAATATTCAAACCGCTCATAATTTTCACACGGCTTATCACTGGCACTGCGAGACTTTTTGGTGGCGGCGGCATTTCATAGAGAGTACCGTCAACACGGTAACGAATTCTGAAAGAAGTTTCAAATGGTTCGAAGTGAATATCACTTGCCTGGTCTTTTATCGCTTGATAGAGAATCACTTCCACAAAACGGACAATCGGTGCTTCATTTGCCGCGGTTTCCAAGTCTGTAACATCATCATAGTCCTCTCCTGCTTCATCATCGGACTTCATTTCAGAAAGGACATCGTGTACAGATGCTACTGTAACCGGATAATATTTTTCAATCGCAAGGTCAATTGCATCCTGTTCCGAAACCAGGACTTGGATCTCAAGTCCTAGAATAAATTGCAGTTCCTCGATAACCTGATAGTTCATCGGGTTTTTAGCGACTACTTTCAGGTTATTTCCTTCCATAAATACCGGGATAACGCCATATGCCCGGACTGTTTCCGGATCAATCATTTCAATTACGTCATGCGGAATATCAGAAGCCTTGAAATCATATATTTCTGTTCCAAGGTTATCCGCGAAATGTTGAAGTATTTCCTGTTCTGTCAGGAAACCGTAGTTGATTATGACCTCGCGGAACGAGGTCCCTGTACGGTCATGTTCGTCTTCTGAATCTTGAATTTGTTCAGAAGTACAAATTCCTTCAGTCAAGAGAATATCTTTTAGGGCTTGACCTTCAGCATCCAACATACTTGAGAGTTCCTTGCTTGTTATTTTTTGTCATTATTAAATTATTCAGCATCCTGCAAAGTAAGGCGAATAACTTCTTCGATACTTGATATTCCTGCTTCTGCTTTATGCAGACCATCATCACGCAGAGAACGCATGCCATTTGCTCTGGCGCGGTCTCTAATTACACTACTAGGCTCATTTGCAAAAATAAGTTCGCCGATATCAGGGGTAAGGATGAAAACTTCATAAATACCAATACGACCTTTATAGCCTGTATCATTACAAGCCGAGCAGCCTTTACCCTTATAAAATTTATGATTTATTAAATATTCATCATCAATACCGAGCAAGCGGCATTCTGCCGGCGTAGGAGGGGTTTCCTCTACGCATTCACTACAATTACGTCGCAGAAGACGTTGTGCCATAATAGCTCGTACACCTGATGCGACAAGGAAATTTTTAACGCCCATATCGATCAAACGTGTAATCGCACCCGGCGCGTCATTTGTATGCAACGTGCTGAATACCAAGTGTCCAGTGAGTGCCGCGTTAATCGCGATTTCAGCGGTTTCAAGGTCACGAATCTCACCAACCATTATTATATTTGGTGCTTGTCGCAGCATTGCGCGCAATGCTGTCGAGAATGTCATATTAATTTCACGCGCCACCTGTACCTGATTAATACCGCTAAGCTGATACTCAACCGGGTCTTCAACAGTAATAATTTTTCGAGTTGGTACATTAATAGTATTAATAAAAGCGTATAGAGAAGTTGTTTTTCCTGAACCTGTCGGACCTGTTACCAGAAAAATTCCATCAGGGAGCGATATAATATTGTTAATCAGTTTTAAGTCTTCAGCTAGGAAGCCTAATTTTGGGATATCCAACTGAATACTTGATTTGTCAAGAATACGCATGACGATACTTTCGCCATGAGTTGTCGGAATAGTCGATACACGCAAGTCGATATCGACATCGCCCATTTTTAGCTGGATACGTCCGTCTTGAGGTATACGTTTTTCAGTAATATCCAAGTGGGACATAATTTTCAAACGGGAAGTTAAGTTTGCCTGCAAGTATTTAGGCGGAGCTTCCTGTTCTATCAGCCTACCGTCAATCCGGTAACGGACGCGATAGCGTTTTTCAAGGGGTTCAAGGTGAATATCACTCGCGCGTAATTTATGAGCGTCAACAATTAAGAGAGAAACCAGTTTTACAATAGGAGTGTCATCTTCTCCAAGGGCTTCACTAGATCCGCCGAGTGCTCCGGCAACCATTGCCGCGTTAGCTTCTCCTTCTTCCGCAAGTTCGTCAATATAATGTTCAACTGAATCTTTAACATTAGCGTAATGTTCCTGGATAACTGAATGTATTTGATCTGCCGGAGCGGCAACTGCGTCAATATCACAACCAAGTAAATAGCGTAATGAGTCAATTGTTTCGACATCACTGGGGTCACTGATTGCGATGGTAATTACATTATCATGCTTCATTACCGGGACGACTTGATACTGCAAAACGACATCTGCACTTAATGCATTAATAACTTCGTCTTGGAAAACATAGCTTGTAAGATCTACAACTTCCATGCCGTACTGGCTGGCGAGCATTGCGAGCAATTGTTCTTCATCAATAATTCCGAGTACTTTAAGAGCGTCAATAACATCCAAACGACCATTACTGTTATCAACCTCATCCAAAGCTTTTCCTACCTGGTCATCAGTGACCATACCATACTCTTTAAGAAGTTCTAAAACATAATCATTATCTTTTGACAAAGCGCTCGTTTCCTTAATGAAAATTTCAATGTTTCAACATATTAACTCTGGTGTACTTCCATAAGTAATAACAATAGCTATTATTTTTATAGATTTCAAGTTTTTTTGAAATTATTTTTAAACTCTTTGCGAGGCTGTTATTCAAGTCATTTTTTAATGAATATTTTTTTGCCGTCGTATTCAAAAATATCACTATGATTTTCACTGCTCACTTTGACAATAATTTTTCCATCTTTCTCTTGTAACACAAGCTTATTCATCACAGGTTTTTCACCTTGTCTAACAGGCTCGATCACCGCGGCAAAAGTCATATTATGTTTTTTTCGGACATTGGATACTATTGCCAAAGGAACTCTCTCCGTAACTTTGCCTTTAGGACCGTCTCCAACAATAACATTTAGTTTGCCTTGCGTGGCAACAGAAAGAAATACATTAACATCTCCTTCGGCAAATCCAAATTGCGCTAAATTTTCAACACTTCCGCCACTGGTAGCCTTGATATAATCAAAACCAGGCCCAAGCTTGGCAACATTAGTCTTTTTCATGGGAATATCGCTAGACATCTCCTTAGCTTCGTTATGATATACCCATGAAAAATTTGAAGCCTTTTTGGCGGACATTGTATCAATAATCAACAAGTAATCTTTAGTCAAGGCCAGCAAACGAGTTTGCGTAACTCCGGGGTAAGCGCTGGAAGTCTTTGCCGCCGTTGCTGTATAATCACTATTATTCTCAAAAAACAATAACTTCGATGTTTTTGCACCACGTTGCGGTTTAAAGTCAACTAACACGGCATTATGCGATACAGTTCCTTTATACCAAAATTTGTGGATAGGCAGGCGATATGCCTGGCTTGTCGCTCGTCCGGGATCTACACCTAATTCTTTCCCGTAGGCGAAAAAAACAAAACTCATAGTATCAAAATGACTGTGAAAGCCATGATAAGGAGCAAATGAAAACGCTGCTACCATTCCTTTTTTTCCGCCCTGACGCAAGATTGCATGCCCGGAGTCCTCTAACAATATACTGCTGAGTACCGGTGCTTTTTTGTTGACAAAATCTCTCGGATCACGTCCATAGAGAATACTTTCCCAGGAATAATAGTTAGGCAACATTGGAATAAGCTGCTGGTCCTTCAATACTGCCCATGCAGATTCTCCAATAAATGAATTAAGTTTAGGTTTGCTGTTCACACTGTCATTAAAGCGCGGTTGCGTCCCATCCGGCATAGTATACAAGACCGGAACTTTTAACATTTTTATCAATTCTGGAGAATGCCACAGGTCAATATTCGTGCCTTGTGCCGCCTGAGCAGCGTAAACAAGTGCGGAAAGCGCATAATAATGATATCCCATACTGCCTTCATACCATAATCCGTCATTGCTGATAGATGTTTTCATTTGATAGCGAAAACCATTTTTCGGGGAATTTATTCCTTTATCAACCCATTCCGGCAATTCAAAAACTACTCCAAAACTAATCATTGCCGCGTTATGCCAGCTTTGCCAGTTGCTTTTACCGGCTTTGTAATTATCTATATTGCGCAGCATCGGCAGAATCAAATTATCCTTAATAAAATTTTTATCCTGTGCGGAAAACACCTTGGAATTACAAACCATATCGTAAGCTGGAGCGATTCTATATGCAGCGATAGCAGCCTCGTTTAAGGTCTGTTCATATATGTGAGCACCTGCTCTGGAACGTTTTTTTGAACCCGTCGGGGTATTGTTACTGTGATGAGGGTATTTTTTGTAACGTTCTGCATACCCGATTAATATTTTTTTGACAAAGTTAGCAAATTTGTCATCACCGCTTATTACATAAGCTTTGGCGCAATACAACATTTTACTGAAATTTTTGTTGTGGACTTTAGCAAAAACATAATCATCATAAGGGAAGCCTGAATAGATTTTTCCGCAAACTGTACATTGATGCCGACTTGCAGAAAGAGTTTTTAACGCGGCTTCACATTTCGAACATTGATACCATTGATTATGCTGACCGCCACGAATCGGGAAGTCAATCGGCTTTGCCGCTGCACTTTTCGCAACACTCATAATTCTGAAAAGTCTTTTATATTCACTACCTTGAGTTTTTCCCCAAGCATCTTTTATTCGTTTTATCTCTGCCTTTTTTATAAACTTTGCACCTCTTACTTCAGTTGTGAATAATATTATAAAAATTAACAATAATATATTTGTCAGTTTGAATGTTTTCATTTTCAGTCCTTTAGATTAAACCTTATATTTAAAAGTAAGCCATGCTTTTAATAATTGCAATTTTATTTTGTACGTTTATATTATATATATATACTGTTAACAAACTGGAGTAACATTTTAGACTTAATGAAAGACAATATACTCACAAATGACAAAGATGACCCTGATTCGACGGGATCTTACCGATTGATAAGCCTTTCCCTATGCCTTTTTAGCTTGAAACCCCATGGAGATATTTAACTCATGGAGATTTTCAGCAACATCTTTGTACAAATAATTTTACTGATAACATTCGTCAGTTTGTCCGCTGTATTCTCCGGCTCAGAAACAGCTTTATTTTCTCTCAGCCGCGCACGCCTGCTCAGCTACAAGGAATCATCTGACCCGCGTCAGCGAACCGTTTACAAATTAATGAGTACATACAGCTATACGCTGATTGCCCTGATTTTCGCCAACATGCTGGTTAATACCGCGGTAACTCTGACCAGTGACAGCATTTTTCATCAGCATCTCGAATTAAACCCGGTGACTGAACAAATCATTACAATTGCTTTTGCCGTAATAGTACTGCTGCTTTTCGGTGAAGTCGCTCCAAAAACAATCGCCCTCTTATACAGTCACAGTATCGCTGACGCTGTCGCCAAGCCGGTTCTTATTATGCGCAAAATCTTGTTCCCCTTGATATGGGTCATGGATAAGTTTTTCGCGATGGTTCTCAACTGGATTGGACGGAAGAACCCTGAAGCCCTGAATTCCGAAGAGTATTCATCCTATATTGAGATGTCCGTCGCGGCGGGAGCTTTCAGTCAGCCGGAAAGAAAACTTCTCAAGTCAGTTTTTGAACTCCGTCAGTTGATTGCTGAAGAAGTAATGACTCCTAGGGTAGACCTCGCGCCAATACGCGGCAATACTCCACCTGAGGACATTGCCGAACGCATCAAAGAAAAGAAACAGGAATTTTATCCGATCATCAAGAAAGACCTTGATGATTCAGAACTCCTGCTGTCAGCAAAAGATTTTTTCCTTACTCCTCAAGAAAAACGCGTTGACTGGAAAAAGAACTGCACTTTTCCCGCAATCCTGATTCCTGCCAATGTCAGATTAACTCAGGTATTTAAAACTCTTAAAAAAGAAAAATTCCATGCCGCTCTCGTCGTCGATGAATATGGACGGTCAATTGGAATGATTAGTATCAGGGATGTTTACGCACAGCTTACTGGCGAAGTCGAAACCATATACGATCAAGCGGAATTCTCTCTTAAAAAAACTGATGACAATATCTGGACAATCAAAGGAATGATTCCATTATTTGAACTTGAAGAAGCTTTCAATATACAAATTCCTGAACAATATGAATCAAACGGCTTAAACGGGCTTTTCAGTGAAATCCTCGGACGCCTGCCAGTCGTCGGGGATTATATTAAATTAGACGGTGTCAAAATAAGCGTGCAAAAAGTTTCCCACCGGCGGGCGATAGAAATGAAAGTCCAAAGGTTCGCTGAACCAGCAAAAGAAGGAGAAAGCAAATGATCTTTTATATAATCATGCTCCTCCTGACTATTTTGCTCATGGCTTTTTTCACCGGTAATGAGATCGGATTGATATCATGTCAAAAACCACGCATCGATACTTTGGTCAAAAACGGCAGCAAACGTGCCGCAATGGTTCAATACATACTTGATCGCCCAGCACTTATGCTGGCAACTACTCTGGTAGGTACAAATGTCTGTACTGTCTTTGCTTCGGTCCTGGCGAAACAAGCCGCCATCGAAGCAGGTATGCCAAAACACAACGCGACATGGATAGTTACTATAATCCTGCCAGTTTTTCTCTTGTTCCCGGAAATCATCCCTAAAAACTGGTTCCGTCAATCACCTGCTAAACGTTGTACATTTTTCGCACCTTTATTAATGCTAATGTTGATTATTCTTTACCCAATATCTAAACTAATAGCAATGTTCACCAGCGCCAGTGTCAAGTTTTTTGACAAGAACGGCAAACATGTCAAACCGACTTGGATAATGCGTGATGATTTCCGCTATTTGATACGCGACAGCGAAAACGCCGGAGTCATTGACTCGGAAGCCGCCGACATCCTCGACCGTTCTCTGCAATTCCACCATTTGCAGGTAAAAGACATACTTATGCCTTTGAGAAATATTGTTCATGCCTCCGCGGCAAGCACCATCAGCGAGGCCATCGAACTTTGTCGAAGACATGACATATCATTATTGCCCATCAAATCTCCACGAGGCAAATGGATTGGCATATTCAGCATATACGATGCGATTTTCTCAACCAACGAGAAAACATGGGATAAACTAAGCGTCTCCGCATGTATGCACGAACTATTTTCCCTAGATGCAAGACAGTCCTTGCCGGACGTCATCACCACCGCGCAAAAAAACAACTGCAGAATGTTAGCCGTAAAAGACGAAAACGGCAAAGTCATAGGAATAGTCACCCCAAGCGACGTATCAGACAAACTCTTTGCCTAAAAAATTTTAATCTTGTTTTATCCTGTTATCCTGTCTGTTTTTTTTGTGTTAATTAGTGGATAGGATTATTTTTGCTTGTGGGGTTGGTTCTGTTGGAGTACTGGGGTAAATATTTGACTTGTCTTCGATGTCTAGGTAATCAAGCAGAGTTTCGGCTTGTTCTTTGTTGTTCTTGACGATGATGTTGGCTTCTTTTATTTCTACATTGCCTTTCTTTAGATAATATAAAATCCGGGATAATTGTCTTTTTGAAACATCCGGCGAGCCCTGCATTTTTCCGTTCAAAGTTCGCAGAACTGGCATTCTGAAAGCTTTCAGGACACATTCTTCACGAATGATTATACCATCTTTGATAACAGCTTTATATTTAAAAGTAAAAGTTTTGCGATCCGCCTGCCATGAAAGTGTTTTGCTTTCAATGCTTTTATCATTATTCTCCCTCAAACCTATAGTCAAAGTACGGACAACGGTATTAGTCAAAGCTTCGCAAAATGCCCATTTTACATTTTTATTCTGTCCAAGTTGCGCCCGCATGTTATCGCCTGGGATTGCCTCGTATTTTCGTGGATAAAATTTAGCTTGCATAAGAGCTGCATTCAGGTTAAATGAGAATGCGACACTAATGATTATTCCGAGTAAAATATTTTTGTGTGTCATCTTTAAAGTCTCCTGTTAAAATTAAGATTGATATCTATCGTACGCGGCAAATCATCAAATCTCACGCGAAAGTAAAAAAATCGATAATAATTAATTTTTTTTATAATTTCGCATGAGATTTTTACTTTTGTCGCGTACAATTACTATATAGTTTATTGAAATAATCACTTATGATGTTAATTTATTTTGACAGATCTCTAAGAGAAGGAAGCTTTTTTATGGTGAAAATTGAGAAAAATAAGAAACACAATCACTTTGTCTCTCTAGGCTATGCTCTAGTTGCTGGAATCCTTGTCGCTGGATGCTTTGTCGCCTGGAACCTCTATAAAGATAGTAAAACTGAAATTATCAGCAAAAAAACTGAAGCAATTCCAACTAAGCCAATAGTCAAAGTATCCCCTACAATTAAAACTAAAAATGAAGCAGTAGAAGTAATTGTAACTCCCCCAAAAATAAAAAAAGTTATATTAGATACACGTCCGTGGGCGGCAGTAGCTGATTTTACGCTGGATAAATCAGTTAAAGCAGAACTTAGCGGTTCGGCTATTGCGATAAAACTTGAGCAAGCTTTTGGGGAAAAATACCGTTTAGTAACACGCCGACAGCTAAAAAAAGCTATACATGAACTACGTTTTCAAAATTCGGATCTAGTAGACAAAAGTAAAGTAAAACAATTCGGGAGAATGATTGGGACCGAATATTTAATAAGCGGAAGTGTAATTCAATTGGGCAGTAAAATAACCATAGCCTGTCAGATTTTTAATGTCCAAACAGGAGCAATCCGCCAAACCGCAGAAATATCTACATCCAATGTTGATGATCTAAATTATATATTTTTCCGTGAAGCCGCGGATATATTAGTTATGTCAGATACTGAAAAACACGAATATATTGATGCAAAAATAAATTATCCTAAGAACCTCAAGGCTGGCAAAAAGGCTTTTTCATCAAAAGATTATGATAAAGCAATCATGTATTTTAATCTCGCTTTGAATGTAAAACGCAGTGATGAAGTTGAAAATCTATTGATAATGGCATCTACAAAAGCAAGAGCTCATCATCTTTACAATGAGCGCAAAGTGAAATTCGAATTAGCTATACAAGATGGAAATAAATTATTGGCTGACCAAAAATGGATTAAAGCCGAAAAAGTATTCAGAGAGGCACGAAAAATACCCGGCTATGAATACAATAATAAAGCTAATAACGGAATCAGAAGCGCGCGCGGCGGCGCAGACGTAGTTCTTAGAAAGAAACAAGCCGGAAAAGAACTAGAAGCCCAGCTTGATTCCGCGAGCTTATTGCTTGAAAACGCTAAAAAATTAGATAAAAATGATATAAAAGCTTACCGGAAATGTTCTGTAGCTATACAAATGATTAACAAGTTCTGTACCTCCAGTCATTATACATATGTAAGCAAACAGGCCAAACAATATCTTGCGAGATTTATAACTGGCGCAGAAGCATACCAGAGAAGCCTGAATCCACCTTTGCCGTCGGATTTAGTTATTGAACAAGAAAGTCGGAACGTTCCCTTGTCGGGTCTTGCATCAGGCAGCCGAGCGGCACAAAATCGCCAAAGAGACTGGGCAATCAAACTGGGCCTGCCTCTGGAAGTAAAAACGAAGAAAACCGCTATCAAATTACGCTTGGTTCCCCCAGGAAAGTTCATAATGGGCAGCCCGTTCAGAGAAGAAAAACGCAATAATGACGAAAAACCGCATCATGTTGTTTTAAGTCAGCCATTCTATTGTGGAAAATTTGAGATAAGCCAAAAAGAATGGAAACAAGTCATGGGTAAAAATCCTAGCTATTTTAAAGATTCAGGAGAAAATGCTCCAGTGGAACAGGTGAGTTGGGAGGATTGTCAGAAATTCCTAAAAAAACTTTGTATCATCGAAAAAGTAGCTCCCGGCACTTACCGCCTGCCAAGCGAAGAACAATGGGAATACGCCTGCCGCGCAGGAACTAACACAGCATTTTGCTATGGAGATAATGTTGATTCGAAAATGGCAAATTTTGCAGGACAATACCCCTATAAGGCCCTAACGGAAATTTCCCGTAACAAAAGTTTAACCTGCGGTAGTTTCAAGGCTAATTCATGGGGACTTTATGACATGCACGGAAATGTCTGGGAGTGGTGCGCAAACTGGTATAAGAGTTACGATAGCAACACAAAACCAGCTTCCACTCGAGTGCTTCGCGGCGGCAGTTGGAATATCGCGGCAAAAGATTGCCGATCCGCAACTCGTCTGAAATACTGGCCAGAATTTCGTTTTAACGTCTTGGGCTTCCGTGTTATAAGGCTAATATCTCAAGAAAACAGTCTTAAATAGAGAATTGAATTATAAATTATTTGAATATTTCACTTTGAAGTATTAAACTTATATTAATTAATGAGTTTTTAAACCAATTACAAAGGGAGTCTGAAATGAAAAAGTTTTCATTGTTTGTTGTCGTATTAATGATGTGTTTAATTTCAAGCAGTATATTTGCCGCACAAGCAAAACCAACGTTGGCAGTGATGCCTTTTCAGGTAAATCCTCTAATGCGGACAATAACCGTTAATAATGTGATAATCACACGTCAGGTTATGGAACGCGAATTTTCAAATCAGCTAACAAGCTTTCTGGTAAAGTCTAGAAAATTCACTGTTTTGAACCGCACTGATATTCAACGTATTATTCGGGAAAATAATCTCACAGAATCACAATGGGCAAAACCCGGTCAAGAACAAATGGTCGGTAAATTACTTGTTTCTGATTACCTGATAACTGGAACAATCAACCGTCTGGAATTTGCGGTGCGCCGAAAAACCATTGCACTGACTAATGAAGTATCCAGAGATATTACCGCGACATTTAAATTTCAATTCAAAATAACTGCGGTAAAATCAGGTAAAATTGTCTCAGCCAATCAGATTACAGAAAAATTAACCAATAAAGAAGTAAGACGTCTTATCCCCGCCGCAGAACGTAAAAACTGGGGGGTCTCAGAATATAAAGACCTTTTATTCGAACGCGCTACAGTCAGAGCCGGAAATGATATTCTTTCTGAAATATATCCTATTAAAGTGGCCTCAGTAAACGGAACTTCCGTAATGTTGAACCGCGGCAAAGGCGCCGGAATTAAAGCTGGACAAACTTATAAAGTATTTAATCAAGGCGAAGTTGTTACTGATCCAGACACTGGTGAAGTACTTGGAGCAAACGAAGAAGAAGTAGGAACAATATTAATAAGTGCTGCAAATCCAAAATTCAGCAGTGGAAAAATCATAAAAGGCAAAGCTAATATAAAAACTGGTGCAATTTGCCGCAGACATAAAAATATCAAAACAACAGCAGCGCCAGCATACCCAAGAGCAACTCCAGGCTGGTAGGTGTTGTGAACAAAAACTTTTTTACAGGCTTTTTTACTTTTATGGCTTTAGCGCTTTTGTGTGCTTGCACTGCAATTATTGACTCACGCAAGCAAAAACATGAATTGACGACCGCCTATAAGACCGGCAATATACAAAAAGCCCATCAGATGATATCTGAAGAATGTGAAGACCATAAAGATACAGGCGATTCAATAATGTGGTCACTGGAGTTAGGGCTAGTTAAATTTGACTTTGGTGACTACAAAAATAGCCTGAAAGCTTTTGAACTTGCTGAGGAAAAAATCAACGCACATGATGAACGAGCCACACTAAATGCTCGTGGTTCTGGAGCCGAAACTGGTTCAGCCGTGACCAATCCTACAGCAATCCCCTACAAAGGCTTGTATTATGACAGGGTTCTCTTGAATGTCTATAAAGCTTTAGCCTATATGGCGATGGGCGATGCGGATGCAGCAAAGGTGGAACTACGCAGGATGCGGGACGTTCAAAAAAGGATAGAACGACAATTCTCTGATGAAATCTACCGCGAGCGTAAAATAACTGAAGCGGCAAATAGAAAAAATAATGCTCAAACCAGAAAATTATCTCGCAGGCGAAGAAGCAATAATGTTAATTTTAACATGATTTTAAAAAACAATGTCGTAAAAAAAGCTTATAGAGATTCAGGGAGAAAATCTGAAAAAGCATACGGCAATTTCATGAACCCATTCTCTACTTATATGTCAGCAATTGCTTATCTTATGGAAAATAATTATAATGAAGCATGCGTTGACTTCCGTAATCTTTATCGCATGAACAAAGATAACCCTTTAACCCAAAGAGATTTTGTTACATGCGCCAGAAAAATTGGCACAAAAATACCTCAGGAATTGGAAAAGATCCCTTCCTGGAATTATCCTCTTAATAAAAATATTGTATTCGTGATTTTTGCTAACGGACATGTCCCGGCGCTTAAACAAATGAAAATTCAACTCGCATTACCTTATGTCGGGTATACTGGGATCGCTTTTCCTCAATATGAGCACTTTAAACATTATTTCAAAAACATTAGCTTAGCAGCTGGTGACAAATCATATAAAACAGTCCAAGTAGCCGACATGAGTCCTATTGTTGCACAGGAATATCATAAACGTCTGCCAACTATGATAACCCGACTGGCAATATCCTATCTGGTAAAAGAAACCGCATCATTAGTCGCGGTGCAAGCTGCAAAACAACATGGTGCCGGCGCAGAAATGCTTGCTTATGGCGCAACTGGATTTTATAAATATTTATTCAATACCGCCGATACCCGCTGCTGGGAAACTTTACCTGGCGAGTATCAAATGGCCCATTTCCCAATACCGGAGAACCGCAAAATAAAACTTGAGGTACCAACAGCCATATCTAAAAAAGAAATTAATATTAACTTGAAAAAAGACTCTAAAATAGTTATAGTCTATATACGTGGGATTGATAAACAAATAATTTCGCTTAGTACTTTTGAATTTAACTAAAATGGGGAAAATCATGAAAAAATCAATTTTTACCATCGTAGCCGCCATTATTGTTGTCTGCACCGGATGTCAAAACACTGTGAATACTGTTGAAAACCAGCAAAAAGAAATGCGAGTAGACTACATCAGGAGTAAAAGTGTTTCGACAGACGGACATCTTCGTGATCGTTTAATTATTGATAGTATGAATAAAGCTGTTTTGGATAGTGGCATGACCATGGTTCAAGTAAGCATTCGCAGTAATCGTGTAGGCTTCTTTACTGAAATGTGGAGTGATATAACAGATGAAAGTCCATATAAAATATCTTATCGTTTCAATTGGCTTGATCATAATGGAATGGAAGTACAGACGGCAAGCAGTGTCTGGCAGGAACTTGATCTTATCCCCGGTGAGACCAAAAGAATTCAATCTGTCGGCCCCAGCCCAAGATGTAAAGATTTTGTATTAAGCATAAAAGAATTTGATTATAAATAAACCATAAAAAAGGAGTGATTAGAATGAAAAAACAAATATTTCTCTTAGGTGTTGCCTCAATTACAGCAGGTATTTTTATGACTGGTTGCGGTAGTACATCGTCACGCATTAATCCTCAATCTAACCGTGGTATTACAACAACTGATGATATCAATTTCAAAGACTGGCAGATAACCGCCGAAAAAACAGTGAACTCAATGTTGAAATCAGGAGTTTTAAAACGCCCTGATGGACGTAAAAATATCCTTATGATTAGCACTGTAAAGAATTCAACGACACAACATATCAATACAAAAATACTTACCAGTAAAATCCGTAACGCTGTATTACGTTCTGGGATGGCTATGACTACGACTGCCGTTAGTGCCCGTGGCGCCGAAGATAAAGCCACTCGTCAAGTTCGCCAACTGGAAGATGACGATATGTTCAATCAGAATACTGTCCAAAAAAGTGGAACAGCAATTGCTCCTGACATGAGTCTGGCTGGTGAAATCATTCAGGAAAAAACACGTCAAGGCAGACTTAAACAATCTTATTTCTTCTTCCATTTGACCTTGACCGATCTCAAAACCGGTTTAGCGGTATGGGAAGACAATGTAGAGATTGCCAAGCAATCAAAAAAGGCCCTTATCGGCTGGTAAATCAATAAAATATCTCCAAGCCCGCACATGCGGGCTTTTTTTTATACTTTTTTATAATTCATAATTATTTTCTCTTTTCGCGTGATATTGCAAAATTCACTGCGTACAATATGTAAATCATGGCAATATCTTTTGCTAATGACTTGAAATACTGTCGTAATAATAATAGTTTAAACGTAAACAACACAAGGAAAGGAGAATTATGAAAACCTTATCTTATATTTTCGTAATTGTTGTCGCTGCATTATCATTTAATTTAAACGCTAGTGTCGCCAAACCTACATCATCAAGTTCCGCTAAACTTCCAGCTATATGGAGTTCGACCAGCGCGCAAGAACGCTTGAAAGCTATCAGAGTCGCTCAACTTGACGCCTACCGTGCCTTGCTTGAACGTGTTTATGGTTTTCAGATTTCTTCAGGCACAACTATTTATGACTGTGTTTTAAAATCAGATCAGATACATAATAAACTGAACCTCCTATTGAAAGGTGCGGTGGAATTGGAAAAACCGGAATTCAACGACAAAGGCATGGTCACGGTCGTCTACGGTTTGAAACTGCGTAAAATTATTGATGTACTCAAAGTAGATAAAACTTTTGACACCATTACTATCACTAAAGGTGTTCATGACAAAACTATTGAAGCCCTTGGCTGTGGAGCTTTGCCTAATACTATGGGCATGAAAATGCTTCGTGCTAAACGTGCCGCCGAACTGGATGCTTACCGCCTGATGGCTGAACGCATAACTGGTGTCAAGATCAACAGCGAAACCAATGTTGCCCAGATGTGTTTGAAGAGCGACAAAGTGCAAACATCACTTGTTGCTTTTCTCAAAGGTTTGAAACCTGTTGCAGTCAATTACAAGTCAGATGGCGCCTGCGCGGTTACTATGCAGTTGAAAATTCGTGAAGTCGTCAAAACTGTTGAGACTCTTGTTCGAATCTACAACTCAGAAAACAAAGATAAACTCGAAGATGTCAAAATAGCTACTAATGATAAAATTTTTACGGTAACCGGACACGGAGCACCACGAGATAATATTGTAGTTAATTCGTCTTCTGATATTTATCGTTCGGAAATAACTGTTCTACGCACAGTTATCAAAAGAGAAGTTATTGTAGAGTAAGTTTTGAGTCATAAAGATTTATAACAAGATAAAGGTGATCTTGAGTCTAAATCGAAGCAAATAATATTATATAAAAATAAGCTTGACCGCTTAATATCAGAAGGAGTTTCACATGACAAATTTTATTAAAATACTATGTCTTAGCCTGTCACTTGGCTTGTGTTCTCTTACTTATGCCGATATAAGTGTAAGGGCAACTGGTCAGGCAGTTGGGAATGGAAAGATAGTGAAGCAGCAGGCTTTAGCAGATGCTTTGCGTGAGGCAGTCAGGAAAGGTGCTGGAGTCAATATTATTTCCAGCACAAAAGTAACAGATTATGTTCTTGATTTTGACAGAGTATTTTCCCGCGCCTTTGGTTATGTGAAATCTTTCAAAGTACTTTCAAGCGGACGTGACAAGACTGGAATTTACAAAGTTAAAATTTCCGCCCTAGTCAGCAAAAGTACCCCTGAGATGAATGATTATCTGGCTATGCGACAGGTAATCGCGCTGAAAGGTTCTCCACGATTATTGATCAGAGCTAGAGGTAAAATAAGTGACATCGGCAATGCTCGCCAACTCATAGACGGGCAATTGCGGGAAATCGCCCTAAAATGCGGTTTTCAGACAGTCGTGATCTCTCAATTCGAGGAATCCGAAGGAAAACGTATTAAGCGTGACCGCTTCGCAGCGAAAGATGGATCTTTAGCCTACCGTCAATCTGGAATTCGCGACAATTATGATTTTATTATCAATGTGGATGTTTCCGGTGCATATAATGGAAAATCCGAACTTTACGGCATTGCCACACAGCGTTTTTCGCTTGGTGCGGATATTGGCGCAATTTATCCTAGCGGCGATTCTATCGCCCAGCTAACTATCCCCAGTCAGGAAATAGATATAGGCAAGGTTTCAAATAAGACTCAGGCAGCGCGTTCCGCTCTTCATAAGACTCTTGGCGGTGATGAAGGCAAAAATTTCAGAGCTTTGTTAGTTCGTGTGTTGGCCTCATGGGTATCTGAATTTGATACCGGCGCAAAGATAACTATTGAATTTCCAAATATCAATAGCGACTTATTCGAGAAAATCGTCAACAGACTGAAAAAAGCGAGAGGTGTCAATGCAATTCATGTTCGTGAGTTCGACGAGAATCTCAAATCTATAATTCAAGTTGACAGCAACCTAAATGCCTATGATCTGGCAAAGCTGACAAGCGTTTTATCTGACAACAAGCTCAAAACTGAACGTGTAAGAAATGATTATATCCAAATGGAGAACACAAAAGGTTTCAGCACAGGAGATATAATAATTACTATTTTTGGCACAATAATCATTTTTATCTTATTTTTATTGATGCTGAAAAGTCTAAAATGCTGTTGTAAATCTAAAAAATAAAAAATTCACCTATGCCCTCAAAACATACTTTCTCTACCTTAGAGCTTGAAAAATATAGCTTCTACAATTATAGTGAACTTAAGTATCCTATAACGAGAAACTATTGATAAGGAAAATTATTATGAAAAATATACTGCTCACTTCATTTGTCGCTTTAATTACTCTTTTTATAGCAGGATGTGGCACATACCGTCTGGTAGAGGTAGATGTCGCTACTGATTTAAAAATCACTCCTGAAGTTACAACTGTTCCGCATATTGCACTGCGTATTGCCAAATCTCGTAATGTAGTGATAAGTTATTCCACAGAATACTATGAAAGCACTAAAAAATCAAGTGACGACAAAGTGCTCGTGAGCAGCAGAGGAATGTGGATAACAGAAATCGAAAGAGAATTTGTTAAAAAGAATTTCCGTGTTCTTTCCAGACAGAAATATAATGAACTTATTCGTGAAAAAGGCGTAAGCTCATCAACAGAAGTTGCTAAATTACTTGGCGCTGACTTAATTATTCAAATCAATTCTCTGGAATATTCCGCTACTGCTGATGTTTCAGACAGGACAGAAGAAGACTTCTCTATTTTCGTTTCCGATTCTTCAGGAGGCAAGGTTAAACAAGGAAGAAATTCTGAGGAAAACCAATCAGCACTCGAAAAAGCCCGTTCTCTGGTAGCAAAAGATCTTGACAACCAAGCTTTTATGGCTCTGTTAGACTGCAAAATCATTGATGCCAAGACAGGAGAGCTCATAATTTTTTATCGTAATCAAATCTTTAAATTGAGGTCAGGAAGAAAGACTTCCGGATTAATGACATATTTATTTGAACATGAAAATGAAAAATGGAAATTAATTGATTCTACAGGAGTTAATTTTGATAATCATGCCAATAAAAATCATAAAGGAGTTAATCGTTCAAGATTACTCAATACAAAAATACAGATGGTAAGAAAAGTTTGCTCTGATTTAGTCAATAAAATCAATGATTATCGTCGCACTGGCAAAAACCAAGGACTTTAATATCTTAAGGTTGTAATATGAAATATTTGTTTTTATTTATCTTTATTTCTTATTCTTTGTCCATTATTGCCGGGAAAAAAACATTTGACAGCAAGAAGGAACTGTTATCTCTTAAACGCTTGGACGAAGAGCTTAAAAGCAATATTGGACGCCTAAGAATTAAAGCGGAAGGAAATGCCAAAAACCGGGCAATCGGCAGAAGACATTCAGACCTTCAATATACTCCCCTTGACCTGTATGGCAGCTTCCAAAATACTGTTTTTCACAATGCTGTCAATGAAGCCATTCTAATAAGAAAGATTTTAAGATTAGACACAATACAACTGAATATACTTTATAATAATTCAAAGAAATCTATAAAGAGTTTAGATGAAAGTGAAGTAAAAGTAAAAAAGCATGAGCTCATGAAGACAATGTCAATAGCTTATTTGACAGCCCTATTGATGGATGATGATAAGCAGGCAATCTCTTTTATGAGAAAATATGCCAACACAATAAAACATTTCCAAAATGCCGAGCAGTTTCAAACTGAAGCAGAAAAAATAATGACAGATGCTAATTTGCAGCTCACCGCAGATATAGCCATGGCAATACCACTTCTGGGAGAAGCAATAGATGTATACAGTATTGCTAGCGGAGAGGATGCCATCACTGGAGAAAAACACTCCAAAATGCTTCGTGGTTTTAATGCTTTTATGCTTTTAGCTCCTGATCTGCTGAAAGTTGCCCTTGCCAAAAATCCTGCTCTCGCAAAAAAATTAGCTTCTCTTTCTGATAAATTATCAGAAAATTCTGGTGCCGCAAGTGCCGCAATGAAGAGAAAAGCGAAAAAAGTAAAAGATAAACTTGCACTTGTTCTCAAAAAGACTTCCGTAAAAATGACAAAGTCATTAAAAAATAAACACGGTGATATGCTGAAAGCTTTAAAGAGCAGCGATGACGATATATTGGCCTTATATAAAAATGGTGGGATGAAAAACCTTTCTGAACTCGAACAACTTGGAAAGATTAGCAAAAAACAAGCAGATAAATTAAATAATGTTCTTTCAAAACATGTTGATGATGCTATCGATACCGGCACACAAGATGCGATGAAAGTATTTCAAAACAGTAATGATGTAAAAATCAAAAAAGTCTGGCAAGGTGATAGTGGATCCAGTGCAATGGGACAATCTGGGCGTTCTGTTAATACAGATGCCGACAGAACTTTTATCGTGGATTTTGACCAAGCAGATTTAGAGAAATATGCTAAAAAGAATAACATAAATGTTTCTGAGGCTCAAGAAAAACTGCAAGAGAAGTTTTGTAAGAAACAGAAAGAATTTACGGATGATGGCCTTAAAGCTAGAGGTCTTAACAATGATGACGTAGGATACGAAACATATTCAGGAATGGGGGGAGATACCGGCGCAAAGACAAGCGGAAGCGGAGGGCATAGACCAACAGACACATATTCTTCTGGAATAACTCAAGCCAGACAGACTCAAGGAACTACAAAAATATATGAATTTAACAAAAATGGTGGTGTTAATTCTCCTCGTAAAACTTCGGGTGAAGCATTAACTGACCATAATGCCTTAAAATATAATGACACAACAATGATGCGACAGGGTGGACCAAAAATAACAGTAGGAGAAGCAAAATCAGTCCTAGACCAACAGGTTCTAGCAATGAAGAAAGTGGATGTCACCGCTGAAAAAGCGGCAAAAGCTCTAGAGCGAGCTGAAAAATCAGCAGCATTGTTAAAAATGAAAAAAACAAATCCCAACTTAAAAGATATAGCATTAAAACTTAGAGGACCAGACCCTCAAGCAGCATATAAATCTATGACGAAAGAACAGCAAAGAAA
>Ga0307988_1000596_pt1 | contig 24427 bp, 18 predicted proteins | sample EllFjometagen183_FD_203166 | JGI IMG/M metagenome (GOLD analysis project Ga0307988, IMG submission 203166) | Marine microbial communities from Ellis Fjord, Antarctic Ocean - #183 | ecosystem: Environmental > Aquatic > Marine > Unclassified | place: Southern Ocean | collected 2014-10-08 | reverse complement strand
TCTCTTCAACCGCTTTGGCAAACTCCCTGGTTGCGGTCATGGAAGTAGTTCCCATATCGATAAGAAGCGTACCTGGCCGCAGTGCGTCAAGCACACCATCCCCCCCGAGAAGAACAGACTCAAGAGCGGGAGTGGAGGCAACCATGCAAATAATAATACCTGACCGTTCAGCAACTGCCGCCGGGGTATCAACAGCCGTCACCCCTTCCTGCTGCATTTTAAGGCGGGGGCCTTCGGAACGATTGGTAACTACAAGCTGGCCACCCTCTTTCCTCAGGTTGCGGCACATCGGTATGCCCATCAGTCCCAGCCCGATAAAACCTATGGTCTGCCCTGTAATAACATTCATCGGTTATCTCCGCCCCCCTAAAGGGAATACTAAACGTAACTATTGATGGAGTCGTAAAAAAATCTTCATCTTGTTCGTTGTTACAATTTTTCTATTATTACGACGTACCTTATGTACGACTAAATAATAGAAAAATTGCACGCCTCCAATATGAAGCTTTTTACTTATCCATCTAATATTAAGGTTTTTACGAGTTTATCACTATTCAGTAGTTATAAAATTTGGGAAGAAGGTAGTATCAGATGTTCGGTTTGAGGGTGTCTGTGGCCAGGACGGCCACGGTCAAGCTCCCCATGGATGGGTTTATGGCGTCCCTCAAAGCGAACATCTGGTACTATCAAACCGATTTACGACTCGAGCTGAATAGTTACTACTAAATTAAGTAAAACGCCGGGCCTGGCTACAGACCCAGCGGATAAACGATTTCCTATATCACTAGCGAGACACTTCTACTTTAGCCATTTTCTCGTAATAACGAACCAAAGCACCGTGATCAAGATCACCCATACCATCAGCTTTAAGTGCCTGCATGATTTCCATAACCCCAGCTGTCAAAGGAAGTGAAACATTTAATTCATGTGAGGTTTCAAGCACATTAGCCAGATCCTTGATATGCAGGTCAATACGAAAACCAGGGTCGAATTTACGATCGAGCATGAGTGGTGCTTTGGCATCAAGCACTGTGCTTCCCGCCAAACCGCCACGAATTGCCTGAAAAACCAGTTCCGGCTCGACTCCTGCTTTGGTCGCCAGAACAAGAGCCTCAGAAACAGCAGCAATATTAAGTGCCACACAAATTTGATTGGCCAGTTTCGTGGTATTACCCGCTCCGATACCACCTGTATATACAACTGAGCCAGCCATCACATCCATAACAGGATAGCATTTATCGAAAATAGCCTTTTTGCCACCAACCATTACTGACATTGTACCATCGATTGCCTTGGGTTCCCCTCCACTGACAGGAGCATCCAGCATCTCTACTCCCTTTTCAGCCAGTCTTTCCGATACCTCCCGACTAACCAGGGGAGCTATAGAGCTCATATCGATAAGAATCGCGCCCGATTTAGCCCCATCGATCACTCCATTTTCTCCAAGGACAGCGTCCTTTACATGGGGGGAATTGGGCAACATGGTAATGATGATATCCGTTTTTTCTGCGACCTCTTTCGGTGTTGATGCTATCTCAGCCCCTAAAGCTGCCACTTCATTGAGCACTGCGGGATTCCGGTCCATAATGACCAGCTCATACCCGCTCTTGAGTAGATTTTTACTCATAGGCTTACCCATTATACCCAAACCAATAAATCCAATCTTCATATCAAACCTCCATTTTTGTTAATTCAAAAACTCTCCATCTACTTCTATTATTAGTACAACTACCCAACAATAAGTATTCTCAGGTCCATGACATTTGTATTTGTCGGACCAGTTTTGTACAAATCACCTAATTGATCAAAATAATGATAAGAATCATTATTTTCAAGGTACTGGAGTCCATCAAGTCCCTTTAAAGCTGCACGATTCAGTGTGCTGCTGTCAGCAATCGCACCGGCAGCATCTGTAGGACCATCACTGCCATCGGTTCCAGCACTGAGAACCACACAATTTTCCATCCCCTTCATCTTGAGTGCTGCAGCCAAAACAAACTCCTGATTCCGTCCTCCCTTTCCGGCACCCTTGATTGTAACCGTCGTTTCACCGCCGGAAAGTAGACAGGCGGGTTTCTCTATCGGATACCCATGGAGCTCTATTTCAGAACCAATGGCCATATGATTAACCGCAACATCGCGGGTTTCACCTTCGATCATGGAAGAAAGCAGCAACGTATTGTAACCCAGCTCATCAGCTTTCTCCTTTGCCTGCAATAAGGCGTTAAAATTACGTGCAACAATTACATTTTGTGTCTTTTCAAAAAACACCTGCCCCGATTTTGGTGTTTCCGGAACAGTACCGGCCAGGCCAGATTCTATATAGCGAAGCACAGTCGAAGGAATCTTACTCTCTATTGAATACTTGGCGAATATAGCCCTACAGTCACTGAAAGTTTTTGGATCAGGAACACATGGACCGGATGCTATTGAGTCAAGATCATCACCGACAACGTCGGACAGTATCAAGGTGATAAGTGTCGCCGGATAAGCCGCCCTTGCCAGACCGCCTCCCTTAATAACAGAGAGGTGTTTTCTCACACTGTTAATCTCATGGATATCAGCACCACACGCCAGCAGAACCTTGGTGGCTTCCTGCTTGTCTTCAAGAGTTACCTCACCAACAGGATAGGGCATCAAGGCTGAACCACCACCGGAAATCAAGCAGATAACCAGTGTTTCACTATCAGCGGAAGATGCCAGCTGATATATTTCTTTTGCCCCGGCGTGGCCGTTTTCGTCAGGGACAGGATGCCCGGCCTCCTGAATTTTAATGGTTTTCAACTTCTCCAGATGACCATATTTCACGGTTATAACTCCTGCCGAAATGCGCTCACCTAAAATCTCCTCTATTGCTTTGGCCATCGAGGCACCCGCCTTGCCAAAGCCAAGAACAAAAATCTTGCTAAAAAGGTTCAGATCATAGTCTCGCCCGTCAACTCTCAGGTTTTCGCCATCAAGCCTGCAAAACCTCTTGATTGCTTCTCCCGGGGAGACAGCTAACAGACCTGCCTGAAATATCGCCTTGGCATCCTGACGTTTATCTGCAAAATTGTTTTCCATAGTTAGCTACTATTTCCCTTTATTTAAATGCGCGGTTATATCATGCAGCGCATTTACAAGATGCCGGGTCATGGCGTTCTCCGCTCCGGCCCTGTCATGGTTTTTTATTGCGTCAACTATATCCCCATGCTCATAGATCGTCTGTTGAATGCGTCCCGGAGTGTACAGACTTGAAATCCAGCCATCGGCAAGTGTCGTAATCATTGCCTTCATAAGTACATATAACGTTTTGTTCTTTGTAGCACCCGCCAGAGCACTATGAAATTCATGGTCGCAGAGAATAGCCTGTTCTGTATTTCCCGCCTTAACAGACCTGGCAAACTCGGAGCAGGCGGTTTCCATTTTTTTTATATCCCCGGAAGTAGCTTTTTCAGCTGCGTTCCTGGCTGCCTTAGGCTCAATAATCAATCGTACCTCAAAGTTGTCCTTAATCGATTGCTCGTGGATTTTAAGCCATGCAGAAAATTCCTTAAACCGCTTCATTTGGGTATCAGATATAAATATCCCTTTACCCTGTTTCACATTCACCTGCCCGGTTACTTCAAGGATTCTCAATGCCTCTCGAATAGACGAACGACTTACCTGTAATTTTTCGGTCAATTCCTTTTCAGAATAGAACTTGTCACCGGGGTTAAAACCATCAACTGCAATCATTTTTTTAATTGCATCGATAACACTTTCACATAACCGGACTTTTTTTATTTGACTCATAAGAATCCTGACTCCAAAAGATAAACTTATTTCAATACCATATTGAGGAGAGCGTAGCAGGTAAGACAATTTACGAGGTACTGAGATGAAATTTACGAAGACCTAACTTATCAGACATCAGCTTGTCAGACAAGTTATATTTGTAACCAGAAAAATAATCCCTTGTCAAGATATTTCCTCCGGCGATGGAATTCCTCTTACGACACAAACACTTAAAGATAAACCTTTTATTTCAGGACACTAAAGACACTAACCTTTTTTCAATCTCTGCCACCTCTGCCGGCGGCACTAGACAACCAGACCTAACTGATAAATCTTCTTGACAGAATCGAATACGCCAGATAATTTGTCTGACAAGTAGACCTTTGACAGGCGGTAGTTGCCAACGCACCCTGGTCAACTGGCTTTTCCAGGCCAAATTTTTAGTTGCTTTTTTTCTTTAATACGGCAAAGGTAGAGCAAAAGAAATGAGTTTATTGGTGTAACTAGCAAACATTGCCACAAGTTTTACACTGTCTTTGTGGCGTGATATAATTAGGATTCAGTCTATATAACAGCTACATGCTTTAGCAAAAAAGCATAAACACCGGGGAGTTATTCTCTGGTGTGGTAGGGCAGGCAAAAGGTTTCCGGTAAGGTGCTGGGGAGTTTCTTTTGCCAATTAGTTTTTCAACTATTTCAATTCAGTAAGGAGGTACCACTGATGAAAGAAGATGCAAAACAAGAAGAATCTGTAAATGGACGTCGTAAATTCCTCAAGACAGCGGCAGTAGCAGCTGGAGCCGCAAGTGTCGCAACTCTCGGTTTCCCAATGGTTTCAAGGGCTCAAACTACAGTCCTCAAAATGCAGGGTGCCTGGGGTGCAAAAGATATTTTTAATGATTATGCCACTGACTACGCCAAGCGTGTCAATGAAATGGCAGGCGGCCGTCTGAAGATCCAGTACCTTATTGCCGGTTCTGTCGTAAAGGCCTTCCAGGTTCAGGATGCCGTAAACAAGGGAGTCCTTGATGCTGGGCACCAGGTAGCTGCATACTGGTATGGCAAAAGCAAGGCGGCTTCACTCTTTGGCACTGGTCCTGTATTCGGGCAGGATGCCCACCAGATTCTGGCCTGGGTCTACTATGGCGGCGGCTTAGAGCTTTACAACGAACTCATGGACCAGTTGAAACTCGATCTTGTCGGTTTTTTCTGCATGCCGATGCCGCCCCAGCCACTGGGTTGGTTTAAAAAGGAGATTAAAGGCCCCGAGGATCTTGTGGGACTCAAATACCGAACCGTTGGTCTAGCCACCGATCTGTTCCAGGCAATGGGTGTCAAGGTTACGCAGCTCCCGGGTGGAGAAATTGTTCCAGCACTCGAACGTGGCGTAATCGAAGCCTTCGAATACAATAATCCAACATCTGACAGAAGTTTCGGAGCCCAGGATGTTAGTAAAGTCTATATGATGGGCAGTTACCACCAGGCCGCAGAATCCTTTGAGGTCATTTTCAACAAAACCAAATACAATGCTCTCGAAAAAGACCAGCAGGCAATCCTCAAATATGCTTCTGAGGCAGCCTCTTCTGCTAACTTCTGGAGAGGTCAGGACCAATACTCTAAGGATCTGGAATGGTTGAGAGACAAGGCCGGAGTCAAGATCTACAAAACCCCGAAAACAGTTTTTCAAGCCCAGCTCGCCGCCTGGGATAAAATCCTGCCAGAGCTTGAAAAAGATCCGATGTTTGCCAAAATTGTAAAATCGCAAAAGGATTTTACCAAACGCGTAGCCTACTATTCACTGGTTGCCGGAAATGATTATAAACTTGCCTATGATCATTATTTCCCAGGCACGCTCCCCTTCTAATCCAAAAGGTGTAAGTCAATTTCACTTTTCCGCTGGCGCTATGTCGCAGGGCATAGGGCCAACGGATGAACAGTACTAAACTCTCTCTTAGGATGTGCGTATGGATAACTTTCTGTTCTTTATTGATCGTTTGAGTGCCTGGGTCGGAAAGTCTTTTGGCTGGTGTATTCTCATCCTGACAGGAGCGACAACTTACGAAGTGTTTGTTCGTTATGTGTTGCGATCTCCCACTGCCTGGGCATTTGATATCAGCTATATCATGTATGGGACCCTGTTCATGATGGCCGGCGGCTATTGCTTGTCTAGAAATGGGCACGTCCGGGGGGATTTTGTCTACCGGCTATGGCCTCCGCGCATGCAGGCAACAATAGAACTGACCCTCTATTTCCTCTTTTTCTTTCCTGGTATAGCCGCTTTAATTTATGGTGGTTATTCTTACGCCGCTGAATCTTATAGTTATATGCCCTTTGGTGTCGACGGGTTAAGAGGAGAAATCAGTATCAACAGTCCAATCGGTGTTCCTGTCTGGCCGCTAAAATTTCTTCTGGTCGCTGCATCGATTATTATGTTTCTGCAGGGAATCGCAGAGGCAATACGCTGTGTGCTGTGTATCAAAAGCGGTCAATGGCCGGCACGTGTTCATGATGTAGAAGAGCTGGAGACGCAGCTTACCAAGCAATATCAGAAGGAACTGGCCGAAAAAGAAGCTGCTGCTGAAGAAAAAGAAATGAAGGAGGTCATACAATGACAGATCCCCAAGTTGCCATGTTGATGATGGGGTCGTTTGTCGGTTCCATCCTCCTTGGCTTTCCCATCTGCTTTACCCTGATCGCCATGGCTGTCGGCTTTGGTTACTATGCCTACGCCCCAGCCGACTGGATGTCTCATCCTTTTGCCAATAATATCTTTGATCTGCTTGTCAACCAGACCTACTCGGTCATGATCAATGACGTTCTTGTGGCTGTACCGCTGTTTCTGTTCATGGGATATATCGTTGAGCGATCAAATGTAGTCAGTAAACTTTTTTACAGCCTCAATATTGCTGCCCGTTTTATTCCCGGCGCAATGGCTGTTGCTGCACTTATGACCTGTGCCATTTTCGCAACCGCTGTGGGTATTGTTGGTGCTGTAGTGACACTTATGGGGCTGCTTGCATTCCCAGCTCTTTTAAAAGCCGGCTATGATGTGAAGTTATCGGCAGGTGTTGTCTGTGCAGGTGGTTGTCTCGGTATCCTTATACCGCCAAGTATTATGCTCATTGTCTATGGAGCAGTGTCCGGGGTATCTGTTGTTCGGCTTTATGCCGGCGCTTTGATTCCCGGATTTATGCTGGCCGGGCTCTATATTCTCTATGTGGTTGTTCGCTGCTGGTTAAACCCGAAGCTGGCACCAAAGCCACCAAAAGAGGATACAGATATCCCTCTGGGCAAGCTTATGATGATGCTGCTCACCTCTGTCGTTCCATTAACCGTTCTTATTCTCTCCGTCCTTGGTTCCATTCTTTTTGGTCTGGCAACTCCATCTGAAGCTGCAGCGGTCGGCGCTTTTGGCGCTATCGTCCTCGCAGCCAGTTATAGGGAATTGACCTGGCTGAGGTTAAGAGATTCAGTCTATCTGACCGTACGTACTTCTGCCATGGTCTGCTGGCTCTTTGTCGGTTCCTGGACATTTTCATCGGTTTTTTCCTACCTTGGCGGGCACATGGTCATTGAGGAATTCGTTATGGGGCTTAATCTCCATCCGGTGGCATTCCTCCTTCTGGCCCAGGTTATCATTTTTCTACTGGGTTGGCCATTGGAGTGGAGTGAGATCATCATTATCTTTGTACCGATTTTTCTACCGTTGCTAGGTGGGTTTGGTATTGACCCACTTTTCTTCGGAATTCTTGTAGCCTTTAACCTGCAGACGTCGTTTCTGACGCCGCCCATGGCAATGTCCTGCTACTATCTAAAAGGTATAGCGCCGCCTCATATCCAATTGACTACGATTTTCAAAGGGGCGATGCCGTTTCTGTCCATGGTTATTCTTGCCATGGCAATACTTTATACTTTCCCGCAAATAACAACCTGGTTGCCGGATCTAATATACGGTGGTTATTGATAGTATAGTGATAGTGATAAACAAACAGCAGTTAATGGAGAACCCATGGATTTAGTGTTAATGAGTGCAAGTGATGCTGCAGCAGCGATTCGTAACGGTACTATTACGTCAGAAGAGTTGGTGCAGGCCTGCCTCGACCATATAGCTAAGCTAGAAGATAGGGTCGAGGCCTGGGCTTTTCTTGAGCCCGAACTGGCCCTTGAACAGGCCAGAAAGGCTGACCTGGCACTCCAGGCTGGCATTGCCGTGGGCCCACTCCATGGTATCCCCGTTGGCATCAAGGATATTATTGATACCAAGGACATGCCCACCGAAGATGGAACAATCCTCCATGCAGGACGCCAGCCATCCGTAGACGCCACAATAGTTTCACGACTGCATGAAGCCGGCGCAATTATTCTTGGTAAAACAGTAACCACTGAACTTGCAGTGTTTGCTCCGGGCAAGACAAAAAACCCTCACGACCTTATGCGAACGCCTGGTGGTTCATCCAGCGGCTCTGCTGCTGCTGTAGCTGCGGGAATGGTTCCCCTGGCTGTGGGAACCCAGACCAACGGATCTGTAATCAGACCGGCATCATTCTGCGGGGTGTATGGGTATAAACCTACATTCGGCTTAATACCCAGGCATCTTGTACTGCAGCAGTCACAGCCACTTGACCAGATAGGTGTTTTTGCACGCAGTGTTGAAGATGCAGCTCTCATTGCTGAAACCCTTATTGGTTATGACGAAAACGATCCAGATACGAGGCCGCAAGCAAAACCCACACTAATGCGAACTCAGGCAGAAAAACCGGCAATGGAACCCCAACTGGCATTTATCAAAACTCCCGTATGGAACAAGGCCGATGAAAGCACCAGGGAAGCATTTTCGGAACTCGTATCCCATCTCGGAGAACATGTAAATGAAGTTGGGCTCCCCCCGGTGTTCGATGGTGCATATGAACAACACAGAATGATCATGGAGGCAGATCTTGCCAGAAGTTTTGAACAAGAATATACTAATGGTAGAGATCAACTCAGTGTTATTTTAAAAGAGATGATCGAGCGAGGACAAAAAGTTCTGGCTGTAGATTATAACAACGCAATTGGAAGCAGTAACGATCTTTATAGAAACTTTGATAAAATCTTTGAGTGGAATGATGCAATCATTACTCCGGCAACTGTAGGCGAAGCTCCCATGGGATTGGAGTCAACAGGAAGCCCAATGTTCTGTACTATCTGGACTCTCTGTGGAATGCCTGCTATCACTCTGCCTCTCCTGCAAGGAGAAAACGGGATGCCGCTTGGATTGCAGTTAGTCGGACCTCGAGGCGATGATGCCAGGCTCCTACGCACAGCACGCTGGTTGGTTAAGAAGATAACAAAGAGCAATTAATCACGTCCTTAAAGTCAGGTAGAAAAAGGGGAAATATAACGTTATGAGTAATATTATCACTGGTGGAATAGCCGTAAGTATGGCCTTGGTTTATCTGCTCTATTATGCAATCAGGCTTAACAGTATTGCCCTTTGGGTCATTATTGGGCTCAACCTTTGCTTCCTTTTATTCGACTTTTACAACTCTGTCACCAAGGGCGAAGATCATATTTAGCCTAACACCGGTAAACGGTAAAAAGTCAGCACCATTTTCATTACCAGCTTGAGGGGTATAAGTACCTTGGAGAAACATAGATGAAACCAATTATTCTTGTTACCAGAAAACTGCCCGAAAGTGTTGAGGAGCGTCTGCGCCGTGACTATGAACCGATCCTCAATCCGACAGACACTCTTTATTCAAGTGAAGATATCATCGCAAAATCTGAAGGTGTTGATGCAATTCTTCCCTGCCATACTGAAAAGTTTCCAGCAGATATTATCAATCGTCTGCCAAAAAGCGTTAAGGCCATCGCCAACTTTTCTGTAGGGTATGATCATGTCGATACTGAGGCAGCCAAATCCAGGGGACTAATTGTCACCAACACCCCGGACGTGCTCTCTAACGCCACAGCTGAAATCACCATTATGCTGATGCTTGGTGCTGCGCGAAGAGCAAGTGAGGGAGAGCTGCTTGTTCGCAGCAGACAGTGGAAAGACTGGAGCCCGAGCTTTATGGTGGGTACCCAAATGACCGGTAAAAGGTTGGGTATCATAGGTTTTGGCCGGGTTGGCCAGGTTGTCGCCCAGCGCGCTCGAGGTGGTTTTGATATGGAAATTCACTACCACAACCGCAACCGGGTTTCTCCTGAGAGAGAAGCCGGTGCGATATACCATGAAAACCTTAAAGATATGATGCCCCACTGTGACTTTCTCGCTCTCCATTGCGTGGCCTCACCAGAAACGACAGGCCTTCTAAACGCAGAGCTTATCGATCTGCTGCCGGATGGTGCTGTAGTTGTAAACGCCAGCAGAGGCATTGTCATAGATGATGAGGCTCTGATCAGTGCTCTTAAATCCGGTAAACTTTTCGCCGCGGGACTTGATGTTTTTAATAATGAACCTGATATCAACCCCAAATACCGTGAGCTGACCAACGTTTTCTTAATGCCACATATAGGCAGTGCCACTAATGAAACCCGTGATGCCATGGGTTTTCGCGCCCTCGACAACCTTGATGCCATTTTTGCCGGACTCGAACCAAAGGACAGGGTAGCATAACACCGGGAAACGTTAAAAATCCAGTACCCTTTTCATTACCATCTTGAGGGGTATAAGTACCTTGGTGGTATATGTAACCACATAATTTTAAAATACATTCCTCAGTTTCTTGTTTTTTATAACAGAAGTTCAGGAATAAGGTACTAATCTTTGTTATTTGACCGGCTAAGTTGGCCCTTGTTCTTCCATAAGGGGCCTCACCGTTATTTTTTTCTCTACCTGATCTTACCTTCCCACTATGTCCTGAGAACCTTGTAGTCCAACTTTACTTTCCTGAGAATTCAGCGTATGCGGAATATAAAAAAAACCTCATCGGAAAATCAACTGGATGTATTTGGCTCCCTTCTCTCCAGCGCAGGAATTGATATTGACAGGGAAGAAATTAAATTCACACCTCTTACTGGAGGGGTTTCATCTGATATCTGGCGTGTCGATATTACCGGCAAACCCTCCCTTTGCGTTAAACGTGCCCTTGCCCAGTTAAAAGTTGAGGCCGTCTGGTTTGCTCCTATATCCCGTAATTCCTTCGAAGTCGCATGGTATAACACTGCAAATGATCTGGTTCCTGGTATTTCGCCATGTATCCGTGCCCACGATCCCGGGAAGGGTATGTTCGTTATGGATTTTCTCTCTCCTGATTCATATCCTCTCTGGAAAGATCGGCTGCTTGAAGGGAACGCAGATCCTGCATTCGCACACTCCGTTGGCAAAGCCCTTGGCCAAATCCACGCCGGGACAGCCGACAATGCTGAAATAGCTGATCGTTTTAAGACTGATAATGCCTTCTTCGATTTACGACTTGAACCATATCTTAAGGCAACAGCTCAGATACACACACAGCTTACAGACAGGATGCAGCACCTGATCAGTGTTACTCAAACCAATAAACACGTTCTGGTTCACGGGGACATTAGTCCCAAAAATATACTTATCGGCCCCAAAAACCCTGTAATCCTTGATGCTGAATGTGCCTGGTATGGTGACCCTGCCTTCGATCCAGCTTTCTGCCTTAACCATTTGATGTTAAAGTGTATTCCTGCACGAACAGCAGTAACCGAACTCGCGCTTTGTTTTAATGCTTTTTTCGAAGCATATAAGTCACAGATTACATGGGAACCAGTGTACAAACTTGAGCAACGGATAGCTCACCTGCTGCCGGCACTTTTACTGGCACGTATTGACGGTAAATCACCCGTTGAATATATCCACCTGGATGAAGACAAACGGCGAGTCATTTCTTTCGCAATTAAATTATTAATCAAGTCGACAGATAAATTAGCAGAGATCATACATCTCTGGCAAGAGGAGATGAGACTATGACTATTGATACCGAGATTACCCGGGTTGAAGCAATACGCGTCTGGGACTCACGGGGCAGGCCCACCATAGAAGCTATCGTGCACCTGGCAGGCGGTTCAAAAGGACGTGCAATTGCCCCGGCAGGAGCATCCACCGGTTCGAACGAAGCCGTTGACCTGCGGGACGGCGGAACCCCTTTCGGCGGCTATGACGTACAGGGTGCTCTTGCTGGTATCAATGGAGAAATTTCAACAACCCTTCGAGGATACAACGCAGTTGATCAATCAGGCATCGATCAGATTCTTATAAACCTGGATGGAACTGATAAAAAAGAAAGACTGGGAGGCAACGCAACCATCGCCGTCTCCATGGCAGTGGTTCAGGCTTCAGCCAACGCATACCAGTTGCCCCTCTGGCGCTACCTTGGAGGGGACGACACGTCCCACCTGTATTTACCGGAAATCCAGATTTTCGGTGGAGGTGCCCATGCAGACAGGCGGATTGATATTCAGGACTTCATGGTCGTCGCAGTTGGTGCTGAATCCTATGTACAGGCTCTGGAGTGGACAGCAGAAGTATATATCACCGCAGGAAAAATCATGGCAGAACGAGGTCTGCTTATGGGTCTCGCCGACGAGGGTGGATACTGGCCTGCGTTTGAAAATAACTCCGAAGGGCTGGACTTTCTGGTTATGGCTATTGAGCGAGCCGGGTTTATCCCCGGAGAGCACATGGCCATCGCACTCGACATTGCGGCATCCGAATTCGGCACAAATGGTCGCTATCGTCTGGCCCTTGAGAACAGAAACCTGGACAGTGATGGAATGTGCGCCATGATGGTCGACTGGGTTGAGCGATATCCAATCTGCTCCCTGGAAGATCCATTAGGCGAGGACGACAGAGAAGGGATGAAAAAGCTGACGGATGCCATCGGCCATAACGTACAGATAGTTGGTGACGATTACCTCACCACCAGCGCCACCCGTGTCAATGAAGCGGCGACAGAGCATATCTGCAATAGTGTCCTGATCAAACCGAACCAGGCCGGAACCATCACCGAAGCAAAAGCTGCCTACGATGCATCACTTAGTGCGGGGTGGACTGCAATCATTTCCGGACGATCCGGGGAGACAGAAGATGCAACAATTTGTCACCTGGCTGTTGCCTGGGGCGTACCACAACTGAAAGTTGGTTCTTTTGCACGATCTGAGAGAATGATCAAATGGAATGAAGGGTTACGTATCGCCCATGAGATCGGCAACCAGGGAGAACTGATTCCCCGCAGTACCTTCCCATGGTAGTGGAAATCCGGGAGTATCAGTTATTCCGGTAGTGGGGAATAACATATGGCCCCTCGGGGATCACCGCAATATCATTGTCCCCCTGCTTGGAAACCGTGGCAATTATCGCTTCCTCGAGTGAGGGTGCGTACTCAACGTAAGTTTGTCCCAATTGTTCTTCGGTGAGACCCGTTGTATAGAGTTTAACTGAACCCTGTCTGAGTGGTTTAAGCAGCATTTCAGTCTGCCATTCGTCTATCAGGGCTTTACTGCGTCCTTTGAGTATCTCCATAAACTTATCAGACCCATGTCTACACAACATTTTCTGGGCTGATATGAACTCCGAGCTCCCCATCCCCTCAGAACATTCGCTGGCAATAATTATGGTTCCCCCCGGCTCAAGAATGCTCATAGGTCCAACCATCCCTTTAACCGTCTGGTAGTAAGTCTTGTCCAGGGGATATCCCCCGGCTGAGGTAACAACCGTTTTAAACTTACGGCGTATGTTTATTTCAGCATACTCTTTTAGAAAATTTACAGCCTCTATGTGACTTGCTTCAATCGCCCCAAAGGTAACAAGACCAAGACGCCTCTTCTCATCAATTACTACATTGACAGCATAGATATCACCGATTGTCCGTATTATTTCAAGTTGAGCCTGATGAAGGGGATTCCCCTCCAGAATACAGTTTTCAGAATTCTGGTGTTCCAGGATATGAGCGGTATGAAATTTAAGAATTGTATCCTGGTATGCAACACCGGGAGCAACCACTTTTCTGCCTCCAGAATAACCGGCCATAAAATGGGGCTCGACCAGTCCGGTGACAATACGCAAATCAGCATCTATAAAGCGTTTATCTATTCCTACGGGAATACCCTGTGCAGTAATACCAAGATCTACATGGGCTTCCCTGTCCCTGGCAAAATGGTTTTCGATGCGGATAGTATTGAAAATTTCATCTGAACCGACAAGCTCCCTAAGCTCCTCGCCTTCGTTAGGACGATGCAGGCCGGTGGCCACCAGGATAAGTATATTATCACGATCAATTCCCGCATCAATCAAGGTTTTAACAAGGGGAGGAAGAATTAGACCGTTGGGAACCGGGCGGGTGATATCACAGATTAGTATACAAACACTTTTCTTTCCCCTGGCAAGATCTGGCAGAGACGGACACTGAATTGGATCAATGAAAGCATCCTGGATTGCCTTTCTGCCATTGGCAAGAACAGGCATTGGATGCTTGTTAATCTCCCGGACGTTAATATAATCAGGTAGATTAAGCGCCAGTTCTTTTTTCCCGTATAACAGATTTATATCCATAAAGAGAAGCAGTAAACTACTTAGAAGGAGGCCCCTTCAACAGTATATTTAAGTATTTCAACCACCTGGTCAGTGGTTTGAGCCCATGCCATCGCTCCACCATCAACTTCTTTCAAGGGGTGAATAATATCTGCAGAGTGCAGAGTTATGTATGGTTTACCAAGAGCGGCACAGAAACCGGCATCGAAAGCGGCGTTCCACTGCTTATATTTCTCTCCGAACCGAATCACAACAAGGTCACTCATTTCAATCAATGCCCTTGTTCGAATTGCGTTTACTTTGGATGATTTATGGTCTCTCCAAAATGCGTCAGTCTCTTTACCAAGATGATCACCAGCCGCATCACTGGCTTCATGCACAGTTACGGCGGAATTAAAAACTATACCAAGGCCTAGTTCCTCAACGCTGCGCTTAATTTCTTCACGCCATTCGGTATGTATTTCACCTGAAAGATAAACTGCGTACCTCATGATTTTTCCTTGCTCAAGCTATTTGTTTTTAGCGCTTCAATATCACTGAGCTGATTAATCTGCCGCTCAACATAGGCAAGATGATCCTCCATCCCCTGTCGGGCCATAACACCATCCCTGTTCTTGATAGCCGCTACAATTTTGGAGTGCTGTAGTAATATGCCCCCAACACTGCCATGATAACAGAGTTCAATTTTATCCTTGAGCAGATCGTAGATGGAAAACATGAGATGAGTCTGAATTTTGTTATGGGTCGCTTCGGCGACGGCCAGATGAAAATCGGCGTCTTCATCTCCAATACTGGTTTCTTTTTCCATGTTCATGCGCATCACTTCAACGCAATTTTCCAAACGAACGATATCTTTCTCAGTCGCCCTCTCCGCAGCCATTTGTGCATTCGCCGTCTCGATTATGGTACGCGCCTCTACGAGTTCCAGAGAAGTTTTGATATCTTCTTTTAAGAGTCGTCTTAGTGGATCGATGATGTTACTTGGCATCAAAGACTTCACCTTCGTTCGCTGCCTCTGGGACATCTGCACAAATCCCATTGTCGAAAGCATATTCAGTGCTTCCCTGAGAGTCGGCCTGCTGACATTGAAAACCTTCATCAGTTCTCTTTCAGGCGGCAGAGAGTCACCAGGCTTTAGTTGACCATTGGTTATCAAGCCTTTGACCTGCTCGACTATCTGAGATGAAATTTTCTTCTGTTTTATAGCTTGAAAAACTTGATCTTCCATAACCTATCAGTGTTGAATGAATCCTGCAGATAACTAACCCAACCTCCAAAAAAAATCCTGGGGACTGAACTTTTTTCGAGCTACTCAGCTCAAAAATCATTCTGTCCCCAGTCTGCTTTATACTCCTACACCGTCATCGGCCATTTTTTTAAGGAGCTGGAAGCGATTGCCTACTTCTCCCTCAATCTTGGCCCGAAGCCGTTTAGATTCCTCTGGATTACTTCTTTCAAGAGCAGCAAAACGATTTTCACTGGATAGAAATTCCTGAAGGGTTCCATCGGGTTCTTTGCTGTCAAGGATGAAAGGATTTTTACCTTCATCTCTAAGCTCCGGATTATAACGGAAAGTGGACCAGAACCCGCTGTCAACGGCCAGTTTGGCTTCCAGCTGGGTTTTACCCATACCCTTTCTGATACCATGGGCGATACAGGGAGCATAACAGATAATCAGTGATGGTCCTGGAAATTTCTCAGCTTCAACAAAAGCTTTGAGCATCTGCTGCTTATTAGCTCCCATTGAGACAGACGCAACATAGGCATGACCATAGGTCATGATCATACGGGGGAGATCTTTTTTGTTCAGCTTCTTTCCAGATGCAGCATACTTGGCAATAGCACCGGTGGGAGTAGCCTTTGAAGACTGTCCGCCGGTATTGGAGTACACCTCGGTGTCCATAACAAGAATGTTAATGTTATCGCCAGAAGCCATGACATGATCAAGACCACTGTAACCGATATCGTAGGCCCATCCGTCTCCACCGACAATCCAATGGGATTTTTTGGTGAAAAGATCACCGCTGAGGGCAATTTCAGCAAGCAGGTCGTTTCCTTCCGTGTTCTTGAGAAGAGACTTGAGACAGTCTCCAGTTTCCCTCGAAATCCCTGCATCATCCATACCACCAAGCCAACTGGTGAATGTGTCTTTCAACTCAGGAGAAATATCTGAATCTATCGCTTTCTGAACTTTCTCGGCAAGCGCCTCTCTTCTGGTATTGAACGCAAGCATCATACCGTATCCATACTCGGCTGCATCCTCAAACAGAGAACTTGCCCAGCCTGGACCATGACCGTCCGCATTGGCAGTATATGGAGACGATGGTGCAGAACCACCCCAGATAGAGCTACAGCCGGTGGCGTTTGCAATTGTCATCCTTTCACCGAAGAGCTGGGTAAGGACTTTGACATAAGGTGTTTCACCACACCCGGCACAGGCCCCGGAGAACTCCAGCAGCGGCTGGAAGAACTGACTGCCCTTAACACTTTCGCGTCCCATAAGACTGTCTTTAAAAGGAACTGTCAGGGAGAACTCATGATTGGGAATTTCGACTTCAAGTTGACTGTCGATAGGCTTCATAACCAGTGCCTTGTTCTTGGCCGGGCATATATCCGCACAGTTACCGCATCCCTGGCAGTCAAGGGTATTAACCTGAATTCTGAACTTTTGTCCTTTGAGCGCTTTTCCAATGGCTGGAAGAGTTTCAAATGCAGCAGGTGCATCAGCCAGTTCATCCTCTGTTACCAAAATCGGAATAATGGCAGCATGCGGGCAGACAAAAGAACACTGATTACATTGAATACACTCCGATGCAATCCACTCTGGAACAGCTACAGCCACACCCCGTTTCTCATAACGGGCGGTTGATGTCGGGTATACTCCGTCCGGACTGAATACACTGACAGGAAGATCGTCACCTTTAAGTGCGAAAACCGGTCTCATAATGTTGTCTACGTAATCTGTGGCCTTGTCTTTTACAGTAAGTCCACCTGCAGCTTGGCCCCATGAATCGGGAACAGAGATTTCTACCAGATTTGCCAAGGTGTTATCAACAGCATTAACGTTCATATCAACGATATGATCGCCTTTTTTACCATATGTCTTTTTAATGTCAGCTTTCAACAGTTCGATCGCTTTTTCAAACGGCAGCACATTGGCAAGTTTGAAAAAACAGGTCTGCATGATCATATTGATCCTGGTACCAAGACCAACACTGACTGCAATTTTTATCGCATCAACAGTGAAAAATTTTAATTTTTTGTCGTGGATGGCCTTCCTCATGTCGCCTGGCAATTCATGTTCCATATCTTCTGCTGACCAGGGAGAGTTGAGCAGGAAGGTTCCGCCCTCTTTTATTCCCTCAAGAACATCATAGATGTGAACATAAGTCGGGTTATGACAGGCAACAAAATCAGCCTCATTGATCAAGTATGTAGACTTAATCGGCACGTCACCAAAACGCAGATGCGAAATAGTGATACCTCCTGACTTTTTGGAATCGTAGGCAAAGTACCCCTGGGCATATTTATCAGTGTTATCACCTATAATCTTGATTGCACTCTGGTTGGCACCAACGGTTCCATCTGATCCAAGGCCCCAGAATTTTGCTCTGACATTACCCTCTGGTTCAGCTCTGAATCCAGGTTTTACTTCAAGTGATGTATTCGTCACGTCATCGTTAATACCAACAACAAAATGTTTCTTTGGGTCAACCGCACTCATATTATCATACACTGCCTTGATCATCGGCGGATTAAACTCTTTGGAGCTCAAACCGTAACGGCCACCAAAAATTTTCGGTGGTGCAACTCCTTTATCAATATAAGCGGTGCAGACATCAGTAAAAAGAGGATCACCAATTGCGCCTGGTTCCTTGGTTCGATCAAGAACGGTGAGACCGGTAACAGTCTCAGGTATAGCACTGAAAAAGGCATCTACATGAAAGGGGCGGTACAGGCGTACCTTTACAAGACCCACCTTCTCACCTTGGCCAACAAGGGCTTCCACTGACTCTTCAATGGCTTCACAACTGGAGCCCATAGCAACTACTACCCGCTCAGCCTGGGGATCACCCACATAGTCAAAAAGGTTATAGTGTCGCCCGGTTAGCTCACCAACCTTTTTCATATACTTCTCAACAATTCCTGGTGTTGCAAGATAATAGGTGTTTGCTGCCTCACGGCACTGGAAATAAATATCAGGATTTTGAGCTGTTCCCCTGGTATTTGGATTCTCAGGGTTGATCGCCCGTTTACTGAATTCGCGATAGGCATCCCAATTATACAGAGAGGCCATATCGTCATAATCAATCATCTCCACTTTCTGAATTTCATGGGAAGTACGAAATCCATCATAAAAATGCAAAAACGGTACTCTTGCCTCAATGGTTGCAAGGTGAGCGACCAGAGCCAGATCCATCGTTTCCTGTACTGAATTCGCTGAAAGCATGGCGAAACCGGTCTGCCTGGCAGCCATAACATCGGCATGATCTCCGAAGATAGACAGTGCATGTGCCGACAACGATCGAGCGGTTACATGAAAAACACAGGGGAGAAGTTCACCTGAAATTTTATACATATTCGGAATTTTTAATAAAAGACCCTGAGATGCTGTAAACGTAGAGGTAACGGCACCTGCTGTCAATGATCCGTGCACTGCTCCGGCAGCACCGGCCTCAGACTGCATCTGCTTAATATTCAAGATACGGCCATGAATATTTTTCCTGCCGGCAACCGCCCATGAATCGGCGATTTCTCCCAGTGGACTGGAAGGGGTAATAGGGTAGATAGTTGCCACTTCACTCATGCCGTACGCGACATGGGTCGCTGCGGTGTTACCATCAATCGTCTGCATGTTACTGCTCATAAATTCACCTCAAAATAAATGTGGTTGTTTTCTTACAATTTCTATTATTTATATAACGTTTCAGCACCTGGCACCCCTCGAGGGGATATAAGCACTTTATGTAGTAAAGAATATGGTCATACCACGCACAACGACAAAGTGGTCAGCCCACGCGCAAATTAGGACGGTTGACAAAATACCACGACAACATAAAAAAACCTATCTCTTTATATCTATTCAGTCGGCTCGAGCTCGCTAAATATTGATCCTTTGCATAAGACAACTTGAAAAAGTAGCCCCATTGCAACCCTTTCATGACCAAATAGACTAAGAGTATTTACTTCTCCGCAGCCTGTGCAATCATCTCTGAGATATGAAGAACTTTTGTCTTCAAACCGTGTCTCCTGATTCCAAAAGAAAGTTGAATCATACAGGCCGGACAAGATGTGACCAGAATATCGGCATCACACTTCTCAAGATTATTCATTTTCCTATCAAGCACTTTCTGTGATAATTCATAATGGGTTAAGGCATATGATCCTGCTCCACCACAGCACCAGTCAGCCTCCGCCATTTCTTTGAATTCGACTCCGGGGAGTGCTTTGAGGATGTCCCGGCTCTCACTTCGTATTCCCTGCCCCCTTACCGCGTGACACGGATCATGATAGGTGACTACAACCGGCTTTTCTCCAGCGCCGGTGGCTCCCACAGCAGTACTTACCTTCTTTTCAGCACTATGCGGATCATAATAATCGCCAACATCTGTGGTCTCGTCTATTTCCTTGGGAGCAGCAACACCTTTTGCTGCAAGGAACTGAACCATATCCTGAATAAGCGGCTGTTGCTGCTGGGCCAGCGCGAGATTATCTTCATCATCCTTGAAAACTTTATCGTATTTTTTCAAGAAAGAAGAGCAGCTCGCGCAGTCAGTAACGATCACATCGACCTCTAATTCAGAAAAAACCCCCATGTTTTTAGCGGCCAGTTTTTTGGTGTTTTCAATATCGCCGTAGGACCATGCAGGCAAACCGCAGCAACAGTTATCAAGCACTTCCACCGTCTTACCAATTTTTTTCAAGGCTTCAAAACTTGCCTTACCAGCCTCAACTTGAATAACGTCTACTCCACAACCCACAAAGAAACCGATTCTCAGCTGCTCTCCCTCACCCGGATAGACTCCGGGTTTAATCGTCCCCCTGAATGAGGCCATCGGCAGCTTCTCGACAATACCTTCAGCTTTGGGAAGGTCACGACCAAATATTCTGAGCAGACCAAGAGCATTGGCAACTTTTGAGGCACCTGAGTTTTTCCCGAGTGCAACAGCTTTAGCCGCGACATGCAATCTCTTCGGATAGGGCAGCAGGTGTTCAAAGAGAAGACGATGGGCCGGTTTTTTGCCTACCTTTTCAAGATATTCCCCTCTGGCTGCCAAAACAAGATCAGCAGTTGGCACTGAACCATAGCAGTTGGTCGTACATGCGCCGCAACCAAGACAGGTAAAAAGTGGATCTTCCAGTGCTTTATCCCATTCCACTCGACCCTCAATAATTCCCCTCAGCAGGGCAAGACGCCCCCTGGCTACTCCTGACTCATGTCCCGTGGCCCGAAAGATTGGACAAGCAACATGACAAAAACCACATTTATTACATTGGGCAATGGCATCATAATTTTCTAAAACAGTCATTTCTCAAGCCTCATCTGGTTGTAAAGCACTTTAAATGAAATGCACTCACTCTCTTTACTGATCTTCTCTTATCCGCATCACACCCTGCCCGGCAACGCACCAGGAGAAAATATATTTTCAGGGTCAAGAACCTTTTTGATCTGATGACTCAGTCGCCACTCATCCCTCTCCTGACCATACACATCATTTTTTTCACGAAAATCATCCGTTGCTTTAATTACACGGCCATTCCCCTGATAACGTACAAAAATACTATTCAGCTCAAACCATTTATCATCAGCCAAAGCATCAAGTCCCACATATATTCTGCCACAGGCGAAATCAAGAAACGTTTGCGATGGTTTGCAGATTTTTACAATATCTGTGTAACATTCGCGCATCCTTGCAATTACGGTATCGGCCTGACAAATAAATGGTGACGATGACAACTGTTGGAAGTTTTCATGAAAACAACCCTCCAAAACCGGATACTCTTCCTGGAAAATATCAACCAGCCCCTGATCACTCATAACCTGGTCACATCTTTTAATCTGATGCGCAACAACGTCGCCGATTCCCTCAAAGCCGACCATCATCTTCCAGGCGGCATTTTCAGGAACAGCTGTAACGAAGACCGGCAGCATATTTGAGTTAATAACTTTAAGGGCCGCTGCAAAGCAATCTTCCAGGGTTCCGTAGGATCCAGTCATTTTGCAGGCCTGAGGTCTTGTAACGACTTTCCATGTCGACTCTGTAATAAAGCCCAATGTACCGGAGGAACCGGTCATTAATCTGGTCATATCATAACCGGCAACATTTTTAACAACCTTCCCGCCTGCAGCAACCATACTGCCGCTGCTGTCGATATACTGAAGACCAAGCAGAAGATCACGCGGAGCCCCATAGGCGACACGCTCCGGCCCGGAACTACCCATTGCCACCAAACTGCCGATAGTCGAATTCTCCTGAAAAAAGGAAGGTCGAAGAGGTAACCACTGATTGTTCTCGCCCAGTTTTTCCTGGACAGTCGTAAAACTCACACCGGAACCAACAACAATAAACTGGTTCTCAGAATCATATTCAATTATATCAGACATTTTCAGGCTATCAACCGTAGGTATCCCAGATTCTGAAAGGTTACCCGTACCATTAAAAGTACCTGCACCGGAAAGCTTAACCGCCTTCTTCTCACTCCGCGCTTGACGGATTGTCTCAATCGCCTCGGCAACCCCCGCCGCACTCTTTCCTCCGGGGCGCTTCAGGATGGTTGGTTCAGATTGCGGTAAACGCTTCTCTCCATCTGGCGGTACTGGGATGACTTTCCCCGGATTGAGTAGGTTTTTCGGGTCAAGGGCAAGTTTTACATCCTGCTGAGTATTTAGATCGTGACCAGAAAAGATCATGGTCATGGCCTCTTGTTTTTCATGACCAATACCGTGCTCACCTGAGATAGTACCATCAAACTCTGCACATGCTTCCATGATTTCCCAGCCTGCCTTATGTACCCGGTCAAGTTCTCCTTCCTTTCTAGAATCAAACATCAGGAGTGGATGCAGATTACCGTCTCCTGCATGAAAAACATTGCCAACCGGACAACCGTATTTATCGGATATCTCTTTAACTCTCTCGAGCATCTCTGGTAACTTGGTTCGCACTACACAACCATCATTAACCAGGTAATTCGGTGCCAGGTTGCATACCGCACCGAAAGCACTACGACGCCCCTGCCACAATAAATCCCTCTCAGCTTGATCTTTGGCAACTCTTACTTCCCGACATTTAGTCGCCATGCAGATATCGTATATGGTGTCAGCCTGTGCTTGAAGACCAAGCTCCATACCTTCCACTTCAATTAGCAGCACTGCGGCAGCATCAGTCGGGTAACCGCATGGCCCGGCCTTTTCAACAGCCAGGATTACTTGATTATCAATCATTTCAAGCGTATTCGGGACGATGCCTGTAGTAATAATTTCTGAAACGGTCTCAGCCGCATAAGACATATCGTCATAAACTGCGAGCATTGTAATTACTGATTCGGTCATCGGGGTCACTCGTACCGTTATTTCCGTAGTCACACCCAGTCCACCCTCTCCTCCGACTACAAGACCACGCAGATCGTAACCTGCAGGATCCAGAACGGGACCGCCAATCTGTACAATTTCCCCATCGGCCATTACCATCTGCATACCGAGAATATGGTTCGATGTAACACCATATTTAAGGCAACGGGGTCCACCGGAGTTTTCCCCTACATTTCCCCCAAGGGTAGAAACTTTCTGACTCGCCGGGTCTGGAGCATAGAAAGCTCCTAGAGGCGCAAGAGCTTCCTGAAGTTCTATATTCGTCACCCCTGGCTGCAGCACTGCATATCTACTTTCGGGGTAAACACCGAGGATCCTGTTGAACCGCGAAAGGCTGATCACCATTCCGCCTTTAATGATGGTTCCTCCTGAGAGGTTGGTTGCAAACCCTCGGGCAACAGATTCAACTCCGGCCTGATCCGCTTCTCTTAGAATTTCCGAGACCTCTTCCGTTGTAGCAGGAAAAACGATAAGCCCCGGTTTTCCGCTGACAAGCGAAGCGTCGTAGGAGTACAATTCAAGATCGGCTGCCGTCCTCGATACATGGGAAGCTCCAACTATTTCTTCCATCTTTGCAACAAATTGTTCTGTAATCATATCGCTCCTCGCCACAGTTAAGGTCAACTACTTCGTTCTTAAAGTAAGGTACTAATTTTTGCTCCAGCTGAGTGCCACGAAAGCCCCGGTATCTTTACCCGACTCATTTCCTTTGCGTTCTATTTCATGAACCCTGACAGGATCCTCATTTTTGAGAAAATGAATTGCTGTCTTTACAGTGGCTTTCCCTGGTACAAGACTTGCGAGCTCATCAGGGGATCTAAACATAATATTCTGAAATAGAGTATGACCATCTTCTCCCTCTTTTAATCGACGTTCCGCCCATGGGCTCTGACTGTTCAGCGAGGCCAGTACCACACTCCCACCCTTACGGACAACACGGTGAAGTTCAGCAACAGCTTGTTTCGCGTCAGCCGCGAATTCAATGGCTGTCATCGAAAAAACCTTGTCAAACATATCATCTGGAAAAGGAAGGGAAACCATATCACCGACAACTCCAGCAAACTGGCGCCCTGAGGTTTTATCTGCTGCTCGGGTAAGCATAGGGTGGGATATATCAAGTCCTACTATATCTGCTCCACAGGAAAGGACATCCATGGTAAAAACACCGCTGCCGCAACCAACATCCAGGACAAATTCACCTGGTTGAGGCTCAAGCATTTCGTGCAAAAGCTCTGTTTCGTATTTTTTTACCAGTTTACCAATAGGAGTTGCAAACCAGTCATCATACCTGTCAGGCCATTCGTCAAACAATCCAGCCCCGGTTTTTTGTTCACACGTATTCACAAAAGCCACCGAAGAAACAGATAAGAAAGTTTCGGTAACCTGGACACAGGGCCGAATACGCCCCTGTGTCCAGGTGATACTCTACGAAATTAAGACAACTACCATTTACTAACACCCCACAAGGGGGTATTTAGAACCAAATAATTTCAAAATACATTACCCAGTTTCTTGTTTTTTATTACAAGATTTCTGGAGTAAGGTACTAATTATTTCTTGTCTTCAACTGCCTTGATTTCAGCCATAGTTCTGAGAATCTGCAT
>Ga0307988_1000595_pt1 | contig 24454 bp, 29 predicted proteins | sample EllFjometagen183_FD_203166 | JGI IMG/M metagenome (GOLD analysis project Ga0307988, IMG submission 203166) | Marine microbial communities from Ellis Fjord, Antarctic Ocean - #183 | ecosystem: Environmental > Aquatic > Marine > Unclassified | place: Southern Ocean | collected 2014-10-08 | reverse complement strand
CTGGGTGGATAGTCACCTTTTGCTGGCTGAATACCAACTGTCACACACAATGGAATGCCATGCAATTCTTCACTGTCCTCAACACCTTGTTTGCCAATTGCTTGACAAATGCTGTTTAGCTCCTTATTGGCGATCTCAACTGCGATTGGATTAGGATTATCCAGATTCAGATTCAGGAACAACATTGAACCCTTTCTGGCGCCATCCTGCACTTTCATATGAACAGAAAGGTAATGACCTGTCTTGGCCTTTGTGGCCTTGAACTCAGTTTTAACGACACATACAACATAATCGCCTATAGGGAGTGGGGACCGATCACCAATGCCTTCGTTGTTGCCTTCTGAATTTGCTTTGTTTGGTAGTAATGCCATGTTATTTCTCCTGTGTTTTTGTTATTTTAGCGATAATTTTCGCCAGGTTAGGTTCTTCTTGTTTTGCTAATTCGCCAGATCTGTCTTTTGCATCGTATTGCAGATCTTTCTCAGTCTGCAGATAACGATATTTTGTACCATCCTCAAGTTGCGCAATCCTCATACAAAGGACTTCGTCAAAAAAGTATGGTAGTCCTTGCAGCAGCGTCTGACCAGGGACAGATGGTATAAACGTCACTCGCCCACTTGAGTCATCTGTCAATCGTTTCTGCTTGCAAGAGAAATATACATGCTTCGGGATGTCTCTGAATGCCCGAATAAGTATTTCCATCTCGGTATTCATAACGCCATAAGCCTGCCTTGCGTCTTTCGTCTTGGATTTCTCATCCGACAAAAGAACCTCTGCAATTTCCGAAAGTGAATCAATACAAATTGTATCGTACTTATCTGCTTCGTCAGACATAGTCAACCATTCATATGCCTCGTTGCAGTCTTCTCTGGTATTTATCGCAAGTACCGGTATATCCTCACCCTTCAGGGCTAGTAGGCCACCTTCAGCACTGATTATCAGTGGATTCTTTGCTGTCTTACATAATGTGGTTTTACCCACACCAGCTTCTCCGTATACCAGGATATTTGCAAATGGTGATGCCATCGCGGTTGTTGTTAATTTAATCATTGTATTCCACCGAAAGGGTTGGCATTGCTGGTTTCTCCGTGACGGCTTCGTGCAAAATAGACGTCAGAGGCAATTTGCGATATGCCTTCAGGTCTAACGCCGGCTTGAAACGAAGAGCGCTTTTGTCCTCATCTGTCATTTCGGACATAAGTGCAGACACAATGCCTTGATCCAAGGTTCTGGATATTTTAGATGTGGCTGTAATTTTGTGTCCGTCAAGTTCGATGACTTCCTTAAATTCGCCTGTGTCTCCACCCAGTATGTAACCACAAAGCAATCGTCTTGCTTTTGCCTCTTGTTCTTTTAACACTTTCAGATCAATTGACAAGTTTTTCCATGCAAGGAAATGGTCAATCTCCAATTTGTCCATAATACGCTCTCGTTGTAACGTTTTCAATAGGTACAGAGGCTTGGCCAATTCCATAACTCTTTTTCCCTATCTGATAATGATTATTATAATACAGTTTTTCTTGTATGTCAAATCACTAATTTTGATATATCATATAAATAATATTGATATATAATATTGCGACTTACTTTGTCAAAACTTTGACACCATAAAACAGTCAAAATATTGACCTTTAGCATTTACACTAAGTCACCTTTTTGACTACTGGTATGTGTCACTATATTGACAGTGACTTAGAACGCTCTGGCTGGATTCTTCTGGTATAATCATCTATTCTTTGTGTACGTCTCCGCCAGAACGCAACGTCCTAAGTATGTATTATACAAATATGGCATCTTGACATCTTGGACATATTCTGCTTATTAATTGCTCTCGTTCAGTTGGTGTCAAGTTCGGCATTGCATTCTGTATCAGCTCTCCGCCTACCCATTTATTATAGTTAGAGTCGTTTACAGCTACGGAGTGCAGATCGCCACAGGATGGGCAGTTTATTTCTATGCATTTAATCATTTTTATCCTACGCTTATTTGTTTAAAGTTAACTGGAGTTCTTACATTTCGTCTTCGTCCTAGGTATATCATATATTGATGTTGCTCCATACGTCGAACGATGCCTGTTGCTGGATAGTACATCAACAACGAGCACCGTTACAGCCAGAAAAAGTTCAGCTTATCTTCGTCTTCTGTCCCTGGTGATTTGTTCCACCAATAATGTCAGTGATCTGGTCAGATCTAATTGTGCCTGTCTGTTCTCTTCTCTTCTGTTGTTCTCTTCCACCAGACGTGCACATTGGATGGCATACTTAAAACCGTACTGGGTGCCAATACTGCGACACATGTTTCTGGTCGGATATGAATAAGTGTTCTCGAAGAATGACTTATCGGACATGGCATGCCCGTCTATGTAGGCACCGAATATAAAAACAATGACAATACCTAATATACAGATGGTGGATCTCTTTGATGGTCTCACTTGTGGCCTCATTTTTGGACGTTGCTCCGTGGCCGTAACGGTTGGATCTGTTGATATAACCACCAACGATTCGACCGCGACGGCCAGGGAAAGTTCTATAAGGGGTCTTTCGACCCCAGGTTAAATTATGCAGTTTGAAAAGATTCGAGTTGAGCCTTGGCTCTGGCCTTGTTGGCCTTATACTCTTTGTTCCAGGTTTTCAGGCATGATTTGCAAGATGCGTTCAGACCGTCTTTATTCTGGGTTCTCTTATTGAACTCGGATATTGGGTGGATCTCATTACAGATCTTGCATACTTTGGTGCCTGCCTTAAATGCTGTAACGATACAATATGCATCGTTCATCTGGTCGACTACTGATTTGATCTCTTCTGCGGTTGCACCTGCGAATAACTCTGCCTTGATTGCTTGTTGTAGTTTTGTCATTTTATTTCTCCGGTTAGGGTCAGAGATTTATTCTCCGCCCGACATCTACTATTATAATCGGTATGATTATTTTGTAAACCTTTTTCTTCGTCTTTCTTCACTATTAATCGATCAAAACATTCGGTACAGTACCAGACAAATTCTGCCTTATAGGCATCATTCTTTTGGACCTCTGATTGACATGATTCACAAAAAACGCAATCCATTTTGACTCCTTAAAATTAAGTATATGTTATTGTTACGTATTTTTATATGATGTTTTTCGATATGCTGAAAATATCATCTAAAAATATCTAACAATATCAGTAAGATACCAGACGTTGCTCCATGCATCGATCCCTCAGGTCGTACCTGATATAATATCAAGGCATGACCTGTAGGATCGATTCAGGGAGATCTAACTTAGTCAGGTATGCATGTCCCGAAAACCAGTCTGGTCTTTTTCTGATATCGGATCTCCACACTCTGACCATAGAAATCTCGACCACTACAATATTTCCCATCCCATGGGGAAGACATATCTTTCAGAATGAAATCCACCTTACCAGATTCCCATGCCGCCTTTGCCGCCTTTGCCGATTTGTAGTCTCGACCATATGCTGGTATTACTGACATTAGTTTGCCTCTTCTGCTTCTTGGATTATCTTAGAGTTCTCACATGCACGTTCTGATATGACATATTGAGACCCCCCCATATCTGCGATAATGATAGGTCGTTTGGTGGCACGTTTCTTGTATCCGTAAACCTGGTAAGGATCACCTTGGAACTCAATAACAGAACCTCTCATGGGCAATCCACTGAATATCTGGTGATTGTCATAATCGACGCAGACCTCTGGCAGTGAATCTTCCCAACGACCTTTCAATTTACATCTGAATCCATCACTGTCGTAACTGATAGCGCCCATCTTGAGATCCATACCAAGATCTTTTCCTACAAGGTCCAATGCTACCTGGACTCTGTTCCGAATATCACCAATCTGTGTTTTTGAAATCATGTCTTCTCCTTAGGTCATTGATAGACCATTGAAAATTATATCATATATCGATGTTGCGTTGTGAGCCGAACGGTCAGTTTTGCTGGATATTATACCAACAAAGTGACCGTGGCGGCTAGAAAAAGTTCAGATATTTAGCAGATTATTCTGCAGAGTCAGCTGCACCGAAAACCATATCTTTGGTCTCAGCATGAGCATCTTCCATGGTCATGTTATTACAAAGGGCATAACAGAGGATGAAATAATGTTTCACATTAAAGATGGTATTAGTCTCGATCTTACCAGAGATACAGGGTTCCACGGCATCATAAAGTTCTTGCTTGGTGGGTTTCTGGGTAGATGCGAACAGACCAAAAACAGCTGCCTGAATCTTTCCACCGGTAGAACGAGCACCTGCCTTCTTGGCAGTCTTCTTTGGAAGAGTGAGACCCTGATCTTTAAAGTATGCACGAATAACCGAGAGGACCTGCGCCTCAGTGGAACCTTCAACTTCATCCATGATCTCTTCCACTACAGAGGTGATCTGGTCCCAAGTGTCAATGGCATCCCATTCGGATTCAGTGACCTGAGCATCGATCTCGGATTTGATATCAGCAGGATCTCGCATCAACTCGAGTTCAATTGCGATGGTCTTGAAAAGGGAATTTATCTTACCAAAAGGAATTTTTGCAGCGACCAATGCGCCTTTGATGTCATCGTGATCTGCGCCGGATTCAAAACCAGACTCAATAATAGGGGTTGCGATTTCTTTCATTTCTTTCATTTTCATTTTGGATCTCCTGTGATTGGATTAGATAGAGTATTTCTCCATCTGATATCTCCTATTATAATCGGTCAGATTATTTTGTAAACCTTTTTCTTCATTATTATTCAATCTCTGAATCTTTTTTTTCTCTATCTATATAGAGACATGTCTATATACAAGAAAGTCAACAATATCAATCACTTAGGTTTTGTTACCGTATGGTAACACTATTTTCTTCAATGATTTCAACAGCTTGGTCGCGTTCTGAGCGCATCCCTCAGAAGTCTCCTTGTATATCTATCAGGTGATTCGCACAGAACGCAACGTACACACATCCGTAAATGTTTGTCAAGATATATTTTGCTATCAAAACTTTGACACTATTTTTGTCATATTTTTGACTTTGCGTTGTCAAAACTTTGACAAATAACGTATCAATTTTATTGATACCAACTATCAACATTATTGATTATCTTTTTCATCATTTATATATTAATATAGGTAGATCAGCTCCTTTCACGCCTGGTTCAATCGAAGGAGACTGTCGAGGTAAGCTACCTCTTTTTAAACCAACGGCTACTCTCCGGGGCCATCTGGTTTTACTCTCTCGTTGTAGACAGGCGTACGACGAGAGAGCATTTTATTTCTGGAGTACAAAGGAGAAACACTTTTGGATGCTATAGAATTTCTATCCTTATTCCCTGGTAACCACTTATACGTCAGTATCAGTGACAGGGCCACCCCCACGCATGACCTCGACTGGTGCTTAAACACTGCTACAACAGACATTTATTTCACAGTAAATGAGAATGATGGCTCTTCCAATCGTAAAGAGCAAAACATCGTCCGTTGCCGAGCTATATTCCTGGACGATGACAACCCACGAAAAGCGCCGAGAACACAATGGCCTCTTACACCTAGTATTGTAGTCCAGACATCACCTGACAAATACCATTATTACTGGCTTACATCAACAACTAATTTTGCTGAATGGAAGAAAGTCCAAGAAGCATTAGTTATTGTATTTGACGGTGATCCAAATGTCAAAGATATTCCCCGCATCTTACGCATGCCTGAGACGACAAACAGTAAAAATGGTTTTAAAGCAGAGGTAATTGCCTCACCTGGCACCATATACGAATGGACAACGCTAGTTAGGGGCTTTCCTCCTCTCCCTGAAGATGAGAGGCAAGCTATTGATATTGTTCCAGAATCTGAAAAATTCGATCCGATATCAGCTATCCAGATGTTCCTATCTGGCAAACATATCACTAGCCCAATGAACTCCCTTATAATGCATTGGACATATCGATACTCTCAGGACAAAATAGAGGGTATGCTTGATTCTCTGTTTTCACAAGCAGAAGGTAATGAGCCACGTTATACGCTGGCCTACAACCAGATAGGAAAATTCATAAACTCGGCCAAGAAATCAGCTGGCGATGTAACAATATTAACTTATGACGATTGGGAGACACCCACCCCTATCCCCGAATCATATGATATGTACGAAGAGGTCGAATTCCCTACTGAATGGGTTCCAAAGAGTATGATGGAAGCAGCACAAGAGATAGCTTCATATAATCTTATGTCTGTTCACGATGTATTACCTGCTTTATTAATCTGCACATGTATGAGCATTAACAAAAAGGCTAAGGTTCAAGCAGGTTCTAAGAGTCTAGAGTCTTATTTCCACCTAACTGCATTCTTTATTGCAGATTCTGGTCGTTTCAAATCCGGTGTATATGACCAAGTTTTGAAAGGCCTGGTTAAAGCAAATAAAGAGCAGGTAGATGCCTTTAATAAAGACGATCCACGAATACAGCTGGATATGAAGTCAATCGATAAGGCTATCACGCAGGCACAAGGCGCTGCCATAAAGCCAAAAGAAGGTAAAGCAGTAAGTCTTGCAGATATACTCGGATCAAATAAAGGTTCACATGTCCTCGTGGATGCATTAGAGGCATTAAAAAACAGACGAGTACCTGGCTTATTTGTGGATGATATCACAGAAGAGGGTGCAGTACAAAAGGCATTCAATGCTGGTGGCGTTATCAACTATGTAGCTGAGGAAGGTCAAGGCATATTGTCAGCCTGGACCAATAAATACAGTAAGTCCGATTCTGGTACTGACTTCGCCCTTCGAGGCATGTCAGGTAGTATGTATCGCCACGATAGGAAAGGCTCAGATCGTTCATTAGAGTTCAGGCCAGTTGCGTCTGGTATGATATTTGTCCAACCAGATATTTATGAGACACAATTCATATCGAATTCAAACATAAACTCAAGTGGTATGGCTGCCAGGATATTACCTATTTACTGGAAAGAGCCTGATTTCAAAGGCACATCTAAGACAAGAGAAAATTGTGAGATAAATGAACAAAAGCTCCAGACATACTGGGATACCGTATACAAATTAGCAATATTCAACGATCTCGATAGTGATTTCCACTATGAGACAGATGATATGGATAGCCCACAGCTCGTGAAACCAGTGACTAAAATATGCATTAATGACAATCATATAGATAAGTATAATGACCTGTTCAATACATATTGGCACAGGTATGCACCAGGTGAAGAGAACGAGGGAAGGCAAGAATTATTGAACAAATGCAATACTTTAGCATATGTTCTAGGTGGTTGTATATATGCTTACAACAACTGTGACACATTCTATGGAACAGAATCCCACCCTATGGACACGATGTTCTTTAACTGTGTTGCTAGCATGACTGAGTACCTGGTTCAAAAGAAAAATGTAGAATACAAATTAAAGACATATGCCACAAAGGTCAGAGGGGCTAAGAAAGTACTGAAAACATTGACTTCACCTAGCAATGTTGAGCTCTGTCTGGAAGGCATTAATCCTAGTGTTTTCATCCGTATGACCAATTACAATCGTCCTAGCACAGATACTGACATAGTGGATGCTGGTCAAGATTTCTTAATTGAGCTAGGATATTTGAAGATTTCAGGTGATAAGATGGTACTTAACCCTAAATACACAGAATTCAGATGAATCAAGGCCATTTAATATGATCTCTAATCTTCTAATTCAAGATTCATCTCCTAAGTATATATTTGAAGAAATTGAAAATTATCTATATATATCAACTATTTGGAGTAATCTTATGGATTATGAATATATATATAGAGATTGAATCTTGAATTAAAAGATTAGATATGATATAATAACATGTGGAATCAATAAAAGAGGAACAATATGGACGCTGAACAATTAAGAAAGAAATTCATAGACGACAATGCAGTGATGCTATTAGAAGAGCTGCAGATGGTACTCAGGGGTGAAGGTGAGTTCTCTAGTGAGAGTGGCATCTGGCTTGGCTATGCATTTGAGCGCCTGTCTAAGATGGTGGATTCTGCAGATGACCTTAGAGTCATGGACGCCGAGAATACCAAACAAGTGTTAGAGGCACTATCGAAAGGTCGCATAACCATGGCTCAGGCTAAAGAGTTAATGGAATTGCTGAAGATGCAGAAAGAGGCTGATGGCACCTTGAACAATCCCAAGCTGGGACAGGCCACTGCGTTTATTCTTCACAAGGACTACGTCCCTACGCCTGAGGAAGACAAGTAATGCCTATCCATCTGTCAGAGCCTCAGTCCAGGTTTATGATGTCTACAGCTAAGTCCGTAGCAGCCGTGGCAGGCTTCGGTTCTGGCAAGACTGAGGTGGGCATGTTCAGAATGATAGCCACTATGAAGGACTATCCCGGTTATAACATGCTTTACCTGGCACCTACTATTCCTCTGATTAAAGACATTTGGTACCCTAAGATTGAATCCTACCTCACAGAGCAGGGCATACCATTTAAGATAAATAGGTCAGAGAACACAATACATATACATGGCTATGGATCTGTATTCTGCCGTAGTATGGAGCACCCACATAGAATCATTGGATTTGAGGTATTAGATGCATTTATCGATGAGCTGGACGTACTACCAGAAGAAAAGGCATTGGAGGCTTGGAGAAAGGCAAAGGCTAGATGTAGACAGAAAGCGCCAAAGAAGAACCAGATGTACGTCACAACAACGCCTGAAGGCTTTAAGGCCACATATGAGCTATTCAAAAAGAATCCAATACCAGGTAGCGAGCTCATCCAGATGTCCACCTACTCCAACGCACACAACCTACCGGATGACTACATAGATGAGCTAAGAGCCAACTATCCAGCACAGTTAATCGAGGCATACATCAATGGCGAATTCGTCAACCTGGTGGCTATGCCAGTATGGAATGAATACGACAGAGAGGAGAACAGCAGTAATGAGCTTATACAGTCAACGGATAATCTTATGGTGGGAATGGACTTTAATGTGGGTCGTGGGTGCGCTATCATTTATGTGCATAGGGGCGATAATCTGCACGCTGTGGATGAGGTTTTCAACTCTTACGACACCCCCGATACAATCAGAGTCCTTAAAGAGCGATACCCCTTACACTCAATTACTGTGTATCCAGATGCATCAGGGAGTTCACGAAAGTCTGTCAATGCCACCATATCAGATATTGCTACTCTGCGACAAGCGGGATTTAAAGTCAAAGCCAACAAAAAGAATCCAAACATCAAAGACAGAGTAATGGCCACGAACAAGATGCTATGCAATGGTCTAGGTGAGAGAACCTTATTCGTTAACATAGACAAATGCCCTAACTTCAGTGATGCCTTAGAACAACAGGTATATGACCAGAACGGGCTACCAGAGAAAGGCCATGGTAAGTTCGATGATATGACAGATGCAGGCACATACCCTATAGCCTTTCTGTATCCAATTAAAAAGGTTACTACAAAGATTATGGAGTTATGAATCATATAATTGCTAATTACATTATCGTAATACGAATCATTTAAATCGATTCTAAGAGATCTTAGAATCATTCTATATCAATATATAGAGAAGATATCTATATCGATCTGAGATCAACCTGGGAGCACCTGGGAGCCATCTCGAACCAGTCGGAGGACTACATGGCTAGCGAGACAGTAAACAATATCACTACAGGCACCACAGGGATAACTACCGAACAACCGGATGCAGTAGCTATAATGGACAACAGCATGCGACAATGGCACACAGACAGCTTACTGCCTAAGACACTCTTAGGTGGTACATCTGCCATGAAAGGCGCTGGTAAGGTATTTTTACCAGATCACACATTGGAGTCTGACACATCGTACAACTCTAGGCTAGATGCCAGTACACTTCTTAATATATACCGAAAAACAACGTCATTTCTTACAGGGCAGGTGTTCCAGTCCGACATAGTCATGAAAGACGGCATAGACCCCATATTCACTGAATGGGGCATGGCTATAGATACGTCTGGCAACGATATGAACGTATTCTGTAAACGCAACTTCTTTAATGGCGTAAGCAAAGGTATGTCGTACATACTAATTGACATGCCGAAGAAAGACGATAGCATACAGACTGTTGCTGATGAAAAGAACGCTGGTATACGGCCTTATTTCAAAGAGATCAACACAGATGACATGCTAGGCGGGATAATAGACGATAGTGGCTTTATAGTCCAATTGCGTATAAAGGAGACATCATTGGTACGCATAGGCCGCTTCGGCTATAAAAGAGTAAAAAGAGTAAGGGTCTTAGAGCCAGGGAAGTGGGAATTACATGAAGAAGATAATACCACATATACACTGATAGACAGTGGCACATTCTCCGTGAATATAATACCGGTAACTGTATTCATACCTGGCGAAGAGATATCACAATTGATAGGTGAGACCCCTCTTATGGATCTCGCAGAGCTAAATGGCAAACATTGGAGATCCTCTAGCAATCAAGACAATTATCTTGCTTATTGTAGATTTCCCCTGTATTTCGGTAAACATCTGGACTTGGCTGTATTACCGATGGGTAGGGCATTGATTAACAGCGAAGAGGATTCAGCTGACCTTAAAGTTGTTGAAATGACCGGATCTAGCATAGCAGCAGGGCTACAAGACATAAAAGAGACAGAAGCTCAGATGGCCCTGTATGGCTTACAGCAACTAATACCACGTACAGGTAGTATGACAGCTACCGAGAAGGCCCTTACATCAGCTGAGTCTAATAGCTCTCTAGGCACGTGGGCCACAGAGTTCGAATCCATACTTATACAATCATTTAAAATAGCAGCATCGTTCGTAGGTAAGGAATTTCCAGATGATGGCCTGACCGTCAATAAAGAGTATAACTTCGGTGTGGCTGACCCTGCAGAGCTTAATGCCATATTAAAGGCTAATGAGCAAGGCATACTCTCAGCGCAGGCATGCTTTACAGAGTTCAGACGTCGTGGTGTGTTTCAAGAGCACCTATCGTGGGATGATATGGAAGACGATATGGAGCAAGAGAAGCAAGACAGTATTGATATGGCCAGAATGGCTGGTGCTGCGTTTGGCGATGCTCCTGGTGACGGAGAAGCAGAGGGCGATAATGAAGAAGACGTATGATACTGAATTAGTAAGTGTTATAGCATGGGCTAATGACATAAAGGCAACCAATGAAAAAAGAAACTAAAATACAATATGCTCAGTTCATCGAACAACGCCAGAAGATTGACGGATTCGAAGATAAGGCTATAAAAGACCTTCTGAGGTATTACACTACAGCTAAGAAGGCTACAAATAAGAGCATACAGGCTGCCATTAAAAAGAATAGCAATTATCCATCCAGAGAGCGCTTGCAGAGAGTGTACAAAGAGGCTGACTCTATGGTTAAGGTGCTAACTGATAAACTCACTAAACCAATAGCGCAGGCCACAGGCGAGGCTGGTGCATTCTCGTATAAGGACACTAACAGGATCTTATCGTGGGATGGCAGGGTTAAAGGCTTCGACAATGTAACCAGGTCGGCTGCACAGATAGGCTCTATGGTGCAGGATGAGAAGCTAGGAGGCAAATACCTAGACGATTGGCTGTGGTCAGCTATGCGAGAAGAGAATGGTGCACTAAAAGCCGAGATAGCATCTGCTCAGATAAGGGGCGTAGGCTATAAAGAGCTTATGGGCGAACTAGGTGGCAGATATGATAATATGCTGTCAGCTAAGGGCAATAAGCAGAATATAGAGACTGTCACTAAATCGTACATACAGTCAGCTAATGCTAAGGCACATGAGGACATATATGAAGCAAACAAAGACATCATCGACAGAGTTGAGTGGTCTGCTATCATGGAGAATGGCAATACGACGACTGGTAGAGGCACTTGTCCTAGGTGCGCTGCTCTTGATGGCGAGCAATATAAAAGTACAAAATCAGCACCGTCTTGCCCATTACATCCTAGATGTAGATGCATGCTTCTACCCATTACCAAGACTTGGAGAGAACTAGGCATAGACGTTGACGAAATGGACGAGATACATGAAAAATGGTATATCAGGTCACCTGGTCGAAAGATCCTGTCAAAAGGCACCATTGACGGCAACTACGCCGACTGGTGGATGACCAGATCAAAGAGCTTCCAAGATAATGCCATAGGCCCTACAAGGGCGGATCTAGTCAGATCCAAACAGATAGGGTTCAATGATATTGTGGATAAGAATGGAAAGCTTATTTTACTCAAAGATCTGGGCGTAACAGAACTCAATATAGGCCCTATCAATAAACCATACACAACAACAGGCTTATTGAATACCACATTCGGAGAAGACGGTGGCTACTTAATAACAATAGAGAAATGCGATGAGTAACTGTTACAAAGAGCAGGCAGGCAGGCTGCTAGCCACACTTAAAGAGCCTGAAGACAAATCAAAAATGCATGCCTACGGCTATGTAAAGAGATCGCTAGAGCTTATGGCTAAAGGCGCAGCAGGCGCTATTGACCTAGACACAAAAACAGGGCAAGTAATAGGTGCAGGCTCCCTAATAACACGTAAAGGGGTGAACAGAATAAATACAATGGGCTCTCTAGGTGGGTGGGACGATGTATCAAAAACAACCTCTGGCATGCGTGTTCTTGGTAAGCTATACGAACAGTCTATTGGTAAAAAGCTGGTAGTATATGCCGAGAACCCACAGGCAGCTGCACTGTACATGAAGGCAGGTGGAAAAGGCACTAAAGATGACTTTAATGACATGACAGTACCAAAAGAGCATATAGAAGGATATGCAACCTATATAGCTGGTCAGCTAAAGAAGAGGAAAAAATGAAAGTATATATAACTAAAAGCAGACAGGCAGAGTTACACAAACTATATGGAGTAACCCGTAAGGAGGGGGAACAGCAAGACTTCTCTGTAGTAGAAGAAAAACACATAACAGATTATAAAACCAAGAAAAACACAGGAGATTTAAAATGAAGTACAAACTGACTGAAGATGGAAAAGCTATTGAAATGAAAGGCGGACACCCTGTAGTAATTGATGGTGAGAGCGAGATTACAATTGATGCCATAGGTGCTCAGGCTAAGATAGCTACTATAACGGCAGAGAGCAATGACCGTAGAAAAAAGCTCTCAGATGCAGCCACTGCACTGGAGGCTTTTGGTGATCTGGATGCCACAGCAGCCCGTAAGGCCCTAGAGGATGTTGGTGGTATGAGTGACAAAGGCAAAGCTGACTTGGAGGCACAACGTGATCTTATTAACAAAACGTGGGCAGATAAGGAAACGACCTGGGAGACAGAGAAGACCGGTCTTAATACGAAACTTTTTGAGGCTACTACAGGTTCACAGTTTGCCACTAGTAAGGTCATCAAGGGAACGGTGCTGCCACCGGACATCGCACAAGCGACATTTGGTAAACACTTCAACCCAGATGGGTCGGCAAATGACGCTGCAGGGAACCCCATCTACTCAAAGACTAAGCCAGGAGAGCTTGCAGGCTTTGACGAGGCTATGACATCTATTATTGATGCATATCCAGCGAAAGACTCAATAATGAAGGCGTCCGACGGCGCAGGCGGGGACGGGCACTCAGCTGGTAGTGGAACAGGTGATGCAAGTGGTAATTCATCCATGCAGAATATAAGTGCAGGCCTTAAAGAAAGAGGCGTGAGTTAAGATCTCTTAGATTGAATCATAGAATTTCTTCAATGATATCATATAGATGATCGATTTCTGAAGATTTATCTTGACTTTTAAGAAGGTTTAGAGTATAATTTATATAATAATTAAGCCTTACCCGGACTGAACAGAAAAGGTAAGGAGCATAACTTATGAGACGGTGCATCTGAACAGGTGTCCTTCGTTTCCCTGAACAGGGGCATACTTCACAGCCAGATAACGGCATACGTGAGGTATGCCCCTTTTTTATTGTCCAAGGAGGACACAACAATGACTACAATGACCCTTCCCGAGTTTAAAAAACGAACCAGAGATCAGCTTATCGCTGGTATCGTAGAAGACATTTTCACTACCAACCCTATTTGGGGCTTTATCCCTTGGATCGGCTTCGCAGGTTCAGGCATTACTGTAAATCGTGAGACCACAATGGGCGATGCTCAGTTCCTGGCTATCGGCGGAACTATTACGGCAAAGGCGCCATCCGCTGTAACTGCCGTACCTTTTGAGCCTACCACATGTATTGGTGACGCTGAGATTAATAAGCTCCAGATCGCAATGTCTGGCTCTGATATTAATGATGTTGTTGCAATGGAAGTTGCATCTAAGTCCAAGCAGGTTGGCCGTAATCTCCAAGAAGGAATGGCTACTGGTAGTGGTACTGCACCAGCCATGAACTCTCTTCACTCCCTCGTGGATAGTGAGCAGTACGTAACTGGTGGAGCTATGACTTTCGCCATGCTTGATGCAGCTATTGACAAGGTTAAATCGAAAGACGGTGTTGTTGACTGGATTATGATGACAGGTCGCGATCTTCGTGCATATCGTGACATGCTTCGAACCCTTGGCGGAGTTCCAATGGCCGAGGTTAAAGTCGGTGATAGAACTGTGCAGATGGACGTATATAACGGTATCCCAATTTTCCAGAACGATTGGCTGTCTGTAACCGAAACTGCAGCTGGTGCAGCCCTTACAGGCGGCGTTCTTTCTTCAGCCTATTTTGGCGTGTGGGATGACGGTACCAAGAAAGTTGGTGCTGCTATGATCTACCCACAAGCCACTCCAGCTGGTATTACCTTTGAGGATGTAGGAGCCATGGAAACCAAGGACGAGAACATCTATCGTATCAAGGCTTACATGAACTTTGCCATCTTTAATCGTCGTTGTATTGCACGCCTTACAGGCCTTACTGGCGCTAAAGCATAAGTAACTGCAGTTAAACCGCCCCTCTTCGGAGGGGCTACATATCACACAGGATGAAACCATGTCAGAAGTAAAACCAGAAGCTACCACCAAGATGTACATTGCCAAACTCATTTATACACCTGGTTCAACCATTTATGGCTATCCAGCCATCCAGGTGGACGTTAACGAAGGTGAAGAGCCATTAGTAGAAGTAACAGTCCCTACAGCTAATCTTGAGTTCGAAGCAAAGCGGGAAGGTTCCAGACTTATGACAAAGGCTCAATACGGAGCAATTAAGAAAGCCGAGCTCGGAGAATAACAAATGACCATCACCGTGGGTACAGACACATATGTAACAGTTGTGGAAGCAGACGCTTATCTTGCAGTGCGCTACGGCTATGAGACCTGGGCATTGCTTGATGAGCCTACTAAGGAGAAGTCTTTAGTCTCAGCTGCTCAACAACTTGACTTACTATGTGTTTGGTACGGTGATGCATGTGAGGACGATCAGGTATTAGCTTTTCCAAGAACAGCTGATTGCCCTGACACACCAATTGCAATTAAAAATGCACAATGTGAGATTGCTTATGCAATTAACAATGCTGGTTCTACAAGCACTGACGGTGGTGACCCACTTACAGAGCTTAAAGCTGGATCTGTTACTCTAAAATTTGACGCTGGCTCTACAGCGAACCCAATTGTCAGTGATCTGACCAGGGACATGCTAAAGCCTTATGGATTGTGCTCTGGCGGATCGACGTCTATAGTTCCTATGGAGCTTATGTGATGGCGTTCTCTGCAGCAGCCACATTACAGGCCAAATGGCCACTATTCGCTAAATACGGTGCTACCAAGGCTTGCGTATACCAGAGTATGTTGGAGTCCAGCTATACAGCTGGTAATGTCACAAAGCCTATAGATGCATCGTACAGCCTGGACGTAGTCTTCGACGCACTAGGTGGTGGATCACTGCAGAAATACCAACAGATGCTGAACGATGGGTCGACAATTCGTGCCATTGATAGGGTAGCGATCTTCCCTGCTTTGAATCTGCCTGTGGTGCCAAAGATAGGTGACCTTATTGTCGACCCTTCCCTTACAGAGTGGGAAGTAAAAGCTGTGTCAGAAGACCCTGTAAACGCTCATTATGAGTTGTGGGTAAGGCCATAGCATGAGAAAAATTAAGCCAAGCCAATTAGGCCCTGTGTTAAAAGGTCTTAGTGAATTGGCTGGCGAAGGTTTTAGTGAAATACTCCAAAAACTTAGTATAGACGCATTTAGAGAGCTAGTTATAAGATCAGCTAAAGACACTGGCTTTCTTAGGAGTAATTGGTCTGTGACGACTGGTAGACCATCTGAGAGCGTACATACTAACGAGTCTGGTTCCTCATTCGCAACTGCCACATGGCCAGGTACACGTATAAAGGCTGACGACAAAGTGACACTGTACAATAATACAGCTTATGCAATGTACCTTGAGAATGGCACACCAAGGATGAGAGCACAACCGATGGTAGAGCCTACCAGGCAAAGAATAGAGGCGCAAGCTATAGTCTTATCCAAATATTTCACAAATAAAAAATACGATGTTTAAAGAAGCCATAGACTTAATAGAGGCACGTTTATTTGACAATTGGGTTACAACGCCCATTGATTGGGATAATGTCGAATATACCCCAATCATAGGAACATCCTTTATACGCCTTCAAGTTGAATGGACAGATTCAAATGCTGTGTCAATAGGCGGAAGGGCTAGAGGCGATGGATATATAGATATCTCTATATTTGTGCCTGCTAATACAGGCTCCAGTCAGATAGCTGATCTAGCAGATAGCCTGAGCACATTGTACAACAGGTGGGACACAGGGCAGCTTAGATTTAAAATTGCCAGAACCATTAGGGTAGGTATGCAGCATAATTGGTATCAATTAAAAGTGATAATACCATTCACTTACGAAGAATGTAACTAAGGAGAGACACAATGCCAACAGCAACAGGTTCAGATACTTATCTGGCTATGATAAAACAAGCGCCAGCCACACCAGAAATAATGCCAGTTACGCCACTGCTACAGAAGATAGCTTATTCTTCTTCTGACATTGGCTCACAGGTAGTTACTACTGAGTCGGCGAACATTAAAGGCAACAGACGCCTTGCAGATGTAACCCTCACTGGGTTCACTGTAGGTGGCGGTATTGAGGCTGAAATGACTTATGGAGCTTCGCTGGATGATGAATTAATACTTAACGCCATTGCGTGTGAAGCGTGGGTGGCTAATGTGGCTGTAGACGGAGACTTCTACCAACCACTCTATATGGAACTATCCCTCACAACCGCACAGTATCTACAATATTTCGGTATGGTTGTTGACGAGTGGGCAATGTCGTATAAAGACCAGGCATTGGTTACGAATACTTTCTCCTTTGTTGGCCTAAAAGAGACACCAGCTGCAGTAGTCTCAACTGGTGCCACTTACACAGATGCAACCGATAATCCGGTTTTCTCGACTGTATCAAACGTGTCAAATATCGAGATTGATGGTGTTGCTTCTGGCGAGTGTGACATCAAGGAATGGGATATTAACCTCACAAACAACGTAACAGGCAAGACTGGTGTTGGTGTTCTTGGCGCCTGTTCAACCAACGCTCACTCTTTCCGTGGTACTGGTTCAATCACTATGTACTTCAAAGACCAAACCTTTAAAAACAAACTAAAGGCTGGCACACCATTTAGCTTCGGTTGGACTGTAACAGATGCTAATGGCAATGGTTACACATTCTTATTACCTAAGTGTAAATTAAATACTGACGAGATTCCAATTTCTGGTACAGACGACGATATTATGGATAACGCGGCTTTTTCGATTCTTGGCGATAGCGTTACCGACTCAGCAATTAAGATCACAAGAATAGTAGCATAAATAATAATCCATAAACATAGGAGAAACATCATGGATTTCAAAAAGGCATACGGAGTAGATGCAAAAGCTGCAGATGATGGCAAATGGATGGTAACCAAGGAGGGCTTTGACGTTAAGGTGGCTAAATTAGGCAATCCTAAGTTTAAGGCAGAAGTAACTAGGCTGCAGTTGCCGCATCTAGCTATGTTAAGGTCTACTGCAGATAGCACAGAGTTACAAGATAAGATAACACTTGAAGCAATGGCAAAGACAATTTTGCTAGACTGGAAAGCAGAGTCGGATGGCAAGAATGTAAAATATACGTGGGAATTAGGCCTAGAGTATATGGTGGCATCACCTGACTTTAGGGAAGACGTGTCAGAGTTGTCTGTAACTAGAAGTAACTTCAAAGCAGAGGACATTGGGGAAAAGTAGCGGAAGCTATATTGTGGTATCGTGCTAACGGTAAGAATTTGGCATGGTATCACAGAATGGCTAAAGAAGGTGTAAAAGTAGACATATTAGCTACCGAGCCAATGCTGCTAGCTGCGGATATTTTTTACTACAATATGTTCAATGCCTGCAGTACACACTTCCCTTCTATAAAAGAATATTGTGAGTTGCACTCTTTCTGTACAGAAGAAATTTTAGATTCATTATATATCCTTCAAGACATATCCTCAAGGATCACATAATATGCCAGTTATACAACTAGAGCTAGATTCAAAAGGCGCCATAAGCTCTCTGCAGAAGTTCGACAAAGCTGTAGACACTACAGAGCGTAATGTAACGCCTAAGTTTGCTACCATAGCCAAGGCTGCAGCTGCCTTAGCAGTAGCAGTGGCCGGTGTGGCCATACTTGTGGCAAAACAGTCCATAGAGGCTGCAGCTAGAATGGAAGAAGCTGGTAATAAGTATAATGTAGTATTTGAGGGTATGACAGATGCGTCTGACATGTGGGTAAAGGAACTCACTGACAACTACGCATTATCCACATACGCTGCAACAGAGTATCTGGCATCTACAAAAGCCATTATAGATGGCACTAATATGCAGTCCGAAGCTGCAGCTATACTATCAAATAAGGTTGTGCAACTAGCTCAGGATCTTGCATCATTCCATGACAAATCACCAGAGCAAGCTGTAAGGGCAATGACGTCTGCACTCACAGGCGAGTATGAAGCAATGAAGCAGTTTGGTGTTGTTCTGAAGAAAACAGAAATAACACAGCAAGCCATGATAACCAATAATCTGGAAACCAAGGACTCTGTAACAAACGCTATGATGGCACAAGCTGTTTACACTCTGATTATACAAAGATCAGGTAAAGCGCTTGGCGACACAATACGCAGTCAGGACACATATACGTTCCAGCTAAAAAAGGCAGTAGGGCTCATAATGAACATGAAGGTAGCTATAGGCGAGCATTTATTGCCATATGCTACTAAACTATTAACAGCTATGAATGATTGGGTAACAGCTAATGAAGCTCTTATTGACGTAAAGCTTGATGAATTCTTTGACAATGCTGGACAGATGGTAAGACAGCTAGGTGAAGCTGTTGTGTGGACATATGAGAGGATGGTGGCATTCTCTAATTCACTTGCTTTGTTTGAGGCAGTTGGCAATGATCAATTGAGCTGGTTTGAGTTTGCTACTATGAATGCCAAAGAAGCTGCTGAATGGCTAGACAAACACCGAGTAGTAGTGGAGGAGGACACGGAAGCGCTAACAAAAAATAAAGAAGCTCTGATTAAGGTTAAGTCATCATTAGACATAGTAAATGAAGCAACAAATGAGTCAATATCCACATTTGAGGGCTACGCAGAAGGCGTAAAATCAGTTACTGATGCTACCACAGCCATGGCTGACGAAGTCGCAGAGACTGTGATACCAACTGAAAAAGAACTGAAAGAGGAGATTGACAAAGTAATAGAGGCTGTAAAAAACTCCATTCTTGCTTTGAATGGACAAGCAGTTGCTGCTGAAGGAGTTGCCAAAGCTGTTAATAGTATAGCTGATGCTGCCGCAGAGGTGGATAGGCTTAAAGCTGTTGAGGATGCTCAGAGGGAGGAGGCCAATAGCTATATAGACGGCACGTCAGGCGGAAGTCATAGTTTTTCGTATAGTACTCCAACCACAGCCGAGGGGTGGGCTGCTGAGGCTGCTGCTTCCCATGAAATGGATAAGATCATTAGAGATATGAATGACATCATATTTGCAGGAGTCTATAGCTCTCCCTTTAAGACTGACACCACCGGCTCTGACAGACAGTCTAGTCTCAACAACCATGAAAGGTTCATGAGCTTTTTAGCTGCTGGTGGCAGTAGTGCAGATTGGGCTGGGGCATCCTTAGGCATTGAAGCCCAGCCGTCAGGAGGCACCACTATTACAAACAACTTTAATCAGCAAGTTTCAAACTCGGATATAACCACTATAACAGACCAACAAATAACTAACACGGCAAGAGCATGATATTCCAATTAGGTTTACTCACAGTTGAACTTGAACAGCCTGCACAATACCCACTTACTCCGAGTGTGTCACTTATTCAGGCTAAAGATATGTCGGCCTCTGGTATAACCCACGTAGAATCGTTTGAAGTACAGAACACTACGACTACATACAATTTTTCTGACATTAGCGATAACGACTATCAAGCCATTATGAGTTGGTTTATTAATACCGCTAATGGTATGATGAACGAGTTTGAGTTAACCGATGATCTAGGTGGGACTACAACTGTAAGATTCACCACGCCTACTATAAGTTTCCCTCTGACAAATTTCGGTCTTAGAAGCGGTTCCTTTACTGTGGAAAGTATCACATGATAACCAATCTCCCACAAGATTTTATAAACGAGATTCAGTCGAAGAGTAGAAAGCCTATTCAGTTGATTGAGTTTGAGTTACCAGATGAAACGTTTTACCTGAGTGATGTTACAGTAGGTAAAGGTCAAGGGCTGGCTAATGACTATCAACCTTGGGTGGAGTCTTGGGGTACACTAAAAGACAATACCGTAATTTCTAATATCTTTGAAGGGAACTCATTAGAAATACGTTCGGCTACAATATCCATTGTTGTATCGCCTGTGTCAAAGACATTTGTTAAACAGTTATTTGCAGTTGGTGTCGAGAACACTGTTGTTAAGCTTTACCAATGGTTTTCAGGGATAGCTTCCACCCCTGTTCTGATAGACGTAATGGTCTGTCAAGACCCTATCAGGCACTCAGAAGCGTCAATGCTTTTAAGTATTGATATTGTTTCTACACTAATGAAGACTGACCCTTTCTTGTGGGTTCAGGAAGCAGACCTGCAAGAGCAGTCAATTGTTGTTGGTAAAGCAACTGGCATGCCTTTAAAGGACTTACAGACATCTCGGGTTACAGCCCTAGCGCAAGATATGACTTTCGATGGTCTTGGAACATTCTTCATTGATAACGGCGTTGGATTTGCCGCTTCTGGGGTTGTATCTATAGATTCGGAAGATATGACATACGATTGGATTAGCGCCTCTGGGATAAACATAACAGCCAGAGCACAGAATGGTACAACAGCAAGACCACATCTACGGGGAGCCTTGGTATCACCTTATGGGGCTATTTATGATTACGCTATTTGTTCCGGCCCTGTTCAGTTGGTAGATAACCTGTTAGCTAACGGTGAACCCTACGCCAATGATGTTGAGCTATTTCCAGGGCAGAATCCTGTTCTTGCTCGTTTCCATGGTAGACCACCTTGGCTGAAAGTTTCTCCTGGCGCTGGCGGTGATGATATTATACCCGACCCCGTTACATCTACGGAGTATGGAAATACTACTGAACAGCATTATGGAAATACGGCTTCTGAACCAACAGGCGATTCGTCTATAAACAGCCCTTCAGGTTCCGCCTCCCTTGTAATAAGTCAACAAACCGGCGGTGGGGCAGGAAGTTATGACACAGGAACAAGAAGCACACCTAGCTCATATTATAACATAGCCAACTTTCCAAGTGTTTCACAGCTAGTTGGTAATGGTCAACTTCCATATGGGTTTGGTACATATGATGGTAATTATTCTCCAACAGATGGTATATCCGGTTGGGAGCAAGTTACTTACCCTACCACTCACACAAACCTTGGTAATCTTACAGGAATAACAGCTTCTGTAAAAATACGCAACTGCTTTGTGAAGAATGCTGAAGCAAAGGTTGAGATATTTTTTATAGATTCTGGAGGAACAGCCCATTCCCTTGACTCTGATCAGAAGAGTGCAACAGGAGCCTTCTCAACAAACTTGAAGTTCAATGGAACATTGACAACATATAATGTAAGCGCATATGTATCAACCTTTGCTCAATTAGCCTTGTGCTCAATTAGAGTTGTTTATACAAATATTCAAAGCTTTGCAAACGGAGTGTTTGAAGGGGGAGAGGTTAATTATGCAAGTGTAAGGTGGGTTGTATCTTACTTTATACCTTCTGGTACTGTTCCATCTCCTTATCAAGAATTAGCTTCCAAGTTTAACCGTGATCTTTCAAGCCTTGGTGCTATCACTAATGTGAATGTGAAAGTACTGTTCTCTGCCACTGTTTCCAACGCCACTGTTAATGTGGCCGTAATAAAGCGGAGTACAAGCGATAGGGCAAACGATACCAATCTTTGGTCTTCAACTATAAGCAGTAACCTGTCTGGCGTGGAAAAGAGCTTTAGTCTTGGCTCCATGTCTTGGTCTACGTTATTAAACACTAGAATAGGCGTTTTTCACCAGATAACAGGGCCAAACACAGAAGACATAACACGCTCTAGCAGTGTATCATTCAGTTATGTCAAATGGGAAATAACGTACCAACCTGGAGCAATTCCAACACCAGATGAAGAGCGTGTTGTTTACGCGGAGACACTTGTCTGCGATGTCACATCTAACCTTGGGGCCGATCCAACACCAGCGCAGGTTGTAAGGCACATGATAGAGGCTCACTCGGACTCTGGTGCTTATATTGATACAACAGATTTTGATACAGCTCACACAAACTACGATAATATATCCTACTACCTTAATGGTGTTCTTGATGCTGGCATACGTTTACACGCGGCACTCAAACAAGTACTGCGTGAGGGGATGTGTCGGCTACTATTTAATCAAGGTAAAATAAAGTTAATCACGTACTTTGAAGCCACAGATCTTGAAGTAGACTTTGAAGTAAATACCGACGACATCCAGCTAAGGTCGAGGAAGACGGATAATCAACCAACATCAGGTATCCGTAACGACATTACTGTTTTATACGATAAAAACTATGTTGATGGTGTGTTTAGTTTAAAAGAAACCGCTGTTGACGATGAGTCAGTGGCACTCTTCTTTCGTAAGGAATATAAACGGGAGCTAAGTCTTATAAACTCCCAACCGATAGCCACATTACAGGCGAACAGACTGATAGCCCTATTGTCCAGACCCAATTCAGTGTATTCTTTCAATATGTTTATGAATGCGTATGAATTGGAGAAAGGGGACAGAGTATCAGCTATCCAGTTCATTGACCCAAGGTTTACAGTAACAGGGAATATTCTGTCTGTAGAACGAACGTTCGGAAAGGGTAAACAGAAGCAGATAAACCTTTTCAACATCAAGATATCGAATCCTGTTGTTACTGCACACCTTGAACTTGAGGACATAGTGGCAGTAGATGATAGTTCTTTTACTCAATTGAAGGGACTTATCCTAACTGAGACAGTAATCCTTGATGACACTGACAATGTGTTCCTGAAGAATTTTAATATATCAACTGATAGAATAGTGATTGAAGATACTTTGTACTTAAATACCTGCGGTGCTGGTGGATACGGCTTCTGTGGATACGGAATATTACCATACGGAGATTAAAATGATTGAAACAGCGTTTAAAGTTGTAGGTACACTTACACTAAGTGCCAAACGAGAAGATGGTTCATTGTCTGAACTTACTATCAAAAACATGGTCGTAAATTATGGTCTAGTAGGGTTAGCTACTGTCATTGCTGGCGGTTCAGCCTTTAGTCCTATGACCCATTTAGCACTTGGCGACAGTAACACGGCAGCGGCTCTTGGTGACACTTCCCTTGTTAGCGAATTAAGACGGGATGCTGCCGCCGTAACGCTGCTTGCTTTTCCTGAGAATAACAAAGTACAGTTTCAAGTTGAACACGTTCTCGGTGCGGTTGTAGGGACATTTAGAGAGGCTGGTTTATTTGATGCTGCTTCGGTTGGTAATATGTTTAACCGAACAACGTTTGCGGATTTTGTTATTGGGGCATCTGAAACACTTACCGAAACATGGCTTATTGAAGTGAGGAACGCATAATGGCAATTACAAGAACCGATAGAATAGGCCTTGAAAAGCCTGATTATGAGGAGGCCCGTTACGATCTGATATTAAATCGTAACTTTGACAAGCTGGATGAATTGCAATGCATGTGTCCTGAACTTGCTGAAGAGTTATCCGCTGTGCAACCTGTTGATGTCTTCATCTATGACACCACCAAGGATTCCGATGGAGGACTCTGGCGAGAACGCTGTCAGGCTTTGAGTTGGTACAATGAGACACTGAATACTGCGACTCGTGGTGCTTCTCGTAAGTTTCCGGCTGTGGTTGCTATTATCTTTGAAGCTACTCAATACACTATATTCGATCTTACAGACCCGTCCGCTCCTATGTGGAGAGTCAAGGCAATATCTGGTACTATATCCTCAGGTGCAATGCTTAACGGATTGATTGTCGTTGG
>Ga0307988_1000594_pt1 | contig 24466 bp, 22 predicted proteins | sample EllFjometagen183_FD_203166 | JGI IMG/M metagenome (GOLD analysis project Ga0307988, IMG submission 203166) | Marine microbial communities from Ellis Fjord, Antarctic Ocean - #183 | ecosystem: Environmental > Aquatic > Marine > Unclassified | place: Southern Ocean | collected 2014-10-08 | reverse complement strand
TGAATTGATTTTGAATACGGAGCTGATATAAAAAATGTATCGAGTTGGGCATTCAAAAAATCTTCTTTCGCGTAAACTCCGATACTAAGTTTTGGTGTAATATGAACCGAGAAATTTCCGGAATAAAATTTTGAATTAGAGAAATAACCCGGATAATTTTTGCCGGTATAAAAATAGTTCCCCGAAAACTGAAAAACAGAAAACTGAGTATTTAAATTTGTACGTATTGCATTGTCCCAAATTCCCCGGAACAATCCTCTTGAAATTTCAAAATCGATGCTTGTTTTTTCGAAGGGATTTAAAGTACTTGTAAAACTTGTTAGATAAGTTAAATCATCAATTACAGCGTTTCTTTTTAAAACATAATATAAACCAAATTCATTGTTGTTGTTGAACTCAAAATTAGAATATGCAGCAAATTCATTTTGAATATTTTCGTAAAACCGGGGTTTCACATATAAAAACCCAAACGAAAGACCATTGTTAAAATTAATTCTATTTTCTGTGCCAATCCCATATCGAGACGATTCGGTTAAGGGAGTGAAAGTAAAAGTTTTTTCACCAACGAATACTTCAATGTTTTTATTTGAATAAGATAAATAATACTGATTATACTGACCTAAGAAACTCAAATTCGTATTGTTTGGTCCACGTGCAAGAAATTCCAATTGATGTTTTCCTTCCTGATCCAGAGAACCACTTCCAAAAATTTGGTATTGATACGCCTCGTCGTAATTACCGTTTCTGTTAGTCGATAAGTAATTTATAGAAGCAGAAACCGGGAAGCGGAAGAAAAGATCCTTTTTTGTGGTTTTCGATGGAAATACAACAATAAAACGATAAATACTTTTTATTACCCTGTCGGAAACCATCGCGCGAACTGTAAAATATTCTTTTTTTACATCTGTTATTTCCTCCGAGGTTTGTTTAAAAATGGTAATTCTTGAAGATGCTCCCGGTTCAATTTTAATTTCAGCACCACCTTCCACATCGCAATTGTTGGTTTCAATAAATACTTTCTTTGTTGTATTCCCGAGGTTTTGCAATATATAAGTTGCTTTAAACGTTTCGCCGGCAACAACATGTTCGGGCAACTCAACTAATTGTATCGTAATATTTTCTACTTCACTTACGGTAATTTCCGTTCGTTGGTAAGCAACGGTATCTAATGATAACTGGTCTATTGCGTAAATAATTATTTTGTATTTTCCTACGGGGTAATTCGATGGAATTTGTAAGGTAGCAATCGAAAAATTTTGTTCCGAAGCATTTATATTTGCCGTTTTTGTTTTGGAAATAAGATTCCAACCAGCAGGAACTAAAATAGAAGTTTTAATTTGCTTGTTTGTGCTAGTATTGTTTTTTATGAAGAATGGAAGATTAATAATTTAACCGGGTAAAACATTTACTTCTTTTTTAATAAAATTAACCGACACTTTTTCTGTTGGCTGACTTTTACCAGTGAGCCCCAAAATAGCTATGATTAAACCTATTAAAAAAAATCGTTTGGACATTATACTATTTCAATCTCTAAATTAGTACCAAAAATGTGATCCTCATCACAATCGGCAACTAATACTCCAGTATATTTGCCGGGTTTAATTCCTTCAATATTTAGTGTAATTTTTATAGATGTTCCGGGATATGTTTTTCTTCTGTCCGATCTCACTATCCCAACCGTATTACCATTAATATCAAATAGTTCAACACTTAATTCGGGTTTAAGTATTCGTTCTCCGGTATTTTCTACCACAACATCCAGTATATTATTTTCATTATCTTTTGCAAGTTCCATTCCGAGAAACTGTAAGTCGCTGACCCCGGTTGTACCAATGTTTGTAACTATTTGGACTGCATAACGAATGGCCGTTTTTATTTTTACTCCCATTTCAGTTTTTGAGGTGTCAGGCGGTACAATTCCTTCTACCATAATAACGCTCCAAAACGTACCTTTTAGTGAGTCGTTCATCGGAATTTTTACTTCGAAATCGATAGTTGACATTTCGTTTGGAGCCAGATTTACTAACTCTGGATTAAATGTTAACCACCCAGAGTTTGATCTTTCTAATGTTCCGGCAGGGTCATGTCTGCTTTCTCCTGTGTACGAGAACCAGTAATCTTTTAAATAAACTCTAACACTTTTCTCTTTTGCGGCTGTGTTCTGAATCTGAATGGTTCCTCTATAACTTTCTCCGGGTTGTCCTTGATTTTCGTGTGTTAGTCCGTTTAATACAATTATGCTTCCGTCGCACATAAACAGAGTTGAAAAAACAAGAATCAAAGTAAAAGTAATATTTCCTAACACTTTGTTGAGAACCATAATAATTGATTTTAAGGAATACAAAAATTACTAATTTAATGCTAAATTATAATCTTTCCTTTAAAACATGTTTAAATTGAATCTAATTGTGGTCTGTTAAAGTGTAAATTACGTGAAGTGAAGATTGTCCGTTAGCTAATTGCGCATAGTCTTCTTCCGAGTCATCCATCTCCATTTTATAGCTTAAATAATGCCCGTTATTTAGTCCTTTACCTGTGTAACAACTTCCAATGTTTACGATAACATCCGATGGCTCGTTTGTTAAACGTACCACACCAGTTGTTTGGCCCTTATTCCCTTTACCTGTATCAATTGCATCCGAAGTTTCTAATTTTAGAATAATTCCTTTTGGAATATCACCCTGGATCATTGCAATAATTTTTCTCTTTTGATTTTTCTGTGCTAAAACGGAGGAATAGTTAATCCAAATGTTTTTGTTTTGTTGGTTCGAGAAATTAATGGAACTTCCGGCTTCATTTGGCGACAATGCAGTTATAATAATATTGGTGGCTTCTTCCGAAACCAAACCAAGTAATGCAACTTCCGGAATTTCAATACCTATTTTATGATTTGCTGAATTGTTTTGTGCAAAACTACAAATAGGTGACATGAGTAAAAAGATATAAACTAAAGTATTCCTCAATTCCATGCCTAAAAATAATCAAGGCAACAGAATAATGCAAATTAGTCACACCTTATTTAATAGGTTAAATATTCTGATATTCTTCTTCAAAAAAACTGATTGTATTTCTTAATACTACATTTTATTGATTAAAAGTAGTGTGAATTCCTGCTTTTTTGAATAACAAAAAAGGTTGTTCAAATGAAACAACCTTTTAATATTACTTATTTTTAAGAACCCTAATTAGTTTCCGGTAATCGTGTATGTAACTTCAATTTCGTAAGTGGCAGCTTCTAAATCACCGTATTTGTCTTCATCCATTTTTAAAGAGTAAGTTAAGTTGTGTCCTTTTTCCGATCCGCTTCCGGTATAGCAGCTTTTAATGTCGCTAACTATGGTAACTCCACTTTTCTTTAATTCCTGAGCTTTGCTTGCTGCACTACCAACTCTACCTTTTCCTTTTCCTGCATCAGAACTCACTCCTAATTCGATTGAAATACCTTCTGGCAGGTCTTTGTTCATTGAAGCTGAAATTGAACGTTTTTTCCCTTTTTCAACAACTGACGAGTAATTCAACCATAAATCGCTGTTGGCAATATTCTCGAAACTTAAACCAAGTCCTGCTTCATCCGGAGCATTTGGAGTTAAATTAATGGTAGATGCCTCTCCACCAGCTGCTTCAACATCAAGCAATGCATGGGTATTTATGTTGATATTAACTCTGTGTCCTGCTTCGTTTGTGTCGTTGTTGTCTTGTGCAATTGCAATTCCGAAGAAAAATAAAAATGTAGCGATTGTTAATGTAAATCTTTTCATGATCTTGTGTTTTTAATTTTTAATATTTTTAAAGGTTGTAAATAATCATCTTAAGCGTCGATGTACCAAACTATAAACAATCTGAATGCCAAAATTATATCATTCTGATTATTAGTTAGATAACACATTTTTGCATTTTGGGCACGGATTCATTTTGGGACATTTTTGCACTGATTTGGGAATATTAGTGTTTTTAGGACATAATAAATTTATGTGGAAGAAGATAAAAACTGTAATTTTCGAATGATTTAAATTGAGATTTTTATAAAAAAAAGCAAAAGAAATTATTATTGTTAAATAGAAAGTGTGATTTTGTGTTCTATTTAACAATAATAAATCAATAGATTATTGAGCTATGATTTTTTATTGTTTTTTTCTATAAAATCAGCTGCAATCTCAACTTCTTTGTACCACTCTTCGCCATATTTGGCAATAAGTGGTTCTTTTAGAAACTTATAAATTGGGAGTTTTTCTGAAATTCCACATTCACGTCCAGGTTTACAAATGTCGAGTTCATCGTAGTTTATGGCATCAAAACGTTTGTACTCAGTTATGCGAATTGGAAACAAATGGCATGAAATGGGTTTTCGAAAATCAGTTCTTCCATCGAAGTGAGCTTTTTCGATTGCACATTTTAAAATTCCATTTTGATCGTAAAAGGAATAAGCACATTGACGATTGTCAACCAGTGGAGTTACCAAATCGCCATCGCTGTCTATTACAGAAAAGCCTTGTTTTGTTATTTCCTGTTTATGATTTTGTGGAAGGTGTTCCTCAAATTTTGAATATTCTGTTTCAATTAAAATCGCTTCCGCATCGGTTAGTGGCGCACCCGAATCGCCTTCGATGCAACAGGCACCTTTACATTTCAGAATGTCGCATAAAAAATGCTTCTCAAAAATATCGCGACTTAATATGGTACGTCCAATTTCAATCATTTTTGTTTTTGCTCAGGGCTTGAAGCTATTCTATTTTATCAAATTTTTCCCGGTCATTTCAGAAGGAACTTCCAATCCCATAACATTTAATAAAGTTGGAGCAACATCAGCAAGAATCCCATTTTCAATTTTAACATTTTTCTTATCGCTAATAAAAATACAAGGGACTGGGTTTAGAGAATGAGCAGTATTTTCCGAACCATCTTCGTTTACCGCATAATCAGCATTTCCATGGTCGGCAATTATCATTATATTAAAACCTCCTTCTTGTGCTGCATCAACTACTTCTTTTACACATTTGTCAACCGCAGAAACGGCTTTACAAATTGCATCGTAAACGCCGGTGTGACCAACCATATCACCATTGGCAAAATTAAGACAAACAAAATCGGCATCTCCATTTTTTAGTTTCGGAACAATGGCATCTTTTACTTTTGGCGCCGACATTTCGGGTTGCAAATCATAAGTCGCAACCTTTGGCGATTGAACCATTAAACGGCTTTCTCCTTCAAATTCATCTTCGCGACCACCACTAAAAAAGAAAGTTACGTGAGCATATTTTTCGGTTTCGGCAATTCTGATTTGTTTTAGCCCGGCATCAGAAACTACCTCGCCCATTGTGTTTGTAACATTATCTTTTTCAAAAATTACTTTTACATTTTTAAAGTCGGCTTTGTAAGTTGTCATTGTGTACCATTGTAAATTTATGGTATGCATTCCAAACTCCGGAAGGTTTTCTTGTGTAAAGGCAATTGTAGTTTGGCGCAAACGGTCGGTACGGAAGTTAAAACAAATTACCACGTCGTTTTCTTCAATTTTTGCAAGAGGTTCATTTTTTTCATCAACCATTACAATTGGTTTCAAAAACTCATCGGTAACACCGTTTTCGTACGAAGCTTGAATAGTTGCCAGCAAATCGGTCGATTTTTCGCCTTTACCATCAGTATATAAATCGTAGGCTAATTTTAAACGGTCATAATTTTTATCGCGGTCCATTCCGTAATAACGACCAATAATCGATGCGAATTTTGCATTTGTCGATTCGAGGTCTTTTAAATCGGTTTCAATAAAACCATAACCAGAGCGCGGGTCGGTGTCGCGGCCATCGGTTAAGCCGTGTACAAAAACATCTTCCAAACCCATGTCGGTAGCAATTTGGCAAAGTGCAACCATGTGTTTACTTAAAGAGTGAACTCCGCCGGGGCCAATCAAACCAATTAAATGAACTTTTTTCTTATTCTTTTTGGCATAATTGTATGCCTTTAAAACTTGCGAGTTTTCCCACAAAGATTTATCGCGGATGGCTTTGGTAATTTTTACCATGTCTTGATATAAAACCCGGCCAGCACCAATATTAAGGTGGCCAACTTCCGAATTCCCCATTTGTCCGTCGGGTAATCCTACATTTTCGCCACTGGCCAGTAATTGCGAGTTTGGATATTTTTCCAACAACGAATCAATAAACGGAGTTTTTGCTGTTGAAACAATATCTCTTTTTGTGCCGTCGCCAATTCCCCAACCGTCGAGAATCATTAAAAGTGTTTTTTGAATATCAGCCATTATATTTATTTTATCTGTTTTTATATTGAAAGGACAAAAGTATCTTTTTTTAGTTCATCTATAAAATAACAACTATTAAGTTGAAATGGATTTAGCAAATTCTTTTAGGGAATGGTGAAATCAATTCCACTACCAGGAAAGTGATTTGACATCGAATTATCCCATATATAGCAATTTCTTTCAAATTAAGATATTCAAAAATTATTCTTCCGAAAAATAAATTTCAATTGAAATAATTTAAGACTGTTGAATTAGAAATTTTCAACAGATTTAAAGCCTGTTATTTACAATATTATTATAGATTGAGCCAAACTGAATCCGCACACCAATTCCGGTGTACAGTTCAAACGAAGAAGGTAATTTAACGCGGTTTAACAGAATATCTTCAAGGCTGGCTTCGCTTTTTGGTAAATAAATCTGGTCGTGAATCTTTTCTGCCCTCACATTAAAATTAACCGAAAAACCACGTACAATTCTAACTGATAATTCGGAATCAAAAGTTATTTGATTTTTACTAAAATCGTGTAAATAGTTGCTTGCGTTTAGCCCAGCCTCAATTTCGCCCCAGGTTTTAACCAATTGCAAATCTATACGTACTGTTTGCTCCCAAAGCCCTTCTTGTAATTTGTCGTAAATCGTTTCTTCATAGTATTTTTTCCACTCTGGTCCAACATAGTATGCAATAGTAAAAACCTTACGATCCGATACATCCCACGGAAAAATATTGTATTCGATTGCAGGTTTTAAAGAAACCGAATAAACAATATTGCTGTAATTGCTATTATGGTAACTTGCAAAAGCTCCGGCTGACCAACGAGGCGAAAGGCTTTTAACCACACTTGAAGTTACATAATTGGTAATATTTTCTGACCGGTAAGTTTCATCATCGTTTAAATATTCTGTTGTGCGTACCGATGTTCTTCCAAAATTTCTAAATTTCCAGTCTTCCGTAACTTTGTCAGCCCGCAAATTATAGAAGTAATTAAAATTCTTTCGACTTTCTTCCAAGTTGATATTGCCATTAAAATCGCCTCTAAAAGTCCAGTTGTTCCATGGATCTTTAGTGGGTGATTCTTTTACATTTTCCTTGCCGCGATAACGAATATTTAATTTATTCGAAACTTCAGTTTGATTGGCAAACGGCATTAAACCCATAGAAATTGCATTGGTAATTGTTTTACGCCGTTCTTCGTGTGTGTCTCCCGGAGTAGTTGTGCAGGTAAGTGTGAAATCGCCAAAATTTTCGAAAGTTTTTGTGCTGTACATTAATGAATAAACAAGTCCACCACCGCCATTTACACGCTGATTAATAATTATATGAACATCAGCTACTGCCGGTTCATTTACAAAATCAACAAATTTCATATTGCGGCGCATGTAGTCAAAATCAAGACGTATCCCTTCAATAAATACTTTTGGCTTACCTTCTTTTTTTTCGTAAGATATACGTCCGGTCGCTTTTGCTTCAGAATCACCATTTCCCAATCCTGCAAATACATTAAAAATCCCAATAAATAAAAACAAGGGAAATAGTCGAAAAAATTTTGTCATCATTTCTGCTCTTAAAATTTAGTTTCTGGCTCGGTTAGGCGTGCAAAGATGTTTAAAATATTGGGCTTTGTTAAACTAAAACCATGCTAAAAGTTAAATTTCATTTTCAATTAATATTACTAATTTTCTATTTTATTTATATTCATTTTAAAATGGCTCGACGAGACAAAAAATCAAGAAGTAAAGGTTCGGCAGGAAATAATAGAAAAACTGGAGAAGTTTTTCTATTGCAAAATGCCCGGAAAAGTGGTGTAGCTGAAACAATTTCAGGATTGCAATATTTGATTGTTGAAGAGAAATCGGGAGATTCTCCCGGGAAGTCTGATAAAGTCAGAATTCACCAACGAGCTCTACTTTTAGATGGCAAAATTTTAGAAGATACCTATCGGTTAAATCAGCCAGACGAAGTAAAAATAGAGGAGTTAGTTGAAGGTCTTCAGGAAGGTTTACAATTAATGAATGTTGGAAGCAGGTTTAAATTTTGGTTACCTTCAGATTTAGCTTGGGGGAAAAAGGGAACGAGTAATAAAATCCCCCCGAACGCTGTTTTGGCCTTTGACATTCGGCTGATAGAAATTTGCTGAATTAAAATTTGAATTCATTCAAAAAGTTATCTTTGCCTAAAAAATAATTATGGCTTTTACCGCTTTTAGAGACATGAATCCATTTGCGCAACTCATGTTTTCATTTTTTGTAATTCTGGTAAGTTTTCTGGCTTTTATGTTAATCTCAATTATTGGCGCTACTCCTTTTTGGGGATTAGATTTGTTAATGAATATTCCTTCAGTAAATAATTTAACAGATCCGGACATGCTAAACTTGTTAAAGTATTTTCAGGTGGTTCAGGCAATCGGATTATTTATTGTTCCTCCTGTTATTCTGGGGTGGTTGTTTCACGGCAGTTTTTCAGAATATTTATATTTGAATAAATCATTTACAGGTTCATCGGTTTTGCTTGTTTTGGTACTTATGTTTTTTGCCGCACCATTTGTAAATTTTATGGGCGAAATAAATGCAAGTATGCAATTGCCAGCCTGGCTTTCGAGTGTGGAAAACTGGATGAAAGATGCTGAAGAGAAAGCCGCCATTCTTACCGAAGCCTTTTTAAAAGTAGATTCGGTGAGCGGTTTAATGTTTAATTTATTTATGATTGCATTTCTTCCTGCCATAGGAGAGGAACTACTTTTCCGCGGCGTAATTCAGCGTGTTTTTACAAATATGACCAAAAATTATCATTGGGGAATTTGGATTTCTGCGATTCTTTTTAGCGCTTTACACTTGCAGTTTTATGGTTTTGTACCCCGAATGTTATTGGGTGTTTTGTTTGGTTATTTGTTGGTTTGGAGCGGTTCGATGTGGCTGCCAATAATTGCTCATTTTCTTAACAACGCATTGGCTGTTATTGCACTTTACATGATAGATAAAAACATGCTAAACCCGGGTGTGGAAGAATTTGGCACAAGTTCGGAAAGCTATTATATGGCAGCTATAAGTTTGGGATTAATTATACTTTTTATGGTAATGATTAAGAGGCAAAATACTGGAAATACTTTAAAACTGGTGACCAAAAATTAATAACGTTTATCCAAAATCAAAAAGCAAATTGTGTTGTAATTCTTTCGAAGTTAATTTTTTCTTTTCATTTCTACGGAAAATGTAAACCAATCCATATTCCTCTGTAATTTGTCTTTTCTGTTTCGCATCTTCCAGACTAATATTTTCTTCAATATTAGTCCATAACCTGCTAATAAATTCGTTTGTAGTTTTTCGAATTTCAAGCATCTTATCAAACGATCGTTTCGTATTTCTTCTTAAATTACTTTGAAAAATTGCTGCATCGTTAAAATCTTCAATTCTTATTTTAACAAGAGCAATTGAAGGGTTATAAATTGCGCTGCCACCATTTTGAATTCTTTTTTGTTCACCTTCGATTAATTTATTTCCCCAATAAAAAATTTCTTCTTCTGTATTAAGCGGCGGTACTTTACCATCAAAATCGATTAGTTCATAAAACTTTATTCCACCATTTATTTCGCCGCGTTCGGATGTAAGGAAAAGAACTTGTATAAAATGAGAAATATACATGCGCGCATTTTCCATTGCATTTCTATACTCCTGGTTTTTATCCGATTGAATTTTAATGTCTAACTCATACTGAGTCAGCATATTTTCAAACTTGCTTTTTACGTTTTTTAGTTCGTATAAATATGAATTTGAGATAGCAAGTTTTTCACCATTTTGAGGGATTGTTTTTTTAAGAGCTGCTTCCAGTGCCCTAATTCTTGCTTTATCGGTGGTTGGTAAACGTCTGTATGGCATAAAGTCAAAACTGATTTATGCGAATATAGCCAATCGAATAATTAATATTATTTGTTCGCTCAGTGACTTATTCACAATTTGTTGTGAATTGCAAAAATAAAAAGCCTCCTCAAAACGAGAAGGCTTTCAAAAACTATACATTATAATTTTCTATTATTCGCTAACTCTGGCCACTAAATATTCGCGGTTTAAGCGCGCTATGTTAGTAATAGATATGCTTTTCGGACATTCGGCTTCGCAAGCCTGAGTATTTGTACAACCACCAAAACCAAGTTCATCCATTTTAGACACCATGTTTATGGCACGTTTTTTAGCTTCGATTTTACCTTGTGGTAGTTTTGCTAAATGAGAAACTTTTGCTGAAACAAATAGCATCGCCGACGAATTTTTACAAGCGGCAACACACGCTCCACAACCAATACAAGAGGCGGCATCCATCGATTCTTCTGCATCTTCGTATGCCACCGGAATTGTATTAGCATCTGGAACTCCACCAGTATTTACCGATACAAAACCACCTGCATGAAGTATTTTTTCGAATGCAATACGATCCACAACAAGGTCTTTTATAACCGGAAAAGCAGCAGCCCGCCATGGTTCAATTACAATAGTTTCACCCTCTTTAAATTTGCGCATGTGCAACTGGCAGGTTGTTATTTCTGTGTCGGGTCCGTGTGGTCTGCCATTTATATACAAACTACAAATACCACAAATTCCCTCTCGGCAGTCGTGGTCAAATGCAATCGGATCTTCTCCTTTTTCAATAAGCTCGAAGTTCAGAATATCCAGCATTTCGAGAAATGAAGATCCTGTAGAAATATTTTCTATTGTGTAAGTTTCAAATTTTCCTTTTTCTGAAGCACTATTTTGTCTCCAGACTTTTATTTTGAGTTTTTTCAGAATTTTATCAGCCATTTTATTTTTGATTTTAGATTATTAGTATCAAGTAGTGTGAAAAATAATTACCAACTACTACTTACTAACTACTTATAACTCCTTTGTGTTAACTTCACATTCTCAAATACTAAATCTTCTTTATGCAATGATGGTTCTTTTCCGTCGCCTTGATATTCCCAACATGCTACGTATGCAAATTCTTCGTCGTTACGTTTTGCTTCACCATCATCGGTAACCGATTCTTCGCGAAAGTGACCTCCGCAAGATTCAGATCTGTTGAGTGCATCCCTGGCCATTAATTCACCTATTTCCAGAAAGTCAGCCACACGGCCTGCTTTTTCAAGTTCGGGATTGAGATTGTCCATTTCTCCCGGAACTTTAACATCCTTCCAGAAATCAGCGCTAATCTCCTGAATTTCCTTAATCGCTTTTTCAAGATCTTCAGCGTTTCGCGACATTCCAACATTATCCCACATTACCTGACCAAGTTTTTTATGGAAATAATCTATTGGTTTAGTCCCGTTAATATTGAATAATTTTTCCAACTTCACGGTTACCGCTTTTTCTGCTTCATCAAATTCCGGCGCATTTGTATCGGTTTTTGGAACCATAATTTCATCAGCAAGATAATCGCCAATTGTATATGGTAGAATAAAATAACCGTCTGCCAAACCCTGCATCAAAGCCGAAGCTCCCAAACGGTTTCCTCCATGGTCGGAGAAATTTGCTTCTCCAATTGAATACAACCCTTGAACTGTTGACATTAAATTATAATCGACCCACGTTCCACCCATAGAATAATGAATAGCAGGATAAATCATCATTGGTTCGTTGTATGGATTAACATCCATAATTTTTTCGTACATCTGGAAAAGATTTCCATAGCGCGCTTCAATTACACCTTTCCCCAAACGTTCAATGGCATCTCTAAAATCGAGATAAACCGCTTTCCCTTCGGTGTTTACACCAAATCCTGCATCGCAACGTTCTTTTGCTGCCCTCGAAGCCACATCGCGCGGAACAAGGTTTCCGTACGAAGGATATCTTCTTTCCAAGTAAAAATCACGGTTTTCATCAGGAATATCATTTGGATTCATTTCACCTTTTTGCAACTTTTCAGCGTCTTCTTTTAATTTCGGAACCCAAACACGGCCATCGTTACGTAATGACTCCGACATTAAAGTTAATTTCGATTGCTGATCGCCATGAACCGGAATACAAGTGGGGTGAATTTGCACAAAACTCGGATTGCCAATTAATGCACCTTTTTTGTAGCATTGCCATGCTGCCGAACCATTACTTCCCATGGCCATTGTAGAAAGGAAGAATACATTTCCATAACCTCCCGTGGCAATTACAACTGCATGTGCTCCAAACCTTTTTGTTTCTCCTGATATTAAATCGCGGGCAATAATACCACGTGCCTTTCCATCAATTTTAACAACATCGAGCATTTCGTGGCGGTTGTACATTTGTACATTACCTTTCGAAATTTGCCGATTTAATGCCTGGTAAGCCCCCAACAATAATTGTTGTCCGGTTTGCCCACGGGCATAAAATGTGCGGCTAACTAATACGCCACCAAACGATCGGTTCGCAAGCAAACCTCCATATTCGCGCCCAAAAGGCACTCCTTGTGCAACACACTGGTCTATAATATTTGGCGAAACTTCGGCTAAACGATAAACATTTGCTTCGCGCGAACGATAGTCACCACCTTTTATCGTATCGTGAAACAACCGGAAAACCGAGTCATTATCGTTTTGATAATTTTTGGCTGCGTTAATTCCTCCCTGCGCTGCAATTGAATGTGCACGACGCGGACTATCCTGATAACAAAATGATTTTACCTGATAGCCAAGTTCTGCCAACGAAGCTGCTGCCGATGCACCGCCTAATCCGGTACCTACTACAATTACTTCTAATTTGCGCTTGTTATTCGGACTAACAACTTTAATATTTGCTTTATGTTTACCCCACTTTTCCGCCAAAAGGCCAGCAGGTATTTTTGATTCTAATATACTCATAATCAATTCCTTTTAAAATTAAAACTTAATGAGGAAATACAGCGGGATAATAGCAAAACCCACAGCAACAATAAATGCATAAATGTTTCCGATAAATTTCCATCTTTTCATCCAATGTTTGTTGTTCAATCCCAATGTTTGAAACGCCGACCAGAATCCATGGGAAAGATGGATTCCAAGTAAAATACCTCCGAAAACATAAAAAATGCCGTAAGCAATACTCGACTTAAAAAGCCCGGCAACCAACGAGTAAGCATCTTCCATTTCTGTTCCATGAACATGAACCGTTTGTAATGATTCAGGATTGAATTTAATAATCCAGAAGAAGTTAATTACGTGTACTACCAGAAATGTTAAAACCAAAGCTCCCAAAATAAGCATGTTTCGTGATGCCCAAGTACTTGAACCACTCATAGCCCTCTTGTTAAATTTCACTGGTCTGGCCCTCCAATTTTGGAATTCAAGGTAAAACGACCACAGGATGTGTATTATAAAACCTAATCCGAGAAGTGGTTCCATTATTTTAATCAATGGGTTGCTTGCCATAAAATGGGCGCCTTGATTGAACAACTCTCCACTATCATCAAAAATCAGTAACAGGTTGATGCCCAAATGCACAGCGATAAATACCAACAAGAAAAGACCTGTAATACTCATCATGAACTTTCTGCCAATTGACGCGAATAAAAACTTGCTCATAATCTTTCTATTTATTTATGATGTTTATTTATTTTTTCGAGGCCATAAATGTAAAATAACCCTTGTTCAGAAACAACGATGTAACTCTAAAAAAACTAATTTAAATCGTTTCTAAGCAATTTAATGCATTAATACTGTTTCTAATTAAATTAACACTTGTTATAGCTATTCCAACTATTCTATTATTTGTGCAGGGTTGCTGCTTCTATCTATTTTCTCAGGCAATTAAATCGTATTTTTATTAAGAATTATCTACAAGTGTTTTAAAACTTTGGTTCAAATCATGAAAAGTAAATTGATTACTTATGGCTACCAATTCGGTAGGACGAAACGCATCTTCCATTTCAACAATCTCAAGCGAATCGAAAATACATTGAACCGCTGCCGTTTTGCCTTCTTTTAAATTTACAAATCCTTTAATCCGGAATGCTTTTGGTGCCCATTCATTTAAAAATAGTTCAAGTGAACGGCGTGACAACTTTTGTCCGCTTTTTATTACCATAGAATTTACATCGGGACTGTCCAATGTTTTTACCGTACTAAAATAAAATTTATTAATGGCTGAGTTTCCTAATACAAACTTGAAATTACAAAAAGTGGTTTCCCAAATTTCGGCGAAGGGATTAGAGTCTTTTATTTTCTCCCGAATAATTTCAAGGTTATTTTCAAGCAAATCGATTTTATTAATTACAACAATGTCGGCCATCCGTATTTGATGCGAAACCCTTTGTTTCATTAATCCCACCTTCGAAAAATTTTGTGCGTCGACAATGCACCAATTCGAGGCCAAATAAATTTTATCGGCCAACGAACTCGCAGCAACTACTTCTGAAATGGAAGTAGTGTCGGACAAACCAGAAGCTTCAATTATCAGTACATCCGGTATGTACTCATCAACAAAATTCCCTAGCGATTTTACAAAATTCCCCAATAAACAAACGCAAAAGACTGATCCATTATTTATTTCCAATAAATTAAAACCCTGCCCCGATTGTTTAAGTACTTCTCCATCAATATTTGCTGGAGCAAACTCGTTTTGAATAATACCAATTTTAGTTTCAGCAGCATATTTCTCGATAATGCGCTTTAGAAAAGTTGTTTTTCCACTTCCAAGAAAACCTGAAATAATATGAAATGGTATTTTGCTCATTGAAGTTTTTAGAAGAGATATTATTCTCTGGAATAAGGCAATCTATTGAAACTCTGGAAAGATTTATATGAAAGCAGGAATAACATTGTAAACTATTATTTATCCACCATTTCGCGAACCCGACAAATATGATCGGGCGTTGTTCCGCAACAACCGCCAATAACATTTGCACCGGCAGCAATAATTTTGGGAACCAAATCTGCCATCTCGTTTGGTGTTTCCGGAAAAACAGTTTTACCATCATCATAAACAGGCATTCCGGCATTGGCGTGAACCAGCACCGGAATATCTTTATTTACTTTGCGAATTTCTTCTACAATCCCTATCATATCTGCAATCCCATTTCCACAATTGGCGCCGATTAGTTCTGCACCAGCTTCAATAATTGTGTTTACCATGTCGGTTGGCGAAATGCCCATCATCGACCGAAACTCGCCATTCACTGTTTTTTCGAATGTCATGGTACAAAAAACTTCGCAATTGGTATTTTCTTTTGCTGCTTTAATTGCCAATCGCGCTTCATCTAAATCGGTCATGGTTTCAATCATAATTGCATCGGCACCACCAGCTTCCAATCCCTGAACCTGCACTTTAAAAGCTTCATATAATTCCTCTTCGCTTACATCACCCATCATCAATATTTTGCCGGTTGGGCCAACCGAACCTAATACAAATTTATCGCCGGCAGCTTTCCTGCTAATTTCTGCGGCAGCTTTATTCATTTCAAAAACTTTGTCTGCCAAACCATATTTTTCGACTTTAAAAATAGTTCCTCCAAAACTGTTGGTCTCAATCATATCGGCACCGGAATTAATGTAACTTTTTGCAATGTCAAAAACTTCATTTGCATGAGTAAGATTCCACTCTTCCGGACATTCGCCCGGTTGCATTCCTTTTTGCTGTAAGAAAGTTCCCCATGCACCATCAGAAACGAGGATTTTTCCTGCTTTTATTTGATCTATTATTTTTCCCATAATTTATGGTCATCATTAAAAAAGTTAATAAAAAACGTCATTCTGAACTTGATTCAGAATCTTATCACATTCATTCACAGTCCCTGAAATAAATTCAGGGTAACGATCAGATATATTTCAACTATTCTGAAAGCTTAAAATTACATTTTTGAAATTACAAACTCATCTTCGATTCATAAAACTTACAGCTCTTTAATCCATTCTTTAATAACTTCCAGCGATGGATTGATTCCTTCCGATTTTAATTTGTATTTCACCGAAACCACTGCCGGTCCTTTTAAAATCCCAAATGCAGCCATTTCTGCTTTATTTGAAATTACTTTTACATCTATATCTTTACCTAATTCCGTTTTTGCCCGATGAATTTTAGTGTTCAAATCTTTGCATTCATTTTTGTTTTCACCAAGAATGAGAATTTCGCTACGTTTCGATTTTATTTTTAATTTTAGTTTCTCGTTTACACGTTTTTGAATAGCAGCAATTAAATCAGATTTTGGTGGAATTTGCGATACAAAAGCAATTTTACCATCAATGCAAATGGTTGGAATATTTTTCACCATTAACGACGACATAAAAGTTACAGCATCCATTTTTTTGATGGCGTGTTCGCGCCATTCTACAACACCTTCGAATTGTGGAGCAACTCGTTTAACTGCCTCAACCATGTATTGACAAGGTGCACACGATTCTGAGTCAAGTGTGATAACATCAACAATAACTTTGTCTGCTTGCCCATAATCTTTCATGTTGAAAACATCAAGGGTACTTTCTTTTTTATCTAAAGCCCGCACTACATCTTGTTGATATGCATCGAGAACCAGTTCAGAAACTGCTTTAATATTTCCGGGTGGCGTATCCATAGGTAAATCGCAACCCGGAGCCAAAATAAAACCTTTTTTCCCTCCAAGATCTAAGCAATTTAATGCTTCTTCTCTCGCATCATCTTCGTCACCCATTAATAAAACAACTGTCAATTTCATGTTTCCTCCAAAACTAATTCCTTTTTTCAGAGCAATTTCTTTTACATAATCGAGTGGAATATTTTCGTCTATTGAAACATTGTCGGGTTTACAATTACACATTGCTTCAATGTTTTGTTGAGCATGTCCGCATACAAAAAACGAGCTGAGTTTCTCATTTTTTCTAATAAACGAAAATATTTCTGAAACGTAGGGTGTAACAAAAGTTTCAAATGTCATTGAATCAATCTGGCTGGTCATCGGGTCAACAACTGCAATAATATCACAACCAGCATCCATAAAATATTCCGACATTTTTAGCGCAACTCGAGTACAAAATTTCATTACATCATTTACCTCGTCTGGAGCCTCAAAAAGTTTCATGAAAATATCGGTTCCCATTAAATGAAGTGCCAAAGTAAACGGACCGGTTATTAATCCGTACAAAGCAACATCGGGATATTTTTTGCGTAAAATTTTGCTCGCTTCAATCGTTACCGGAATTCTGCCATCGCTTATTTCCGGAACTTTTAAATCGTTCAAATTAACCCCGTTTGCAAGTGGATGAGTAACAACTGCAGGCGGATTATTTGGTGCCCATTTTAATTCGGAACCCAATATTTCGGCTTCAATTTGTAAATCGAAAATTACCGGAACTCCATCTGGATTATACTCTTCAATAGCTTTACTTACGCCCTTTACTATTTCATCCGAGGATTTTAAATAGCTTTCCGCATCAACTCCATTTAGAAACCCGCCATGAACACCTACGAATGGAACCCATGGAATACGTTCCACTGTTTCTAAAGCAAACGCTTTTTTTATTAATTCTAATCCTTTCATTATTTTTTTGTTAGATATTGTGAGATTTTTGTAGTGATACGGTGAAGTACACAAGATATTATAACGTCATGCTGAACTTGTTTCAGCATCTTTATTGAGACAGATTCCGAAACAAGTTCGGAATGACGGTTGCAATAAATATCACTCCTGAAAATTTCACTTTATTTATATTTTTAACTTTATAACTCAGACAAACCAATTCCATTTTAGGGAATTTAACATTTCCCCTATCACTTTTTTTCGAATAAAATAATTGTTAAAACTTTATGAGAAGAAGAATGTGAGCCTTCAACAAGTAATTTTCTTGTTCAACCACTAACTACTCAACTCTCAAAAATATTTAAGCAACCTGAGAATTCAGATATTCAACCAATCCTTGCGGGTCGGGTGCATAAGCATCGGCACCAACTTTTTGTTTGAAATCGTCGGTTACCGGAGCACCTCCAACAGCAACTTTTGCTTCAGGAACAGCTTCTTTAATTGCTTTTGTGATTTTTTCCATATTAACCATTGTTGTGGTTAATAGTGCTGATAAACCAACAATTGCATTCTCGTTTTCTTTTAAGGCCGCAACAAACTGGTCGGCTTTTACATCGGTACCAAGATCAACTACTTTCCAGCCGTTTCCTTCCACCATCATCGAAACCAGATTTTTACCAATGTCGTGCAAATCGCCCTCAACCGTACCAATAATAAATGTTCCTTTTTGTGTTACTTCGCCCGAAGCAAAAAATGGTTTTAAATGTAACATTGCCGTGTTCATAGCTTTTGCCGACATTAAAACCTGGGGAACAAAAACTTTATTTTCACGGAATTTAACTCCAATTTTCTGCATCCCAATCATCAATCCCTTGGTGAGAATATCCTGAGGGTTTATTCCTTCTTCTAAAGCTTGTTTAGCAAATTCATCAGCTCCTTCCTGACCTTTCATTTGAGGTGGATAAGGTGAAGCTTTATTTATTTTTCCAAATTCTATGCAATCGGCTAATTTTGATAATAATTCGCTCATGGTTTAAATCTAAATTTGTTGTAAGACAAAAATATCGGAGTAAACATTCAAAAAAAATAGTATTTTCTTTGAAAAAGATGGAATATATTACTTTATTTTAATAAATATATATATTTCATAAAGAAGTAAGTGTGATTACAGAAATTCGTTACTATAAAATTCCAATTTCTTTGATAATTGTGCAAAAGGATAAAGCACTTTCAAAAGATTTGTTTTTAACCGAAATAGGAGAAATTGAGATTGAGCAGGGAACAATTTGGGGAAGAACAGTAACTCTCGAAAATTATCAGCTTGTATATTGTACAAAAGGGAGTGGAATAGTACAAATTTTGGGAGAACAAGTTCCAATATCTAACGACCAGTTTTTCATTATTCCAAAAGGAGAAACTTTCAAATTCTATTCGGTTTTAAATGTAAATACTTACTTTTTAACTGCCCATTTTAACGGAAACAAGGCAAAACAATTGGGGAAAGAATTTTCTATAGTTCGAAACCTGATTCCATCGGTAAATAATATGGTTGCCAATCGTGAGATGTTATTTGACGAAATTTTCAACAACCTTTCTAAAGGATTTCACGATGAAAATCTGGAATATGTAAATTTCTGTTTTGGACACCTTTTGGCAACATTTATTTACGCGAATAAAACCAGCGAAGACATTGCCGATGAATCGAATCCGGGCGTTCGGCGGGCAATTACATATATGAGCAAAAATCTCAGTAAAAAACTTTCGTTAAATCAACTGGCAAATGAAGTTGGATATTCACCTACTTATTTTACCACCCTTTTCAGGAAAGAAACAAACTATTCGCCAATCAGTTATTTTTCGCATTTAAAAATTGTTAAAGCGTGCGAATTATTAGATTATACGCACATGAAAGTAAAAGAGATTTCCTTTCATTTGGGGTACACCGATCCATATTATTTCACAAAAGATTTTAAAAAGAAAATGGGAATGTCGCCTCGTTTTTATCGCAATCGCCTAAACTGAAATTTGCAGAACTACTCTTTAATCCTATCTTTAAACCAGAAATCCTAAACTGAAAAAAAATGTCCACAACATTTCTCATATTTATTGTTATTTCAGCTGTTGGAGTTTTGCTTTTTATGGTACTGAAACTTAAAATCAGTGCATTTATTTCGTTATTAATTACCGCCATTTATGTTGGAATAATTGCAGGAATGCCATTAAAAGATATTACCGTGGCAATACAGGATGGAATGGCAGGAACTCTTGGTTTTGTGGCTACGGTGGTTGGCCTTGGAGCCATTTTCGGACAAATGCTTGAAAGTTCGGGTGGAGCGGAATCTCTTGCACACTATCTTTTAAAAAAATTTGGGAAAGACCGTGCTTCGTGGGCCATGGTAATTACCGGATTTATTGTTGCAATTCCAGTTTTTCTAGACGTTGGATTTATTATTTTGGTTCCAATTATTTACGCCTTGGCGCGAGACTCAAAACGCTCGCTGCTTTATTATGGAATTCCTTTGCTGGCGGGTTTGGCAGTAACTCATAGTTTTATTCCTCCCACACCCGGGCCGGTTGCAGTTGCCGATATTATTAATGTTCAATTGGGGTGGGTAATTCTTTTGGGTGTAATTCTAGGAGTTCCAACCGCAATAATTGCCGGACCAATTTGGGGAACATATATTTCGAAAAGAATTTACATTGAGCCACCGGCAGAATTTGATAAACCATCAGAAAAAAATTACGACGAAAATAATCTTCCTCCATTTGGTTTAATTGCAACAATAATTGCTATTCCGTTACTTTTGATTTTAATAAATACTTTCACCGGTTTGGTAGTGGACAAAGGTATAGTTCAGCAATCTGTGTTTACGGATGTGTTGGAATTTCTTGGTCATCCGTTTTCAGCTCTAATAATCGCCACTTTGCTTGCGTCCTATTTTTTAGGAATTAAACGCGGAATGGGGAAACAGAAGATTTTAGACCTCAGTACAAAAGCACTTGGCCCGGCTGGAATAATAATTTTGATTACAGGTGCGGGCGGAGTATTAAAAGAAATTTTGGTTGATAGTGGTATTGGAACAATTATGGCCGAATCGATGGCTGATTCAGCAATGCCTCCAATTTTACTGGCCTGGTTACTTGCAGCCGTTGTTCGTGTAACACAAGGTTCGGCAACTGTAGCAATGATAACTGCCGCCGGAATAATTGCACCTGTTTTGGGCGAATTTGGTTTAAACGATCCGCAACGAGCACTTGTGGTTTTGGCAATTGCATCGGGCGCAACTTTGCTCTCGCATGTAAACGACAGCGGATTCTGGTTAGTTGGGAAATATTTCGGAATGACTGAAAAACAAACCCTGCAATCGTGGACTGTAATGGAATCGATTATTGCAATTTGCGGATTGGTATTTACTTTGTTAGCAAGTCTCTTTTTTTAAAAATATTCAATTTAATTACTACAATACCCTATACTGAAAATGAAATTTATATTCAAACATTTTAATGATTTATCGATTGAAGAGTTACACGATATTTTACAAATTAGAGCAGCAATTTTTGTAGTTGAACAAGATTGTATTTACAACGATATTGATGGATTAGACAAAGATGCAGTTCATCAGTTTCTTAAGAGATATGGAAAAATAATAGCTTATTCTCGTTTGTTGAAGCCGGGTAGCCGATTTCCCCCTTATTCAATTGGCAGAGTTGTTGTGCTGGAATCGGAACGCGGAATCGGCCTCGGATTTAAAATGATGGAAGAAGCTAAAAACTTCATGCTAAAAGAATGGGGAGCTACTAAAATTAAAATTAGCGCACAAAAATACTTGCAAAAATTTTACGAAAATATAGAATTTAAGGTGGTTACAAAAGACTATTTAGAAGATGGAATTCCGCATGTTGGAATGATGTTTACTAAAGATATTCAGCAATAGATTTAACTTTTACTAATCCCATAATTGCTGAATGGTATGATTTATCTGGAATTTATTTTTAAAGCATTTTGGACATTTTGCTTTTTTCAAACGATGAATATTGGTTAATTTTAAGCGGGTCCTACATAAATTACATCGGAAAGAGGTTTTATGAATTTCTTTTTCGTGGTCAAAAACAACTACTTCGGTTTTGTCTTTTAAAATTTTACACTTTGGGCAGATATAAACCTGAAACCCGGCTTTTAAAAACAAATCGTTTTTTTGTTTTGAAAGTTGTTTCAGCAAGTTGTGGGTTTTGTAATGAAAAAGTTTAGTGCGTTGTTTTAAATATTCCTTCAACGGCTGCGAATGAACCAAAAAACCATGACCCTGATTAAATTGCTCTTCATAACCACAATGTTCACACCGATATACATACGAATGTCCCATGTCAAAGTATTTCCTTAAAATTAAGCATTTTTATTGTGATTATTAGTGTATTAAACCAACTGAAAAACACTTTTTATCAAATTTTATAAAACATTAATTGCACTTTTATTATGAAACCATTTACAAAAAAGTTAATCCTCTGAAACAATTTTGTTTTTAAAGTGTATTATTACTGATACTTAAAAATATAAAATATGAAACAAACATGAAATTTAATTTGCGTCATTTCACAAACAAGCAAATTAAATTTCATCGAGCGTTCCATACGTTGCAATTGAAAACAATAAATTATAAACAGATGAAATCAACTATCGTAACAATTATCTTACTGGCGTTAACAATAAGCACTTTTTCGCAAGAAACCGCCACTTTAGAGGTTGGAGACAAAGCTCCAAAATTCAAAACATATACTTCGGAAGGAACAACATGGGATGTAAAAAATTACATTGGCGAAAAATACATTGTCGTCTATTTTTATCCGGCTGCAATGACTGGTGGTTGCACAAAACAAGCCTGTGCTTACCGCGACTTTAAAACCCAAATTGAATCGGTTGATGCAGTTGTGGTTGGAGTAAGTGGCGACAATGTTGAAGGACTTAAATTATTTAAAAAAGCACACGATCTGAACTTTCCACTACTATCGGATGAAACAGGTGAAATAGCAAAGCAATTTGGAGTTCCGATGCGCGATGGAGGAACAATTACAAAAGAAATTGATGGTAAAAATTTCGATTTATTTCGTGGAGTAACAAGCTCTCGCTGGACATTTGTAATCGACAAAAAAGGAAATGTAGTATACAAAAACGACGAAGTAAATGCAACTTCCGACACAAAAGAGGTACTCAAATTTATCAAAGAAAATAGTTGAATCTTAAATTCGTAAAACTATATTTTCAGTTATCTTAGCCGAAAATTTTTGAATTGGAAACCGAGCAGTTTCTAAAATATTTTAAGGGGCAGAAAGAATTCAGATCGGTTCTTGAAAAAGTTGATTCCCCCCCGGGTGAAAAGATTCACCTGCACGGTCTTATTGGCTCTTCTAAAACGATTTTGCTATCCAACCTTTTTCAAAATAGCAATAAAAACCACCTTGTATTTTTAAACGACAAAGAGGAAGCAGCCTATTTTTACGACGATTTAAATAATCTCGGGTTTGCCGAAAGTTTACTTTTTTTTCCGTCTTCGTTTAAACGTTCAGTGCAGTTTGGCGACATCGAGCAAGAAAATATTGTTCAAAGAACCGAAGTACTGAATAAAGTTTCATTAAAGGAAAAATCCTACATTATTATCTCTTACCCAGAGGCTGTTGTCGAAACAGTTTTATCGCAGTCTGGTTTGGAAACTAATACTTTACAAGTAAAAAAAGGCGACAAAATTTCAATCGAATTTATCAATGAGTTTTTATATGAATATGGTTTTGAGCGGGTTGATTTTGTGTATGAACCCGGTCAGTTTTCAATTCGTGGAAGTATTGTAGATATCTTTTCTTTTTCGCACGAAGATCCCTATCGACTTGATTTTTTTGGTGATGAAATTGAATCTATCAGAAGTTTTAATATTGACAACCAGATTTCGAAAGATACTTTTAAAAACATAACCATTGTTCCTAATATTCAAAACGAAAATATTGAGGGATCGCGGGTTTCGCTAATCGAGTTTTTTCAAAGTAACCAAGTTTTTTATGGTAATAATTTAAACCAGTTTTTCGATCTGGTTTCCGAAATTCACCGACAAACTATTTTGGCCAAAGCAGACCTGAATAAAATAGAAGATATAATTATCTCGGGCGAAAAACTAAAAGAGCAGTTAATTGACGAAACAGTAGTAGAATTGGGTTTCAATTCGGCTTTTAAATTTACCTCAGAAGTAAATTTTTCAAACTCAAAACAAGCAATATTCAATAAAAACTTTGAATTACTTGGCGAGAATTTAATCGATTTCAGAAAGAAGGGATATGAAATTTTTATTCTTTCGAACAACGAAAAACAGACAAAACGTTTGCAAGATATTTTTCAGGATACAGATGTGAAAGTAAAATTTACACCTGTTAATTTTGTTTTGCATGAAGGTTTTGTGGATCATGATTTGAAAATTTGTTGTTACACCGATCACCAGATTTTTGAGCGTTACCATCGTTTTACAACAAAAAACAGAAAAGCACAACGCGAAGCCATTTCATTAAAAGAGTTGAACAAATTACATCAAGGCGATTTTGTGGTGCACATCGACCACGGTATTGGAAGATTCGCAGGATTAGTAAAAACGGATTTAAACGGTAAAATTCAGGAAGCAATTCGTTTGGTTTATAAAGACAACGATTCGCTATTGGTAAACATTCATTCTTTGCACCGCATTTCGAAATACAAAGGGAAAGAGGGCACCAAACCACGGATAAACAAATTAGGAACGGGCGCATGGCAAAAAATGAAAAGCCGTACCAAAGCAAAA
>Ga0307988_1000593_pt1 | contig 24475 bp, 26 predicted proteins | sample EllFjometagen183_FD_203166 | JGI IMG/M metagenome (GOLD analysis project Ga0307988, IMG submission 203166) | Marine microbial communities from Ellis Fjord, Antarctic Ocean - #183 | ecosystem: Environmental > Aquatic > Marine > Unclassified | place: Southern Ocean | collected 2014-10-08 | reverse complement strand
TTACATAGTGTGTTAAATATTCAAGCTATTGATAATTAATATCTGAAGCTACCTACCCTGCCCTGAACTCATTGCTTTTTTACGACCGAGAATAGCACCTGGATTTGCAAACATCTGTTTTAATTCATCCAGATCATGAGAACGTAACATTGCATCCTCCTGAGTAATTTGTCGTGAGTGAGCCAGAAGAAACAAAGATTGATTTAACGTCTGCATGGCAAATTTATCCTGCCCAATCTGCATTTGCGAATAAATTTGGTGGATTTTGTCCTCGCGAATCAAATTTCGAATTGCCGGATTCGGCACCATAACCTCAAGAGCCATGCAGCGTCCTTTTCCATCTGCCTTGGGCATTAATGTTTGCGACATAACCCCTTCCAAAACAAAGGAAAGTTGGGTTCTCACCTGAGACTGTTGAGTGTCAGGAAAGACATCAATAATCCGGTTCATAGTCTGCACGCAGGAATTCGTATGCAGAGTTGCAAAACAAAGATGACCTGTTTCTGCAATTGTTAAAGCTGCTTCAATTGTTTCTATATCGCGTAATTCACCCAGCAAAACCACATCAGGATCTTGACGTAAAATATATTTCAAAGCTTTCTTGAACGATTGTGTATCAGCGCCAACCTCACGTTGATTAACCAGGCATTTTTTGTGCGGATGCAGGTACTCAATCGGATCTTCAATGGTCATAATATGTTCACTACGCTCACGGTTGATCGCATCAATAATCGCTGCAAGAGTCGTTGTTTTGCCGCTCCCGGTTGGACCGGTAACAAGAACTAACCCCCGAGGCTTTTTAGACAAACTCCTGACAACTGGTGGTAAGCCGAGATCATCAAAAGTTTTGATATCAAAAGGAATAGCTCGAAAAGCACCAGAAACTGCACCCCGTTGGACAAAGATATTACCCCGGAAACGCGACAGTCCTTTGACTCCAAAAGAAAGATCCAGTTCACTCTCTTCTTCAAATATACGTTTTTGAGAATCGGTTAAGACGCTATAACAAATCTGCTTGGTTTCAGCAGAAGTCAAATTTGCGCCACCCATGGGCGTCATTTTCCCATCGATCCTGATTTGAGGAGATGACCCTGTCGATATATGCAAGTCTGAAGCACCTTGCTCAATCATCGATTTGAGCAATTGATGCATATTAACCATGAGTTATTCCTTTCAGATAGGTTCAATATTTTGCTTAGCCTAAAAGCCTTCAGACTAACAGGCTTCCACCTGCCTCAATCATCAGCAACAGTCGTTCGCAGGACCTCTTCCAAAGTCGTCACGCCTTCCATCAGTTTAGTTATGGCTGACTGACGCATGGTTTTGACTCCAAGACGCATTGATTCCTGCTTGATTTCTGCTGTGTTTGCACCTGATAAAATCATCTCTTTAATATCTTCAAACATCGGCATAACCTGATAAACACCAATTCGACCTTTGTAACCGGTATCATTACAAGCAGAACATCCACGCCCCTTGTACGTTGTAAATTTACCGATTTGATCTTCCGGGACACCCGCCGTAATCAGCGCATCTTTGGAATGTTTTTCTGGCTCTTTACATTCAGAACAAACTCTTCGACCCAGCCGCTGGGCTGAAATCAAATTCACCGCTGAAGCAACCAAGAAAGGCTCAATCCCCATATTCAAAAGTCGATTAACCGTACTGGGAGCATCATTCGTGTGCAAAGTCGAAAGGACCATATGCCCGGTTAAAGCTGCTTTAACACCAATCTCAGCAGTTTCAAAGTCGCGAATCTCGCCAATCATGATGATATCTGGATCTTGACGCAAAAAGGCCCGCAGAGCTGCAGCAAAGTTGAGTCCAATCTCTTCATGCATTTGTACCTGATTAATCCCAGCAAAGTTAAACTCCACCGGATCTTCAGCCGTAGAGATATTCTCTGTGGTCCCATTCAACTCAGAAAGGGCAGAATAGAGGGAAACCGTTTTACCACTTCCCGTTGGTCCAGTAACCAAAACCATCCCAAAAGGTTTGTGGATTTCTTTTTTAAACCATTCCAGAGCTTTCTCTTCATAACCCAGTTTTGTCATATCGAGCTGCAAGTTACTTTTATCAAGCAAACGTAGGACAACTTTTTCACCAAACAGGGTCGGCAGACAATTGACTCGATAATCCATTTCCTGATTACGACCAATCTTGATCTTAATGCGACCATCCTGGGGGAGTCGTCTTTCAGCGATATCCATTGTTGCCATAATCTTAAGACGGGAAGTGATGGCATTTTTAAGTTTACGTGGTGGCTTCATCACTTCATAAAGGACCCCATCAATCCGATAGCGCACACGAAATGCATGCTCATAGGGCTCAATATGAATATCTGACGCTTTTTTCTTAATAGCATCAGTGAGAATAAGATTGACCAATTTAACAACCGGGGCATCCTCGCTGGCACGCTCTAAATCACCAACTTCGTCAAAAGAAGCATCATCAACAAGTTCCAGATCATCAAAATCTTCAAGCCCGTCCAGGACATCAGCCATGCTTGAACTTTGATCATAAAGCTTATCAATTGCATCTTTAATAGCAGCTTCGGCAGCGACAACAACTTCAACATTGAAGCCGGTCATGAACTTAATATCGTCTATTGCAAAAATATTCGATGGGTCCGCCATGGCAACAATCAATGTTGCTCCCGCGCGGTTGATAGGGACGAGTTGGTACTTTTGTGCAACTTCAGCAGGGACTAAGGAGACAATAGCCGGATCAACATCGAACTCGGCAAGATCAATAGAAGGAACTCCATAGTGCTTAGATAAAAAAGAGGCGAGATCATGCTCCTGAACATAGCCCAGCTTAACTAAAGCTGCGCCCAGGCGAATACCATCTTTCTTTTGTTCCGAGATGGCATTAGCCAATTGGTTATCAGAAATCAATTGATTTCTAACCAGCAATTCTCCAAGTCGACTGACACTCATCTAACGACAACCCCTTCCATTTACATTTAATTAATGTTTACCTTAAATTAACAAATTTCACCCAGACATAAGAAAGTTCCGCATAAAACCAGCGGGAAGCCTGATCCCTGTCCAAAGATAAAATGCATCTTCTCCTTGAGCCGCCAGCATGCCCAAGCCATCGGCACAAACCAAACCCAATGAGCGAGCATTTTTAATAAGCGGAGTCTCAGATGGCGAATATATCATATCAAATATTAATGCGCTACACTTAATATTCTCCAATGGTAAAAAACTTACATCTTCTCCATGCAAACCAACAGAAGTTGTATTAACAACTAAATCTACAGCAGAGAGAGAGTCTAAAAACAATCCACTCAGGTAATTCGTCGCAGAAAATTGAACTGCTGGAAAATGGACTTCAAGATCATTCACCAATTTTTCTGCCCTAGCTTGATGTCGATTTGCAATGGTAATAGTTTTCACATCCGCAGAAGCCAATGCCACTGCCGCCGCCCGGCATGCCCCACCTGCCCCCAAAATCAGAACTTCATGGCCCGCAGGCTGAAAGTTCAACTCTTGCTGGATCGTGCTGATAAAACCACTTGCATCGGTATTATGACCAATCAAAGAGCCATTATTATTGACGACAGTATTAACAGCACCAATTAATTGAGCCGCCGGATCTACTTGATCAAGGAGAGCGAGGATGGTTTCTTTATGCGGGATTGTGACACTAACTCCCGCGATATCCAACGCACGGAGACCTGCAACAGCAGCAGGTAAATTATTTGGAACAACGTGGAAAGGGGTGTAGACCGCATCGATACCATAGGAATGAAATGCATGATTTTGCATCAGGGGAGAAAGAGAGTGGGCAACAGGATCGCCCAAAAGACCATAAACCCGACTTTTACCAGAGAGTGACATTTTACCCCTATTTCAAAGAAAGATATTCTCGATATTGAATTATCTGTGTTGATTGCAATATCTGCCGCGCGCGAACAATATCCTTTTCAATAGCACTGACAAGCTCATCAACACTTGCAAATCTCTGTTCACTACGTAACCGTTCGACAAAATATATTCGTAATTTTTCACCGTACAACTGCCCGCTAAAATCGAGAAGATAAACTTCAATTGTCGAATTCAGACCATCAAATGTCGGCCGATTTCCGATATTAACAACACCACTGTATTCCTGCAGCCCACACCGAACCTTAACAGCATAAACACCGGTGGCTGGAAGTTGCTCTTTATCGGTATCAAGATTTGCTGTCGGAAAGCCGAGTTCACGACCACGCTGATCACCCGAGACAACAACCCCTTCAAGGTTGTATTGACGACCAAGCAGTCGAACCAAATCAGCGACATCCCCCGCTGCAACCATCGCACGAATACGGGTGGAACTGTAAGGCAAGCCATCATCTCCAACCGGTTGCAAAACGTCAACATTAAAGCCATATTGATCACCGCAAGCCTTTAAAAAATTGGCATTCCCTTCGCGCCCCTTGCCAAAGGCATAGTCGTATCCCACGACAAGAGCCTTGATCTTCAATTTATCAAGCAAAATGTCGGTCACAAATTCTTGTGGCCGAACCCTTGCGAAATCTGTTGTAAAAGGGGCTTCAATCAGATAATCAATATGTGAGGCAGCAACCAGACGACGCTTTTCTTCAAGAGTATTTAACAACAACGGAGCCCGATCCGGCGCAATAACTTTCAGTGGATGAGGTTGAAATGTGTAAACAACGGAAGGGCAATTCAGGTCACGAGCGACCCTGACAAGGGAACGGAACAGTTCACGATGACCCAAATGGACACCATCAAAGTTACCAAGGGTGACAGCGCTTGAGCTAAAAGTTGCAGGCAAATCAATTATTGATTGAACTATATGCATAATAGAACACAGACTGGGGGACGCCCATACAATTATACTTTTATTACTTCTTCAAGATTAATATCCATGTTTTCAGCAATTTTTCGACCTCGCTCAACTGACCGACTTACCGCCGGCTGGGTCATATTCACAATGACTGCGACAGCAGTAGCGGTCATCCCTAGTTTTCGCACAGCCAAGAAGCAGAGTAAACTCCTGACTTTTACAATAGCAGGTTTTTTACTGGCAGACAGACATTCCGCCTCATCTACGGCAAAGTGTTCAGCAAGAGAAGCAGACAATTGGGAGAAATCAATCCCACGAGAATGATAATATGCCTGTTGCTTTAATTTTTCACCCTCATTATGCAAAACCATTTCGACAAATTCACTGTCACCAAGAATCCGTTCGTCACTCTTCTGCATAATACCATCATCACGCAACTGCTTAACTTGCTCCCACCCTCCCGTACTACGCAGCAACCCGCCACCAGAAAGATCGGCAAAATCGTCATCAACCACAGCATCTTCAAGATATGTCTGATACTTGAGCTTAGCTGCTGCAGCAGTTGTAGCAAAGCATGCCAGTATTTCTTTCGTCACCTGCCAAGATAATGCATCAGAGCCCAAAAGATAACGATGGCCGCAATATCGATAGGATTTCAATTCCTCTAATGTTGTGACAATATGCGCCTTTAATGGATTCAGGTGGATATAGCGCACCAATTGCAGAAGGTAGGTATCTTCCTGACAAAGGATTGATTTGTAACGATTCTGAAAGAGATGTCCATGTCGATCATGGCGTCGATTAAAGCTAACCGCATAGCCAGTCAAAAGCTTCTGCATCAACATGGCGATAGGAATTTCACCAGTTTTCAATAATAGATGAAAATGATTAGGAATCAACGCCCAAGCATAACAGCGTGTATTTGTTTCTAACAGCAGAGTAGACAAACGGCGAACAAAATCATCACGATCGTTGTCGTCTCGAAATATCGGTCGACGCTCAATCCCACGGCAGATGATGTGATGAAGTGCACCAGGTGCATCAATTCGAGCTTGTCTTGGCATAGGTCAGCATATCATTGAAACGATGGCGATGAAAAGCATAATAACATGGGCGTCCCATCATCTCCTTTCAATAACAAACATTGACAATCTACGTATGGTAGTTAAAATAACTAAACTCATAAATAAAGGAGACGGCAGTATGCATATTTCCCTAACGCCAGAACTTGAGGCCAGCATCAAACAAAAAGTGCAAACCGGTTACTACAATAATGCCAGTGAAGTTGTAAGAGACGCGTTACGCTTTTGGGAAACCAATAGAAAACTGGTGGAATATATGAAGCTGGAAGCGTTGCAAAAACGACTGCTCCTGGGGGCAAGCCAAGCTGAAAAAGGTGAGTTTGTCGACCAAACGGTAAGTGACATTATTGCCGAGATAAAAAATGGTTAAATATCGTCTCACGCCAGCTGCAAAAACAGACTTACAAGAAATATGGAATTACACCTGTGATATTTGGGGTGAAAATAAAGCTGAACAATATTTGCTGCATATTGAATCTAAAATCAACCTCCTTGCTGAAAATCCTGAACTTGGCAGGAGCAGACCTGAGATCAAAGAAGATTACTTTTCCTTCCTCGCTGAAAAGCACATTATTTTTCATATCAAAGCCAAAAAGCATATTCAAATCATCGCTGTTTTGCACGGCAAAATGGACATCAACAAACAATTGCTAATGTAAGCATCGGAAAATTTAGCTTCCGCTAAATAGAACCTCTGCACACCTACCCTTAGTAAAATCAGTATAAGTCGATGCTTGTCTTGGCATAGATCATTGAAACGATGGTCATGAAAAGTATAATAAAATGGGCGTCCCACTATTTTCCACAATCTTTATCGTCTCGAAATATCGGTCGCCGCTCAATCCCGCGGCAAATGATGTGATGAAGTGCGCCAGGCGCATCAATTCTAGCTTGTCTCGGCATAGGTCAGCATATCATTGGGGCGATGATGATAAAAAGCATAATAACATGGGCGTCCCATTATTTCCCTTTATTTCTCATTGCGGGAGATTGGTCGCTAATCACTATAACGAATGATAATTACTCTGCCCGTTATCGAGGACGGTACCCCAGTTTTGTATGTTACCTCATCATCGGTATCTGCAACACAGATATAACGTGAATCCGCCGTTCCACTTGAGCCACAGGTGCCATTCGGATTGAACTGGATCTTGTTGTCTGCGGTTGTCAGATCGCCATCACCAATCTTATTGTCACAATCCGCCCCCGTCGCCATGTTCACCCCAGCAGGGAAGCTTCCAAACTCTCGAATCCGACTCCAAACGTTACTATCACTGGGCAAATCACCCTTCTCCAGCCAATAGCTCCTCGTGTCCAAATCAAAAGCCACCTGATATTCAAGGTTGTTGGTTATGGCATTGCTCCGAGCATAACGTAGCGCCCCGAGAACATTTCTGGCCGCTTCTTTTTCTGCAGCATTTTCTCGCATTGGTTGTATCGCTGGCAGGGCAAATGAAAGCAAAATACCCATGATTGCAACAATAATAAGGAGTTCTAAAAGAGTAAATCCAGAAGTGTGTTTCATCCCATCCCCCCATGGTTAAAAACAAAAAAACGACACTGTCACATAATAGGACAGCGTCGCTAAAGATAAAAGTATAAAATTTGTTATGACTTATAGACGAGCCAGACCGGAAGCGGTTGAACTGATGCTGATCTTCAATTCATCGTCACCGTTAACCCTGATAAATAAAAAATTATCACATGAGCCATTAGGCCGAAATACTGTTTCAGCGTCAGTGTCTGGAACCCAGCTCCCATCACTACCATCAACACTCGTTTCCAACCCAACATTCGTAGCCAACTCTTTCGTGATTCCGTTGTAGGATAGTTGATGAGCATCAGGATCCAGCGTGGCCGTTATAACCTGATTATTGCTAATTGCCAGACTCCGAGCTTGGCGTAACCCGGATAAAACATCACTGGCAACACCTTTTATATTGGCATCTTCCCGCCATTGAATCATTGATGGTGCTGCAAATGCCATCATGATCACCATAAGAGCGACAACGATCAGCACCTCGATCAGGGTAAATCCACGATTATTCATTCGGTCTTTCCTTTCGGAATCAAGGACAAGTTCAATTCAAAATCTTGCTCTGCATGACCGCCGAAATCATCCTCAACGACAACAATAACCGGGAAAATTCCCTCTGGAAATTCTTCAAAAAACCAGGTCAGCAAACCGGTAGCACTGTCGATTTGCATATCCTCCGGGCTATCGTCCAAACTGTAGCGGATGGGGTCACCATCCAGATCAGTTGCTTCAACCTGGTAGGAAAATCCGTCATTGGTCATTATATCCGGTGGGGTGGAGACTATCGTGGGAGAGGTATTGACAGCTTCCAGTGGCAAAGAAATGAATGGAGCCATTCGTTCACCCTGATAACTGACCGGGGTCACTTCCACAGACAATTGATCGCCACGGCGTAATAACTCACCAGGAAATCTTGCCAAAGTTTCAAAAAGATTTTCCTCACCGTTTAGAAACCAACGGTATTCAAAGACGTATCCGTCACTACCAGCAGCCAATATAGGTTCAATTTCCAACCCGGTCGAGGCATTAAACTGAAGTGGCTCAACCCGTACAGTTTCTATTGGCGTGACCTGTTTAGCTGCAAAAACAGGGGTCACAATTAAACAGGTCACGATAAATATCAAAAATAGCGATACACGCATATTCTTACCACTTCATCCAATAAACCGGAAACACTGGGTCAATTGATTCTACGGTGCCGGAGTTAAAGAACCCGCCACCACGGCCGACCATAATGGAAACAGCGCCTTTATTGTTGATCATAATCAAAGGCTCAGAGGAGATGCCGTCTCCAATTCCTCCAGAACCGTCATCGTTGGGCTCTATATACCGATCTCTTGCCTCTAACTCTTCACCATTGGCTAAAGTATTCCAGCTATCATTGCCTGGGTCATAATCAGAAAAATTAAAAACAGCTTCTCCAGTCGTAGCCTTAACAGCGTAAAGTCTCGCTGGTCCCAAATTACCTACACAGGGATCAACATTTGCCGAAGTGGCTGGTTGGTATGTTGTAAAATAAACCGTACCATTAAAAACTTTTGGTGTTGCAAGGACTTTTTCCCCGGAAGGAGGTGTATCATCCAACCTGATAAACCAGCCATAATAGAATTTTGTTAAATCATCAGTATAAGGCTCGTTTAGCTGAGCCCACGTCGTACTGTCATAATCGTCATAATCAGTCACACTTACTAGGTCAGATTCGTCCATAGGCCATGGGTTCGCCTCATCATTTTCACGGTCTCTTACGACATAAAAACGATCAACCACACCCGTATTCGAAGGGTGTTCCCGATCACCGGTACCAAAGTAAATAAACGTATCATAGCCATTAATTGTCGCTGTCGGCTTGTAAAAGATCTTGCGTCCTACATCGGATCCATTTTCACTGGTAGAATTAGCCGTGAAAATTTTTGTTGCTGTCCACTCACTCGCAGTGCTGCTTTCTACGTTGAAACGCCACAACTGTCCCCCGGTATCGCCAATATAGATGTGATCAATGTAGCCATTATTATCCTGATCGACAACCAGTGGATCACTGGGAACGCTGTATGTAAACGCTACTGATGTATTATCACCCAAAGTACCAACTGGAGTGAAACTGCGAATAAGCGTTGCCGAGCTTGAAATAGCAAAATCATTTGAGGTATCAGGATTGCCATCATCCAGCATTGCGACCTCTATGATATAGATGCCACGGCCTCTTTGGATAGTAGAAGGCATTGCATCATCTTCGGCGCCGCTACCGTCCGGACCTTCTCCTGTGCTTGCATTAGAGGTTTCCGTCCCAGAAATGATACCTTTGGGGAACATTTGCTTGGGACCATAACGTAAGTCCTCAACGGTATCGTACCCAGCACCCAAAATGGCGACAACTTTGGTCGCATCACCAACACGCATCTTTGTTAAACGTGGCAAACTCCAGGTCTGACCCAACTCTTCAAAACCAGGTGTGTCTGAATTAATTTCCCACAGGAAAGTCGGGCTCTCAGGATTACTGATATCCAGCGCAAAATAAGAACCTTGGCTGTCGGGAGTAATGGAACTACTGCCGCCACCTCGCCTCATACCACAGATTAATATGGCCTTATCCGTATTCATATCACCAAGGTCAGCACTGTCGTCGCCCGGATTTTCCGGTGTCTCAATATTGCCATCGTTGTCAGCATCGTAGACGTAAATAACCGGAGAATTATCGACAAAGTAATAATGGTAGTCGGTGTCAGACAGGTACTGAAGATTCGACAACAAGTCCGCTGGAATAAAGGCCCAGGCCTCACTTCCATCTGCATCCCTGAATGCATGCAACATCCCATCGTTAGCCCCGACAAAAACATACCCCTTATTTTCATCTGTATCAGCTTCATTCGTCAAATCAAAAGTATAGTTCTGATAATTCAATACAACCGGTTTTGAGTGCACAATGTCGCCCATAAACCAAGGCCGCTGAGCAATAGGGTCAGAGCCATAAGAGTCCTTGCCGTGAATAAAATTGATCAGTTTTACGGCTTCAGCATTGTCTGCCACACCAAGATCAGTAGAGCTGATATTGGACACATCGTCTGTAATATCATCAGGAGTCTCATTATCATCCACAGAAAAAGAGTTGGACGAATCCGTTAAGTCTCTTTGTGTTTCGGTAGGAACGTCAACGTCGCTATAAGTATATGTATAGATATCTCTTGCGGCATCACGTGTTTTCAGAAGAGCCCCAACCCCTCCTGCATCAACAAGGCCGCCATCCATCATCGTATCATCCCAGAATGAACGAGTTGCCGGGTTGCCATTCGAATCGACTAGGAAATACCCATCGATATCTGTCGCTAGATCGTCTTCTCCATCAGAATCCACATCGATATTAAAAGCAGTAATCTGGTTATAAGAATTAAGTCCAAACTTCTTCAGGTTGCCATACCAAGGTTCATCGTTCATGGGTTTAAAAAAGCCGAGGTATATGCGCTGGCCGCTGTAGGCTCGGTTTTCAGGACTTGCCGGAACTACGGGAGCAACGAAGGAAGAGTCAACCTCAAGTAAACCAAGTATTAAATTACCAAGAATAATTCCTAACTGTGAAGCATCATCCAAATGAAAATATTCCCCATGACCATAATCCGCCGTCTCTTTCAGAGGAAGCAAAAAGGGTGAAATCATTTGGATGAGATGAGTTTTGATGTGAAGAGGATGCTCTACATCATCCACGGAAAATATAGGTACATCATAAAGATGCTTGGCAACGTCAACTGAACTCCCATGGACATCGGTTGCAGGGGGATCCTCAGAATTAAACAGGACCAAATCTTCAACATCACCTGAAGTTTTTGAGATAGTTTCTGGAATGCCCAAACCACCAGTCACAACAATAATATGCTGTTCCTGACACCAATACTCGACAGATGGTGGAGAACCAGCAACATCATCTTGCAAGCTGGGATCTAAGGAGATATCATCATCAATCTTACTACTATAAGCGCTCGCCAGATCATCTCTTAAATAGGCTCCGACATCCCACAAGGCTTCATTAACCTGCCAATGGTTACCACTGATACGAAGACTGGATAAAAAATCCAATTCAGCCTTGAAGTCGTCGATTTTAGCTTGTGTGTCTAACTTTACTAGCGGCTGTAGAATACTTGCGCCTATATTGTTATCACTCAGCACTGATATCCCTAGGTTTACTTTGTCACCCAACACATCCACTATCGTTTTAAGAGTATCTGCCGCGACAGCAAGAGCCGAACTAGCAGCCTCCCATTTTACCGTGTTGTCTGTTATTTCACCCGTGAGATTCCAAGAAGGGTGGCCCGCCCCCGATGTGCCTGCTTGGACACAAACAAAACGACCATCCGAAACACCGTCATCGTCGACATCTACATCGATGGTATCATTTATTGCGTAATCAGTTGATGCACTCCAGACAGATGAGGTAAGGAGACTTAATTCATATGTCAAACAACCTAAATCACCAGTTATAAATAACAAGGCCTTATTACTCAAAGTCCCAGACCAACTGCCATATTTCAAAAAAGAAACATAAGCAACAGGATTAGTAGTTTCTAGAGCAGCAAGTGTTACATTGTAAGGTTTAGGCACGCCATTGCTTAAATAATAGATTTCACCTGTCTCGAAGTCGGTCTCATACCCAAGGTTCTTGTATGTATCTATATAACCAGGATTATAATTTGGTGGCTGTGTATCGTCTCCATCTGGATAAGGATTGTAAGTTAAAGCCGAACCGGCATACGACATTATTTTTGAAATATCGAATAGCAGCATGATATTTGGCGGCACATTCGCCGATGACCCGGTATAAACATTGGCATCACCATAATAATAATCGGGCGCCGCGTAGACCATTGCAATACTCATCATCCAAAAAACTAAAATTAGAACGAATATTTTTTTCATAACTTCCCCTTCAACAGAAGTACATTAATCTATTTAGAACACCTGCCCACCACGGTTAACAAACAAAGTCTCCACCCGAGAAGTTGAACGACCACGTGCCTTTGCTTCAACCGACACCCGGTAGTAAGCTGACATGTTTTCTGTCCCACTTGTAAGGTTGGAAGACGTTCTAAAAATATTTCTCTGATAAGCATCGGTACTGGTGTTCCCGAATATAGCTGCAGGCGCTAGGTCGGTATAATAATCGATCTCATTACCTGAAGCTTCTAATTCAATACCCGGTGGTAACAAACCTTCTAAATCAGTATCAGCTTCAAGATCATAGTTTGTTGTTTCATCAACATTATTAGGATCTTCAATAACCTTTTGCTTTGCGTACTCCGTCACCAGTGCTGTCGCAACAAAAGCGTCACTATTCATTCTTGAGTTGCTGGTAATACTTAGCTCGGTATCAGTGGTATTCAAAACCATGACCCCCAGAATGCTTAACACAGCAAGCATAACCATGGTCAGAATTAACACGAAGCCTTTTTCGTTATTGACACACTGACTGTAAATAATGAACGGTGCTCTAATACGAGTTATCATAATTAATCCTCTGCTGTATTTTGGATTTTTACCAGAGTCTGTAATGAACGGGTTTTCACCCCTGAGTAATTTGCCAAGCCGGTCTTTGTACTATCAGTTGAAGCTGTTATGGTTATTCGAATAGCTTTTATATCGGTTGCGGAAGGAACATACGCAAACTCAACAGTGTTAATATTGGCAGCAACAGTTTGGGAAGCTCCTCCACCAACAGTACGTTGAAGTAAAAACATATTCGCATCACTGCTATCAGTGTCATCAACTAGCTGATAACTAACTAAAACAGGAATAGAAGTAGCGTCATCTGCTTTGATGAGCATCACCATATCGTTGGGGTTAACCGTTACAGCAGCTCCAGGTTTAATTGTTAATGTATTTGCTGCTCCATCACTACCTATAAACTCAGCGATAGGGATATTAGTAAAGTTAGAAGGATTAGATGGTTCAACAATACGAAGACCATGAACAGAATTAAAATTAATAGCCATGCCATCATCAACGGTTAAAGTACCACCCGTGGTTGGAATAGGGGTTGCGCTGACACCAGTCACCCGGGCGTATACACCAGTCGATGTCACAATATTCAAATCCAACACAGCGCCAACAGCCAATGAGGCCGGTGTTGTTTCAACAGGAATTTCCGTCGACGGAATCAAAAAACCAGCCATGCGGATATCAGCAACCAAGGTCTCCATCGCAACACGCAGATTCTGTTGCACATCGACAACCTCTTCCGAGGTATTCGCCGTTTTGTTGCTACCAACAAAGAGACCATAAACTGAAGTTATGACTAAGCCCATAATGACCATGACAACCAACAGTTCTACGAGCGAAAAACCTTTAGAATGACATTTTTTTTCTGAAGCAATCATGGATCATATCTCCGTTTCATGATTGTTTTAATCACATCAGCACCAGTTCCATTACTCACAGTGACAACTATCTGAGTTAAATTACTCACTACAAGACTAGGATCCACGCTAACTGTTGCTGAACAGGTTCCCGCACCATCAATGGGAACATTTGTAGCGCTTGTCCACGGACTATCTGTTACTTCATTCGTTAACCGGGTATCATCACCAGCCATAGCCAAAAACTCCTCGACAACCCCATCAGCCAAAGCATTTTTCGCAGAAACCGCCTGAGCCCTGGAATTCCCTTGAATTCCTGTAATCTGCATTCCAGCGAGAGCAAGTAAACCGATTGAAAAAATAGTTAATGCGATCAGAACTTCGAGTAAGGTAAAACCTTTTTCATCACATTTTTTATTTATGACTAATTTTTTAAAAGAAAATAAGCGTTTCAATGTCATCCTCCTACAGAACTCAAACAGGGGAACCATCCTTGGGATAAATCATATAGCAATATTCAATCCAATTGTTATCTTGAATTTTACGACATATTTTCAGGTTGTTAACAAATAAAGGTTAAAACAGGACAGGTCGAGGTGCATTTTTTGCGCACATATCAGATGCAAACTTTGCTCATCCATTTCAACAGAATTAGTATGCAATGAATTTTTTCGCCAATAGGAAACAACGGGAAACGACGGGACGCCCATACAATTATACCTTTCTCAGCATAAAAAGGGGACAGATCTATTTGCAATAGACCCTTCTTTTCGTAGGCAAAGATATTGTCGTGAATTTATTTACATTCTCTATCCATACATATCGGTAATCAGCTTACGTAACTGTGCAGCTTCCATCTCAGACAATTGATCAATTCTGTTTTTTAATCGTTGTTTACTTATGGTACGTATCTGGTCAACAGCAATCTCAGCCATTTGATTGGCACATTTAATTTGGATTCGAGTTCTCCACGTTGGGTGTAATTTTGACGTCAAAGGACAGATGACAATGGTTTCGAGGTTTTTGTTCATTGCATCCTGGCTAACAACAACGACCGGTCGCATTTTATTAATTTCACTGCCAACCGTTGGATTAAGATCAGCGAAATAAATTTCATACCTTTTAATTTTCAAAATCTTCATTTTCAAGCCCATCAAAAAGCGTTACATTCAAGTCGGCCCAATCTTCGCCCTCATTGGCCATAGCTGTATATGTATCTTCAAAAGAAAGCTTATCTTCCTTTTTTTTACGGAGAAGCAACCCTCGATCAGTTTCCTCCAATAACAGAGGACTGGTGAGGCCATATTTTTGCAATAGTGCTTTCGGGATACGAATTCCTTTCGAATTTCCGATAGGAACCAGCTTAATGTCTGTCGTGTGCTTATGATTTTCCATGGGCCGCTCCTTTGATTGCTTGAGAACTATTCTTATCGTAATTATTGTAATTACATTCAGGAAAAAGTCAAGTGGAGAGGGGCTTCCCAAAAAAGATAAACTAACGCTACAAGCTTCGGATCTTAGCGGCAGCACTGTTATTGTACAGGGAACTGCACGCCATTTCTCTACGCAAGACATAACATATTAATACAAAAGCGGTTTTTGCATAACTTATGTAATTCACATTGACGCTGTGTAGCATAAGTGAGACACTTGTGACAATCAGGAGGTTTATCCATGCCCACAAAGAATCCCAGGGTCAATGTCGTTCTTGAAAAACCGCTTTATACAATGCTTCACGATCTTGCTGATAATGACGGGGTTTCGATGTCAATGCTGGTGCGTGATATGGTGCGTGAGGCTGTAGAACTTCGAGAAGATCGCGCTCTAAGTGATCTGGCCGAAGGGCGGGAGAGTAATTTTAATCGGTCTGATACTTTAACTCACGATGAAGTTTGGGGATAAGCTGTTGCCTTTTGACATAACCTATCATCCTGATGTTAAACAACGCGATATCCCAAAAATCAATGGTGATATACGCCTGAGGATCAAGAGGGCGATTGAGACCCGCTTGTTGGTATCACCTCAAGAATATGGTGAGCCGCTGCGGAAAACATTGAAGGGTTATTGGAAGCTCAGGGTCGGGGATTATCGTGTCGTTTTTAAAGTTGATGCAAGTGAAATTCTTATCTTCGGCCTCTGTCACCGCACAGATGTCTATGCCCGAATGGAAAAACGGCAGTAACTTTAAGTTCGGTTTCCGGGGACACAATGCAATTATAACATCTCACAGAACCCACTCTGCCTTGGAAAAACCAATTTGAAAAAACTACCATAGGAGGGGGTGGGGACGCTCATATAATTATACTTTTCGTGGATAAACTCCCTGGGGATAAGCAGCACGAATTAATCAGAGCTATTCGTAGTGACTCCACATGCACAACACCTTAACCGTTCGAGTCTTCTTCAAATCCTTATAGACAAGCCTGTGTTAAATGTTGACCCGGCGGGAATAATATCCTTGTAAATTACCGATCAGTTTTTCATAAGACGGATAACTTATAAAAGGATCGCGCTATAGGATAACCAAGAACCGTTTTGCTTGTTGGGATAGTCCTGCCAATGATCGTTGACAAGCAATAAAAATTAAGATAAGTCTTAGTCTAATTATGGTTTATCTTAAAGGTGGGCAAATATGTGGATTAATAGATTACTGAAAAAGCAGATTGAAGCAGCCTGTTTATCTCGTCCGGCAATTTTAGTTACGGGTGCAAGGCAGACAGGGAAAAGTTCCTTGTTGCAACGCATGCTGCCAGGTGCAAATTACGTTAGTTTAGATCGCGTAGCTGTTGCGGCAGAGGCTGAAGAGAATCCGAGTCGATTTCTTGATCGATTGCAGGGACCAACTATTATTGATGAAGTACAGTATGCCCCCTCACTGTTTCGTGAACTTAAAATTCGCATCGATGAGAACCGCGACGATTATGGTCGCTGGATTTTGACCGGCAGTCAACGGATACAGCTGATGAAAGAGGTTAGTGAGAGTCTTGCTGGGCGAATTGGTATTTTTCAACTCGAAACATTAAGTGCACTGGAGCTCAGGAATTGTTCCCAAGTTTCATCCGCTGCCATTGAAAATAGCTTATGGACAGGGGGATATCCTGAATTATGGGCAAATCGTAACATCGACAGCGGACTATTCTACGGCGACTATGTCCAAACCTATTTGGAACGAGACCTGAAGTCGCTGATTCAAGTGTCGAACTTGCGTGATTTCCAACGATTCATCCAAATATGTGCAACTCGTATCGGCCAACTGCTCAATTATACCGATATGTCCAAAGATGTTGGTGTTTCAGCTGGCACAATAAAAAGTTGGATTGGAGCGCTTGAAACCAGTGGTATCATCTATCTACTTCCACCGTTCTTTGCCAACATTGGCAAGCGGTTAGTTAAAGCACCAAAAATGTTTTTTGCCGACACCGGATTACTCTGCTATCTGCTCAATGTACAAAACCGTAGTGCGTGCCTGAACTCTCCCGCACTGGGTCATATATGGGAAAACCTTGTGTTCACGGAGATCATCAAGACCCTGCCGGCCAAAGTTGGACGTAATCTGTTTTTTTACCGTGATCAAAATGGAGTAGAGATGGATTTCATGCTTGAGATTGGAGGCAAACTACACCTTATTGAAGCTAAGTCTGCCGAAAGGGTCGATATGCGTAAACTTAATTTCTCAAAAATTGCTCCTCTGCTCAAGGGCCATAAAACAAAGAACACGCTAATGTGTTCAAGCGCGGAAGAAACACCTGTTGAACTAAGAGACTATTGCATCATAAACCCACTACGCCACAATCTTGCAGATGTGATAAATTAAGACAACGCTACAACCTACTGGATTTTAACGGCAACCCTGGAAAAACCAATTTAAACAAACTACCATCTCCCCGGTGAGATTCAACCTTGATATCACCACCAGCCTCCTCAACAATCCGTTGACAGATCGACAAACCAAGTCCCGTCCCCTCTCCCGGCCGTTTGGTCGTAAAAAAAGGCTCAAATATTTTATTCAGATTGGCCGCAGCAATACCGAAGCCATTATCTCTGATTCCCACCCAAACAAAAGTGTCATCATCCCCAGCAGAAAGGGTAATTATACCTTTTTTATCGCAGGCCTGGGTGGCATTCAATAACAGATTAATCAACACCTGCTGCAATTTATTAGGATCTATGCTGATAGAAGGCAAGGTATCTGGCAAGTCATTGATGATTTCAATATCTGGCAAAGCGCCCTGATTTTTTAATAGTTGGACGGAGGAATTTAAGGCCATTACTAGGTCGACCGATTCTTGCTGACTACTTTCTGATGGTCGGGAAAAATCCAGTAGCTCTCTGACCAAAAAATCAATGCGGTGGGTTTCGACCAGGGAACGCTCAATAATATCCTTATCGGAATGAGATTCGATCTTCTGCTTCAAAAATTCAAGATACCCAATCAATGCCGCAAGAGGATTCCCCAATTCATGCGCCAGACCAGCAGCTAACTGACCGACCGATGCCATTTTTTCGCTGCGGATCAATTCAGCGCGCGCTTGTTGTAGTTCCCGATTGGTTTCTTCCAGTGAGGCAATATGCTGTTCGGTTTTCCCATGACTGGACTGGAGAGCTTCAACCATTCGGTTATAGGCCAGAGATAAGTGTAAAAACTCCGTGGGTCCGACAGACGGCAAACGGACCTCTAGATTTCCACGGCTTACCTCTTCTGTTGCTTTCAGTAAATTCTGCGCAGGTTTTATGATGTTTCGCTGTAATAAATAGTAGCCAGCTAAAATCAGTACGGCGCCATAAAGCAGAACATATAGGATAATAATCTGTTGTGATTTCAATAATTTCGAACGAATATCATTCAGTGAATAATGTAGTTCCAAAACCCCAGAAAAACGTTTATTGCTTTGTAATGGAACAATAAAACGAACGGCAGAATTTGATGCAGCAAAAATATTCAGCACTGGCTGAAAATCAATGATCCGCTGGTACTCTCCAGTAAACTTAACCTGTTGCCTTCGTGCAGCAGAGGTACTGGAAGTTTCACCTTCTGAGCGAACCCATGAATCGAGCAAATCAAGCTCGTGATCATAAACCCACCAACCAGCACAATTGAGATTCTCCGGTAACTGGGACATAAAGTCTTTATTCTGGTGCAAGCCTTCTTCAGTGACCTGTAAAGCGATAGATTGCGCCAGGATAAGGGACAAAGAATCCAATTGACCAACCCGCTCCTCCAACAAACTCCGCTCAGTTAGACGCAACATCATGAAGCCGCCCAACAATAATGCGGCGCCCAATAACAATGTGAGCGTGATTAAAATTTCTGTTCGCAGACCAACTGTCTTTGCCAATTTTACACCCTTAGTATCGCGAAAAACTTAAATGCCCTATTATTTACATTTCCTAATTACCATAGTTTACAAAAAAATCAAACAATGGGTTTGTCAAACAGGGCAAGAATGATGAATAATGGAAAACTAGGCTGTCGGCTGCCGGCTGCAGGCTGCAGGCTGTGAGGTATAACAAATTTGGGGGGATACTATGCGTGACCACACCAAACTCAGAGCATTTGTATTGGCTGATGAAGTTGCACTGCTAAGCTACCAGATAACCAAGGATTTTCCGAAAGAGGAAGTCTATGGTCTAACATCACAAATGCGAAGGGCAGCCGTTTCAGTTCCATCAAATATTGTGGAAGGCTGTGCGCGTGAGAGTCAGGCTGAATATCGTAATTTTCTGAACATTGCATTTGCCTCTTTGAGAGAGTTACATTATCAATTTAGCCTGGCAAAGCGTTTGGGGTATATTCAACTCGGTAATATAATTAACCATGAATCAAAAATTGTTGAGACTGAAAAGGTTTTAGGTGCCCTACTCCGATCAATGAGGAGCAAAAAATAGCCTTCCTATAGCCGCAAAGCCTTCAACCTAATGCCATTTAACCGTTAAACTGTCAGTTTAAGTAAGGAGACCCACATGCCCAGAATACCCAACCTTGACGGACCAGCTTGTATCGGCTGTGAAACCTGCACACGTATTTGCCCCAAAGTTTTTCACATGATTTCAGAACATCAGGCTGCTGTCCTTGATCCTACAGGAGATACCGAAGATAAAATCGAAGAAGCGATGGATAATTGTCCGGTAGCCTGTATTAACTGGGAAGATTAATGGCATCGCAAAAAAAACAAGCTACAGAGTTGCAGTCTTTTTTCAGGATCTCAAAATACAGCATGTCTGCCTTCGCTCCCGAGAATAAACTACGCCTTGTAGGACGTTTTTTTTGCTTAGCCATCTGCATCAGTCTCATTTTAACCCTTCTAGGTTGCCAATCAGCGCTGCTGAACAAAATTAAAACGAACGAATTTAGTGAGCAGCTTTATATTGATGCCAAGCTAAACTTTGCCATTAAACATCCGCAGAACTGGATGAGAGTTATCGTCCCGGTATCTTCGCCAAAATATAGAGCGGATACTGTAAGTTGGATCATTGAAAATCCACGCAAAGAAAATGACAATGTCGGCCACATGCTGATCCGCAGCCTGCCTCGCAACAAGAAATCTGATCTTCCCGACCTGCTCAGCAATTATCTAGCTGATATGCCTGAATTAAAATCTGGACAGGCGGAGCACTTCGAGCATTCAGCAGGTTCAGCTTTAAAATTTCTAGGTTATGATGATAATCGAGGAATGCTGACAATTGCTCTGATGGGACAGCAGCATGATTATATTATTTCACTTGATTATCCGTCCAATCGATTTGATGAATTATTGCCAGTTTTTCAAGATATCATCGACAACTTTACCGAAGTTATCCGCCCTGATAGCTCTCCAGAACCAGTCGCTAAATGAACAGTAGATGCTACCCCATCCAGATTATTAACAAATACTATTCAAGCAACCCACAAGCACGGCTAATCCTATTGGATCACAGTCGCATGGTCACTCGTAAAGCATTACAAATCTGTCGGTTCCTACAAACACAAGATGAATCCATTGATTTAAGATTTGTAGCAGAAGCATCAATGTTACACGACATTGGCATGATCATGACTGACACCCCTGAACTCGGATGCCACGGTAAAGGATCCTATCTACAGCACGGGATAAGGGGAAAGGAAATCCTTGAAAACGAAGGTTTATTCAAACACGCAAGGGTTTGTGAACGGCATATTGGGGTCGGATTAACATCTAAGGAGATTGAAGAGCAGAAGTTACCCATCCCTGCCCGTGATATGCGCCCGGAAACTTTGGAAGAACAGATCATCTGTTACGCTGACCTCTTTTATTCTAAAGGAGGAAAAAATCGCAATCTGGAGACAACACCTGAGAAAGTTCGTGATAAACTTGCTGAGTTCGGCAGCAGTAATGCGAAGATTTTTGATCAATGGCGAGAGAAGTTTGAATCACATTAGGTTGTTATGGAAAACTGGTTACAACATTTCATCGGATTTTTACCGGATGGTGCTACTTACCTCCTAGCCCTTTTTCTGGTTGCTTTCTGCGAATCATTACCAATGATTGGCTTACTGGTTCCGGGAAGTACGCTGGTTGTTTTTGCCGGATTTCTGGTTTTGCACGGCAAGTGTTCATTCATAGTACTTTCTACTGTGACGATAACTGGGGCATTATTAGGAGATCTTTTGAGCTTTTGGCTAGGATTTTATTATGGTTCAAAGCTCCTCAAATTAAGAAGTTTTCAAAAACATCACAGTTTAGTTAAGCGATCCGAACTATTTTTTGTTGATCACGGCGGTAAAAGTATCTTTTTTGCCAGATTTCTTGGCCCTATCCGTGGCATAACCCCATTTATCGCCGGACTCTCGGGGTTTCGAGGGCGGCCATTTTGTAGCTATGCATTAATAAGCGCTATTTTGTGGGGACTCTTTTATCCGGGGCTTGGATACTTAGGGGGGAATAGTTGGCAGCAAGCTCAAAGTTTATCTGCCAAGTTCGGTCTGGTTATTTTTGGATTATTGTTGGTCACCATTCTCAATTTTTGGATTCGACGCAATTTTAAGAAAAACTAGAACCGATATTGCACGCCTGTGGTCAAGGCATAAGAGCTCCAATTTACCTCATTTAAACGTGACAAACCCACGGTCCCAACAGCAAAGAAAGTTCTATCGCTACCGCTTTCGGTTTCCCAATTCTGAATTTTACCGCTAAAAAGCCATGACCATTGGTCATTAAACATATACTGGCTCTGAATGTTCCAAACAAGACCGGTTCCCGTTGATTCATGCTCAAAACTGACCGGATGGGCAAAATCAGAACGCAAATTCCAATCAGCCTGAGCAAAATATTCAACCCAATGATATTCAACACCAACAGTCATGCTGAACTGATCACTGCCTTGATAATCAATATTTACTCCCAACCATGGTCCATACCAATATGCCGTATAAGAACTATCCAAATCCGGAAAAGAACCAATATCTGGTGGATCGGAAGTCTTTGCAGGACTAAGATCTGGTTCTGAAATATCCTGATTACCGTTAGTCATAGTCAGTGCTTGCATGTTAAAGCCATAGCCAACTAATGGTGTTATGGAAACACCTATCACGTTATTCAGCTTAAATATCGGCCCAAAAGCTCCTGACAAATCAAAGGTAAGCCCTTCGTTGGCATCATTAATTGATCGAGACCACTCATTATTTCGATCATCCGTGGCATAGTCAGAGTCTCGGACATTGCCACTCATTATTTTACCAAATGAGATGTTCGCCAAAACCAGCGAATTTCTTTTTAAAAAGGGTAATTCTCCTAATTTCAGCCAGATTGCAACCTGAAGCTGATATATGTCGATATCATCCCAGCTCAGTTCTGAAAGAATATTGGGATTCCCGCCCTCAACATCACCAGAGATATTCCAATCGAATTGATCAGAGCGATACCCAATCCCCATATTCAGGCCAGAGGCCTCAATGTCGACGGCATCAAAAGCAAACGCAGAACTGAACAAGAATGCGCTGAGCAACAAAAATAAGACAACGCGATATTGAAAACGATCCATTTGATTAATTATCCAAAGCGAAAGATTAAAAAGGCCACCCATAGATTGAGTGGCCTTTTCATATCAGCACCTAAGTAGAAATCAACTTAGATATCACAACGCTTATAAACAGCATCAAAATCACCTAAGTTATCAAACTGCAGGTAATCGTAAATTTCATCTTTAAAAGGTGCAATTTTCTCTTTATAAATTGCCAGGTATTCTGCAGGAGTTGGCAACTTACCTTTTAGTGCAGTAACAGCTCCAAGTTCAGCACTGCCGAGGTAGACTTGGGCGCCATTACCGATACGATCATCAAAATTACGGGTCGAGGTGGAGTACATGTTAACACCATCAGGAACCCGTGCTTGGTTACCCATACACAGAGAGCAGCCTGGGGTTTCAATCCGTGCACCAACCTGATTAAAGATAGCAAAATAAGATTCGCTCTTCAATTTGGATTGATCCATCCGGGTTGGAGGGCAGACCCAGATACGATCATTTGGATTGAATTTGTGCCCTTCCCAAATTTTGGCAGCAGCACGGAAATGACCAATGTTAGTCATACAGGAACCAATAAAGATATCTTTGATCTCGGTACCCTGGATTTCAGACAACACCTTGACATCATCTGGATCGTTCGGGCAGGCCAGAATTGGTTCGGTAATTTCAGCCAGATCAATCTCGATAACAGCTGCATATTCTGCATTAGCGTCAGCTTCAAGCAGTTTCGGATCTTTCATCCACTCATTAACGGCATCAATACGATTCCGCAAAGTTTGCGCATCCTCATAGCCATCTTCGATCATCCGCGCCATCAAAGCTACGTTTGAACGCAAGTAAGTACAAACACTCTCTTCGGAAAGCTTGATACAACCGGCAGCAGCAGAACGCTCAGCAGCAGCATCGGTCAATTCAAAAGCCTGCTCAACAGATAGGTTTGGCAACCCTTCCATTTCCAGAATCTTGCCGTTGAAGATATTGATTTTGTTCTTCTTTGGAACCGTCATCAAGCCCTGCTTGATAGCCCAAAGAGGAATAGAATTAACAGCATCACGTAGAGTGATTCCTTCATTGAGCTCGCCCTTAAAACGCACCAGAACTGATTCTGGCATATCGAGAGGCATAAACCCAAGAGCACCAGCAAAAGCAATCAGGCCGGAACCAGCGGGGAAGCTGATACCAATTGGGAAACGGGTGTGTGAATCACCACCGGTACCAACAGTGTCAGGAACCAACAGGCGGTTCAACCAGCTATGGATAACGCCATCACCAGGATTCAAAGGGACACCAGCGCGATCGGAGATGAATTTTGGCAAGGTATTGTGCATCAATACGTCAGCTGGCTTGGGATAAGCAGCAGTATGACAGAATGATTGCATAAACATTGGTGACTGGAATCTAAGACAAGCAAGCTCTTTCAGCTCATCAGCAGTCATTGGACCAGTCGTGTCCTGAGAACCCACGGTAGTCATCTTTGGCTCACAAGCAGAACCTGGAAGTACACCTTCCACGCCACAAGCACGGCCAACCATTTTTTGTGCTTGGGTGTATCCTTGGTTAGCTTTAGGAACTGTATGGTCAGCCTGAGCAAAAATATCTGGCTCGGCAGCTCCAAGTGCAGCACAGGCCAAAGTAGTCACTGAACGACCAATGATCAATGGGATGCGACCACCTGCACGGTACTCATCAGGAACAGTATCAGGCTTGATTTCAAAAGTAGAAATAACTTCACCAGC
>Ga0307988_1000592_pt1 | contig 24489 bp, 26 predicted proteins | sample EllFjometagen183_FD_203166 | JGI IMG/M metagenome (GOLD analysis project Ga0307988, IMG submission 203166) | Marine microbial communities from Ellis Fjord, Antarctic Ocean - #183 | ecosystem: Environmental > Aquatic > Marine > Unclassified | place: Southern Ocean | collected 2014-10-08 | reverse complement strand
ATGACAGGGACAAAAACGCCAGTATAAATATCCTGATAGAAGGACTGTTTCTTCTGTCGGGTAAGAAAAGAACCGTAGGGACAGCGGAGGTAGCCTGGGTAAGCTAAGACCACGGTAGGTCTATCGACCAGGAATCCTGCCAATTCATTGGCGGGTAGTTCAATTGTTTGATTTACTTTATATCTACAAAGAGAATAGAATATATTTATCCTTTTTTAGGTGGTCTGAAATGAGTAATAAGTTAGGTGCCGACGTCCTTTTCTATGAAAACATAAAAAATAATGAACTGTTTCAAAAAACAATTGCCACCTATTCTATGGGTGTATTGATTTTTGATCAAAATTTGCTTCTTATCGATGCAAATGCATATATGTATAGTCTTTTTGGCCTAAAAAAAATTAATAGTATGGGAAAAAGCTTTTGTGATGTATTCCTTTGTCAAGATGAAGAAAAACTAAAAAAAGACGATTCCTATCCAATATTAAAAGCTGTAAAAGAGGTTATATCAACCGGAGTAACAGTTAATCGTCCAGATGCTTACCATAAGTTTAATAAAAATGGGCGTTCTGACATTGTGTGGTTTATATTAAACGCCGAGCCCATAACTTTCAATGATTCACTTTTTGTAATAGTTACTCTTTCAGATATAACGAAACAAAAATATCTGGAGAACAATTTAAAAGATTTAGGTATTACCGACGGACAAACACTTCTTTATCATGGAAAATATATTACAGAACAACTTGAAATACTTACTACTGATGCGGGAATTGCTAAATCTCCTCTGTCAATTATATTAATGGACATTGATGACATGTCTGTAATTAATGAACATCAAGGAACAGATGTCGGCGACAAAATAGTAAGCAGTCTTGCCAAAATAATTACTCAAACAATCCGTCACACTGATTTTGCAGGCAGGTATGGTGGAGAAGAATATCTTCTTTTACTTCCTGACACCGACAAAGATGGCGCCGCAGCTCTAACAGAAAGAATTATGCATATTCTTACAGAAAGACGCTTTGGAACAATGAAGAAACCCGTTACTTTCAGTGCGGGAATCCTTGAAATTAACCAACCTGACATTAACATAAATGGCTTTCTTCTAAATGCAAAAATCCTTCTTAACAGAAATAAAGAAGACAGGAAAACAGGATGGTATTCAGCACATATGGCTAATTTTGACTAAATGGAACTTTAGTGTGTTATTTCATTTTTTTGAACTATTTTTTCGCGTAAAATTTCATCATATAAATTGTCTAACTAGTAAAGTTTTAATATGTGAACATCTAACTACTATTGGGTAAATAATATGGTAGTGTGGTAAAATTACTTAATAAAATTACAGGAGTTAATTATGAACAAAATGAATTTTGACTATTATATACCAACGAAGCTTTTTTTTGGGAAAGGACAAATCAATAAACTTGGAGAAATTACTTTGCCGGGTAAAAAAGCATTGATTGTTATTTCATCAGGTACCGCTATGAAAAAATATGGATATCTTAAGAGGGTTCAGAATCTTATATCAAACAACGGTTCTGAATTTGTTGTTTTTGATAAAATCCAACCAAACCCAACACTGACATCTATTAGGGAAGGTTCAATGCTAGCCCGTAAAGAATCGTGTGATTATATAATTGGACTTGGAGGCGGCAGCAGTATCGATGCATCAAAAAGCATTGCCGTAATGGCAAACAATCCCGGTGATTACTGGGACTACATATCGGGTGGCTCCGGAAAGGGTTTGACTGTTCCAAATGACCCCTTACCTGTTATTGCTATAACAACAACAGCTGGTACGGGTACCGAGGCAGATCCATGGACAGTTGTAACTAAAGAAGATACAAATGAAAAAATTGGTTTTGGATATGAAAAAACATTTCCATTTATATCAATCGTTGACCCGGATTTAATGATGTCTGTTCCCCCTCAACTTACCGCTTACCAAGGGTTTGATGCCTTCTTCCATGCGGCTGAGGGATATATCGCTAATATTGCTACAGAGGTAAGTGATATGTATGCATTAAAAAGCATCGAACTTATAGGACGTTCATTAGTAAAAGCTGTAAAAGACGGAAGCGATGAAAAAGCTCGTGCCGATATAGCTTTAGCAAACACACTATCCGGTTTCGTGGAATCTACATCAAGTTGTGTTTCTCAACACTCTTTGGAACATGCCCTGAGTGCTTATCATTCAGAACTTGCTCATGGCGCCGGGTTAATATTGCTGTCTGAAGCTTTCTTTACTTTCTTTATGGAATATCGACCCGAAAAATATATAAATATGGCACGTGCGCTTGGCAACCGAAACGCAGATACCCCCGAAGATTTCATTAAGGAACTTATTCTCCTTCAAGAAGCGTGTGGGGTCAGGAATATGAAAATGTCAGACTTTGGAATAGATGGTAATAATCTAGAAAAATATGCCAAGAACGCTTTTGATACAATGGCGGGATTATTTGATTTTGATCCGGTTATGTTAACCACAGAAGATGCTGTGTCTATTTTGAAAAGAGCATATAGGTAGACAGTTTTAAGTTTTTATGACATTGAACAAAACCGCCCATTATATTTAATATATTGGGCGATTATATCTGTTTATCTTAGTAAATCAAAAGACATCGATAAATCAAGATAAAATCTGGCGTCTCCGTTATTTTCTGGCTCCAGAAATATATTTCAATTAATATTCTTCACAATATTGAAACTATCCGCTATGTCTTTTCTTTTTTCTAAATACATTTAGTATCCTTACGCTCATCCACTCTTCGAGTTTATCAGGATAACGTACCGATATATAAAGTAGAGCCGCCGAAGCAAGTGCGATCATTATCCAACCCCAAATTGGAATAACCAGTGCTCCGGAACCTACTAATGCACTGAAAACCAATCCCCACGGTCTAGTAACAAGAATAAGCAAAATAAATCCAGGAAGACGTATTGCTGTTAGCCCTGCCATAAGACAAAGAACGTCATCTGGGAAAAACGGCATCAGGAACATCATAAAAAGAGCCCAAAACTGTCGCGCTGACATGTCTTTCATGTATTTTTCAACGCGCTTTTCTCCAACCAACCGGGTTACCAGTGGGCGACCAAGATATTTAGCAAATAGAAAAAGAATAATTGAACCGGTAAGAACTGCCCCAACAGAAAGTAACATAGCTTTCCAAAATCCAAAAAACACACCACCGAACAGTGTGGTAACACTACCTGGAATAGGAGCTATAATCACTTGAACCACCTGGAGACCAAAAAACACAAGCGGTGCCCATACACCAAACCCGGATACATATTCCTGCAAATCTTCAACAGAACTGAACATAGACATCCAACCGTTTGCCCGTCCCACAAAGAAAAGAACAATAAGCGCAACTAGTATTCCAAGTAATACTGCGCCGGACCATATTTGGCTTTTATTTAGATTAATTTTTTTCAAAATATCTCCATTTTAGAAATCTACTAAATTCTATCACATACTCATCACATTTTAGAAATAACATCCTAATAAACAACTAAAAACTCATCACTTTTTTATAATTGAATTTATCTATTCGCTACAGTGCCGTAATCTGGTCACGTTGATATTTCGTTTTGAGTAAAACGACATTTTAAACCACTTAGATGACACTCTATGTTGTTTATGGGGGTTTTTAAAGCTTGCCATTGACCGCTCTGGTCAGTTATGATAATGTGTTGTTGACCAAAGCGGTCCGTGAGATTTAAAAAAAGTAATGAAGTAGATAATGGATGAAATTTTAAAAAACATGGGTATTGAAAAGAGGGAACGTATAATGGAAAAGAGACAAGAACTGCAAAGTTGCGCTTCTTGTCTTTTTGTTTACTAAAATATTTTGATATACAAAATATAAATCGAAAAAACTATAATGGTTGGTTAATTATCTTCCCAGAGACTATTCCCCCACTCAATATTGATCAAGTGCTCAAATGTTATTAGCCGGGTAATTCTCCTTGATAAATATGCTTTATCCTTTTTACCGGGCTGAACATAGCGCATAATTATGGATTCTTCACTAATATAAAGATAATCTTGTTTTTAATTTAATGATTCGTCAACCGGACTTTCTTAATGATAAACTGGCTATGGAAATAATTGAAAAAGTTAAAGTAAAAAAACCAAATGAACTATTAGACTCTGTATCCTTTGGTAAAGAAGCTGAGGGCCCGTGTATCCAGATGGTACATTTCGGATCATATGATAATGAACCTGAAAGTTTTAAAAGAATGGAGAGTTTTGGGTATGACAATAATATGAAACGATTATCAAAAGCACACCGGGAAATCTATTTGAGCGACCCAAGAAAAGTAGATTCCTCTAAACTAAAACAGTTCTTAGGTTTAAAGTAGAAAAATTTTAGTTTTTTATGCAATAATCTTTCAAGTTATACGTCTATAGTATGAAACGGTTGAAAAATAGCGAAAGGAACGGAACTTGGGCAATTTGATAGGAGCTTTTATCTCAGACAATTTCAATAAACTCAAAAGGCATCTGCAGTATACCTTTGAGGAGCTCAGCGAAGCCGATGCCGAGGACATTATCCAAAACACTGCCATGAAACTGCTTGGAGGCAGAGGAGGACAAGTTGATTACATCTCCTCTTATGTATATAAATCAGTTTCAAACGGAGCTAAAGACTTCTTTAGGAAAACCAACAGAATTATCCTAACAGATAGTGTTGAAAATGGAGAAACCCGTGATGCAGAAGATGATGTTCTAAACGGAGAACTCGGTGAACAGATAAAGGTTGCCTTGTATCTTCTGGATGAAAAGTCTCGATATGTTTTTATTGAAACAGAGATTAAAAGCAGAAGCTATGGTGAAATATCAGATGAAACAGGAGAGCCTGTGGGCACGTTACTTTCAAGAAAAAGCCGGGCAGTAAAAAAACTTAAAATCTTATTAAAAGATTATGTAAATGATGGAGGTATATCATGAAAAACAAATGCGGAGAATTTTTTAGCACAAGAAAACCACTTAAAATAGCTGGAATGGTAATAGGCGGAATACTTTTAGCGGGACTTATGGCTTTCCTTTTCGGATGGGTAATAATGTTACTGTGGAACTGGCTGATGCCAACAATTTTCGGGCTGACAACAATAACATACTGGCAGGGATTTGGTATTTTCTTTTTTGCTAAACTAATATTTGGTTTTGGCGGCAGCCATGACAGCGATAGCGGAAAAAACAAAAAGAAGTCGAAAAAAGGCACAATAAGAGGCACAATAGGAAAAGAAATTAAAAAAGAATTCAAAAAAGAATTAGATAAAGAATTAGATAAAGAAGCAAAAAACGAATTCAACGAGGATTATGACGACAAGTACGAAGACTGGTGGTCAAACCAAGGCAAAGTAGCTTTTGATGATTATATAAAAAAAACAGCTGAAGAAATTAAAGAAGATTCCACGGAATAGGTATAGACTACTTACAAATTTGTATTCATATAGAGATTGGACTGTATCATAATGATACAGTCCTTTTTTAGGTTATCTACTTTAGATGCTTTATGTTCATATCATAGCGCTTTACCATCTCTGTGTTGTTGTTTGCTACACATTGTGCTACAATCAATTCGAAAGGATAATTACTATGGCAAATAAAACAGCAACTATTCATTTAAGAATTGAACCTGACTTAAAATCAGAAGCAGCGTCCATCTTCAAATCACTTGGACTGACTACAACTGATGCAATTAAAATATTCCTTCATCAGGCCGTAATAACCGGGGGTCTTCCTTTTCCTGTAATAACGGGAAAACCCAACGAGGCAACTATTCGGGCAATTCTTGAAGCAGATTTGATTGATAAAAAAATTCTGAAGTCAGATACTATATCTGTTGATGAATTTTTTAAGGGTTTCGTTGATGAATAAGCAGGTATATTACACCAGTCAATTTAAATCTGACATTAGAACATGCATTAAACAAAACAAAGACATGTCCTCACTCTATCTAATCATGAAACTACTTGAATCCGGTGATAAACCAGGAGAAAAATACAAAGACCATCCTCTGTCTGGAACTTTCAAAGGCTGCCGTGATTCTCATATTAAGCCCGACTGGATTTTAATTTATAAAATCAGCACTTCAATTTTATATTTTATCCGCACCGGAACCCATTCGGAATTGTTTCGGTAAAGTCTTTTAATACATTAATCTTGTAATCTTTTTTTGTAAGCAAATAATCGTTTTTAGTCTGACGGGAATAATTTTTAAGTCGACTGATGCAGAAAATCTCCTTCAGGGTTAAGGTTGATAGGGTTTTTACCAAATGAGTGTATATGCATACATAAATGTAGCATAAATCCGCATCAAATACAGCAAATCTGACACGGCACTTAAAAAATACTGTTTAAATAAGATTCATTAACAGCGTCACTATTAGTGTGTCAGATTTTTGAAGGAAATTAACAATCAGGAATGGTTTTTCAACCATTCTATTGCGGCATTTGCATATACTGCTGCACCATCAGTAAGAATGCTTTCATCAAATAAAACTTTTGGGTGGTGCTGAGGATAAACAACACCATCTTTTCCCACAGATGCCATCATTCCAATCATAATAGCAGGCACCTCTTTGCTTACAAAGGCAAAATCCTCTGATCCATTCATTCTCTGAGTTTCACCCGTAATTGCAAGCATATCCATTGCTCTTACCGGGCCTAATAAATCAGCAGTATATTTATATATGCTTTTGGATAATTCTGTGTCATTAACAACTGAAGGGCAGGCATTAAACAACTCTACTTCAACCTTGCACCTAAATGCGTTTCCTATTCCCTCAGAAATTTCTTTCACTCTCTTTTTTGCTATCTTACGAACTTCCTTATCAAATGTTCTGATTGTTCCCTGAAGAAAGGCAGTATCAGGAATTATATTTCCGGTTGTTCCTCCATGCATTTCGCCAACAGTAACAACCACTGTCTTTGCAGGATCAATTTCTCGTGAATTTATTTCCTGAAGAGCAATGTGTATGTGTGCTACAGTATTTAATGGATCTATTGTAGTCTCGGGCATTGCTCCATGTCCGCCTTTTCCCTTTATATTAATCTTAAACCAGTCTGATGTTGCGCTAACTGCTCCCGGTCCGGAAAAAACCACAGAACCTTTTGGAAGCGGCATCCCTGAAAAAACATGTATCATCATAGCTGCATCTACTTTTGGGTTTTCAAGAATTCCTGCCGCTACCATTGTTTTTGCACCAAGAAGAGTTTCTTCTGCTGGCTGAAACATCAATTTAACTGTTCCATTAATTTTATCTTCATTGCTCTTGAGTAATTTTGCGGCCCCAAGAAGCATAGATGTGTGGAAATCATGTCCGCATGCATGCATGCTCCCGTTTTCTGATTTAAACTCTAAATCCGTTTGCTCCGCCAGCGGAAGTGCATCCATGTCTCCCCTTAAAAGAATTGTTTTACCCAGTTTCACTCCTCCCGCAGTTGCAAGAACTCCTGATTGGCATATTTCTTTAGGATCATATCCCATTTCTTTTAGTTTCTTCATCACATACGCCGTTGTTTTTGGAAGATTTATATGTGTTTCTGCATTTTTATGGATATATCTTCTCCACTCAAGGATTTCTTCATTAAACTGTTTGGCTTCTTCTAATAATGATTTCATTCTTTACCTCCTTGTATCTCTGTTGTTTCATTTAGATATTCTACGTTTATCCACCCTTTTTTATGTGCAATTTTAGCACAAAGTATTGTAAGTGGAATCATCAATATAAGGGCTACGCCTTCAAGTCCTACCAGCGGATATACAAACAAATTAACTACCAGTATTAATACAAATGGTACAACACCCGCTTTCCAGGCGCCTTTAACCTGAATATCTCCGCTACTTTTCAAAAGAGATAGTGCCAGTGCTCCAAATAGAGATGGAAGCATATAGTCTGTTGCAGTTTTTACTGCCGGTAACTGCAGAATTGGCTCTAGTGGAACTAATAGTAAAACCCCAAGAGCAATAATGATAATTGTCAGCATTGACGATACTCCTACAGACAAAGTGGCAATTACATCAGCTTTTTCGGTTCCAGGGGTTGCTCCTGCTACGTCCATGGCTCCTTTTGCGCAAGGGAATTTCAAATTCATGATGTTTCCTGTAATGAATGTAAGATAAGCTGCTGAACCAAGAAGGGGAGTAAAACTTATTACTTCTGAAATAGTCAGTGGTACAAATATTGCCAACAATCCGCTTGAACTTAACATAAATTGCTTGAATGTCGGGAATATATCATAGACACTGCAAATAATAATTGGGACTGCAAATAGTAACAGAATTGTAATAAGCAATCCGATACGTCCGGTTTTGTGTATTTCTTTTTTATATTGTTCGCTTGTTCTCATAATAACCCCTTAACCCAATAAACTTGCCCATAGAATGGACGACGCCATTCCAATGACAAGTGAAAACGACAGAATAAAATCTTTTAGCCATTTAACTTTATATTTTTCAACAATTATCGCCTGAATAGCTGTAACAAGAAGGCTGGTTACAAAAGTTAGTATAAATATAGTGCCTTTAGCTAGTATCCCGGGTATAAAGACTGCAGCCAGTGCTATCATAAAACAGGCCATGACCACGTGGGCAAAATCTGATTTGCTTGCACTGAGTTTACTCACTTTATTCATAATACCTTTTCCAAATATAAGAAGCATTATCATTCCGGCTGAAATACCAACAGTCATTACCAGCATTATATTTCCTAATGCTGCCGGACCACCCGAAGATGCTTCTGCAAGGGACATTCCCATTCCGGATGTTGCCATATCAGCAGCCATTAATTCATAACTTACCGAACCTATAACTGATAACCGCAACCATGGCCATGGAATGCCTAGTGCAGGCGCTAAAGCAAAAAGACCAATAACTATTGCTATTGATGGAACTAAAGTAAAAATTAATGATTGTTTTACGACCCTCTTTAGAATATCTTTTGATATCCCCATTTCGATTCCGCGTTTCCAAGCTTTTCGTGCAAAAATAATTGATAATATAAAAACAAAAACAATTACAAAAACCACAAGCAGGTAAACCAAACGGCTGTTTGCTACATCAAAAAATCCCATATAACCCCCCCTATACTGAATTTATCTACTATTATACTATTAAATACACTTATTTGCCCTTTGGTAGAAAGAAAACACCGACCATAAAATTAAATGTTCAGAATTTCTCTAAACATGGTCATTTTGGTACTATAATAACAGTATGGTTAACGAATAATTATAAAGGAATTGAACTATGTGGAAAAAAATTAAAAAATGGTTTTTGTCAGGAATAGCTGTCGTTCTACCTGTTGCGGTAACAATTTTTGTATTGATATGGCTTTTCAATTTACTCGACGGTGTCTTTAGAGCTTTGATAAAGAGAATCTTCGATATTGATATTCTTGGTTTGGGGTTATTAGTTCTTATTCTTCTGATTTTTCTAATTGGAATGTTTGCTTCAAATTTTGTGGGTAAAAAAATAACCATATGGTTTGAAAAAATCATAGGAAGAATCCCTCTGATTAAAACAGTTTATACTCCGGTTCGTAAAATCATATCCGGCCTTTCCAGTGAAAAAACTGAAAGCTTTCAAAAGGTCGTTCTTGTAGAATTTCCACAAAAGGGCTGCAAAAGCATCGGATTTATAACTAATAGCAGTTTTTCAGTTGATGAAAAAGACAATATTAGTGTTTTCATACCTACGACACCAAATCCTACAAACGGTTTTTTAATTATCGTTGACCGGAATGACGTTGAAGTGCTGGACATGACTGTCAACGAAGGACTCAACGCAGTAGTTTCCCTTGGCAGTGCCCTTGAGGGAGATATAAAATTTGAGAAGGACAATAAAAATGATAAAAACTGAGAGATCACTTTGCAATTTATTGGGGATAGATTACTGTAATGCAGTTGCTGAAGTATCATCCTTTATTTCTGGGCTATCTCTTGATGAGGTTATTAAAAAGACGCAGTCTAAGATTGAGTTTGTTGATAAACCATTTATTGAAAAGCAAGAATACCTGAAAAATCATATAGGCGAAAAGCTATTCAAAGGACTAGATACTGCTAATCCGGGTGCTCCCACAGATGCTTTTAAAAATGCTTTTAAGAAAAACATGACTCCCCTTGGTGGAATTGGAGCTTTTCGAATCGGCGAAGATGGAAAAGTGTATCTTGCTGCAAAAAGCGAGCACTATCATGTTCCACTTGGACACAATTTTCCAGGATACCGGCTTATGCAAATTGCCCGAGAATTGGGAATTCCCAATGCTACTCATAATAATACAAGGGGCTATATCACCCGGACACTTGAAAGAGAGCTTATAAGAACAGTGAATGGCCGCTCAAGATCAGACCAAGCTTCTCTTCAGGAAATTCTTGATTCAAAAGAAAAGCGGGTTTTGAACAGAGTAATTAATCTAGAAACCGGTTCTCTTGCTGTTGAGGCCGGTGTAAAAATGATGCTGGCACGATTTTACCGTTTAGATAAAACATATAGTGAGCCAAAATACAGTGGTAAGGTTCCAGTTTTCTTTGTTATGTCGGACAATAACGGAGGCTTTGAAGCAAATTATCATGGAACTACCATAATTACCCAAACTTTCCGTGGAATGTGGCCCGAGCTTTATAAGAGTTTCGAAGAAAATGAACAATATAAAGTTGTGGGTGTTGGTATTAATGATATCGAAGATTTTAAAAGCAAAGTTAAGACATACAATAGTGGAAAATATAAAACCGCCGGCTTTCTTCATGAAATTATTTTAATGAATTATGGCGGAATCAGACTGACACAGGATTATCTGTCCGCTGTATATAAAATGTGCCACGAAACAGATACTTTTGTACTCTGCGATGAAATTCAATCATGTATGTGGTATCGGGGTATGTTCTTGCATCGCCACTATAATCTGGATCCTGATTTTGTAATACTTGGAAAAGGTTTTCCGGGCGGTGAATATCCGGCATCCAGAATTATTACAACATACGAGGCGGATTGCCTTAATCAATTCGGAGCCTTGGTTACAAACGGACAGGAAGAACTGGCAAGCTTGGCATATCTGATAACTATGGAATTTGCACAGGCCAACGGTGACTTTATTGAAGAATCCGGCAACTATCTGCAACTTCAATTAAATTCACTTTGCAAACAATATAAAAACATTATCACAAAAATTGAAGGCCTGGGACATCTCTCTGCCATTCATTTTAAATCCGTAGATGATACAATAAAATTTGTAAAAGCCATGAACTCTATGTGTGTTGATATCAGTGCTCAAACATATAAAGCAAATTGTCCTCCTGCCGCCCTATTAAAGCCACCCATAATTACTGACAACAATTTAATTGATATCATTATAGAAAAGATGAAAACAGCCCTCAATACTCTTTAAATTTACAAAAACCCCCCGGGGGGTTTTTACAAATATTATGGGTTATTTTCTTTGTTTTATTAATATATTTATTCAAGAATGATTGTTTTAAAATTCATAGACTGTCCAAAATTTTTAAGTGTTTCTATATGATCACCATATACAAGAGCGCTATGGTGAGTACCACCTAATTTACTGTATTCACTTAAAAATTTCTGTGCGGACATTGTCGGACGGAACCAACCGCGAACACCATTTGAAACTTTATCAGAATTAAACATTTGAATTGGAGCAATAATAAGAGTGTAGCCAACTGCTGAAGGAGAGAGGTTCACAAGAATGGCCTGTCCTTTTTGAAATTCTCCGGAAAATACTATTGGATTAACTTCAACATCTGAAAATATATAGTCTTTTTCATGAAGAACCGGTTTCTCTTCACATAAATTGATATTCATTTCTCCCATATGACTTAAAAACAGTGCATTCTGTGACCAATCAGGACAAAATATTTCCGTGAAACTTGTTTCACAACCAAGTTTAAATAAGCTCGAAACCAGCCCGGCTGTCATTACATCCCCTTCTCCTGCATATCCCTTGCCTGCAGCCATTTGTTTAGATGCTTCGTAGAAAGGAACAGACGACAAGCCGTTTTTACTGGCAACATCTAAAAAATTGACAGTAAAAGCGTCAAGTTTATTAGCTTTTATCCACTTGCGGACACCAATGCATGTTTTTATATTTGACCTATAAATATCTTCATTATCAATATTAACAATATACTTTGCCTTATTCTCGCTAATTTCTCTGTCTATGTCCTGCTCTATAACTCCATTAATATGTGTTTTTAATTCTTCATAATTACATACAATTGTTTTTAAACCCAGAGTGTTTTCTAATGTTGCAAAATCAACAGCAAAGTCGCCCATACCGTCAAAAGGACTTCCTATTATACCAACCTTTAAACCTGTCATTGGTTTTATCTGTATTGATGAATTGATTTTTTCACATAATCGATCTATAACATCAGAATATTTCCAGTGCCCTGTTTCAATTATAAAGTCTTTATTGTTTCTAAGAAGAAGATTACACATATCCTGAACGCCATGGATGCCATGATTATATGAAATTCCGTTGTATGTATCATCAACTAAAAATTCATTATCCGGAGTTGTATTAAGAATGAAGATGGGCAATGTGGTGTTTTTCAAAATCTCTGAAGATTCAAGTGATGGTGAATATGCTAAATGAAGGGTTACAATTACATCTGCACCAGTATTTTCAAACGCTTCAACGGCTGTTTCAAATTCACTTTTTATTCTACACAGTTTTTGTCGAATAACAGATATATCCCGCTTTTCAAATTCTTGGGCGGTTTTTTCGTAAAATGCATCGATTTTTTCACGCATTCCGGGTGAACGTTCATCATATAATTCAAGATAAAATCCTAGCAATCCTATTTTTACCATCTTCGAGCCCCTTCAATTATTGTTTGAGCATTATCATGGAATATCGCTTTAATGTCACTTTTATCAAGACCAATCTTTATAGACGCTCGCTTAAATGCAATTATTTCTTCATAAAGAAAGAATGTCAGTTTATCCGCTTCTGCGCCTGATATCTCTTCCATATGAGGAACACCAGTCATGTCTCCGTAAAGTCCTTTTGGCACTAAATTGATATATGTGTTATCTCTAATTATTCTTTTTGTCCTCATGCGGGTAATCGGAAGATCGCTACCTAGCATAATTCTTTTAGGCCCGAAAGTTTCAACTGCTTTTATCATCATATTTTCATTAGTGTTTGCAGAAAAATCAAATAGTAGATTTTTTGTTTCTGAAAGAACATTAAATGCATCCCCCGCATCAATATCAGCGTATGCTCTGCCAATATGGGCAACAATAACTTTTGCATTTGGATATTTTTCATCGATTTCCAGTAACTGTTCTAAGTTTACCGGATCTCTCAGGCGTCCGTGCCGGGGGATGTGCAGCATAACTATCCATCCATTTTTATTGGCTGTTTCTAACTGATTGCGTGGGAAAAAATCAAAAATTGTTATTTCGCTTTCAGGAATACTATCCGGAGCAAAAGATAAATATGCTTTCAATCCCAGAAAATTACCTTCTCGGCACTTTTTTTCCAATTGATTACCGGTTTCCCATGGCATAGAAAAATATAATGCAGGAAAGTTAAATTTATGGGATTGTTCTGCAACATAGGTATTCGTTTCTTCAAAATTTTCATTTTTACTTGCTGTGGTGAATACAAGAGGGGTAACCTTTTTCCCGGGAAACATTAGTTTATACGTTTCATATAACTGTTCGCCTGTATTCTCTTTAGCTACCAATGACGGCCATAAAACCTGTCGCCCGATGTCTCTTGTTTTTCTGTTTTTTACAGAATGTACATGTGTGTGAATATCAATTAATTCATCCGGCAAAAAATCTACCAACTCTTTTTCATAAATTTTTCTATCAATATCTTTAACTATAAAAAGTCCCATAAAATCTAACTCCGTCGTTTATTCCAGGCATCATATTCATCTATATAAATACCAGTTCCTATACCTGCAAGAACAGCCGCTCCAACAGCTCCGGCATAACCCCCATAACTAACCTGTATGTCAGCTTTCAGTATATCACATAGGATTTTAACCCAAACTTTGGATTCTGTAGGACCCCCGGCCATAACTATTCTATTTACTATAATTCCATTATTGGTGAAATTATCAATACGCGCCCTCATAAGCAGCGCTGTTCCTTCCATGATTGCACGTGAAATTATACCCGGGGAATACTTACTGAAATCTTTTTGTGAATCCGTTAGTGGATTAATTAATAATACGGTTTGACCGGGCTTTACCTTTGCCGCTTCTGAATTAAATATTTCATATCTGTCTTCTTTATCTGATATCCACTTCATAATTAGAGTGTCTATATGTTTTCCGATTGAAGGAAGCGAAAACATTCCCGCCCAACAACCACCATCGCTCAAAAATGGATCTATTAGCATTTCCATTGAAACTAGCTTTTCTCTGTCTTTTAAGGGATAGAAGCCAACCCATGATGTTCCGCAGGAAAGCAATAAATCCCCTTCGTGTAAAACTCTCATTCCCCTTGCAGCGCCGGGATGATCAAAAGCTCCGGCTATAACAGGTGTTCTGGGTAGTAATCCTGATAATTTGGCTGCTTCTTTGGATAAAACGCCAATTTTTTTACCGCTTTCTATTATTTCCGGTAGCATTTTTGATGATATGCCAAGTTTGTCAATAATAGGACTTGCCCATTTCGCGGTTTTTTGATCAAAAAGATAGCTTGTGGTTGCTGTTGATGGATTTGTTTTAAACTCGTTGGTCAGGCGCAAATTTACATAGTCAGTAATCATGCAAATCCTCTTTGCACTTTTCAATTTCTCAGTTTCATTCAATTTCAACCATGAGAGGTGAGCAAGTGGAAAAGAGTTGTAAAACGGCCAACCAGCCGTTTCATAAAGTTCCTGCATATCCGGTTTTCGCAGAACATTTTCCATTTCATCTGTAAACCGCTTGTCCATCCAGTTTATTACGGGTCTTATTGGCTCATTTTTTTCATCTAAAAGAACTGTATTTCCACTAGCTGACACCATACTGATTGCTGTTATTTGATTTGCACTTTTAACTGTAGCGGTTAACTCTTTTATAACTTGCATTACGCCCATATAAAACTTTTGGGCGTCACATTCAACCTCTCCATTTGGCCCATGATTATATAACACTCTTTTACTTATTGCCTTTTTTACTTTTCCATCATAAGAAACCAACACACCCTTAATGTTGGTAGTGCCTAAATCAAGTCCTAGAAGATAATTTTTTTCCATATATTCTACTCCATATGGTGTTTTTAAAGAATTCATCTCTTTCATATTATACATCAGTAAATAGCCTATAGAAACATTCCTCTTTGGGTCTTTTTCTTTATGGTTAACCCGGTCTCATTAATCGATATGGCTGTATTAAGTATAGGATTATTTAAAAATATATGTTTTTACTTGAGATAAATATAAAATAGGGTTATAATCAGTAATAGTTACTATTATTAATCTATTTTTGGAGAAAAATGAAGGAATTAAAGCCTTTCAGGCACAGTAAACAGCGCGAAAAAATACTTGAATTGTTGAAGGACAGTAAAAGCCATCCTTCTGCTGATGCTGTATATGAAAAAATGAAAGAATCTTTTCCCTCAATCAGCCTGGGAACCGTTTACAGAAATCTAGGTGTGCTTCATGAACAAGGGTTAATTAATAGGATAATGCACACAGGTAGCGCAGACAGATTTGACGCTGATATGTACGACCATTCACACTTTTATTGTCAAAAATGTATGGCTATTTATGATGTTGCGTCCGATTTTCAAGCAACAGGTGCAGCTTATACTACCGACGGGCATAGGATTAACAGACAAACTACATCATATTATGGGTTTTGCCGCTCGTGTATTAAATTGAGTCAACAATAGCTTTTTAGCTATTAATATAGAAAGGGAGATAACTAATTATGGAATTAAAAAGATCAAAAACAGAAAAAAACCTGCAAGATGCATTTGCAGGCGAATCACAGGCAAGAAACAAATATACCTATTTTGCATCAGTTGCAAAAAAAGAAGGTTACGAACAGATTTCAGCACTTTTTCTTGAAACTGCAGGAAATGAAAAAGAACATGCAAAACTTTGGTTTAAAGCTCTTGGCGAATTAGGCGGAACCGCTGATAATCTAAAAGCTGCTGCTTCAGGCGAATATTTTGAGTGGACTGAAATGTATCCAACAATGGCTAAAGAAGCCCGCGAAGAAGGCTTTGATAAGATTGCTTATCTTTTTGAAAGTGTTGCAGCAATTGAAAAAGAACATGATGCACGATATAAAACACTGCTTGCTAATGTTGAAGGCGGAACATCTTTTGAAAAACCAGAAAAAACACAGTGGTTTTGCAGAAACTGCGGTCACATCCATGAAGGAACTTCTGCTCCAAAAATGTGTCCTGTATGTGCACATCCTCTATCATACTTCGAAGTACGCGCACAAAACTACTAAAGTTTTCAAAAAAGCCTCGGTCCAGCCGGGGCTTTTTTATATTTCGCCCATTTACCCTTAGGGTGTTTGGTTGATTTTCAGCCATTTACCCTGGGGTTGTTTGGTTGATTTGGGGAGGTTATTATGGAAAATAGTAGAAATAGGTTTGAAAAAGCCCTGTTTGGTGAACTTACCGCGGCAGGAAAGTACAATCTATATGCTCTGCAGGCCAGACATGAAGGCCTTAGTTATTATGCAGACATATTTGATGAGCTTGCCGGCAATGAACTCGCACACGCTCGGCAAATATACAAACTCATATTTGAAGAAAATACAACTTCAGACAATTTAAAAATTGCAATAAATGGTGAAAAATTCGAATATGAAAAACTTTATCCAGAACTTTCACAGCTTGCAGTAAAGGATGGTAATCTTGAGGCCGCCAGAATCTTTAAGCAAATAAGTAAAAATAAAAATTGCTGCCGGTGATATTGAGGCAGACCTTGAATACGCTGTCTTTGCTTCTCCCGACTTTATAACCCTTGATGGCAGAGGTGGTGCAACAGGATCAACTGCAAAAATGATAAAGGATGCAACTTCTGTTCCAACAATTTATGCACTCCACAGAGCCCGTAAATATCTGGATTCAATAAGCTCCGATATTGCTTCGGTAATTACAGGAGGTTTCAGAGTTTCTATGGATATTGCAAAAGCACTTGCAATGGGTGCTGATGCTGTAGCTCTTGCAACCGCCTCATTAATGGCTGCGGCCTGCCAGCAATATCGTATATTCGATACCGGAAAATGCCCCATGGGAATCGCAACACAAAATTATGATTTACGAAGACGTCTTAAAGTTGAAGCCAGTGCCAATCGTGTGGCAAATTATTTCAATGTTACAAATGAAGATCTTAAAAAGTTTGCACACCTTACCGGTGTAGACGATGTTCATAAAATCCCTTCAACTTGTCTTTGCACTGTAAATTCAGAAATATCAACCCACACAAGCATCGAACACGTATAACTTCGCATAAATCCCCTGGAAGGTTTTTACAAAAGCAGAAATTGTCCCTAGGGACAATTTCTGCTTTTTTGATGTAAAAGTATCTATAGCGTAATATAATAGAAGTATAAACTCAGCATAGGGGGATAAATATGAAAGCTCTTGTAAAAAAATATGCAAAATCAGGTATCTGGCTTGAGGATGTTCCTGAACCTGAAGTTGGGATGCATGATGTATTAATAAAGGTAAAAAAGACCTCAATATGCGGTACAGATGTACATATATACAACTGGGACGAATGGTCGCAAAGGACTATTCCTGTTCCTATGGTTACTGGGCATGAATTTGTAGGAGAAGTTGCTGCTATTGGCAGCGATGTTCATGATGTTAAAGTTGGTGATCTTGTCTCCGCAGAAGGTCATGTAGTTTGCGGTAAATGTAGAAACTGTCTTGCCGGTCGCAGGCATCTATGTAAAGACACAAGTGGAATTGGCGTAAACCGCTCAGGCGCTTTCGCTGAATATATAAGTGTTCCCAGGGGAAATGTATGGAAATGTGACCCTGCAATTCCTCTTGATGTATTAAGTTGCTTTGATCCTCTTGGAAATGCTGTCCACACAGCCTTGAAATTCAGTGTTCTTGGAGAAGATGTCTTAATAACCGGAGCCGGTCCGATAGGAATTATGGCTACTGCAGTAGCCCGGCACGCAGGAGCACGTCATATCGTTGTAACCGATGTGAATCCATATCGTTTAGATTTGGCTAAAAAAATGGGAGCCTCAGTAACTGTTGATGTAAGAAGTCAGGATATAAAAACCGTAATGGGTGAATTAGGAATGAAGGAAGGCTTTGACGTTGGCCTTGAAATGTCCGGAAACGGACGTGCCTTTTCTGATATGCTGGACAATATGTTCCACGGAGGAAAAATCGCTCTTCTAGGTATTCATGGCCCGGACACAAAGATTGACTGGAATAATGTTGTATTCAATGGTCTGACGATAAAAGGCATTTATGGGCGTGAAATGTTTGAAACCTGGTATCTGATGACCGCACTTGTTCAGTCCGGTCTTGATATAACACCGGTTATAACCCATAATTTTCATTACACTGATTTTATTGAAGGCTTTGAGGTCATGAAAAGCGGCAAATCTGGAAAAGTTGTCCTAGACTGGGAATAAAACTACAAGGGAAATACTATGCATATAGAATCTTTTAAGCTGGAGCGTTACTTCAGCAAATATGAATTTAACACAAAATACTTATTTTCTTCATCAGACTGTGAAAGTCTATCTATGAATGAATTACTCGTTAATTCTGATAAAGAATGTCTTGATCTTTGGAACAACTTAAAGTTTTCCTATACAGATCCTCGCGGTAATCCTTTGCTTTTAAGAGAAATCGCTGGTCTATATACAGGGATTTCCACAAAAAGCATACTTCACATAGTGCCCGAAGAAGGTATTTATATCACTATGCGCACACTAATTAACGATTGCGATGAAGTTATTTGCCCTTTCCCTGCGTATCAATCGTTGTTTTCTGTTGTTGAGTCGCAGGGAGGTATAATAAAGAAGTGGAAACCAACTTATGACTGCGGTTGGCGGTTTGATGTCGATGAATTAATCTCTTTGGTAACATCAAATACTAAAATGATAATAATTAATTTTCCTCATAATCCAACAGGCGCTATGATTTCATCCAAAGATCTTAGCCGAATTGTAGCCGTTGCCCGCAAAAATAACTGCATTTTGTTTTCTGATGAAATGTATCGGTTTTTAGAATATAATCCAAAAGACATACTGCCATCAGTATGCGAAATTTATGAAAACGGCATTTCATTATGTGGTCTTTCTAAATCTTTTTCAATGGCAGGCGCCAGAAGCGGGTGGTTAATAACTAAAAATGATTCTTTTATAGACACTTTATCCGGATATAAAGACTACACTACAATCTGCGGCAGTGCTTCTAGTGAAGTTCTTTCTATAATGGCTATCAGACAGTCAAAAAGAATAATTGAAAACAATCTACAAATATTAGAAAAAAACTTAACATTGTTGGATTCCTTTTTCAATGAATTTGATGATCTTTTTACATGGACCCGACCTATGGCAGGCCCTGTTGGATATGTGCTGGTATCACCTGAAATTTCCATTGATAAGCTTGCTGAAAATTTAATTAAAACAAAAAATCTAATGATTCTTCCAGGATCAGTTTATTTTGATAAAACAAATGCTTTTCGAGTAGGCTTTGGCAGAAACAATATAGCTCAATGTATTATTCAATTCAAAAGCTATCTTGATTCTGAACATGTTAACAGTAGGGAGTGAGCGTATGAAAGTATTTATAGTTGGTGGTACTGGGTTTATCGGTTACTATTCAACCCTTGAATTTTTAAAAAGAGGCCACAGCGTCTCAACAATATCTCTTCCTGATATTAAACTGGGAAGTTGGTTCCCTAAAGAAGCGAACGTTGAGTATGGAGATATCTTTAAAATGCCAAAAGCTGACTTAGTTTCACTTTTTTCCGGTTTTGACGCCATGGTATATGCCGTTGGACCCGATGACCGGGTTACTCCAAAAGCTCCGGCTTATGATTTTTTCTATGAACGCCTTGTTACTGCATGTATAAACGTTGTTTCTGCCGCAAAAGAGGCTGGCGTTAAAAAGTGTGTTGTTCTTAATTCTTATTTTGCATACTTTGATAGAGTTTTTCCAAAATACAATCTTGCAAAAAGACATCCATATATTAAATGCCGAGTAGAACAAGCCAGTCTCGCTATACAAGAAGGCTCAGATAAAATAGCAGTTATGATTCTAGAACTCCCCTACATATTCGGCACAATGCCAGAGCGTGTACCTATTTGGAAAGATCTTTTAATAAAGAGGCTTCAAAAGCAAAAAGTTATTTTCTATCCCAAGGGTGGTTCAAACATGATTTCAATAGAACATGTTGCTGAATCAGTTGCCGGAGCTATTGAAAACGGTCGTCATGGGCAGCGCTATCCTATAGGAGATGTAAATTTTACCTGGAAACAATTGCTTCAAGTAATGCTGGATTCTATGGATATGGGTAATAAAAAAATTATTACAATTCCCTGCTTTTTGGCATCACTATATGGAAGAATTCTAAAAAATAAAGAGAAACGACTTGGATTAGAAGCCGGCCTTGCTTTAAATCACCTTTTTAAAGATATTATGTGTCGAGAATTTTATTTTGACCCTTCCCGGTCTGCCGGTGAGCTTGGTTATGGTCGAGGGGGAATTGAAGAAGCTATTAATAAAACCATAAAGGTATGTCTGGAGAAGTAAGTCCAGCTACTTCCTTTTAAGTATAAAAAATAAGCAAAGAAGTGATAGTCCCACTAATAAAAACAATGTTGTTATAAATGAAACCCAATATATTTCCAGGTTTTCTATTTTTATAAACGGATTAATCAGATACTCCAGTCCCTGTACTATTAACACAACAGGAACAAGAAGCCAGTACAGTTTTTTAGGTAAAAACAGCTCATTTCCCTTCATTTTATAATTAAACAATGCAAAAAGTTGAAAAATAATATATGACGTAAGGAACCATCCAAAAAAATTTGTTAAGGGAACTCCAAAAAATCTTCCTCCGTTGATCCATACCCAGTTACCCTCGACTGTGGACATAACAGGCTCAAAACAAATATTCCATGCAACCATAATAAATGAAGCTGTTATCGGAATTAGAATTATTTTTTTTTTGCTTACTCCGCTGCCATATTCTTTAAAAAATATAGTCGCTATAGTCCATGCAATATATCCAGTAAAAAAGTAAGCAAGCATAATTCCCCATGGAACAACCCCTGCTTTAGCGCCAAGTAAATTAGTATAATAATAACTTCCAAAAGGAAATCCTGTTTTTATACTAAGTGTTTCCATTCCCCACGAAATAACGAAAGCCAGTGCTATAAAAACAATCATGGATTCCCATCGGTATCGATATGTTCCGTGAAAAATAACGAAAACTGTAAGGCCAATGGCTGCAATTATGCGAAACGTAGGATAGTTTTTTGAAAAAGGTATAATTACTGTCATAACCATATAAAAAACAGCTGCAATAATCAGCATCTTCTGTAAGTGCTTTTCTACAAACCCGGAAATTCTATAATCATTTACCATTACTTCTTCCTAACCAAAGATTGAAAACAGAACGGCACAACAGCACCCTTCTGTTTTGTTAACATCATTATATCATCTGTATTATGCCTATTTTATTTTAACCACAAAAAAGCCCAGCAAATATCACACCTTGCATATAATATATGCTTTTATACCGATCCATATCCTTCATAATAATTGAACTATATCCTATATATAACTATTTTGAATTGATTGTTTGATTAAATCGTTAGTTTGTGTGCCTAGGTGGATTAAACAGCTAATCCGTTCTTTATATATCAACCCTTCAAAGGAAAACCATTCCTATTTATGATTTGTTGAAAAAAGTTTTGACAAATACGTTAACTGACACATTCCTGACAGATTGGTTGTATATGATGCATACATAAAATTTAAAGGAGAAGAACAATGAATAAAAAATTAATTACAATCACATTGGTAGTAGCCATAGTAGTAATGGCAGCAACAGGAACCGCATTAGCATATAATGGTAGCGGAGCAAGTGACGGAAGTTCACAGAGATTCACGTCTTCAGTTGAAGACTTTGAAACAGTAGAAGATTTTCACGCAGCAGTACTTGCTGAAAAAATGATAATCATCGAAGCAAGGTTAGCAGACGGAAGCATGACCCAGGAAGAAGCCGACACACTGATTGAATATCTTACATCATGCGATTGCGATGAAGATTGCACATTAGATGGTGAAAACCCAAATCGTCCTGAAGAAGGATGGGGTATCTTTGGACAAGGCACCGGCGACGGAGTTGGAGTTGGCGACGGCAACGGCTATAAAGGCAGCAACGAAGATAAAGGCACCGGCAATGGCCACAAAGGCGGAAATAACTAAAAACACTTTGAATCATTTATATTTCCCATAATTATTGAAAAAGAGACCGCCAAGGGCAGTCTCTTTTTTTAAATAATTCTACGCAAAACAAACCGGAAATGCCCGTATCTTGGTATCATATTAATATATAAAATACAATAAAAAGCTGTTTATTGATCCCTCGCTAGTGATTACAGGGAGAGAACTTGATTACAGTAGAAAAGATGAGGCGAAAATAGTTCCTACTGGTTATTTAAGAAATTAAAAAATCTATTTGAGGAATGTGGATTATTGAGACTAAAATATCTTAAGACAGTCAAAATGTCTCTTAAAATCCGGAACCTTTATCAGGAGATTGACCAGTCGGATAAGTAACAGTTTAAAGTCCTATAAGTAACACTTACTTTAACTTATATGTTACTGAAACTCCCTTGCCTTCTTTTCTTAAAACACTTTTACCAATTAAGCTATTCAAGGTTCTTATAGTTTTTGATTTGTCAAATCCGGTTTTTAAATCGATTTCGCTTCTCGATAATTCTAACGCTTCCTTCAACAAACCACAAATTAAAAGTTCATCTTTAGACAACATTAATTTATTCTTATCAGTAACTGGTAAAATTATTCTAATCCTGTTTTCACTCACATAGAAATCAGGCTTTGATATACTATGGGTGTATTCTTCCCTTATTCTTGCAATACCTGTTCCAAACTTTTCTATAATATTCAGCCTATTGAAAACCCCTGCTATTATTGGATTTCTTAAAACAGAGATATTCCCAAGCAAGTATTCATCTTCAGATATCCATGCCGGTAAGCCACCGGGAGAATTTATCTCAATCCTATCCTCATGCATCGCGATTTGTATATATGAATTTATATCCCAAACCCTGTGAACCATTGCATTTGCCAAGGATTCTCTAAAAGCCTCTTTAGGAATCAGTTCTTTTTCTATTCTTTCGTAACCTTGTATCTCTTCAAAAAAATAGTATTGTTCAAAAACTTCAACTGCTCTGCCAAATTGTGATAATAAAGATATCTTGTTTATGGTTTCCCTATAAAGAATCTTATTGATGTCTTTTCCGAATTTAACTATATCAATTCCTGAAAACACTATATCATTTCTATCCGCTAATAGTTCACCTGCAATAGTATAGTAGCCATCTTTGTTGTAAAGATTCAGTGTCTTTAGAATGTCCAGGCTGATTTTTTCTATACCTGCTTCTTCCTTCAGTTTGGATTCCAGTATATTAAAGCTTAAATCTTGAGAAGATGCTTTTCTATTCTCGTAATCTATGTTTATTCCTTCCATAGCCAGTCTTCTGAGTTCAAACCTGTCTACCTCTACAGTGGATGTGTCAGATCTTCTATATGCCGTTCCTTTATAATAGTAAGGTGTGTCTTTTCCCTTTTTAACATCCAAAAGGATAACCTCTGCATTCCCTTTTTCTGTAACCTCGATTTTAAAATCAGGAACCGGAACCAGAGAATCATTTATCATATTCTCTATTCTTAAGGACTCTTCTTTTGCATTTTTTACACCTACAAAAGCCCCATTATCATCTATACCAAATATTATTTCTCCATCATTGTAGTTGGCATATGCACCAACTGTCTTTAAAAAGGTCCGTGAAACTTCTTCTTTTAGTTCAAGGTTATAGCCTTCTTTAGTTTCCATAAACACATCTCCTTGATTTTTATAATGAAACTTTATCATAAACATCCACGCAATGCAACGATAGCCTTATCGTTGCATTTTACGTTTCACTACAAATCGCTTATTTAACTTTCGTTGCATCTCGTTTTGCGACGCTAAAAAAATCGTTCTAGTTGTTATTATAATTTTAATTAGAATGTGTTAGTCAGGATAATCCCGTTCGTGTCATTGATTCTTTCATTGACAGAATGAATATGGATGAACTTGGATTCATTCGCTCTGCACCAAAAGATATTGTTCAGAACACTCCGTATAACAGTCTTCACCGCAAAGATCACCCCAAGAAGAAGGTTGTACTTAGAATCAAAAAAGACAAAAAGAAACTTAAAGAAAGAATGTGTCTTTCGGAGCATCCGTTTGGTACGGTAAAGAGATATC
>Ga0307988_1000591_pt1 | contig 24493 bp, 18 predicted proteins | sample EllFjometagen183_FD_203166 | JGI IMG/M metagenome (GOLD analysis project Ga0307988, IMG submission 203166) | Marine microbial communities from Ellis Fjord, Antarctic Ocean - #183 | ecosystem: Environmental > Aquatic > Marine > Unclassified | place: Southern Ocean | collected 2014-10-08 | reverse complement strand
CTCATGTTGTAAACTTATTTGCAAAATCAATTTACAACTTTGAAGGGAAACCGAAAGGGAGTACCTTCATATTTATTTTAGTCGGACACTAGTGATATTATTTATGTTTTTCAAGTTTCAATTTTAATTCTTTTATGCCTTCCCCAGCTTTTTTCTGAATGTAAGTAACGTTTTTTTTATGAATAGTTGGTCTCTCCGGATCAATAACAAAAATGGGCGTTTTTGGTTGTACATAATTTATCAATCCGGCAGCGGGGTAAACTGCCAAAGAAGTTCCCACAACAACCAAAATATCAGCTTTTTGAACAATTGGAATTGCGTCTTGCATAGCCGGAACTGCTTCCCCGAACCAAACAATGTGTGGACGAAGCTGGCTTCCTAACTCACATAAATCGCCAAATTTTAATTCCCAGTTATCCATTTTATATACAAGACCTGCGTCAATTGTACTTCTGACTTTTCGCAATTCGCCATGCAAATGTAAAACGCTGGAACTACCTGCCAACTCGTGCAAGTCATCCACATTTTGAGTAACAATTTTTACATCATACCATTTTTCAAGTTCTGCTATTCCAATGTGCCCGGCATTTGGTTCAGCCTCGAAAAGTTGTTTGCGCCGTTGGTTATAAAATCGCATTACCAATTCTGGGGTTTTTTCCCATGCCTCCGCACTTGCAACTTCAGTAACATCGTATTGTTCCCAGAGTCCGCCCATATCGCGAAAAGTTTTAAGCCCACTTTCCTGACTCATCCCTGCTCCTGAAAGAATTACCAAATTCTTCTTCATGCAATAAAAGTACGATTAAAATATTTTGCTTCAAAAAAATCATTTTCACACTGGCTTTGAAATGATTTCTCCTACTTTTGCATTTATGATTGACCATGCGACAATTGGACGAATAATAGATGCAGCGGAGATTTCGGATGTAGTTTCCGATTTTGTAACGCTTCGAAAAAGAGGGGTTAATCAGTTGGGTTTGTGCCCTTTTCATAACGAGAAAACACCATCGTTTACAGTGTCGTCGGCAAAAGGAATTTTTAAATGTTTTGGATGTGGTAAAGGGGGTAACTCTGTGAATTTCATTATGGAACATGAAAATCTTTCGTACCCCGAAGCATTAAAATATTTGGCTAAAAAATACCATATAGACATAGTTGAAAAGGAAGAAACAGAGGAGCAAAAACAACAGAAAGATGACCGTGAAAGTATGATGATTGTTTCGTCGTATGCACAGAAATTTTTTACTCGTTTTTTATGGGATGAAAATGAAGGACGAACAATTGGATTGAGTTATTTCAGAGAAAGAAGTTTTAGAGATGATATTCTTAAAAAATTTGAAGTTGGATTTGCGCCCGACGGAAAAACACCATTTACCGAATCTGCTCAAAAGGAGGGATATAAAATAAATTATCTGGAAAAAACAGGGCTAACAATTACCCGCGACGATTGGCAACGCGACCGATTTGCTGGCAGGGTAATGTTTCCAATTCATAATTTGGCAGGCCGTGTAATTGCATTTGGCGGAAGAATATTAAAAGAAGATAAAAAAGCGGCAAAATATATCAATTCTCCTGAGTCTGATATTTACCATAAAAGCAAAGTACTTTATGGAATTTTTCAGGCAAAACGTGAAATGTCTAAAACTGAAAAATGTTATTTGGTTGAAGGTTATACTGATGTTATTTCTATGCACCAGGCCGGAATTGAGAATGTTGTGGCGTCGTCGGGAACTGCATTAACACGCGACCAGATTCGAATGGTAAAAAGATTTACTTCAAATGTCACCATTATTTACGATGGCGATGAGGCAGGAATAAAAGCTTCGCTTCGTGGTATCGATTTGGTTTTGGAAGAGGGAATGAATGTAAAAGTTTTGCTTCTTCCTCAAGGAGAAGACCCCGATTCGTATGCTAAAAAAATGGGTGCGACAGGATATTTAAATTATATCCAGGAAAACGAAACCGATTTTATTCAATTTAAAACCCGTCTTCTTTTAAAAAGTACAGAGAACGATCCAATTGCTAAGGCAAGGTTAATTTCAGAAGTAATCCGATCGGTTTCGGTTATACCCGACACAATTACGCGTTCGGTATATATTAAGGAATGTAGTAGATTGTTGGAAGTAAACGAAGAAGTATTATACACCGAGGTTCGAAAACAAAAGTCGAAACAGAATGAAGAGTTTCGCAAAAAAGAGTTTCGGGAAAAGGCGAAAAAGAGCACTCAAAAAACTGAAATTCCTGTTGCAAAACCAAGCGATTTTTCAGTTGAAGAGTTAGAGTATTTGCGTTTTTTATTAAAACATTGCAAAGCTCCATTATTTGAAGAAGAGGGAGAAAATCCTAATGAAATTGAAACATTGAGTGTGGGAGAATTTATGATTCAAGAATTGGAAACCGATGAACTGGTTTCAGAAAATGCTCTTTTTCAAAAAATATTTTATGAGGTTCGCGACAATCTTGACAACGAAAAATTTGACTCCTGGAAACATTTTATTTATCATCCCGATGGCGAAATAAGTCAGTTGGCAACCAATTTGCTTTCAGAGAAATATGTAGAAAGTAAACGATGGTCGAAAGCAGGTGCTTTTATGGAAAAAGAAGAGGACATCTTAGAGGTGCTTGTTCCTAAAATAATTAGCGAATATAAATTTCGGAAAATTAAAATTATGCAGTCCGATATTGAAAAAGCAATTAATATTGCATCAGATGAAAAAGATTTTGAAACGGTTTTCAACCTACTAAATACGATGACCAATTTAAAAAAAGTAGAAAAAGAGCTTTCTGAAAAATTGGGCAGCCGAACCTTTAATTAAAACCATGCGCACACTTTTTATTGAAAACAGGAACGAGATATTTAAAATTATTAAGGCATGTAAAACTTGTTTTTTAGCAATGTCGGAAAATAACCAACCCTACGTTTTGCCTATGAATTTTGCCTTAGATGAAGATTATGTAATTTTACATTCGGCACCCGAGGGAAGAATGTGGGAGACAATAAAAGCCAATAATAAAGTTTGTATTAACTGGACTCTGGGAGAAGATTTGGCATGGCAAGACGAAAAAGTAGGATGCAGTTATCGCGTTAAATCAAGGTCCGCCTTGGTTGAAGGAGAAATTGAATTTGTTGATGATTTTGATGAAAAGTACCGATGCATGAAATTGTTAATGGCACAATACAGCAATCGCGAATTTAAGTTCGGTAAACCCGCCATTACCAACGTTGGTGTTTTTAAAGTTCGAATAGATAAAATTACAGGGAAAGAGTTTGGCGCAAAAGCAATGACTCCGTGGAATAGCTAAAAAGAAACGAATGATTTTTGTAACAGGCGGAACAGGTTTAGTTGGGGCACATTTGCTATTCGAATTAACGTCGGCAGGCAAAAAAGTGAAAGCTTTAAAAAGGACCACCAGTAATCTTCAACAAGTACTGAAAACATTTTCTTATTATTCTGAAAATCCCAAAAAACTTTTTGATACCATTGAATGGGTAGATGGCGACTTACTTGATTATTTTACTCTGGAAAAATTACTGGAAGGTGTTTCAGAAATTTATCATTGCGCAGCCATAGTCTCTTTTCAAACCAAAGATCGACAAAAAATGATTTCGAATAATGTGGAAGGAACGGCAAATTTAGTGAACGCAGCGTTGGAAAACAGGGCTACGAAAATATGTCATGTGAGTTCAATTGCTGCTTTGGGAAGATTGGAAAATGGTGAGCCAATATTGGAAGAAACGAACTGGATACCAGCTAAAAAAATATCGGGTTATTCGGAAAGTAAGTATTTTTCGGAGACTGAAATATGGCGTGGAACAGAAGAAGGTTTAGCTGCAATAATTGTAAATCCATCCATAATTTTTGGTCCTGCCAATTGGGAATCGGGGAGTGCAAAAATGTTCAAAACCATTTGGGATGGCATGAAATTTTATACCCGCGGAATTACAGGGTTTGTGGATGTAAACGATGTAACAAATGCGATGATTCAATTAATGGACGATTCGAATTTTGAAACCTGTAAAAACCAACGGTTTATTTTGAACTCGGAAAACCTGAGCTACCAAAATGTTTTCATTCAAATTGCTAATGAACTTGGTAAACCAGTGCCAAAAATATTTGCCTCCAATTTTTTGCTGAGTATTGTTTGGCGGATTGCAACTTTTGCCAGTTGGATTACCGGAAAACCATCGATGATTACGCGTGAATCAGTCGCAAATTCAAATGCAGTTAATAATTTTGATGGCAGTAAAATTACACGAACGATTGGTTTTAATTACCTTACTGTTTCTGATTCAATAAAGAGAACTGCGGGTTTTTTAAAGAAAGATATGTGTAAATAATCAGCAAATTAAATTTAGTTCGTCATTCCGGGCTCGACCCGGAATCTTCAACTTTATAGGATGCTGAAATAAATTCAGCATGACGAAAAATAATTACGCATGAAAAACCAACAGCGGTGTATTCGAATGAAACACCATTTTTTTCGCTAAACTGGGATTAAATAGCCTCGAAATCATATTTCTTTTATGAGTAGTTAGCGATAAAATATCTATTTTTTCATCTTTAATAAATTGTTCAATCGAGTCCAAAGTATTGTTCCCAACAATTAACCGGCATTCAAAATTCTCGCTTCTATATTTTTCTTTCAGAATGTCTTTCATCCCATTTAGTTTAGCTAAATCCCAACCATCTCCTTTTGGTTGTCCAACGTGTGCACAAATTACTTTAATTTCAAAGGGGTAAAGAATTGACATTAATTTATCCAGCGCAACAAAGTCTTTTTCGTCGAAATTGGTGGCGTATAAAACATTCGAAAAAAGGTTTAAATCCTTCACAGGCGAACTTTCAGGGACTACTAAAACCGGAACGCGAGCATTGTACATAATATCAACGGTTGTACTTCCCACAGTATCTTTTTGGTCAGAATTTCCGGAGCTGCCCATTACTATTAATTGCGAATGATTTTCGATGGAGTAAGCCAAAATATCCTCGTCCGCGTAACCCGATTTAATGATAAATTCGGTAGTAATTGTTTCCCATTTTTCTTGTCCAATTTCATCAGCTATTTTCGATATAAACTCCTGAAATTTTTTATTGGCATTTTTTTCGGCATATTCTACTTTGGTGAGCAAAGATGTGTCGTAGGCATAAACATCGCTAAATGGAATAGAATGAATAAGTGGATTTATGTAACTGTGCAAAAAAACTAATTTTATTTGTAAATGGTTGGCTATATTGAATGCCATTTTACAAGCTTTTCCGGAATTGGTAGAAAAATCGATGGGAACCAAAATGTGTCGTTCACTCGGTTCCTTTTTATTTTTCTGAATAACTGTTTTTTTTTCAAGAAATTCATCCAAAATCGGGATGGCATTTTCAATATCTTTTTCGAGAATTCTAATACGAACAGTTGATGATGAAACTCCTTCAATTAAATCGAGGTTTTCGAGCTCGCAGCTAATCTCTTTTGCCTCAAATCGCATTTTTAAAATGTGAGCTTTTGTAAAAGGCAAAACAACGATGGTTATTAATTTTTCTTCCATGACGTTTTGAATTTAAGTTTACATTATTTCCTTATTCCTGTATTCGAAAGCAAGCCAAAGAAGTTACAGTTATTAGACAGAATTCAATAAAAAAAGAGCGATCCGTCAACTGACGGACCGCTCCTACATGGTGTATAATTATCCCCCTGGAATTATATTCCAAAAGCTTTTTTAATATCATGAACAAAGTCGAGTTTTTCCCAGGTAAAAAGTTCAACTTCTTTTTCTACTTTTCCGGCATAAGGAGATTCAAATGTTTTTTTAATGGTAAGCGGAGTTCGCCCCATGTGACCATACGCCGCCGATTCTAAATAAATGGGGTTGCGTAATTTTAAACGCTCTTCAATTGCTGCCGGGCGCAAATCGAAAATAGCTTTTACTTTTTTAGCAATTTCACCGTCAGAGAAATCAACATTTTTTCTGTCGTAAGTATTTACATAAACACCCACTGGTTGAGCTACTCCAATTGCATAGGCAAGTTGTACCAAAATTTCGTCGGCAACACCCGCTGCTACTAAATTTTTCGCAATGTGGCGCGATGCATACGCAGCCGAGCGGTCAACTTTCGATGGGTCTTTTCCCGAAAAAGCACCACCACCATGCGCACCTCGTCCGCCGTAAGTATCAACAATAATTTTACGACCTGTTAATCCGGTGTCACCGTGTGGACCACCAATTACAAACTTCCCTGTTGGATTTACGTGGTATATAATATCGTCTCCAAAAAGAGCTTTCAAACGTGAAGGTAGTTTTGCAATAACCCGAGGAATTAAAATATTGATCACATCATCCTTAATTTTTGCCAACATCGGTTCGTCAGCATCAAATTCATCGTGTTGCGTCGAAACTACAATTGTATGCACTTTTACAGGAATATTTTCGTCGGTATATTCGATGGTTACCTGCGATTTTGAATCAGGACGTAAATAGGTCATCACTTTTTCTTCGCGACGAATGTCGGCCATTTCCCGCAAAATAATATGCGATAAATCCAACGAAAGCGGCATGTAATTGTCGGTGTCTTTGCTGGCGTAACCAAACATCATTCCCTGGTCACCTGCTCCTTGATCGTTTTTGTCTTCTTTGTCAACACCACGATTAATATCTGCACTTTGTTCGTGAATGGCAGTTAACACTCCACACGAATCTCCGTCGAAACGGTACTCTGCTTTTGTATAACCAATTTTGTTGATAACACTTCGTGTGACTTCTTGTACATCGACATAAGCACTCGATTTTACTTCGCCAGCAACTACTACCTGACCGGTTGTAACCAATGTTTCAATGGCTACTTTTGAATTTGGATCGAATGCCAGAAATTGGTCGAGCAGCGCATCCGAAATCTGATCAGATACTTTATCGGGGTGACCTTCCGACACAGACTCGCTTGTAAATAAATAGTTCATAATAAATCTATTTTTAAACCGAAACCCGGTTTCTGTAAATTAAATAAAATGTAGGATAGAAGTTTGAGAAGCTGCAAGCAGCGATCGCTTTAGCATTTTTTCATGTGGTTGCAATCAATCTCAAATTTATCCACTTAAGGGTGCAAATTTACCATTCTTATTTTGAATACAAAAGATTATTTAGAATTATTTTAAATGAAAATTTTTGGGTGATGCGAATTCCGATTCGCATTTATTAATGGCGGTTTGGAAACCGCCACACCCTGTGCTTTTACATTTCGGGACTTTGTCCCTAAAGATTAATTAAAGTACGATTTACGTAACGCATAAAAACTATGTATATTTGTTAATAAGAGGGATGTCATCTCTTTGAGTTGCAAATATAAAGATGACATCCTTTTTTTACATTCACGCCATCAGAATAAAATCTACTCCTTCAATATAATTCGCTTTTAAAAGAAACTCTTTAATCTGTTCACGTGCGCCTAATTTTGTTACCATTGGCACAACGAAAATTTTACCAGAATCAGGAATTTCTGTAAAATGAAGTGTTGTTTTCGTTGTGGTCTTGAATTTATTAATATCAATATAACCATCTATTTTCAATCCTTCGTTTTCTAATAATTTTGCCCGTTTCCGGGTTTTTCGACCTGCACCCCAAACCCAAATTGTTGGGTGAAACGGATTGTTTTTTTCAGACCAACTTTTGAAATATTTTGCTTTTACTCTAAAAAATGCTTCGGTTGAATAACGTTCGTCGGTGCGGGTAAGTCGTGTTGAATAATCGTGCCACTCTAAAAGCGGTTCTTTTAACTGTGCCATTTTTACACCGGCTTCTAAATAGCGCAATTGCATTTCGTAATCTTCGGGGAAGTTGCCATCGAAACATGCACCATGTTTTTCGAATAATTCTCGTTTGAAAAGAATTGTTGGATTGATGATAGGGATTTCAACAAAGCGGTTCAATTCAATTTGTTTAGGCGAATGAAACGAGTTTGCCCAATTTACGAATCGTTCGAAACCAGCAGTATTTTTATTATGCGGGATGTATTTTACATTGCTTCCTAAAAAATCAATTTCAGGATTATCATTCAGAAATTGCATCTGTTTTTCCAATCGGTCGTGCATCGAAATATCGTCGGCATCCATTCGTGCAAGAAATTTTCCACGGGCATTTTTTAGGCCGCAATTCATGGCATGTGCAACTCCTTGTTTTTGTTCTTCTATTAAACGAATACGGGAATCGGATGTAGCTAAAGTTTCAGCAATGGAAAAACTTTTATCGCTTGAATTATTATCAATTAATAACAGTTCAAATTCTTGAAACGATTGATTTAATATACTTTTTGCGGCTGCAATTAAAGTCTTTTCAGCATTAAAAAACGGCAGAATTACCGAAACTTGCGGAATCATTATTGAGTGAGTTCCTGGAAAACATCTTCCAGATTTTGTTGTTTCTCTTGCAAAGTTAAAAGAGTAAGTCCATTTTTTGCGGCAAACTGAAATATAGCGGGACGAATGTCATTTATATCTTCCGATTCGATCTCCCAAAAATTTTCAAATTGAGTTGCGGTTTTAATGCCTGCAATGGTTTGCAATTGCTTTAATTTTACGGTAGAACTAAATTCTGTAATTACAATTTGGTTTTGATTAATACTTCCACTTTTCACTTCAGCAATTCCACCATCGGCAACAATTTCGCCTCTTTTTATTATAATTACACGATTGCAAACCGCTTCAACTTCTTGCATAATGTGTGATGAAAGAATTACGGTTTTGTCTTTGCCAATTTGCCTGATTAACTTGCGTATTTCCTCTAATTGATTAGGGTCTAAACCAGTTGTTGGTTCATCTAAAATTAAAATTGACGGGTTATGAATTAGCGCTTGTGCCAGCCCAACCCGTTGCCGGTAACCTTTTGAAAGGGCACGTATTTTTTTGTGTTGTTCATCGCCCAGCCCGGTAAGTTCAATCATTTCTGCAACCCGTTGTTTCTTGTTTTTTAAGCCATAATAGCCAGCTGCAATTTCAAGAAACTCCTTTATGTAAAGGTCGGTATAAAGTGGATTTTGTTCCGGTAAATACCCAATATTCTTTCGAATTTCAAGATTTTCAGCAGAAATTTTTTGATTATTAATGAATACTTCACCCGAATCGAAAGGTAAATATCCGGTAATAATTTTCATCATGGTAGATTTGCCTGCGCCGTTTGGACCTAAAAAACCAACTAATTCACCTTTATTTATTTGAAAGCTGACCTTATTTAACACCTTCTGCTTTCCAAATAGTTTTGTTATGTTCCTCGTTTCTACTGTCATACATTTATAAACTAAAACAAAAATAGTCTATTCTTTTTATATTGAAAGCATTAGTTTAAATTTGCATTTCAGCTTAACAAAGTTAATAAATGAAAGATCTTCATTTCAATTATATAAAGGATTTAACGCGTTACGAACGCCAGAAAACGTGGGAAGTAAATATTGGAGGTGTTCCGGTTGGTGGGAAAAATCCAATTCGGATTCAAACAATGACCGATACCAGCTCAAAAGACACGGAAGCAACCATTGAACAATTGGTTCGTGTTATTATGGCAGGTGCAGAATATGTTAGGGTTACCGTGAAAGGAATTTTTGATGCCGAGAATTTAAAAAATATTAAAAAAGGATTGGTTGCCCGTGGTTTTGATACTCCACTTATTGGAGATGTTCATTTTAATCCAAAATTGGCCGAAATTGCTGCAAAAAGTATTTCTAAAATTCGAATAAATCCGGGAAATTTTTACGATAAACGAGCAAGTTTTAAAAATAAAGTTTATTCTGACGATGAGTACAAAGCCGAATTGGTGAAAATTGAGGAGCAATTTGTACCCTTTCTTAAACTTCTAAAAAAAACAAATACTGCCATTAGAATTGGTGCAAATCATGGGTCATTGTCAGATCGGGTAATGAACCGTTTTGGGAACACACCAACCGGAATTTCGGAATCGGTAATGGAGTTTTTGCGCATTTGTAAAAAAGAGGATTTTAACAATGTGGTGGTTTCAATAAAATCGAGTAATACGCGTGTAATGGTTTACACCGTTCGCTTGTTGAATTACAAAATGCGCCTTGAAGATATGAAATATCCATTTCATTTGGGTGTTACAGAAGCCGGAGAAGGTGAGGATGGACGTATAAAATCGGCGGTTGGAATTGGAGCTTTGCTGGGCGATGGAATAGGTGACACCATTCGTGTTTCCTTAACCGAAAAACCAATAAAAGAGATTCCGGTTGCGCAAAAATTAGTCAATCATTTTAGAGGCTACGAATACCACGAACCAATTACAGCACCGTTAATTGCACAAACCAATCCGTTTGAATACGAACGACGATCAACCCGACCGGTTTTAAATATGGGAGGGAAACAACTTCCGGTTGTGGTGGCTGATCTTGGAGAACGAAGTTTACGCGAAATGATACCGATTAGGGGGAAATTAGTACCCGATTATTTTCTTTCGGGAAATAAAATACTGAATATTGATGGAGACGAATATCCAATTATGTCGTTGGAAGAGTATTTGTTTGAAAGTACACGTTGGGGACGCATGAAGTTTATTCGAACCAATAAAATGGCGTTTGATCGTTTTATGGACTTGCACCCCGAAATTATTACGAAGCTTAAACAGACTCGAAAAACTGTATTGATTCTGGAAAGTTTTAATAAAAACCCAATGGCCGAATTGCGTGCATTTTTTATGGCTTTAGATACGCATATTTGGAAGGTGCCCGTAATTTTATATCGCAAATACGAAGAAGATGGGATAGAAAATCTTCAAATTAAAGCATCGGCCGATTTAGGTGGTTTGCTGATAGATGGTTATGGTGATGGAATTTGTATATCTAACGATAGCGAAAACATTACATTTACCGAATTAAAAGATTTAGGTTTTGGAATTTTACAAGCCAGCAGGATGCGTGTTTCTAAAACCGATTTTATTTCGTGCCCGGGTTGTGGACGTACACTTTTCGATTTACACGAAACCACACTAAAAATAAAAGAACACTTTAAACACCTCGATCATCTGAAAATTGGAATTATGGGCTGTGTTGTAAATGGGCCGGGCGAAATGGGTGATGTAGATTATGGTTTTGTTGGAACCGGTACGGATAAAGTAAGTTTATATAAAGGACTAAAACCGGTAAAAAGACACATTCAATACGAAAATGCTGTGGAAGAATTGGAGCAATTAATTCGTGAAAATGGCGACTGGAAAGATCCAGAATAATCAAATGTATTGTTCTCTCACTGAACGCTTATGTTGTAATTTTTACTTTCCAAAAATTTATTTGAATTAGTAATTAAAGTGTAAAACAATGGCTCGTACTTACTGGAAACCCGGAACCATTATTTATCCACTTCCAGCTGTAATGGTAAGTTGTGGAGAAAATCCTGAAGAGTATAATATTATTACAATTGCATGGACAGGCACAATCAATTCCGATCCACCCATGTGTTATATTTCGGTTCGACCGGGGCGTCATTCATACGATATTATTAAACGAACCGGCGAATATGTAATTAATTTAACTACAGAAAAATTGGCAAAAGCAACTGACTGGTGCGGTTGCCGATCTGGAAGTAAGTACAATAAATGGGAGGAAATGAATCTCACGGCGGCACCGGCAAAAATTGTAAAAGCACCAATTATCGAGGAATCGCCGGTAAATATTGAATGCGTTGTAAAAGATATTGTTGAACTGGGATCGCACCATATGTTTGTTTCAGAGGTAGTTAGCGTTTCGGTTGACGATAAGTTTTTAAACGGAAAAAATGCCTTTAGTTTTTCAAAAGCTAATCCTTTGGTTTATAGCCACGGACATTATTTTGGCATGGGTAAAATAATTGGCAAATTTGGATGGTCGGTTGAAAAGAAAAGGAAGAAGAAAAAATAGCAAATTTTATACTCTCTGAACAATCTTCAGCAAGTTTTGTAATGAAAGAAACGATCTGTTTACAGATGTATCAGATTAAATTATTAAAAAATGAAGAAAGCACACATTTTAGTATTAATTATTTTAATGAATTTAGGAATGGTAAATGCACAAAATAATCCTTTGTTGGGTGAATTCAAGTTGCCACATAATGCGGCACCTTTCGATAAAATTGAAAATGAACATTTTTTACCAGCATTTGAAAAATCGATAAAAGATGGAGAAGCAGAAGTAAAAGCGATTATTGAAAGAGCGGACAAACCAACTTTTGAAAACACCATTGTTGAGATGGAAAAAGCGGGGAGATTATTAAGCCGGACAGCTGGAATATTTTTTAATTTGTTGAGTTCTGAAACAAATGAAGAACTCCAGAGAATTGCCCAGGAAGTGTCTCCAATGCTTACTAAATTCCAGAACGATATAACTTTAAATCCTGTTTTGTTTGAGAAAATAAAAGTGGTTTATAAGCAAAAAGACCAATTTAATTTATCGGTTGAACAGCAAACTTTACTGGAAAATACATTTGTTGGCTTTGTTCGTCAAGGAGCAAATTTAGATGATGAGGAAAAAGATAAGTTCAGAGAAATAAGTACAGAAATGTCGAAGCTGACTTTAACTTTTGGCGAAAATGTTCTGAAAGAAACAAACAATTACGAACTGCATATTACTGATAAAACAAAATTGGCAGGTTTGCCCGAAGGTGTTTTAGAAGCAGCAGCCGGAAAAGCAAAAGAAAAAGAAGGTTGGGTTTTCGATATTTCAATGCCCAGTTATTTGCCTTTTATGAAATACGCAGATAACCGCGAATTGCGAAAAGAGTTGTATTTGGCCTACGGTTCGAAATCTTTTAAAGGAGATGAATTTGATAATCAGAAAAATGTAAAACGCATAGCTGAATTACGCTTGGCTAAAGCCAATTTGTTAGGGTATAAAAATTATGCCGATTATGTTTTAGAGCGCCAAATGGCAATGAATCCTTCCGGCGTTTATAAACTTTTAGACGATTTATACGAAGCTTCTTTTAATGTAGCAAAACACGAAAAAGCAGAGTTGGAGGAGTTTGCTAAAAAGAGTGGTTTTAACGGTGAAATAATGCCTTGGGACTGGAGTTATTATAGCGAAAAACTAAAGGTTGAGAAATTCGATTTAAACGACGAAATGCTAAAACCTTATTTTGAATTGAGTAATGTGGTTGATGGAGTTTTTGGTTTAGCTACTGAATTATATGGAATCACTTTTAAGCCAAACACCAACATTCCGGTTTATAATAAAGAGGTTACAGGTTACGAAGTTTTTGATGAAGATGGTAAATTCTTATCGGTGTTTTATACCGATTTTCATCCAAGACAAGGAAAACAAGGTGGCGCCTGGATGAATGATTTTAAAAGTCAATGGAAAGAAAATGGTGTTGATTCTCGTCCGCATGTTACTATTGTTATGAACTTTACACGCCCGACAGAAACCAAACCAGCTCTTTTAACTTTTTCAGAAGTTGAAACTTTTCTGCACGAATTTGGTCATGCGCTTCATGGAATGTTAGCAAATTCAACCTATTCCAGTTTGTCGGGAACAAGTGTTTATCGTGATTTTGTTGAACTGCCTTCGCAAATTATGGAAAACTGGGCAGTTGAAAAAGATTTCCTCGACCGTTTTGCTGTTCATTATAAAACAGGCGAGAAAATTCCTGCTGAATTGGTGAAAAAAATCGTTGATTCTCAAAATTATCTGGCTGGATATTTATCTGTTCGTCAGCTTAGTTTTGGTTATTTAGATATGGCATGGCACACCTTGGAAAAACCATTTAATGGGGCAGTAAAAGATTTTGAAGATAAAGCGTGGACGAAAACACAGATTTTCCCGTCGATTGAAAAATCATGTATGAGTACACAATTTGGGCATTTATTTGCAGGTGGTTATGCAGCCGGTTATTATGGTTACAAATGGGCTGAAGTTTTAGATGCAGATGCGTTTAGTGTGTTTAAAGAAAAGGGATTATTTAATAAAGAGGTAGCGGCTTCATTCCGCGAAAATATTTTGGAAAAAGGAGGAACAGAACATCCAATGGTTTTGTATAAACGCTTTCGTGGGCATGAACCAACGGTTGATGCTTTGCTGGAAAGAAGTGGTTTGAATTAGGTTTTATATTGTTGGTATAATTTTTTTCACTAAAATATTTTATACCACTTTTTAAAATTCTCATTATAAATTTTGTCAATTACCTCTTTCGGAAGCTGTAATCCACTGAATTCTCCATTAATTATATTACTAGTCATTTTGTTGTCGGTAACTAAATATTCCCAGTCGCGCAACCATTCTTCGTGCATTCGTTTATGAAACGATTCTTTATCGCTATTTCCACTGTCAATTAAATCGGTTCCATAAAGAATCCTGTCTTGATATTTAATAAGAAATTCGCGTACTTTTTCGCGGTCTTCGCAGGTTTGATAAAACAGTTGTCCCATGCGTGCTGCCATATCAACCGAGGCATTTGGAAAGCGGTCTAAAAAATCTGCAAGTTCATCAACACTCCACTCCAAACTGGCAAGATGACAACCAATAAAAATCAATTCCGGGTTTTTTTCAAGCATTTTGTCGCGGGCAGCCATTTGTTCTTCGTATGAAGGGAAATCAGGATGTTTATACATGTGATATTCCGGATGATTAGAAAAATAGCTGCTATCACCTTTTGTTGTCATTTCGTTAAACGGCAACCAGCAATTTTTTGGTTCTCCCAAATGGGCAACCAACGGAATTTTAATTTCGGCAAGATGTTTAAAAATTGGGTCGAATTGTGGGTCGTCAATCATAATTAAAACACTGTCTTTATCACGGAATTCCATACCAATATTTTTCCAAACTTTTACAGCTACTGCACCATCGGCAATAGTTTGGTCAATCCACGAAATAGTATTTTCAACCCACGCAGGCTCATCCCACCCATCCAAACAAAAAGTTGATGCATATCCAAAATCAGCAGGGAATTGTGAGTGAAGCAACTTTGTATTTTGATTTTTTACGATAACATCTTCGCAATTGCCGTGATAAACATTTACAGAAAACAGTTTAAAATTATCTTTTTCTGCCTGCTCTAAAGAGACTCCTTCAGCGGTGTAAATATGGAAATGAGCATCGGTTTTCTCAATTAAGGCAAAATCTTCTATAGAATAAAAGTTACTACACGATACAATTGAGAATGCAAAAAATAAGACGAACAGGTTGTTGGTTTTCATAATAAACAGGTTTAATTTTAGCTTATGAAGGTAGAAATATTTTTATGCCATTTTCCAATTGAGGATGAAAAAGCAGTAAGTTCAAGAATATTTTTCACTTTTTTTGTTTTGAACGAAATATAATAGCGTTGAAATAAAAGTAGAAAATTTGTTTTTAAATGTTGCAAAGGCGTTGATTTTGGAACTTACAAAAGAATTGGCGATAAGATACGAATTTACATACGATGGTTCAGGTGCATTTCAACCAGATGATGAAGCTTCTAAAATTTTTATTTTTGATTATGCCAAATTATCAAAGATCCAATAGACACACAGTCTCAAATTTGACTGCTCATATTGTATGGTCAACGAAATATCGTTATGCAGTACTTCAAGGAGATATTCAAATCAGATGCTGAACAATTCTAATTCAGATTTGTGAGGCAGAAGATGTAGCAATTCTAAAGGGAGTTGTATCCAAAGATCATGTTCATATGCATTTGAGTTATCGCCCGTCACAGTCGCTAAGTAATCTCGTAAAGAGGTTAAAGGGGTGAAGTTCACGCATACTTCAACAAGAGTTTCCAGAATTAGGAAAGAAATATTGGGGTCAACATTTTTGGGCAATTGGCTTTGGTTGTTGGAGTACAAGAAATATCACAGATGAGATAGTGAATGACTATTTGGAATATCATAGATAATCAACAGACGGAGATGACTCAAATTTCATCATCGAATAACGTGAGACTTTCAGTCTGAGAGAAAACTACGGCACTTTCAGTCCATAGTGGTTTATTTAAAACTTTTATACCACTTTTTAGTATTTTCTGAATAAACTTTATCCACAACTTCTTTGGGCAGTTTTAATCCCTGGAATTCGCCGTCAATTAATCGACTTGTCATTTTGTTGTCGGTAACTAAATATTCCCAATCGCGTAGCCAGGTTTCATTCATTCTTTTGTGGAATGCATCTTTATCTTCACCACCACGTTCGCCTATATCTGTTCCATATAGTATTCTGTCCTGATATTTCAAAAAGAAATCATACACCTTTTTATGGTCGTCGCGGGTTTGATAAAACAAATCTCCCATTCGAGCAGCCATATCAACCGATGCGTTTGGAAATTGGTCTAACCATTCTGCGAGTACATCAACACTCCATTCTAAACTAGCCAAATGACAACCTATAAAAACAAGGTTCGGATTTTTTTCTAACATCCGGTCGCGCGCATTCATCTGCTCTTCGTACGATGGATAATCGGGATGCAAATACATGTGGTAATGTGGATTGTTTGTAAAATAATTTTTATTGTTGTTTGCCTTCATCTCTTCAACTGGTTGCCAACAAGCTTTGGGTTCGCCTAAATGTCCAACCAACGGAATACCTTTTGTGGCTAAATGAGCCATAACGGCATCAAATTGAGGATCATCAATCATAACCAAAACACTGTCTTTATCCCGAAATTCCATACCTATGTTTTTCCATACTTTTACTGAAATTGCTCCATCAGCAATGCACTGGTCAATCCACGAAATCGTATTTTCTTCCCAGCCCGGCTCTTCCCAGCCATCTAAACAAAAAGTGGTAGTATATTCAAAATCAGACGGAAATTTAGTGTGCAATGATGTTAGCCATTGATGAGCATCAACAACCCGTTCGCAACTTCCCGAATGTGTATTGATGGTCATTAATTTAAAATTATCCTTTGCAGCTTGTTCCATAGAAATACTCGCATCGCTGTAAATGTGGTAATGTGCATCAATTTTTTCAACTGAAGCGAAATCTTCCATTGAATAAAAGTTACTACACGATACAATTGAGAATGCAAAAAATAAGACGATCAGGTTGTTGATTTTCATAATAAACAGGTTTAATTTTAGTTGATGAAGTTAGAAATTATTTTATGCTATTTCTCACTTGAGGTTGGAAAAACATTAAGTTCAAGAATATTTTCACTTTTTTTGTTTTGAATGAAAAATAATAGCGTTGAAATAAAAGCAGAAAATTCGTTTTCAAATGTTGCAAATGAGTTGATTTTAGAACTTACCAAAGAATTGGCGATAAGGTACGAATTTACATACGATGGTTCAGGTGCATTTCAACCTGACGATGTGTTGGGCGAAAAAGCCGGTTTTTTTGTTGTTTGGCATTGTGGGAATCCAATTGGTTGCGGCGCTCTTCGTCCACTTTTTGAAAATGAAATTGTTGAAATAAAAAGAATGTTTGTTAAACACGAATATCGGGGGAATGGAATAGCAAAATTATTGTTGAAAAAATTAGAAGAGACAGCGATCCAAATGGGTTATATTAAAATATGGCTCGAAACCGGAGACCGACAACCGGAAGCAATTCAACTTTATGAAAAGAGTGGATATTCCAGAATTCCAGATTATGGAAATTACAAAGAGAATTTACACAACAATAGTTTGAGAAAATATTAATAACTCCCAATAAATAACTCAATTCTTTTTAAAAAAAGTCATCAAAATCACTCGGAACTTTTTGTTTATCCGTTTCGTCGCAATCTAAATTTATATTAAAATTAAGTGGTTTTTTAAATTCCATTTCTTCCGTAATTCCCAACGATTCATCGGCCAACACTTTCTTATAAAAGTAGCCCCAAATTGGTAAAGCCATATTTGCGCCCTGACCAGAACCAATTGTTTTAAAATGGATGCTCCTTAAATCTGCACCGGTCCAAACTCCGGCAGTAAGTTTTGGAGTAACTCCAATAAACCAACCGTCAGAATGGTTTTGAGTAGTACCTGTTTTTCCAGCAATTGGCATGGTAAAACTTCCATAATCCTCTATAACTCTCTCTCTAAATAAATTCGAACCACGTAAGCGAATACCGGTTCCTTCGTTAATTACTCCTTGCATTAAATTTAGCATTAAATAAGCCGTTTGCTCGTCAATTGCTTCCTGTCGGTCGGGCTGGAAAGAGGCAATAATATTTCCATGACGGTCTTCAATACGAGTAACAAAATAAGGTCTGATAAATACCCCTAAATTTGCATAAGTATTAAATGCCCCAACCATCTCGTAAAGTGTAACGTCCGAAACTCCCAGGAACATTGAAGATACGGGATCGATTGGGCTATAAATACCTAATCGTTTCATTACTTCAACTACTGCACGTGGATTAAATTGTTTTAATACCCATGCAGTAATTCGGTTTTTTGAATTGGCTAAACCCCATTTCAAAGTAACCAGTTTTCCATCCATCTCTTCATCTACATCCGAATCTTTTGGCTCGTAAATAGAACCATCGGGCTCTTGAAACTGCTGACTTACATACGGAACTTTTGTACATGGAGTTAAGCCATTTTGCATGGCAAGTGTATATAAAAATGGTTTTATAGTTGAGCCAACCTGGCGTTTCCCACTTTTTACCATATCGTACATAAAATGCTTATAGTTGGGTCCGCCAACGTACGCTTTTACTTTTCCTGATTCAGTATCCATTGCCATAAACGAGGAACGGAAATAACGCAAATACCATTTTATAGAATCTATTGGAGCCATGGTTGTATCAATTTCACCTTTCCACGAAAAAACGGTCATGTCTCGTGGTTGGTTAAAATTTTCTTTTATCTCTTCAAAGCTTTTCCCCTTAAGATTTAAAACACGGTATCTTTCGCTTTGTCTGATTGCTCTATTCAGTAAATTTTCAACAGTTTCTGCATCCATGTTATTCGCAAAAGGTGGATTTTGTAGCGTTTTCATGCTGCCGTCAAACAAAGGTTGCAGATCGTATCTTAAATGTTGTTCAACTGCTTCCACTGCATATTTTTGCATTCTTGAATCGATGGTGGTGTATATTTTTAGTCCATCGGAATAAATATTATAGTTTTCCCCGTTTGGTTTTATGTTTTTGTTCGTCCATCCGAACAGTGGATTATTTTCCCATTCGACTAAATCTTCAGCAAATTTTTGCCCTTGCCACGAAGGATAATTTTTTCTTTCAGGTTTTTTTGCATTTAACGTTAATCGTAAGTATTCTCTGAAATAAGGAGCCGGCCCCAATTTGTAATCTACTTTTGTGTAATGTAAATCTAAGGGGAGTTTTTTTACGGAATCTCGTGCTTCAATAGAAATATAACCATATTTAGCCATTTGATTGAGCACTACATTTCTACGGTTTAAAACCATTTCGGGGCGACGAACCGGATTATAAAGCGATGAATTTTTAGCCATTCCAACCAACATTGCCGATTGGTGGAGTTGAAGTGAATCAGGAAGTATATTAAAATAAACACCGGCAGCAGATTTTATTCCAACGGCGTTGTTCAAATAATCGTATTTATTTAAATACATTAGAATAATTTCTTCTTTTGTGTAACTCCTTTCCAGTTTTACTGCAATTACCCACTCCTTAAATTTTCGTAAAACAAAAGCAATTTTTCTGGAATTTGCCTCTCGCGGGAAAAGCATTTTTGCCAGCTGTTGACTTAGTGTGCTTCCTCCACCGGAATTTGAGTTATTAGTAACAATTCCTTTAACAACCCTGACTAATCCTCGTAAATCTATCCCGGAATGATTAAAGAAGCGAACATCCTCGGTAGCAATTAAGGCATCGATTAAATGTGTGGGAAGATCTTTATAATCGATATAGGTACGATTTTCGCGTATAAAATATTTGTCGAGTATCTTTCCATCTTCAGAGTAAATCTCAGATGCTAATACATTTTTAGGGTTTTCCAGCTCTTCAAAACTGGGCATAAAACCAAGCTTCCCGTTGGCAATTAAAAAGAAAAATAAAATGCCGCCTGCAATAAAAAGGAATACTGTTGACCAAAACCAAAGAATATATTTTTTAAAATTTGTTTTCTTTTCAATCATGAATTTCAAAGATTAAATTAAAGGCACAAATATATATGATTATGCCTACGCAGCAACTATTTAAACGCTGTAGATTTATTTAATATTTTACGTATTAAAAAATAAATTCATCATTTTCAATACAATAGAAATGAAAAAATAGTTGGATAATTTTGAACTTAGCAATTGATTTGTTTTAATTTGCAGAAATTTTTGAAAAGAATATGCACGAAAATCTTGTAATTGTAGAATCACCAGCGAAGGCAAAAACCATAGAAAAATTTCTTGGGAAAGAGTTTGTGGTAACCTCAAGCATGGGACATATTAGAGACTTGGAGAAAAAAGATTTTGGTATTGATATTGACAATAAATTCAACCCCAGATACATTGTTTCTCCCGATAAGAAAAAAATAGTTACTGAACTAAAAAAACTTGCGAAAGCTGCAAAAGTGGTTTGGCTTGCTTCGGATGAAGATCGCGAAGGAGAAGCAATTGCATGGCATTTGAAAGAAGTTCTCAAACTAAAACCGGAAGCCACAAAACGAATTGTTTTTCATGAAATTACGAAGGAAGCAATAACTGCGGCAGTAGAAAATCCGCGGGTTATTGACGAGAATTTGGTGAATGCGCAACAAGCTCGTCGAGTACTCGACCGAATTGTTGGTTTCGAAGTATCACCGGTTTTGTGGAAAAAGGTAAAACCACAACTTTCTGCCGGTCGGGTTCAGTCGGTTGCCGTGCGTTTAATTGTTGAACGCGAGCGCGAAATAAGAAATTTTAAAAGTGAATCGTGGTTTCGGGTAAATGGATTTTTTCAGGTTTCTGAAGGAGGCGAAAATGTTACCGAATTAAAAGCAGAACTATCTAAAAAATTTAAAACGTGGGAAGAGGCAAATTCGTTTTTAGAAAAGTGTAAAACGGCAGAATTCAGAGTAAACGATGTTGTAAAAAGACCCGGTAAAAGATCACCCGCTGCACCTTTTACAACTTCCACTCTTCAGCAAGAAGCGAGTAGAAAAATGGGCTTTTCCGTTTCTCAAACCATGGCAGTTGCCCAGCGTTTGTACGAAAGTGGTAAAATTACATACATGCGTACCGACTCGGTGAACTTGTCGGGCTTGGCTATAAATACTGCTAAAAAGAAAATTAAAGATTTGCACGGCGAAAACTATATTAAAATTCGCAAGTATAAAACTAAAGCCAAAGGTGCTCAGGAAGCCCATGAAGCCATTCGACCAACATACATGGATCAGGAAAGTGTTGCCGGTTCAGACCAGGAAAAAAGATTGTATGAATTGATTTGGAAAAGAACGATAGCTTCTCAAATGGCGGATGCTAAATTGGAAAAAACAACCGTTACGATTTCTATTTCTAACGCTGCCGAAAATTTTATTGCAACAGGCGAGGTTTTAATATTCGATGGCTTTTTAAGTGTTTACATTGAATCGACCGATGATGAAAATGGAAATGGAGCAAACGGAAATGGACAAACAATTATTCCTCCGTTTAAAGCAAATGATGTTTTACAATTGAGCTCGGCAAATGCAACCGAAAGGTTTTCGCTTCGACCGCCAAGATTCACAGAAGCATCGTTAGTTAAGAGATTAGAGGAGCTGGGAATTGGTCGTCCATCCACTTACGCACCAACAATTACTACTATTCAAAATCGTAATTATGTTGTAAAAGAAGAACGCGAAGGTGTTGAAAGAAAATACATTGTTGTTTCGCTACAAGAAAATGCAATAACTAAACAAACTAAAAAAGAAATTACCGGAGCTGAGAAAAATAAACTTTCGCCAACGGATATTGGAATTGTTGTAAACGATTTTTTGGTTAATAATTTCGACCAAATAATGGATTATAATTTTACCGCCAAGGTTGAAGCTGAATTTGACGATATCGCGGATGGCAAAAAGGTTTGGAATGAAATGTTGGATAATTTTTATCAGCCATTTCATGCAAAAGTAGAAAATGCTTTGAAAAATGCGGAACGTTCAAAAGGTGAGCGTATTCTTGGGAAAGACCCAAAAACAGGAAAACCTGTGTCGGTAAAAATAGGACGTTACGGACCATTTGCGCAAATAGGAGAAGTAAGTGATGATGAAAACGAAGAAAAACCAACATTTGCAAGTTTGCGAGGTGGACTTAATTTAGAAACTATTACACTGGATGAAGCATTGGAGCTTTTTAAACTGCCTCGCGATTTAGGAGAATATGAAAATAAAAAAGTAGTAGTTGCTATTGGTCGGTTTGGTCCTTATGTAAGGCACGATAGTAAATTTGTTTCCTTAGGGAAAGAATACGATCCGTTTATTGTTGGCCTGGAAACTGCAATTGAATTAATTGAAGAAAAACGAGAAAAGGATAGAAAAGCAATAATAAGTACTTTCGAAGAGGAACCAGATTTACGTGTTTTAAATGGGAGATGGGGACCTTATATTTCTTATCAAAAGAAAAACTATAAAATACCGAAAACGACAAAAGCTGAAGAGCTTTCATTGGAAGATTGTTTGAAACTTATAAAAAATGCTCCGGCACCAAAACCGAAGCGTGGAAGAAAATAATAGAAATAAAGGCAGGTGAATTAATCATTTGCCTTTATTTTTACAGCAAAATTCAAAAAAATGGACATTCGTCATTATTTTAATTCTGTAAATTTTCTTCAGTTTACAGGTCGTAATAATTCCAATTGGAAATATTCTTTAGGTGCGGTAATCGAAAAAAAGACAAGGTCGATTACTGTTCAAAACATTCATAAATTAGACATTGCCATTGTTGGAGCACCTTTCGATAGCCGTAAAGAAAAATATATATCTGACGCACCAGACAAAATTCGAGAGGAGTTCTACCAACTTTCAAAGTTTGAATTAAATCTAAATATCGCCGATTTTGGGAATTTGAAACTTTCAAATAGCGTAAAAGGGAATTATCAGGCACTTCGCGATATTGTTGAATTTTTTTCTGAATTGAATGTAGTTACCATTGTGATTGGAGGAAGCCAGGATTTAACTTTTGGAATTAATGAAGCGTTTAAAACAAATAAGCTGTTTTCTTTTTCAACGATAGACGCTTTTTTAGACATAAAAAAAGGAAAAGAATCGTTTAACTCAAACAATTACTTGTCGCGGGTATTTAGTTCAATTCCCAATCTATTTCAATTTGGTTTAATTGCTTATCAGAGTCATTATATTGCACCTGAATTGTTTTCAAAAACCAAAGGGGTAAATAGTAATGTTCGATTGGGACGATTGAGAGATGAAATAACGCTGGCCGAGCCGGTTTTAAGAAACACCGATGTATTATCGTTTGATATTGGTGCAGTTAAATATTCAGAATCACCAGGAGGAAGTAGCTTTTCTCCAAACGGTTTACGCAGCGAAGAAGCTTGTCAGTTAGCAAAATTTGCCGGTTTGAGCGATCGCCTAAAAGTATTTGGATTGTTTGAATTTGAATTGGAAAACGATCGGCAGAATATAACCGTTAAATTAGCAGCTCAAATTATTTGGTATTTCCTCGATGGATTTTTAAACCGTCAGGACGAAAGACCAGACATTGATTCAAACCATATAATGTACCAGGTGGAAGTAAAAAATATAGAAAAGCCAATTGTTTTTTTTAAACACAATGAAACTAAGCGCTGGTGGATGAAAGTTAACACTTTCGAAAATAAACCAATATATTTTGGGTGTTCCGAGAATGAATACATTCAGGCAGCAAACAACGAAATTCCGGAGCAATGGTTAAAATATATTCAAAAATTAGATGAATTGTTAAAATAATAGATAAAAGCCATCGTTCTTTGCATACTATGAATGCAGAAGTTTGTTACAAACAACATTTTTTTATTTCTTTAGCAAGCATTGAAAAGGTAATTATTCCGTATTCAAAGAGGAGTATGAAAAAAATATTTTCTTTTTTACTTTTGGCTTTAATAGCTAATTTAACAGTTTTTGGTCAGCAAGATCCGCAATACACTAATAATATGTTCTACAAGTTAGGTGTTAATCCGGGGTTTGCAGGCGCAGAAAATGCAATTAGTGGGCTAATTTTAAATCGCTATCAATGGGAAGGTTTTATTGGAGCTCCGAAAACTTTAGTTTTTAGTGTTCAAGCACCAATTGATGCTTTTGGTGCACCCGGCGGAATTGGTTTAAACGTGGTAAGTGATGAATTGGCATTCGAGAAAAACACTCAAATTAATATCAATTATGCCTATAAAAAGGCGCTAACTATTGGGAATTTAGGAATTGGAATATCATTGGGTTTATTAAATAAAGGGATTAGTCCCGGAACCTGGATATCAACAGAAGATGTTTTAAATGGAACAGAAGGTGGAACAGGTGACTATTTAATTCCGCAAAGTGAAGTAAGCCAAATGGCATTCGATGCCGGATTTGGATTGTATCTGTCAACGAATAAGTATTATTTGGGAGCATCGGTAACCCATTTAAATCAAGCTTCTATAATGTTCGATGAACTTGCAAGCACTTATTTGGTGAGACATTATTATTTGTCGGGTGGGTACAATATTAAATAATAATGTC
>Ga0307988_1000590_pt1 | contig 24524 bp, 20 predicted proteins | sample EllFjometagen183_FD_203166 | JGI IMG/M metagenome (GOLD analysis project Ga0307988, IMG submission 203166) | Marine microbial communities from Ellis Fjord, Antarctic Ocean - #183 | ecosystem: Environmental > Aquatic > Marine > Unclassified | place: Southern Ocean | collected 2014-10-08 | reverse complement strand
CATACATGTGGGAAAGGATTCTTAAACTGCAAAATGATCCCTGGCAAGGACCTTTGCCTATTCTGCTCCTGAGAGCAATGGATTTCAAATCCGGCTTGCCTTTGGCCTGTTTGATTGAATCTATGAGTGTATCAATTGCGCTTTGGGGTACCATTTCACACTCACACAAAATCGGGTCATTGCCAGTCTCAGTCATAAAAGGTTTGTTTATTGGTACTCCTGGTTCAGACCATTCACCACTTTTTGTCGATGGCAAAGCAATTTCTTTTGTTAAGCATTTTGAAAATATTGAATGTTTCCAGGCCACTATATCAGATGCTTTTTCCGCCATTAGACGATAAGTGGACAACTTTCCGCCTGTGATGGTTATAAAATTGTCAACCCCGTCCTTTTGATGGTCACGCAGGGTAAAGCCCCTGCTTACATTCCTGTCGTCCTCAATATTCCCTTCACTTACAAGGGGTCTTGCCCCTGAATATGCCCTGATGTATCTACAGGTTTTCAGTGCAGGAATTATTTGTTCTCCCTGGCTGATGATCTGGTCAACTTCTTTTATTGTTGGATAAATATTATCAGGAGATTCAACACGCACCGAGGTTGTTCCAAGTATGGAAACCACACCGCCAGGAACCAATATGTCTCCATCAGTGGCTTTTCTCAGGCGGTTTATAACCTTTTTTGTCATTCTTTTGCTGGTGACAAGAAGGGTACCTTTGGAAAGAACCATATTAATAGTAATGCCGGCCATGGCTGCAATAATGCCGGCCCAGGCTCCAGAGGCGTTAACATATGTGCGGGCTCTTATTTGATATGTTTTCCCATTATTCTGGTTAATGACTATGGCATATTCAATGGAATGGTTTGTGATTTTAAATCCAACAATTTTGCTGAAACTTAAATATTGACTGCCCCTTAAAACAGCATCATTCATATTTTCTATAGAAAGCTTAAATGGATTGATTGAGGCATCATTGACTTCATAGGCCGCTATTATTTCATTTGATAAAGCAGGCTCCATTTCTCTGGCAAGAACCAAATCAATTTTTTTACAATAAACACCTGATTTTTTACACATGCCTGGAAAATCAGCAATATATTTTTCATCATCGCCTTTTACTGCAACAAACAAGCCTCCTGTATCTTCAATACAATGCCCGGCATTTTTTTTTAAGATTTCCAATTCATTTTTACATTCAACAGCTGCCTTTGGGTCTGAACCGACATATCGGGCTCCAGAATGCAAAAGGCCATGATTCCCGCCCGAGGCACCGGCGTTTAAATCGGATTTCTCAATTAATATACATTTTTGCCCGCGAAGAGAAAGATCTCTTGCAATTCCCGTCCCTGTCACCCCGCCACCGATAACCAATACATCTGTTTCTATGATTTTATTCATTAGGAAACCCTTTAGTGATATGTTCAAAAAACAAGTAGCATGTCCAAAAAACTTCTGCAAGTGAAAAAAACGAATATAAAATGAAAAAATTATGTTGTTTAAGGTTCTTTAAATAATGATTTATTGGGATAGGAAAAAAATATTTTTATTTAAAGAAAGCAATTTAAGTGATACCTTCAAGCTATTGTGATTCTTAAGCACTTGGAGGCAAATTTATGATAAAATATGTCGGTTCAATAGATCTTGGGACAACCAGTAACAGATTCATCCTTTTTGATAAACAAGGCAATATCTTTGGTTCTGCGCAAAAAGAGCACAAACAGATTTTTCCTAAACCAGGCTGGGTGGAACATGATCCCCTTGAAATTTGGAAAAACACATGTTCGGTTATTTCCGAAGTGATGGATAAAACAGCCATTTCTGTAGAATCCATTGATTCGATTGGAATAGCCAATCAAAGAGAGACAAGTGTTGTGTGGAACCGTAAAACAGGAAAACCATATTATAACGCTATCGTCTGGCAATGCACAAGAACAGATGAAATTTGTAAAAACCTTACAGCTAAAGCTGGCGATGCGTTTTTTACTGAAAAAACCGGTCTGCCTGTGGCTACATATTTTTCAGGGCCAAAACTTAAATGGATACTCGACAATATACCAGATGTAAAAAAAGATTTATCGTCAGGCGATGTTTTTTTTGGAACAATTGAAACCTGGATTATCTGGTGGCTGACCGGAGGACCCAAAAAAGGGTCACACATTACAGACGTTTCCAATGCCAGCCGAACCATGATGATGAATATCCGTACTCTTAAATGGGACAAAGACCTTTTGGAAGCGCTTGAAATTCCTTTCTCCTTATTACCGGATATAAAACCTTCCATTGACAGTAATACCTGGGGAAGAACACAAAAGGATGGCCCTTTTAAAGGAGAAATACCTGTTTGCGGTGCGCTTGGTGATCAGCAGGCAGCACTTTTTGGTCAAACCTGCTTTTCCAAAGGAGAAGCGAAAAACACTTATGGTACAGGGTGTTTTCTATTGATGAATACAGGGACCACACCTGTTATGTCGAATCACGGTCTTTTGACCACAGTAGGATATCAGATCAACAATGAAAAAGCCGTATATTGCCTGGAAGGATCCATTGCGATTGCCGGAGCTCTGGTACAGTGGATGAGAGATAATCTGGGTATTATCGAATCAGCGGCCCAGATAGAAGATCTGGCAAAAACAGTGGATGATAATGGCGATGTTTATTTTGTGCCGGCATTTTCAGGCCTGTTTGCCCCATACTGGCGATCAGACGCAAGGGGTATTATTGCAGGGCTTACAAGATTTGTAAACAAAGGCCACCTGGCAAGAGCGGCCCTTGAGGCAAACGCCTACCAGACCAGGGATATCGTCACAGCAATGAAGAAAGATTCAATGGTGGACCTTATGGTACTAAAAGTTGATGGGGGAATGGTATTGAATGAATTGTTAATGCAGTTTCAATCCGATATTCTCAACGTACCGATTATACGACCGACAGTTATTGAAACAACTGCATTGGGAGCAGCCTATGCTGCAGGGCTTGCTAGTGGATTCTGGAATGACATAAATGATTTAAAGGCGAACTGGTCAGAGGGGAAAACATGGTTTCCTTCCATGTCCCGAAAAAAGCGCGATCATATGTATTCAAAATGGGGAAAAGCCATTGAGAGATCTTTTGACTGGGTGTGACATTTAAGACTTGTAGCAGATCAATGACTCGGGTATGTATGTTTTGAGCAGTATTAAAATCATAAACTTATTTAAGAATTGCGGAATATTTAAGAAATGAATTATTCACGAAAAGTTATCAGCAACAGGCATGAAAATATTATTTCGTTGATAAATAAAAATGGATTTGTCACGGTTGAGGAAATGGCGAAACTTTATAATGTTACACCGCAAACCATAAGAAGGGACATCAACTTTCTCGATAACGAAGGATATGTTTCAAGGTATCATGGCGGTGCCGGGCCCTCTTCCAGCGTCGAAAATGTTGCCTACAGGCATAGAAAAGAGCTGCTCCTTGAAGAAAAAAAGAAAATTGCCATGAATGTAGCATCTATTATCCCGGACAAATCATCTCTTTTTATCAATATCGGTACCACAACCGAGTATGTTGCCAATGCTCTGTGCGATCATAATAAGTTGAGAATTATCACCAACAATCTAAATGTCGCAGCGATTATGAGCAAAAAAGAGGGATTTGAAGTCATTGTTGCAGGCGGTATCGTACGAAGTAAAGATGGCGGGATCACAGGAGAATCTGCTGTTCAATTTATCAAACAGTTCAAAATGGATATCGGAATTATTGGAATCAGCGGCATTGACCTTGATGGAACACTACTTGATTTTGACTTTAGGGAAGTTCATGTGGCAAGAACAATTATTGAAAATTCAAGAAAGGTTTTTCTTGTAGCAGATCATTCCAAATTTGGAAGAAATGCAATGGTTAAACTTGGAAATATCAGCGAGATTGACACATTGATTACAGATAAAAAACCGCCAAAACAATTGATGGAAGTCATTTTAGAAAATAATATCAACCTTATGACCAGCTAATGGGCCGGATGGATAAAAAATTGCCTCAAATTTTTAAAAAAATATATATAGTCCTCCTTTTTTTATTTTTTCCCTGTATTGTTTTTGCTCAATCGTATCATTGGATTGAAAATGGAGTTCATCATTTCAGTAACTTTAAAAAACCCCCAGCCCAAAAAAGTAAAAGCGTTTCTGATAAAGATGGGAAGAGTCCTGGTGCAATAACGCAAAAGGACATAATAGAGGGTCCCTCCAAACAGTCAGGAAAAGTGCCTGTTAAGCGAAAAGCCGTTATGAAGAGAAAATCGCGTGAATTATTGAAAGCGTTTGAACAGAGGAAAATAGAACAAAAGAAGAAAGAAGAAAAACAAAGGAAAAAGGCGCAACAAAAGAAGGACGAAGAACAAAAAAAAGCTTTAGCGCTTAAGAAGGCTGAGGAGCTTAAGAAGGCTGAAGAGCTTAAAAAAGCAGAAGAAATAAAAAAAGCACTGGAACAGAAGAAGGCGATAGAACAAAAGAAAATAGCTGAGCAAAAGAAAGCGGCAGAGATTCAGAAAGCACTTGCCGTTGAACAGGCAAAAATAGAACAAAAGAAGAAAGAAGAAAAACAGAGGGTAAAGGCCCAACAAAAGAAGGACGAAGAACAAAAAAAAGTTGTTATTAAGGGAAAAACGATTGATTCAGCAAATCTTAAGGTTCTAATTCCTAATGGCAAGGGGCTGGCCATGGATGATAAGCAGGTCGCCTTTTGGCAAAGGAAAGCGGCGGAACAGGGGGATGCTGCAGCTCAGTTCAATCTTGGTGTCCTGTGTTCCAAAGGTAAAGGGGTGCCTAAAGATAATAAACAGGCTGCATACTGGTGTGAGAAAGCAGCTGAACAGGGGAATGACAGTGCTCAGTTCAATCTTGGGGTCATGTATTCAAAAGGAATTGGTGTACCCCGGAACGATAAAAAGGCATCGTACTGGTATAATAAAGCACTTGAGCATGGAAAAGCAGGCGCTCAGGCCAATCTTGGGTATATGTATCTTATAGGCAAGGGAGTACCCCAGGATGATAAACAGGCTGCATTCTGGTATAAAAAAGGAGCGGAACAGGGAGATGCCACTGCTCAGTACAATCTTGGGATGATGTATTCCAAGGGCAAAGGGCTTCCCCAGGATGATAAACAGGCTGCATTTTGGTATAAAAAAGCTGCTGAGCAGGGAGATGCTGCTACTCAATTCATTCTTAGCAAAATGTATTCCAACGGTATTGGAGTGACACAAAATGATACACTTGCTTACGCTTGGAATAGTTTGGCCGCAACCCAGGACCACTCATCAGCCTTAAAAGAAAGAAATCTATTGATCCTAAAATTATCGCCCCAACAATTGGCTGAAGCACAAACCTTTATCGATAAATTCCAGCACAGAACAGATCTCCCTTCTGAACAATAAAAATCTTGTTCAGGATTTAATAATATAATTCTTTACATATTCATCAGGTGATAAGAGTTTAAATCTTGCTGCTACAGATTTATAATTTCAGTCTTTCAAGTATCATAAAAATGTTTTTAAAGTCTGGTTTTTAAAATATCTTTTAATTGTTCTCCTGTTAATTTGACAGGATTGTTTTTTTGGGCGGTTGCAGATATTATTTTGTTAAAATCATTCCTGGTGACAGAAAATTGTCCAAGCTGGGGTATTTCTAAGAGCCGGGTCCATTCCATAAGAAGATCAGATAGAATTCTTGCATTTTTTATGGGGTCATTATTTTTTGTTTTCCCAAGTAATTTACCAACTCTGGCATATTTTAAAAGGGAATCGCTTTCAGGGTCCAGAAGGATCAATGTTTCGATATTTTTTTGAGTTACTTGTGCAAGCAATGTTCCGCAAACAACTCCATGGGGGATGTCAAAGGCCCCACCAATAACCGAGGCAAACCCGTGGACAAGGCCAAGCCCTGCATTTGCAAGGGTTAGACCGGAAATATAAGATCCATAGCAGATTCTGGTGCGGGCATCCAAGTCATTGGGATCCATAAGAGCGGATTTCAAAACTGCATCTCCCATAATGCGTAAGCCTCCCAGCGCAAGTGAATCTGTCACTGGAGAGGATTTGATGGAGACATAGGACTCTATCAACTGGGTTAACGCATCCATGCCGCAGGCAGCAGTTATTTGCCGGGGGCAGGAAAGGGTCAATTCCGGATCAACAACGGCAATGTCCGGAACAAAATTTTCATGGCGCAGAGATTTTTTAAACCCTTTTTCACCAATTTGACTTAATACTGCATTTTTAGTTGCCTCACTTCCTGTTCCGGCTGTTGTGGGGACGGCAATAAAAGCAATTTTTTTGCCGTCATGGGTTTGGGTTCCCACATCTTCCAGAAAGTCTGAAACAGATGTCTTTTGGGTCAGCATTGCTGAAACTGCTTTTCCGGCATCAATCACACTGCCGCCGCCAATGGCGATAACAACCTGGATATCTTTTTCTTTATGCATCTGGACAATTTCATCAATTTGGTTTGGGGATGGTTCTGAAAGAATAGTGGAACGATATATCCTGGTGGAGCTGTTTTTAAGGGCATTCAAAAGCCATTTGTATTGAGTGGTTTTTTTAAAAGATTGCCCACCCGATACCAATAACAGATTTTGGCCAAAACGATTAATCAGTTTGGGAAGCACCTTAAATTTGCCGGCACCAAAATAGAGCTTAGTATTCAGCGCAAATTCAAATTCTAAAAAACTCACTATCTTTTCCTTTATTTGGTGGCAATGGTTATCCTAAAACGGCAAAGCCCCAGTAATTAAAACTTGCCGGTTTAAAACTGCTAATATACGCCATATCAATATTTTGAATTTTAAAACCGCTTTGTTCAATTAGACTGGGTATGGGCCGGTTAAGATGGCATCCACCGCTGATACGTTTCCAGATGGGATTTATCCTGTTTTGCCATTGGGAAACTAAATCATCAGGTGCTTTCCCATGTTCACAAAAAATTAATTTCCCCCCTGGTCTCAAAACCCGGTTCATTTCGATTAAAGCTTTTTGTACATCCTTGATTGAGCAAAGGGTATAGGTTACAACCACCGTATCAACACAATTTTTTTCAAGGGGGATCTCTTCACCGGACAAACCTATAAAATCAACATTGAATGGTAAAATTCCTGCTTTTTTTTCTGCAATTTTCTGCAATTGTTTTGAAGGGTCCAGACCCCATACAAAATCAATATTTGCAGAATTATAAAAAGGTAAATTTAATCCCGACCCAATGCCTATTTCAAGAACTCTTCCCCGGGCTTGCGGAATAACTTTTGCCCTTTGATTACTAAAATTTTTGCCGGAGCAAACCCAGTGTGTGAGCCTGGGTAAAATATAGGTATTATAAAGTTTCATTTAAGCTCATTTTTTATATTTTCCCTTTCTTTGGCATGGCAAGGATAATTACGGCCTGTTTTTTGGATTAATCATTTGTTTAAGACAAGAGTATCTTTATTATAATTTGTTTTACATCATTTGCTGTCTTTTGTTAAGATTATTTCAAATGGTTTAGTTTTTGTTCACTTAATTTATGGTTTGGGGGAAATACAATGAAATCCATCCAGGCGGAGTTTGAAGAAACATCCAAAAAAATCACTGTTAAAAAAGGTGCAAAAGAGGAAGACTGGGTATCGGTTTGTAGAAAATTCAATGATGATGTATCACGTATCTGTGATGTCATGGACCAGAAGGACTATACCGGCTTGTTTGAGTGCTGCGATGATGATAACAATCGGTTTTTTTACCTGGTAAAAGAAGACAAAAATTTATTCCGGATGAAGCACAGACGTTTTTTTAATAACCTCGGATTGAAATAAAACAATCCCTGCTTTAAAAGTATGCTTCCAAATGTTGATACTCAGGAAGAATTAAATAGTGTTTGAACGAAAACTCACCCATATGCGGCGTTGTTGCAAAATCCTGCCAAATTATAAAACTGGCCTCTTGTACAACAGTACACTCCGGTTTCAGAATTTTTTGCGCCTTGCATATGGGCAACTTTGTGAGCATGCGCTCCTCTACGAGCCGCCCAAACACGGGTTTTCGGTCAGGCACTAAATAATAAAAGAAAGCAATACAAATACCTTTTGGAGGATAAATGATTAAATCCATGAATATTGCCTGGTGGGTGCAGCGATGGGCTGAATTGACACCGGACAAGCCGGCAATTATATTTGAAGAACAAACCATTTCATATCAAGAACTGTGCGGGCGTGCTGATCGGACAAGCTGCTGGCTTCAATCCATCGGGATTGAAAAGGGGGACCGTGTGGCAGTGATGCTGAACAATTGCCCGGAGTTTCTTGACCTGTTTTTTGCATGTTCCAGGCTCGGGGCTATTTTTGTTCCAATAAATTTTCGAATTACATCAGTGGAATTGGATTATTTTATAAAAAATTGTCGGCCTAGGCTTTTTGTACATGGAGATGGATTTGGAGCAGCAGTTAATGACCTATCGCTTGAAAGCTATCTGCCTCCTCTGATGGTTGCGGTTGTTGGCAAGGGCCGGTTTAAGGCAAGAGTATTTGATTTTATTAAAGGAACAAAACAATTTGATGGGAAAAGGGCGTTTTTGACAAGGAGCCTTGGACCGGCAGACCCTGAAGAACCCCAGGTCATAATGTATACTTCCGGTACAACCGGACAGCCAAAAGGTGCTGTCCTTTCCCATCGGAAAACTTTTTTTAACTGCCTGAATGCAGATATTTTTTTCAAGCTTCATTCCAGTGATATCATGTTGGTGTTTTTACCCCTTTTTCATTCAGGTGGCCTTTTTATCCAGGCCGCTCCGATTTTTTATAAAGGGGCAACCATTGTTCTCCACAGAAAATTTGATCCTATCATGGTATACAGGGATATAGAAAAATACCGGGTTACAAAGTTTCTTGGGGTCCCAACGGTATTCAGGGAATTGTTAAAAGTTGATCTGAAAAAACGAAAAGATATTTCTTCTTTGCGGGTATGTGCCGGGGGCGGGGAAAAACTTAACCAGGATTTGATTAAACAATGTGCCAAAGCAGGACTTGGCTTTCGACAGATCATGGGCCAGACAGAAACCTCTATTTTGTTATGGGCTTCTGAAGATGATCCCTTAAAAAAACCGGGAACAGTGGGGCGGCCGGTTTTCCACGCAGAAGTCTGTATCCTTGATGACCGGGGAAAAGTTGCAAAGCCCGGCCAAATAGGTGAAATCGTTGTTCGGGGGTCTATTATGATGAAAGAGTATTGGCAGGACCCTGTAAAAACAGAAGAAACCATTAAAAACGGATATCTTCATACCGGGGATCTGGCCCGGATGGATGAAGATGGTTTTTTCTACCTTGTGGGAAGGGCAGGGGATATGTATATCTCGGGCGGGGAAAACGTATACCCGGCAGAAGTGGAAAAAATTCTTAAACTTCATCCAAAAATCGAAGATGTAGCGGTTGTGGGAATGGCTGATAAAACATGGGGAGAAACAGGACATGCCTTTGTAATTCAATCTCCCGGCTCATGCCTGACAAAAGAGGATGTCATCGCCATGTGTCATGGTAAACTTGCAAAATATAAATGGCCTAAAAAGGTTACATTTAAATCCGATTTCCCCATGACCTCCCTTGGTAAGGTCAGGAAAGGAGAACTTCTGGATTGACAATATGCGGTACATTGCAGTTTTTGTAAAATTCGATGATGTTCATAGCAGCCAGTACAGACATTTGATTTCTAGCCTCTATTGTTCCCGATCCCACATGGGGGAGGATACAGACATTTTCCATTGTCAGAAGTGGGTTGTCAGGCTGCATGGGTTCTGGATTTGTAACATCCAGACCTGTACCCCAGATGTCGCCTTTTAATATGGCCTGGGTCAGATCTTTTTCGTGATGGATAGGGCCCCTGGCAGTATTAATAAAAATTGCCGATGATTTCATTTCTTTAAATGCAGGTCCATTAAATATTTCCTTTGTTGCAGGTGTTAAAGCGCTATGAACAGACAGCACGTCACTTTGTAAAAGAAGATCATCAAATTTGACATAGGTCGCATCCAGCATTTTTTCAGCTGCCTTATTCCGGGTTCTATTATGATAGATAATATCCATATCATAGGCATTTTTACAGCGCTGGGCCATTTTAACACCGATACGGCCAAGTCCGAAGATTCCCAAGGTTTTATTCTTTAATTCAAGGCCAAGGTTTCCAGTGGGATTGAAATGCCCCCACTGGCCCTTTATAATGGTTTTATGCAGAAAAAACATTTTTCTTGCAACAGCGATCATAAGTCCAAAGGCAATGTCTGCCGTGGCCTCGCTCATGGCATCTGGAGTGAACCCGACAGGAATGCCAAAGCTTGTGGCCTTTTCAATATCAATATTATCATACCCAACAGCAAACTGAGAGATAATCTCAAGGTGGCGGCAGTGTTCTAAAAAATGCTGATCAATTCTATCAGTCAGGGTGCAAAGCAGTGCATGATGAGTCTTTGCCTGTTCAATGAGTTCGTTTTGTGTCATGGGTCTTTCTTTTGTCCACAGGGTGAGAGCAAAATCTTCTTTTTGCAGGAGCCTGATCCCTGCCTTTGGGTATAGTCTTGTCACAAGTATCTTTTTTTTCATTGGGTGCAGTCCTTTATATCTTCAGTTCACAGCTTAATGATTTTTTTCCAAACGAAAATCGCGAATTTTTAAGTTTCCAGTTAGACACGATTTGCTTTTTCCTTAAATAGTATTCAGTATCCCTCCGAGTTTTTGGACCACTGCCATGGCAGCGTCCAGGCCACTGTGGAGTGCGCCTTCAATCCATCCACCTGCCCAGGACGTGGATTCCCCACTTAAAAACACCGAGTTGTGGGATAAAATGGATTTAGGTCTTGTTTGTTGAAATAATGCTTTCTGATCTTCATACTGACCAGGATAATTGAGTTTGAACGCACCATGATATCCTTTTTCATGCTCCCAGAAAACTGTTTTGACCTCTGCTATCTGTTTGGAAATCATATCTCTGCCATATATGGTTTTCAGACTATCCACAGCTTTATCTAAGAGTTCCTGTTCATCAAGGGCATGCAGTTTTGTAGCAGAATCTTCCCAGGTGTAGCTAAGACAAATAACCCCTGAATCAGTATCCTCAAAATCAAACAGGTAGGTGCCGCGGATAGCTTCGTCTGTAATGGTGCAGTTAATTGTTGTTTCAGGATCAAGATCTTTCCAGAAAGCCTGTCGGGTCCGAATGAAAATTTTTCCGGACCGGGTCATGTGGATATTCTGTATGGCTTTCCAGACTTCATTGGAAAAAGTGTTGCGGCTCACCTTGATGCCGGCTTCAAGAGCTCTGTGGGAACAGGTAATAATAACGGCATCATATTTTTTTTTGTTTCCTTTAAGATCGGTAATTTCTATTTTTTCAAAAGGAGTGTCAGGAGTGTTGATCCCTGTGACTTTTCCAAATGGTTGGCCTTTATTAAGGTTTTTTAGACTCATTTTCCCCCAGTGTCGGCACAGGCGATAACTTTCCCAGAAACTTTCAGGGATTTTACTCACTCCCCCTTTGACAATGCGTTGATCAAGTTCCCATTTGCACACGATAAGTCTGAAAATTTCTAAAAAACTGACCGGGAATACAGAATCAAATCCTCCTGTTCCAAGCCCCAGTGATCCAAATAGACTGATTTCTTCCCTTGAAAGACCATGGTCACAAAGGACCTGGAAAAAATTTTTATTTTTAAATTCCTGGACAAAGTTCTGCCATTGTTGATGTCTTAAGTAAGGATTATCCCAGACCTCTGCCATTTTTTCTACCATTGGATCAATAAATTGTTTCCATGCAGTATTGGCCTTTTTAATTGGGGCAGGTAATGATCCTCCCATGGGAATAAAATATTTTTTACCTTTAAAATAGAGTGTGGTGGGGACAATAAGGGGGTCTGGAAAAGGCTGACTATAGTCAATGCCAAACCTGTCCATGTAGCCCGTGATGGTTTTGTGGATGGGTGGAATCCGCATCGCTCCCAACTCGGCAAGGGCTTTGGGATCCCCTGGAAACTTCCAGGTATAGGCTCTTCCACCTATCCTTGGCGTGTTGTCCGGATTTTTGTCTGATTCATATATAACGGGATGCAAACCCAGTTTCATCAGCTCCCAGGCAGCGCAGAGCCCGGCGCACCCTGCTCCAATAACAGCAATTTTGGTCCCTATTTTTTGGGAGGGGATGTTTCCGATTCCTTTTGGGTGATTAACAAGAGCATTATAGTCAAAAGGATTGTCTGGAATCTGCCATGGATTATATGTCATTCTTTATTTTTCCGTAAGTGTAATGGGTCTGATAGATTCAGTTAATATGAATATTCGATTTAAAGACCAGCGTCAAGTTAAAGAAAAACAGGTTTGAGATTTTTTTAAAATTGTGTACACTTAGGCATTGAATTTGATTTTTGCGTTAACAAGTAAGGAGAAAATATATGCCGCTATCGTTTAGATCCAAAAGCCACTCTAATATTGCTTTTGGTTTTTTTAACATTGAATCCGACATGTTGTTGTTGGAAAAGTATTTTTTTTTTGCAGATGATTTTTGCAGATGGGTAAATCAAATGGCAAAAGAAGATGATTCTGGAATAAAAAGTTTTGAGTACCCGGTATATTATATAGCTGATCCCAATGATATCGGTGATTTGATGGGGGCCATCCACGGGATGAAGTTTACCGGGTTTATCGGGAAATTGTATACTCTATTTCCTTTTCCAGATGATCCAAAAGCGTTTAAGCAGAACCCAGAAGGAGATGCTACCCGGCAAGTTGTGAGATCTCATATTGACTCAGTTTCTAAAATACAAGATATTTCAATTGAGATTTATAAGGAGGATCAGGCCAAAATCGGTTCCTATGTATTTGATAAAAATGTATTTCATGAATTGATCAATTATGTTTGGAAGGGAGGGTATCCCCGCTGGAAAGATGAGGTAAGACCGCAGTATGTAATTGATATGAAAGAGTGTATTGAAAAAAGCCACAACTCCTTTTTTAAAGGAGTGTTTTCATCCTAAAAGATTTGATGTATGGTAAAACAATTTTAAATTATAACTTCAAAAGGAAAATTAGTATGCCTATTGCAGATAAGATGGTTAAAATGGTTGAAGCCGCCTCCATGATCCGGAAGATGTTTGAAGAGGGGATCCGGTTGAGAGAAAAGTATGGAGCTGATAATGTATTTGACTTTTCCCTTGGGAATCCGGACGTTCCTCCGCCGACTGCCGTAAAAAACGTTCTGCTGGAACTTATAAACAATAAGTCCACTACCCACGGGTATATGCCAAATGCAGGATTTCCCCAGGTAAGACAGGCAGTGGCGGATTATTTGAACAAAGAATACAATGTCGGGCTTACACCTGACCTTATTGTTATGACTGCGGGTGCTGCAGGAGCCTTGAATGATACCTTGCGGGCTCTGTTAAATCCAGGTGAGGATATCCTCACACCGGCACCTTTTTTTGTCGGCTATAATCAGTATGCCTTTGTTGCAAGTGCAAACTTAAAAACAGTGGCAACATTTCCCGATTTTCATCTGGACCTTGATGCTATTGAGAAAGCCATTACTAAAAATACGCGTGTCATGTTGATAAATTCACCTAATAATCCCACGGGTACTGTTTATACCAAAGAAGAACTATTGGGATTAGGAAAAATCCTGGACGCTGCCAGCGAAAAATTTGGGAAACGGATTTATCTGATTTCCGATGAACCCTATAGAAAAATTGCTTATGATGTTGATGTACCGTCCATGTTTGATGTCTATCCTCATACAATTATACTGACCTCTTACTCCAAGGAATTGTCTCTTGCAGGAGAGAGAATCGGCTATCTTGCCATTCATCCCAAGGCAGAAGATGCCCAAATGATTGCAGGCGCGACAGGGGTGACCAATACCATGATGTATGTGAATGCACCCTCCCTTTTTCAACAGGTTGTGGGTAAGCTTCAGGGTGTTACAGTGGATATCAACATCTACAAAAAACGTCGGGATATGTTTTGTGAAGGGCTGCATGCAGCAGGGTATGAATTTGGTGTACCGGATGGTGCATTTTATTTGTTTCCTAAAAGCCCAATTAAAGATGACGTTAAATTTGTGGGCATCTTACAAGAACACAACATCCTTGCTGTTCCAGGAATAGCCTTTGGTGGTCCCGGCCATTTCAGACTTTCCTATGCAGTGCCGGACAAAACCATAAAAGGTTCTTTGGAAAGATTTAAAAAAGCCTTCGACAGTGTAAAATAAGGCTGTAAGGGTTGTAAATAATCGGGGTCAGGCTTGCATAGTTGCGTTATTTTTCATTAACGCAACTATGCAAGCCTGACCCCAGTGACTTACGGCAAACGAAAGACAACCCCGGGTTATGACCAATGCTATGGTCATTTACCCCGGGGTTGCAGTTAAAGATTTAATCAGGTTGCCTGTTTGGGCTTGGGTAAGGGTTCAATATCTTTTAATGCTGCATCAATTTGTTCCTGAGGCAGGTCATGGTCGGCAAGCTTACCTCTGAAATAACCTTCATAGGCCCCAAGATCCACAAGACCGTGGCCGCTCCAGTTAAAGAGGATGGTTTTTTCCTTGCCCTCTTTTTTGGCTTTAAGAGCTTCTCTGATGGTCATGGCGATTGCATGGTTGCATTCAGGTGCTGAGATATAACCTTCAGACCTGGCAAAGGTCATGCCTGCCTTGAATGTTTCTATTTGCTGGATGGATTCCGGTCTGACGATTCCGTCCAGAACAAGCTGGCTTACAATAGGCGCCATGCCATGGTATCGCAAACCCCCTGCATGGATGGGTGCCGGAACAAAATTATGACCCAGGGTATGCATGGGCAGCAACGGTGTCATCTGGACTGTATCACCGAAATCATAGGCAAAGGGACCCCTTGTCAGGGTGGGACAGGAAGTTGGTTCAACTGCAATAATGTCAATATCCTTGCCGTTTATTTTATCCCGGGCAAAGGTGGCTGCAAGACCTGCAAAATTACTTCCACCGCCGGCACTGCCGATTATGATATCGGGATAGTCTCCTGCCATTTCCATCTGCTTTTTGGCTTCAAGGCCGATGATGCTTTGATGGATCATTACATGATTGAGGACACTGCCCAGAGCATATTTGGTTGTATCATCACCAACAGCAGCTTCAACTGCTTCACTGATGGCCATACCAAGACTGCCCGGACAATCAGGATCTTTTTCAAGAATACTGCGGCCGGCAGCTGTTTCATTACTGGGGCTTGCTGTACAATTGGCTCCCCATGTTTCCATCATCAAACGGCGATAGGGTTTTTGATTATAGGAAATTTTTACCATGTACACCTTGCACTCAATGCCAAAAAATGAGCAGCACATTGACAAAGCACTGCCCCATTGTCCTGCGCCTGTTTCTGTGGTGATTTTTTTAGTACCGGCCATCTTGTTATAATAGGCCTGGGCAATTGCAGTGTTAGGTTTGTGGCTGCCTGCAGGGCTGACGCCCTCATTTTTAAAATAGATTTTTGCAGGGGTATCAAGTGCTTTTTCAAGATTGTGAGCCCGGTAAAGAGGAGAAGGGCGCCAGATTGCATATTTGTCCAGGATTTCTTCAGGGATGTCAATCCATCTTTCAGTGCTAACTTCCTGTTCAATCAGATTCATGGGGAAAATCGGGGCAAGATCCTCAGGTCCACAGGGCTGTCCAGTTCCGGGATGAAGAGGTGGTTCCATTCCATTGGGCAGGTCTGCCATGATGTTGTACCATTTTCTTGGCATGTCCTGATCAGATAAAACAAACTTTTTGGTCCTCATAACTCCTCCTATTATTGGGGTTTAAAAAAAAATGCTTAATCCTATAATACCTATAGGAAAAATCATCTTTTCTGGTTGACAATATTGGGGGCCGTGCCGGTTAAAAGGTAATCTGTAATCTGGTTTGCAACGTCCCTTGCCACATTATCCTGGGCCTCATGGGTGGAAGCACCTAAATGGGAAGAGCAGATAAAGTTATCCAGATCCATAAGTTTAATTTTTCCGGGAGGTTCTGTTGCAAATACATCAAGGGCAGCACCGCCAAGGTGGTTGGATTTCAGCGCATCATACAAGTCGTCTTCATTGACAATGCCTCCCCTGGCGCAATTGATGAGCATGGCACCCTTTTTCATTTTTAAAAGGGTGTCTGCATTAAAAAGATTACTGGTTTCATTTGTTTTGGGTGTATGAATGGAAATATAATCTGATTGGGCCAAAATTTCATCAAAATTGACGGGTCGGATACCCATTTTTTCAATGGTTTCATTATCAAGGTATGGATCGCATCCAATGACTTTCATCTTAAGGCCCATGGCCCTGTCAGCAACTATACTTCCTATGTTACCAATACCTACAAGTCCAAGGGTTTTGTTGTATATTTCACGACCCTTAAGATTTTTTTTCTCCCATTTGCCGTCTTTAAGGGTTGCAGTTGCCCTTGGTATATTGCGGGAAAGGGCCATAATCATAGCGATTGCGTGTTCTGCTGTTGTAATCGTGTTGCCGAATGGGGTGTTCATAACAGCAATGTCAGCTCGGGTTGCAGCAGGAATGTCTACATTATCAAGCCCGATGCCGGCACGGCCTATTACCTTGAGATTTTTTGCTTTGGCCAGCATATTCTCGGTCACTTTTGTTTTGCTTCGAATTGATAACCCGTGGTAAACACCGATGATATCTTCGAGCTCAGACGGGCTTAAATCGGTTTTTACATCCACTTCTATACCAGGCGCGTTCTTAAAGATTTCAATTCCGACACTGGAAAGGGGATCACTGACGAGTATTTTCATGAAAGTTCTCCTTTATTAATGAAAATTAATAAAAAATGCTGAACTGAAAGTATAGAGATATTAAAAACTTTGGGTCAATACTGTAAAAATGGGGATATAATGGTGGTTAAAAACCACTATTCACTAAATAATTTCTCACCAAATTATTAGCGACCAAATTCTTAGCCAGCAATTCTTAGCCAGCAATTCCTAGTCATCTAGGGAGAGCAGATAGGTATGCAGGTTTATATTTTTGTTTTTCAGACCCAGTTTTGTCCTTATCTTATATCGGTGAGAGGTGATAGTATTTAAGGAGACATTCAAGATTTGCGCGATTTCCTTGTTCACTGTGCCATCCTTAACAAGGCCGGCCACTTTGATCTCCATTGGCGTAAGATTCAAGTATTTGGAGGACAGTTTTCCAATCAAAGGCGATGTGATCTGATTGAGATTTATTTGGAGCCTGTTTAATAGTATTTGCTGGTCACTGTTTAAACCTGACTCTTCTATCTGTTTAAGAAATGGCAGTATGGATTGTTTGATATTGGTTAGAAAATTTTCTTTATTAATGGTTTCTTTTTGTTCCATTTGTTTTAAAACAACCCTTAAGGCGATATTTGCTTCCTCAAGTCTTTGATTGGTTTTTTTTAAGTTGTCCGTGCGTTCCTGTACAAGCTGTTCAAGGTGGGTCTTATGGCTTTGAAGTTCATCCTGAAGACGTTTGCGCTTGAAAAATTCCGGGATATCGATTTTATTGTAATGCTCATGTTTAATATATGCTTTTTTGCTATACTCGCTGATATAATTCTTGATTTTGGAAGGATGGGCCATTATAAACCTGCAGTGTCGGTCCCCTTTTGCCTGGCATTCAACTTCAGCAGTTACAAGGGGAATTCCAAAACTTTCCTCACACCAACCGGAAGAATATCCTGCATTCATAACGCATACAGGAAATTGTGCTTTTTCCCCTTTTTCCATCCAGGCCTGGGCTTCAAATGAATAAGGGTGATCATAAATTAAATAATAATTTTCATCTGGCGTTGGTTTGGACATTGGATGTATTTTTACCGATGCCCATCCAGTATAAGCAAAATGGATGGGTCCTGCTGAAAGTTTTTCAATGGGATCTGTGACTTTCATTTTTTCAAAAAAACTTTTTGCATCTGCTTTTCCTATTGAATGGGCAATATCAAAAAGAAAATTAAATGAAAGAGTTCTTGCCTCTTTCTCACCCCGGTCTTTATAAAGAAGCGCCATCATGTCAAAAAATTCTATTGACATGGATGCGGCTCTAACAAGGATATACCTTTCCCCGGAAAATTTAATGGACCCTTTTTGAGGATCCTGTTGATTTTTTGAAAAATAGTTTTTTACATAATTTTGGGCGGTTAGAAAAACCTGATAAAAATTATCAGGCACACTTACAGTATTCAAGAGGGGATCAGAAGGACGGTTCATCTTAATCGTGTCAAACCGGATTGGTTTTCATGAATTTTTCAGGATGGGTCATAAAATTTTTATAGATTTTATAATATTGTGTATCCTCATACTGAATGGGTTGGATAATAGATGCGTCAAAACTGTAAATCAGGGCGTCCGGGCATGCCATCAAAAAGGGAGAATGGGTGGCAATAATAAACTGGGCATGGCCCTGTTTACTGATTTTGATCAAAAGATTTAAAAGTTCTATTAATGATGCAGGGGATAATGCTGTCTCAGGCTCATCCAGAAAGTACAGTCCTTTGATATTATATCTTGATTTAAAATATGACATGAGCGACTGGCCGTGGGATTGGGTGATCAGCGATTTTCCTCCAAAATATTTAAGCATTTGGGTATCATTAATAGCCCATTCCTCAAGATTTTTTGCAAAATGGGAAAAGATCTGGGAACCGAAAAATGAACCGGGTACAGGACCACTTTCCCATTGAGTGGAAATGGTTTTGTACAACTCTTCTTCATAGGGATTTTTTTCACATCTTAAATTGAATTCACTCTGCCAGATGTGAATGCCGCATCTATTAGCTATGGCTTTGAGCAAAGTTGATTTGCCCGTGCCGTTTTCACCAATAAAAAGCGTGATTGGATTGTTAAATTTGACTTTTTCTGTATTTTGAAAAATTTTCAGATTAAAGGGATAAAAATTTAAAACAGGAAACTTTTCCGAATGGATGTTGACCTGCTTTAAATAGATCAATTCTGTTTGCCTTTTCTTTTTTTGGCCTGTTCAATCAAATCAAATAAAGAAGACATTTTTGGCTTTCCCTTTTCTAAAAAGGTTTTTTGAAAGTCTTCCTGAGTTAATTTGTCCTTAAGATAAGCATGTACTTCAAAGTAGGAGTACCAGCAGTCAAGGGTTTTAAAACATGGCGCCCCGTTGTTTTCATGCCGGCAATAGGAAAAATTAATCTGATGCCCTAATCTTGGGCACCTGATACAAACATCATCTTTTGGAGGATCTGCAGCAAGTGCAGCAGTATTTTGATTCTTGTGTGTTGTCATTTTATTCCTGAATTTAAAATTGGCCTGCAACAGATTGTCAATGTGCAAACAAATGTTGCAGGCCTTAAATAATTTTTTTATGTTGCCTGTTTTGGTTTTGGTAAGGGTGCAATATCTTTTAGTGCATTGTCAATCTGTTCCTGGGGAAGGTCATGATCAGATAGATTTCCCCTGAGATAAGATTCATAAGCAGCAAGATCCACAAGACCGTGACCGCTCCAGTTAAACAAAATGGTTTTTTCCTTGCCTTCTTCTTTGGCTTTAAGTGCTTCCCTGATAGTTACTGCAACTGCATGATTGCATTCAGGTGCACTGATATACCCTTCGGATCTGGCAAAGGTGAAACCTGCTTTAAACGTTTCCATCTGTTGGACGGATTCGGCCCTGACAATGCCGTCCAGCACAAGCTGGCTGACAATAGGTGCCATGCCGTGGTATCGCAAACCTCCTGCATGTATGGGAGCCGGCACAAAATTATGACCCAGTGTGTGCATTGGCAGCAATGGAGTCATCTGCACAGTATCTCCGAAGTCATAGGCAAAGGGACCTCTTGTTAGGGTGGGGCAGGAAGTTGGTTCCACTGCAATTATGTCAATATCCTTACCGTTTATTTTATCCAGTGCAAAGGGAGAGGAAAGTCCGGCAAAATTACTTCCACCGCCGGCGCTGCCGATAATTACATCTGGATAGTCACCAGTCATTTCCATTTGCTTTTTGGCTTCAAGGCCGATAATGCTTTGATGGATCATGACATGATTGAGCACACTGCCCAGGGCATATTTGGTGTCATCATCGGAGACAGCTTCTTCAACCGCCTCGCTGATAGCCATGCCAAGGCTTCCCGGACAATCAGGATCTTTTTCAAGAATGCTGCGGCCGGCATTTGTTTCATTACTGGGGCTTGCTGTACAATTGGCTCCCCAGGTTTCCATCATCAGGCGGCGATAGGGTTTTTGATTGTAAGAAATTTTAACCATGAACACTTTGCACTCAATTCCGAAAAAAGAACAGCACATGGAAAGGGCACTACCCCACTGGCCTGCGCCTGTTTCAGTGGTGATCTTTTTTGTTCCGGCCATCTTGTTATAATAGGCCTGGGCAATGGCAGTGTTTGGTTTGTGACTGCCGGCCGGGCTGACACCCTCGTTTTTAAAATAGATTTTTGCAGGGGTATCAAGGGCTTTTTCAAGATTGTAAGCCCGGTAAAGAGGAGATGGTCTCCATATGGCATATTTGTCAAGAATTTCTTCAGGGATGTCAATCCATCTTTGGGTGCTCACTTCCTGTTCAATCAGGTTCATGGGGAAAATCGGGGCAAGATCTTCAGGTCCGCAGGGTTGTCCCGTTCCTGGGTGAAGAGGGGGTTCCATACCATTGGGCAGGTCTGCCATGATGTTATACCATTGTCGCGGCATTTCTTGTTCGGTTAACACATACTTTTTCGTTCTCATAGGCCCTCCTGGTTCGCGGTTAGAATTATGGGGTTAAAACTCGTTGAATATATAAAAGTATATTCATTGAATACACCATGCCGACAAATTGAACAGGTTTGACTCTACCTCAATTTTTTTAAAAGAATAAGCCGGTCAAGTCAAGCATTATATTCCAGTGAACAGATCAGAAAAAATGTTTTATGTCATTTATTATCTGTTATTTCCAATTGCCTGATTATAAAAGACTATAGAATATTTCAGAATATTTTGCAGAAGAAATTGTAGAAGGATTTGCAGAAGAAATTGTACAGGTAAAAGTCATACTTTCCCTGGATAAATTAACCTTTTGTAATCATCCATTGTGTCCACATCAATCAGGATGCCGTTGTCTGGGATCTGCACTTTTAATATGGATTTTTTAAATTTATCAAAAAGAGCCCTTGCTCCCTTATCATCGGATAGAGATTCTAAGCTGTGAAACATTTGTCTGGCAAGGGTAACCGGGTTACCCCGTCTGTCCTTGTAATATGGAATGACAATCCGTGCATTCGAGTTTTCAAAGGCAGCAATCAAGGTGTTGATAATAGGGGCCGTAACAAGGGGCTGATCGCCTAAAATAAACATTGCTGCATCACAATCAGGCGATACATTTTCCAGACCTTTGATAAGGGATGTACTTTGTCCCTTTAGATAGTCTTTGTTTCTAACAATTTTTATTTTGGAATGTTCCAGGGTTTGACTTATTTTATCTGCGTTATGTCCCAGGACAATTATGATTTCATACAATGCCGATTTTCTTGCATTTTTGACTACCTGACCCAAAAGTGTGGTGCCTTCAAAGGGCAGCAATTGTTTTGTTTTCCCCATGCGGGATGCTGATCCTGCAGCAAGTATGACACCGCTAATTTTTTTTTTTGAAAAATTCATAAAATATGACTTTTCACCTTTTGGTGTATTATTTAAGTATTAAACAGCTTTTAATGGGAAATTCATCAATAAGTGATGCAGTAATAATCCTGTTAATGATTTTGTTTGTTTGCAAAAGTTTGGCAATTTTTTGACCGGATTTAATTTTGTCGGGATTGTCAGCCTTGTTTAGAAATACGGAATTTGACATGGAATTTGAATCGGAATTTGACTCTGAATTTGACATCGTATGGCCCAAATGCCATGCCTTTTTTATCTCTATTGCAATACCGGTTGCAATCGACTTTTCATCCAGGGTCTCTCCAAGGAGAAACCCTGTGTTTTTTGAAAAAAGTTCAGCCCTGTGGACGTGGATCTCATCAAGAGGTATCCCAACTGCATCAAGGCCTGTAACAAGAATCAGATGGGTGGTTGATCCGGGGACTACAGGTTCATAAGAAGCCGTGGCTTTAAGGGGCTTTTGCCTTGCCCCGTCAGCCTCTACAATGATCCAGTCAAAAATATCGGCCTGCCACAATTGATCAATGATATCCGGAGCAAATCCGCACAATTTGTCTGATGCTGAATCATGGCGACTTCCTGCAGAAAGATGAGAGTAATCGTTAAGACAGGTATTAGATTTTTTTACAAGTTCCCTAAAAGAGTTTTTAATGATGGTAAAAGGGGATTGCAAAGGTTTTGGCATGAAGATTTTGGTGGTTGTTGTTGTTAAAACATTTTTACCGGAATCAGCAAGTTGTTTTGCTAATTGGAACATGAGACTGGTTTTTCCGCCTGCACCTATTATGCTGATAACTCCACGACCGGTCAATTGTAATTTGTCAATTAGTTGGGTTTTCATTTTATGAGTTGACTCTTCATTTTATAAAATCAAAGGCTAAAGGTTGTTTATTGAATTTGAAGGAACTATAATGTATTTATTCTTTATATGATTATTTCATATTATTTTTTTAATTCAAGCATTAAAAAAAGGAGTTATAAACTTGAAAAAGAATTATTTTACCATTTCTATACTGGCGCTAATGTTTCTGGCACTGCCATTGTCTCTATCTGCAATGGAATATCAACATAAACTTGAAGTAAAAAATATGGAATTTTCATGGACCATTGAAAAGGATCAGATTCATGTTATGCTGAAAGCCAAGACAAGCGGCTGGGTGAGTATCGGTTTTGATCCTGAAAAGGCCATGTTAGGTGCTAATATTATCATTGGTATGGTTAAAGATGGAAAATTTACAGTTGAAGACCATTATGGTGTCCGAAAAAGAGGGCATAAAAGTGATAAAGATCTGGACGGGAAAAATGATGTCTTAAATCCATCCGGTTTTGAAGAAAATGGTGTAACAACTATTTCTTTCACGTTTCCATTGGATACAGGCGATAAATATGACAAACCCATCAACCCTGAAGGGACAAGCCTTGTGATGCTGGCTTATGGTGCCGGGAAAGATTCTTTCAGGACCCGTCATCCTTATCGGACAATTTATGAAATCAATTATTCAACCGGTGAAAATAAAAAAATAAAATAAACCTGACTTGATAGCCGCCACAATTATCTTAATATAGTTTCTTTTTATATCGGCTGCCTGATGTTTGGAATTGGTTTTGACTGGTTTGGAATTAATTTAGACTTGCTATGATGGGTTTGAACGATAATAATTTTGTTGAAGGGAAAAAAAAGGATGTCTAATTGATGGTATTTTCTTACAGCACCAATGCTTTTGTTAAATATTCCCTTTCCGAGGCAGTCAAGTTAATTGCTCAAACAGGATTTAGGGGAGTTGAGATTATGTGTGACCGACCTCATCTGTATCCCCCTGATGTTGATACACAGGATCTTGAAAAATTCAAACAATTACTTGAAAACTTGAAGTTGACAATTACGAATCTCAATTGCTTCACTCTTTTTGCTGTGGGCAATACCTGGCTTCCTTCCTGGATAGAGCTGGATGCTCAAAGAAGGCAGGAAAGAATAGACCATACACTTAACTGCCTGGATCTGGCGCACTTTTTAGGAAGCCCTTGTATTTCCGTGCCACCTGGAGGGCCACCCGTTGAAATGGACAGCAAGTCATCATTAAGTCTTTTCCGGCAGGGACTTGAAAAAGTACTCCCAAAAGCCGAAGCGCTTGATGTATCCATTCTGATTGAACCGGAACCCGGTCTTTTAATAGAAAACAGCCGGCAGATGAGTTCTTTTATCAAGGAAATTGAATCCCGGCATTTAGGGGTTAATTTTGATGTGGGTCATTTTTTCTGTGTGGGTGAGCCGCCGGAAAAAGCCCTTGAAAACCTGTTTGAAAAAATAGGTCATATCCACATTGAAGATATTGCTTCAACAAGAGAGCACAAACATCTTATCCCCGGAATAGGTGCCATAGACTATGACGCATTTTTTAAAAGGCTTGATGAACTTAAATACAAAAAAGATATCTGCCTTGAACTTTACACCTACGCTGAAAGCCCTTGCGAAGCAGGTCTGGAAAGTATTGAAAATTTAAAACCTATCATGGAAAAATACAATTTTCCTATATAATAATTAACTATAAAATGAATCCTTCATCCGACAACAACAACCAGAATATAATCGAACTTAAATTTGATCAAACCTATAATTATCCGGTTTGTTTTACCAGTGATGTGTTCAACATCAGCAACAACACCATTATAAAAGCCATTGCAGCAAAAAACCCAGCCCAGGCCAAAAAAATATTGGTTTTTATTGATAAAGGGCTAATTGATCAAAATTCCCGGCTTTTGAAAAAAATTGTAAAATATTTTGAACACCATAAGAATCCTTTTTATCTGGTGAAAGATCCTGTGGTGTTTCCAGGTGGTGAATGCGTAAAAAATTCATGGGACCATGTGCATCTGGCAACAAAAATCATGGATGATTCA
>Ga0307988_1000589_pt1 | contig 24529 bp, 18 predicted proteins | sample EllFjometagen183_FD_203166 | JGI IMG/M metagenome (GOLD analysis project Ga0307988, IMG submission 203166) | Marine microbial communities from Ellis Fjord, Antarctic Ocean - #183 | ecosystem: Environmental > Aquatic > Marine > Unclassified | place: Southern Ocean | collected 2014-10-08 | reverse complement strand
ATCAATTCTTCCTTACAAAAGGAGACAAAACGGAAAATCATTTCAACAACAGCATTTTCTTTGTTTTTTCAGTTTTACCATTCACTTTCAATCTATAGAAATAGACTCCGCTGGAAACTCTTTTACCATTATCATCTTTGCTGTTCCATAACATTTCGCTTCTACCAGGACTCATGTAGCAATCTAATAACGTTTTTACTCTCTGCCCTTTTATGTTGTAAATCTCCAGTTGAACTTGTCCTGATTCGGGTAGATCGAAAACTATCTTAGTTTCTGGATTAAAGGGATTAGGATAGTTAGTTAAGTGATACCCTGTTACTGATATTGGATTATCTGATACTCCTACGGAATCTGCTCCAAACTCATAACAACCCATATCTATAATAGCAACTCCGTTCTCATCTCCATCCCATACTCTGTAATTATGTAAAAGATCCCAGGAAGGTAAGAATAAACTGGTTGTATCGGGTGTGCCGGTATCGATGCAGGGAGATTCTGAAGTTAATTGATAAGGGTTATCACCTGATAAGAGAAAAAGTGGATCATCTTCTATATTTCCTTCCAGCCAATTTATGATGTTAGCGTTATTCATGTTGTAAACACCATCTGCTCCGTTTTTTATGTCGCAGTGATCTAAATTAAGCTCGTAAATGTAACCGTATTGTGTATCATCTACCATAAATATTTCATAATCCGTGTTATCATGCATGATAGTATTTGTCATATTGATGTCACCGTAAGAGTAGAGAGTTGTATTAGTAGAAGTATTATTAGCAAAAGTACAATTGTTAAATTCATTAGTACCATCATGATTAAAAACTTGAAAAATGTTTCCACTACCAACGGAATTATCTGAAATTAAACAATTATTGAATTTAATATTAGGATCTCCACCATTATGATTGGTTATCCTTATAATTCTACTATCCAACGTTGTCGTATGATTATCAGAAAAAATACAGTTTTCTATAGTAAAATCATCATAAGCCATTAACTGCATAGCAACTACACAACTATAGGAATTTAGTCCGTTATCGGTATTGTTCATTATTGTGCTGTTCTTTATATAACCAGCATTTTTGGATAATCTTAAACCAGGATGAGAGCCATTTGTTACATTATCTGTAATGATGAGATTATCATATTCACTATATACAAACTCATTAGAAAAAACACTCACAATATTTGAATTATTTTGGATTTTTATATTGTTAAGAACCGCTTTGTCTACATCATATAAATTTACAACACCATAAGACTCAATATCTGGGCTATTCTGGATAGAAAGATTTGAGAATTCAATTGTACCCGCAACATTTTTTCCAATTATAGCTCCGCCCAAATAGTCATCCATTAATATTGTATTGTTCATGTCTTCACCAATAACCGAAACAAATTCTTTGCAGCCAATTGGATATATTTGTTGATTTGATTCCCAGGAATATGTACCCGAAGTTACATGAATTATTCTTGGGTTTTGTTCATCAGCCTGTATCTTTCGAACAGCCCAAGAAACATTTTTAAGTGGTTCTTCAAGCGTGAGACCACTATTACGATCATCGCCATCAACAGCCACATACAGGTCATTTGGCTCCAGATCCATCCAATTATTCTGTATATCAAAACTATAAGAGGAATCACCCAAATATTCTGCAAAAAAACGACTGGGTTCATAAATTGAAAAAGTGTCGACTACTACATAAACATGACCTGAGTCTTCAATATATATATCAGATCCTCGACCTGCATTATTATTATAGATTGAACAACGATTTTCAGGATCAAAAATCAATGTACTATCGTCATTTATATAAATTGCACCACCTATATATGCTGAATTATTAATAATTACCAAACCTGATATATTTAAGTAACCGTGTCGAGCATATAATCCAGCTCCCGCATTAGCAATATTATTCTTAATTATACAGTTCTTAATGTATGCAGTGCTATAATCGTGAACAAGAATTCCTCCACCATCTCTCGACCAGAATTGAGTACCTGAACCATTTTGGATCGTAAAACCCTGAATAAGTACTCCAATCTGGCAATCAGAAAGCCAGATACAACTTTCTATTCTTTGACCGTCAATGATCGTGTTTGCAATATATTGCGGATTACCGGTCGTTAGTTCCAGGCTTGCAAGTGTTATATTCATATTAGTTATAGTTAGATTTTCATAGTAAGTACCGGAATAAACGAGAACTGTGTCGGAATCAGCTGATGCATCAATGCCTTCCTGGATGGTGGTGAAGTTACCGGTACCATCTTGTTTGATGTGGTAGGTAGTGGAATATAACCACGAACAAACGCTAACAAAAACGAACAAAAGAGAGAGACTTTTTAGTTTCATAATTTCCTCGTACTCATAAATGATATTTTATTAATATTAACCTTGCGAAGGTCGAGTAAAGCAAGAAGCTCTAAAACCTTCGCAAGGTTTACTTGATGATGTACCGCAACGTTGCACGTTGCGTTTATCATCGACGTGCAACGTCGATGTACATCATTTCAACATTAACATTTTCTTCATTATTGTTTCATCTTTAGTTGATAATTTATAGAAGTATATCCCTGATGATACATTCTTTTTGTTATTGTCTTTGCCATTCCAGACTACTTCATAATATCCTTCCGATTGAGAACCATCAATAAGTTGTCTTACAAGCTGTCCTTTCACGTTGTAGATATTCAATGAGACCCTTCCTTCCAGAGGAAGGCTGTAGGAAATTGTTGTAGTTGGATTAAACGGATTGGGATAATTGGATGCGGAAAATTCTATAATTTCCGGTATTATATCAGAACCTTCTCGCAAATTAATAAACCAGGCATCATCTTTATCTTTTGTAGTAAGTTGTTTCATTACTAAACCCGGATTAGTAGAAGTTACACAATTATATGAAGAGATTATCTTGTTTTCGCTTCTATTATCATAATATAATTCAAGTTCAATATCACCAGGAGGAACCGATGTTGTATAAGCATTAATTTGCGTGAGAGTATCCTCCACAACTGTAGCACCGATACATTCTCCATTTACAAATGCACCAATCTCTTGGGGCATGTTGCTGCTATCCAGTTCGATATAGAGTGGTGTATAATCTGACTGCTCTTCATAGGTGAAATATTCCGGTTTAGCAAATACTGTCTTATCTACAGTTATACCACTTTCCCACTGGAAGTTATTGATCGTGGTATTACATTTCACAACTACCATATCACCATAAGAAAGTGTTGGTAATCTACCTGAATATAATTCAATTCGCCATCGACCCAGATAAAATGCTGTCCAATTTTGATGCTGTATAAAATGAATGTTTGAACCACTCCAATAATCACTAAAGGCATCACTGACAAGCTGTGTTTCTTCTAACCAATAACCGACCCAGTTCTCATCATTATTCCCAGCCAATACGATAGAAGTGTTATCCTGTTCCTTAAAGCCGGGTACTTCAAACGTAAAGTCATCGTTCATATGAAATTTGAATCCTTCAGTACGTAAGAATTGTTCAGATGAATTATTCCAGGTTTGAGTACCAATATTATAATCAATTGTATAATCTTGTGCTTCCACTTTATCAAGTATATTGGGATCTAGAATATCTGCCAGTATATTCTCTGCAATATCGGCATTATTAAGCACGGTATCCAAAGCAGGAAAGCTAAGCCATTTCCAGCCGTTATGTGTTTCAGGTCCGGGTAATTCGATTGTATCAACTCGATATTTTCCTGTGATCTTACCCCAGATATGAATGAATGAAAATCCGAGACATAATTGTGCTAAAATCAGAATCAGTAGCAATATTATTATTCTTATTTTCATAACTTAGAGTCTTTGTATATTCTCCTTTTTTAAATTCTATTCTAAAACTACTAAGTCAATTTTTTCTGTAAAGAGTAATTTTATTATACAAACTATACTCAAGAAATTGACTCTACATTTTATTACGTCTATGGTTTCACAACACTCTGAGGAATCTACCTTCTGTTACTCTTAATGAAGAGTCTGGAAAATTTAGTATTAATTGTCTATCCTTCCTAAAAAGAACAGCGTGAAAGAATCGTCAGGATGACACAAAATTATATTACTCCTCTTGTTGATAAGTTAAACTTATCAACTTTGGTTGCTGTAGGGACGATTACCCATAATCGTTCGGAAGAAACCAATTGTCATCCTCACGAAAGTGGAGATCTTAGATTCCTGTTTTCACGGGAATGACAGTAAATAAATTTCTTGATAAATTCAAACCGGCAAACGAGTTATCGGTCAATTCGAGGAATTGACCCCATAAAAAAAGCCCTTCAGAAAAATCTGAAGGGCTTAGATTATTTTTAAACTCAATAAGAAGTTTACTTTTTTTTCTTAGTGCGAGATCCTAACTTCTTTTCTTTTTTGTTAAAGTGTTCAACCATTAACGGGCTTGCCACAAAGATAGATGAATATGTACCAACGACTACACCAACTAGTAATGCGAATGCAAAGTCGTGGATAACAGATCCGCCAAAAATATAAAGGCAGAGAACAACCACGAAGGTTGTGAGTGAAGTTATTATAGTTCTACTTAGAGTCTCATTAATACTATAGTTGATTACACTACCATAGGATTCTTTTCTGTATAGTTTAAGATCTTCACGAATTCTATCGAATACAACGATAGTATCGTTTAATGAATAACCCACGATCGTAAGAAGTGCTGCTACGATTGAAAGACTTATTTCTTTACCAAGAAGTGAGAATATTCCAACTGTAATAAGAACATCATGGAATAACGCTGCTACAGCAGCCAGACCGAAAGTAAGTTCAAATCTCCACCAGATGTAAAGAATAATACCAAGCAGTGCCCAGAAAATTGCCAGGATTGCTTTACCTTTTAGTTCCTCACCAATTTTTGGTCCTACCTCTTCCTGAAGACGGATCAAAGTTTCAGGGTCAACGTTATCTGGGAATTGCTGTTTGATAACATCAATTACTTTTGTACTTGTTTTATCTTTCATTTCACCAACAGCTTGTGTCTTAATAAGAACAAGTTGTTTCCCTTCTTTTCCCTTAATCTCCTGAATTTCAGCATCTTCTATACCAGCATTTGTAAGTGCATCACGAATTTCTTGAACTTTAATTATTTGTGCACCTTCTGCAACTGGTGTTAGTTCAAGTTCCATCGACACGCCACCGGTAAAATCAATACTGTATTTTGGACCTTGATTAATTACAAGCGAAACGATCCCTGCAAGAATGATAACTGAAGATATCGCAAAAGCAATTCTTCTTTTACCAATGAAGTCAATTTTAGTTTTTCCAAAGAATTTCATCGTTCCCCCTAGATACTCAATTTATCTTTAGCACTATTTGTTATTAAACCATCAAATATTGCTTTAACTAATACGATTGAAGCAAACATGGAACCTACAATACCGATAGAAAGTGTTACAGCAAAACCTTTGATCGGTCCTGTTCCAAACTGATACAGCACGAGTGCTGTGATTAGTGTTGTGATATTAGCATCCAGAATTGTTACCAGAGCTCGATTGAATCCGCTGTCAACAGCAGAACGGATTGTCTTCCCAGCTGCGAGGTATTCTCTGATCCTTTCAAATATGATAACATTAGCATCAACTGCCATACCTATAGTTAAGATCATACCGGCAATACCAGGCATTGTAAGCGTTCCTTCCAACATTGTCATTACAGCAACGATAAATGCTACGTTAACCGTAACTGCTATGTCAGCAAAAAAACCTGATAGCTTGTAATAGACCATCATGAATAAGATTACGGCAATCATTCCAATGAGAGCTGCCATGATACCTGCTTTGATACTATCAGAACCAAGTGTTGGACCTACAGTTCTTTCTTCGATTATATTTACAGGAGCCGGAAGACTACCAGCATTAAGCACAATAACCAGATCATGACATTCTTCAATTGTGAAGTTACCGGTAATTCGTGCTTGACCATCAGGAATCCGACTTTCGATAGTTGGTGCCATAAAAACAATATCATCAAGTATAATGGCTAATCTTTCACCTATATTTTGCCCAGTTATATTTTTAAATTTCTTAGCACCACTTTTCTTGAATTCAAGCATGATGTAAGGACCTTTATCTTTAGCAGTATAGCCTTGACCAATTTTTGTGATTGCATTTTCAAGTGATGTTCCGGTGATCTCAGCATTTTTATGTAAGATATAAATATTTCTAGCTGAATATGGATCATCTTTGTTTTCTTTACCTAATGAGATTTGAAGACCTGTAGGGACATTTTTTACAAACTCAGGATCCATAAGTAAGCTTTTTAGTTTTGCAATATGCTTATAATCAATTTGTAATGGCATTCCTTCTTCGGATGTTGTAAGATCTGTGAAGATCATTGCATTCTCATAAGATTCATCATCGGTCTCTTCATCAGAACCTAAAACATCAACAACTTCTTCAGTTTCGTCAGCATCTACAAATTCTGACATGAATTCATATTTCTCAATATTTTCCTGAAGGAATTTATCCATAGCCTCATATGTTTCTTGCATCTGCTCAGAAGAAGCTACAAATTTGAATTCAAGCATAGCAGTTTTACCAATCAGGTTTTTAGCTCTACTAGGATCTTTCAATCCAGGTAATTGAATAATAATTCTGTTTGTATTAGCAACTCTTTGAATTAATGGTTCAGCTACACCAAACTGGTCAATTCTATTACGAATGATCTCGTAAGCAGTTTTAATTGCATCTTCTCTTTCTTTATCAGAAAGTTCAGAATTGGTAAAATCAACTTCTAATTGGATCTGGGATCCACCCTGAAGGTCTAAACCAAGTTTTAGTCGTTTAGTAGTCCAGAATGAAGGTAGGTTTGGAACGACCATCGGCAAGAAATAGTAAGCTGTAACCAGCAGAACTACAAGGATAATCAGACCACGAATTTTTCTGTTCCTCATTATTATGTCTCCTTAATTAATCTATTATCTATCAAATAATTTCAGACGAATCAAAAACTTATTTTGTAGAACATCCGTCAAGAGTTTTGTGGTTGGTTCTTAAAACCAATATCTTTCTCTTCATGTTGTCCCGGTAGGTTAATCTCACCGTGTTTTTCTTCAAAGTTCTCGATGTTCTGTTGCAGGGTTTTTAGGAATTGTTTCGCATGTTGAGGTGTTGTCATAATTCTACTGTATATCTTTGCACTTGGTAATCCCGGAACAATTCTTCCAAAATCCAGAATGAATTCGGAAGGTGAATTTGTGATCATGCAAAAATTTGAATATATTCCTTCTCCTACTTGCTCATCAAGCTTGATATTAAGTTTTTGTTTTTTGGGCTGATTCATTACATTATCTCCTAAATTTTATTTTCACTATTTTAATTTTTCTTTTAAGGCTTTCTCAACACATTCAGAAATGAAATCACTGGCATCTCCACCTAGTGCAACTACTTCCCGTATCATGGTTGAGCTTAAATACAAATATTTATTTTGAGGAACAAAAAAGACAGTTTCTAATTCTTTGCTCAGATTTTTATTCATAAGCGCTAATGAAAGTTCGTATTCAAAATCGGATACGGCACGTAACCCACGTATCATAATAGTTGCATTAACCTCTTTTGCAAAATCTACTACTAATCCAGAGAATTTCATAACCTCAATTTTTTTGTTCCATGAGACTGATCGCTCACAAAGGTCACAACGTTCTTCCCATGAAAATATTGTGCTCTTACCTGTATGCTCAGCAACAGCCAGAATAACTTTGTCGAAAACTTTTGAGGCTTTAGTTAAAACATCGATATGCCCATTTGTAATAGGATCGAATGTTCCTGCATATATAGCAACTTTCATTTTACCCTCTCATTTACTTTGAAAATGTTTCTTTCAATTTTACACCTTGTTTAACACTTTCAAAGTTTCTTTCAATTCTTCTTTAGTTGCAACCCTAAAAGAGTCAAGTGCGAGAATATGTGAAAGAGACTTTTTCAGGGTCCTCTTTCCAAATCTTTTATCTCTTTTGGAATATTTACGGATAAATTCTTGTATCCTGTTTTTGTAACCAGAATATCATCTTCAATTCGCACGCCTATTTTTTCTTCAGGGATATAAATACCCGGTTCTATCGTAATTACATTTCCAACCTTAAGAACTGAGTTACGAGCGCCAAGATCGTGAGTATCCATCCCTAAATGGTGACCCACACTGTGCATGTAATATTTGCGATAATCTTTTTTATCTTTTATCAGTTTTAATTTTATCAAAGATTTCTGGATCAATTCAACTGTTTTTTCGTTTAATTCTGTCATACCAATTCCGGGTTTTACCATTTTGATAATTTTCTTGTTAATTGCTAAAACTTCGGAATATACTTCTTTTTGACGCTGTGTAAATTTCCCTGAAACTGGAAAAGTCCTTGAGATATCAGCGCTATAGCCATTACAAGCTGCACCAACATCCAAAAGTACCATTTCATCTTTTTTAATCTTCGAATTATTCTGTTCATAATGCAAGGTAGCTGCATTTTCACCAGCCGCGACAATAGATTTGAATCCAATGTGCTTTAAGCCATTTCGGTTTATCTCGTATTTCAAGATAGCATCCAGCTCATATTCCATCATTCCAATCTTAGATTTTTTTATGATATTTTTTATACCTTCACCTGTAATATCAATCGCTTTTTGCATCTGCTCAATTTCCCATTTTGTTTTCACACTTCTAAGAGGAATCATGAGCTTTGTAATATCCATCGCTGTGATTTGCGGAAAATGTTGTTTTGATTTGTTGATAAAATCTTGTATTTTGTTGAGGGGCTTATCTATATTATTATAACCCAAATTTGCGTAAACAATATTTGCAGAAGCTAAATAAAAACCTATTTTTCGTTCAAATTCATCTAAGAAGGATATCCTATCTATTCCTGTAGTTTCCTTTGCTTCAACTTTAGTCATTTTCTTGCCTTCCCAAACTTCCATTTCAGGAATCCCACGTTCAATGAAGATTTCCATTACCTGTTTTTTCTGTTTGCTGACAACTAGTATTGCATCAGGTACATCTAACCCTGTTAGATATTTAAAGTTTTTGTCCTGTAAAAAATTTCGGGGATATTTAGATACTGAAGCAGCAAATACAATAACCAGTTCATTCTCTTTTAATTGTTTGGTTAATCCACTTCTTCGGTTCGTTAAAAGCTTAGAATTCATCTATTGTCTCCTATGATTAATTTTCCATAAGTGCCGTCAAATCCGGATGGTTGGAATTTAAAATCACCTTCTTTTACAGCTAAAATCTGGTTGATAGTTTTTTGGTCGACTCTTTTGTCAAGCATAACCTGAATGCTATCTGATTGCCATAAAGCAATTTCCGAGGGAAAAATGTTCATAATAATATCAAAAAGTTTAATTACTCTTTTCGAAGTAATACTCTTAAGGTTTTGTGAGGTTGCAATAACCTCAATTAACGGTATGAGATGCATGAATTTACGAGGAATTGGGACTATCGAATCATTCTGCAATTGAGTACTTCTTTCACGAACACCAAGGTTCATTTTCTTTTTACAGATCGGACAAATCAAACCTGTAGGAATGTCATCTTCAAATATCAATTCTTGGGAGTGCCCTTTTCTATCTGCCCTATGTCCGGTAGAAAAATATCTTCCTTCTGCTGGATTGAATTCTGCTGTCATAATTACACTATTCTGTCTGATGGCTTGAATAATGTTTTTATAATTGACTTGTTCCACATCCAGAATCGTGAATTCTCTACCGATTCTGTTGAGAGCTGCACTATGACAATCACTATTAGAAATAAAGGTGAGTTCTGCAAGATCGGGAATTTTCTCTAACATTTGCGGATCGGCACTCAGACCTGTTTCTATCGCTCTAATTTTAGGAAGAAATTCACCGTAAAATTCAATGAGTTCTTCAAGATCGTTCTTACTACCAAGTATACCATCAGGCGTCATTACATGTGCCGGAATAATTTCAATCAGCGGATGAATATTTAATATTTCAAAAAGCTGATTTTCTAATTCTTTTTGTGAATCACTGGTTATGAACGGTCTACCAATTGTGTTTTTCATCCCCCATTTATTCATCAATATTTGCATTTTGTAAATTGATTCATAGTTAGGGAAAAATATAACATGATGAGCAATTGTTTTATTTTTTTTGTGTGCTAATTTTGTGGAGAAGATAACTTCAGTTTGTAATAGAAATTTGCTGTTATCTCTTGGAAGTGCAAATAAACCATCACCAACTTCTGTTAATTCCTGTTTTAGTTCTTCTGTCCTTGGTGGGAAAATGCAATCACCCGTTCCAAATACATCGATTCCTTTCAGTTTCATTGTTTTGGAAACTGCAGTAAGTTCAATTTGCCCAACACCTCCGGCATATCCGGAGTGTGAATGAAGATCAACTGCTAATTTCATTTGAATTCCTTATTAATAATATTTAACAACTAATGAAGGAATTAGTTATTAATTTCATTTATTTTCTCGACTCAAATAAAAAAATATTCTTACTTGAGTAGTAGCATTTTCTTTGTCTTTTTTGTTTTACCATTCACATCTAGTTTATAAAAATAAATACCGCTGGCAACAGGTTTATTGTTTTGGTCAGTGCCGTTCCAAGTAACACTATATTTTGTTATCCCTCGTCCTTCGATAAACTCAGGATGACACAAGCTCGGGGAAAAGTCTTTCACTTTTTGCCCTTTGATATTGTACACTTCAAGATTCACAAAATCGGAGTTTTGTGTTACTGAAAAAGAGATTGTAGTCGTTGGATTAAACGGATTTGGAAAATTGGTAAGATTAGAAATTTGAAATGAGGAATTAGGAATTATCGGTTCATTTACATCAACTGTTTCAAACATCGGAATTGCTATTTGAGTAAATTCACCATCAATAACTTCTATGTGATATTCAATTACATCTTCATAAAACACTCGTTCTGCATAAACATCATAAATGCCGGCAGGAAGTTTGTATTCAAAATTACCGATGCTGTCTGTAAAAGTGAATTCACCAGGTTGATTGTTAATTTTCAGTAACACATAATCTACAGGTTCACCTGTTGTAGGATTGTAAATATAACCCTCGATACCACCAAATGCAGGTGCACCCAACTCGTAAGGTCCGATATCTATAATTGCAGATCCGTTATTATCTCCATCCCAGACTCGGGTGTTGTAATCCATATCAAAGGGATAGTAATATCCCAGAGTATCAAAACCTGCATCTATTGCCAGGCTGCCTTCAATGAGATGGAAATTTCCGTTTTCGATATCCTCGAAAAGCTCTTGTGCCTGCACCGAATCTACCCAGATATTACCACCTCCATCAATCAATGGTGGATCTAACTGGAAATCAATTATGCAGTTACGAAAAATGGGATTGCCTGTTACACTAAACTGTTCAAGTTCTTCATTGCCAATAAAAATACAATTATTGAAGGATGCACTAGCTTCAAATGCATATAGATTATTCATTGATATGTTATTTGTGCAAGATAATCTTTGAGAAGTTGCACAAATACCAATGCCATTTTCATTATTATAAGAAATATTGTTAAAAAAATGTACTATCCCTGGACCATAAGCTGAACCACTATTTATAATATTATTAAATACTAACCCAGACGTATTAAATCCGGTATCTAAATCACACTCCTCAAAATAATTATCACTGATCTCCACATAACCATAATCTATATTAATACCATCAATACCTCCGATGAAACGATTGTTCTTGATGTAGAGGGAATCATCAGTTCCATCATTACTCAAAATACCTGTTGAACAATTAACAAAATTATTATTGAAAAAAAATCCTGGCTCATCTTCAACAGCACATGTTATTCCTACACTATTATTACCTGATATTGTATTATCAACACAATGTGGAGTGTGTGCTACAATCCAATATTTGCCAACACATTCATTATTAGCAATTAGAGCAGGCTTATAGTTTTCAAATGGTTTTCTAACCTGAATGTTTACTTTCCATAAACTATTTTGTACAAAAGTATTAATATTATTATTGTAAAAAAAAATATTATTAATAATGCTAATTCTTTTCGTTCCTAATGAACCAATAATACCGGAAGCATTATTAAGAAACACATTATTTTCTGAAATAATTAAACCATTATAAAAAGAAATAGCACCATATGCAATATTACCAACTGCAATCCCAATTCCAACGGAATATTCAAATTCACAAAATTTAAAACGACTCATATCAGCTTGTTCGGTGATATATATTGTACCCCAATAAAAATCAGGATCATCCTGCATTCGAGTGAAGATTATACTATCCTGTTCTGTACCTTCAGCAATTATTCTGCCATCCACCCATAACATTTTAGCAATGGAAACACCATTATACAACCAGAAATTCTGATCGAATTCATAATAACTTGTGAGAGGAGCTCCACTGATTTTTACTTCTGTGCCCGGTAAAATGGTTAAAGTGACACCTGCATCTACGTATAATATTTCTGTAACGAGGTAAGGATTATTTTCGGGACTCCATGTTGTGTCTTCGGTTAGGTGACCGCCTACTTCAATTGCAAAAGCAATTGAAGAATTAGAAATTAGAAATGTGAAATTTGAAATGAAAAGAATAAAGATCAAAAATACAATTTTATTATTCATAATTACCTTACCTCACCCGAACTCACCCCAGCCCCTCTCTTCTGGTTTCGCTCTCAAGTAAAGCGATGTTTCGCAAAATGCGAAGCCAACGCATAAGAGAGGGGCTTTTACGAGATGAGACAAATGTCTATTTAACCATTGCGAAGGTCAAGAAAAACAGGATGTACGAAAACCATTCGCAAGGTTACTTAAGAAGCAACATTTTTCTTGTTCGCTTTTTGCCTGCCATGCCGAAGTATTGCAAAGGCAGGTTCACTGTTTTATTTGATTCTATATCAATAAATATCCTATTTGTCATCCTGAGTGTTCGGCAATGCCGGATGTATCGAAGGATAAAAAATGGAGTAATCATTTTGTACACTTCGATACGTCGTTTCACTCCTACTCAGTGTGACAGATAGTAAAAGTCTTTATTCTAAAGTCAGCAATCGATTACTGGCTTCTGTTCCCCACTGACTATACTTTCCATATTTACTGATCACACGTTCATATATTTGAGCAGCTTTTTCAAATTGATTGTTATTCTGATAAGCTTCTCCGGCTTTGAGTTCTGCCGAAGCAGCCCATTGAGTAAATTGAGGATAATTGTATCCGACTTTTAATAATTCGGAAACTGCGTCTTCATAGCTTTCAATTCCAAACAGTGATTCTCCAATCCAATATTGTGCTTCTGCCTGAATCTCTTTATCTTCTAATAGTGGAATTGCACGAGTAAACATTTCTATGGCGTGAGAATATTTTTTATCACGAAAATGGCAGAAGGCAATATCAAAAACTGTTTTTGCTTCCAATCCTTCATCTCCCCAACGTTCCAAAATTATCTGATAAGCGGCTATCGCCTTTTGCCATTCTTTCATTGTTTTACATACGAAAGCGAAATTTCTGGCTGCATCAAAAGCCAGTTTGCCATCTTCATCATTCTCAATAACTTTGTAGTAATGAGAAAGTGCTTTTTGGAAATTTTCCTTGGAAAAATTTATTGTACCAAGTTTGAGATGAGCTTGATTACTCATGTTAATATCTATTGAATTAGCAACTGTAGAGAAATCTTCTTCTGCTTTATCAAGTTCTTCTTTTTCTAACCTAACAACGCCCCGCCAGAAGTAAGCATTGATCATTACATCACTACTTAAGTTATCCTTTTTTAGTAATTTAGTAAAAATTGACTCAGCTTTATTCTTATCAATTTTTTTATAGTAAATTCCACGATTGATCTCGATTTCATAATTATCTACTTGAGTTAATTGTTTTTTAAACTTCTTTGATAAGGTCTCTGCTTTGGGTCTGTTTTCAATTCGATAAAGAGCAATTACATTTTCTTTCGCAATCGTTCTAATGTTTTCATAGTTAGAATAATTATCGCCTAGCTTATCAATTACTTTCTTGTAATTCACTGCAGATTCAAGATAATTCTCCTGAATAAAATTTATCCTTCCAAGCATTTCAAAATTCTTTAGGATTGATTTGTTCTGTTTCGTGAGTTCGTTATAAGTATATTTTGCCATTTCAAGATCGTTTGTAACAAATTGTAGATGTGCAAGCTTTGCCAAATCGTCTTCACTTTTTTCTACAATATGCATCAAAGCTTCTTTTGCTTTTTCATCATCACCCATCTTCTCATAATCGCTTGCAATCAATTTATAACTGCTATCATTTCGTTCAGCTTCCTCAGATAACAATTGATATTTTATTGCACCTTTGTAATCTCCCGATTCACGTAATGACTTTGTAAAATAACTGATAACTTGAGAATATTCTTCAAATCTTTCAGCATTATTTACTAAGAAAGCGAGTTTATCCTCAGCTCTCTTTTTTTGTCCCTTTTCATTTAACACCACCGCATAATGAAAGTAAACCAGAGGCTGTTCAAACTTAATGTATTCATCAGCTATTTCAAAATATTGCAAAGCTTTAGTATCATCATTGGTAGAATAATAATATTCTGCTAAATGAATTTTTGCATTGTAGAATCCTGCATCGTCAATCGCAGAACTATTAATAAGATTGGCAAAATATCTAGCAGCTTTTTCATTTTCATTTTTAGAAGTGTAATATTTTCCAAGATATAACCTAAACTCATTCGCTGCAGAATTTTTATCATTCTTATCAACAAAAGCAATCATCCTCTCAATGAGTTCACCGTTAAGGTCAGGATTTATTATAAGTTGTTTTCGAATGTAAATTTCTTCTGACCAAATTGTATTTTCTAATTTAGAAGCCATCGCATCCACCTTTAATAAGGCTTCATTTGCCAAATTTTCTTTTAATTCATATGTATACTTTTCAGCAATTTTTATCCATAATATCGCTTTTTTATAATTATTTTCAGGATCAGTTCTTTCATCAAGAATTCTTATAGCAGATTCATAATCTTTTAGATCTGTAATTAGAATATTCAGTAGATCAGCTTTGAGTTCTTTTGCATCTACGCTGTACGAGCTATTTAATAATGAGCTTAGCAGATTACTAAAAGCTGCTTCATAATCACTTTTTTTAAATTTCTTAAGGTATTCCAGTTTACTTGTGATCTCCAGTCTTAAATTTGCATGCTTTATCTTTTGAATATCGATCTGTTCCAATTCTGTTACAGCATCTTCGAATTCATTAAGGTTTTCCAAACATAAAGCGATTTTATATGAAGCTTCATCCTGAAGATCATTTGCTGAATATTCCGTTAATATCCACTGATAATATTTCTTTGCTGTTGAGTATTGATGAAACTGTTCAAAGTATACATTTCCCAAAAGCATTAATATCTCATCTTTTGCTGCAGATCTATTGTTCAAGAGTTTCTTATATTCATTCACAGCTTCTGAGAATTTACCGGAATCAAGTTTAATATCCGCATTTAGTAATTGTTTCTCATATAAGATCTCATCATCTTGGGAAGAGACCTGATTCAACAATTCTTTCGCTGATTCGTGATCATTCAACATAAAATTTGCTCTGGCTAATTGAAGTAGATATTTATCTTTTAAATCACTTTCACGGAATACTTTTTTAAATCTTGCGTAATCATTATTGATATCTGCATATTTTTTCAGATCCAACTGAACTGAAGTATATTTTACAATATATTCATCAAGTTGGAGAGAGCTGGAAAATTTACTAATCAGGTTAGATAGCTCAAAATAAGCTCTGGAAAGATCCTGCAAATCAATGTAATAATCAGCAAGTTTAGAACGTAGTTTTTCTTCAAAATTACGTGGAATATCTTCCTGTAGCTTTTCAGCCAAGGCTTCTGCAGCTTTTAAAGTTCCTTCTTCTTTTGCTATGAACTCTATCAGTTTTTCAACTGCTTTCCAGCGTGAAATATGTTCAGGGTAATCTTTAATAATTTCATCTAATATTTTTTTCCCTTCTTGTGGCTGCTGCATCGCAAATCTGGCACTTGCAAGCCAAAGAAGAACATCCGGAATATTATGATAGTCTTTATAATTGCGAGCAATTTTTTTTCCTTCAATAATCACATTATCAAATTGATTTAACTTATACAAACATTCCAAATACTGTGATAATGCCATTTTACTAAAATTTGAATTTGGATATGTGTCTATGAGTAGTTTAAGATTCTTTGAAGTGTAGTTAAAATTTTGTTGTTCGAATTGAGTTTGAGCCAAATAATATAATACTTTATCTCGGAATAATAAACCTGGAAATCCGTCTAATAACCTATTATAAGTGGATTCAGCTTTTTTATATTGACCTCTTTCGCGATAACTTTCTCCTATAAAAAAAATTGCTTCTTTAGCATCATCTGAGGTTGGAGAGTAGGCTGTTACCTTTTCAAATTCATTTATCGCTTCTTCGTATAATCCATCATTAAAAAGCCCTTTTCCAAAATTAAGGTCCGACCATAAACTTGTTGATATAACAACCAGAAAGATAAATATTATTCTCTTCATTGATTCCTCCATGAGTTTTTCAAATAATTTAAAAGTAATTACAATGTCAACTTTGATTTATCACTTGTAACAACTGCTTACACAATTTGAAGAAAATATATTTTCTTGACTCATTATATTAACTCTAATTTAAGAAATCGTGAATAATTCAATTTGATTAAAGTAGGGGGATGATGAAAAATATTAGAACAATAATTTTCTTAATATTATTAGTTGCAATTAGTTCACTATATTCAGTTGAGAGAAACATCAAAATTGCTACTGGAAATCATGATGGAGTTTATTATAAAATTGGGAATACAATTAAAACTCTATTAGAAGCAAGTAATCCTGAGTTAAAAGTAGAAATTGTTGAAACAACCGGATCTGTAGAAAATGCAGAATTACTAATTAGCAAAGAAGTGGATATTGCTTTTATGCAAAGCGATGTTGCTTATAACTCATATCAGCAATTATCCAAATCAATCGACCCATCAATTCAAATACGAGGGATTGCATCTTTATATACTGAATTAATCCAAATTATTGGGAGAAAGGAATTCTTCATTGAAGAATTGTCTGATCTGAATGATGAGCCAGTTTCTGTTGGTTCAATTGGAAGCGGAACTGCCAAAAATGCAACCGATATTCTCTTAGCATCAAATTTTAAAGAGAAAGATATAAATAAAAAGCATTATTCGTTTTCTGAACTTGCAGATGCATTTCAAAGTGGTGAGATCAATGCTGCTTTTGTAACTGCAGGACTAAAATTCAAACCACTTATAAATATTGCAAATGATGTAAATTTTATTCCGATTTATAAAGAGACCGTTATGAAATTAAGGGATAAGTATCCTTATTTTGTATCTGTTGTAATTCCTGCCAACACATATGATGGACAGAGTGTTCCTGTTGCTACGATCGGAGTTAAAGCACTTTTGGTAACAAGTGAAAATTTTGATTTTACTTTAGTTGAAGAAATTTGTTCCAGTATATATTCTAATCTTGGAGACCTTTCTAAAGTACACCCAGTTGCAACAAAGATAAAACTTAGTAAAGCCAAAATTGGAATGATTATTCCAATACACAGTGGTGCAGAATCTTTTTACAAAAGACGAAGTTTAATAAACGGATTAATTTTACTATTAATATTAGTTTCATTGATAGTTATTGCAATTACAAATAAAAGAATTGTTAGAAAACTCATTAAAAGATTTCTCAGAAAGTTGCATCATAATATACATTTCAGAATAGGGCTGATTATATTCCTATTATTTATTTTCGGTTCTTTAGGAACATATTATTTTGAACATAATATTAATGAAGAATTTGATACATTATACAAAGCTGTTTGGGCAACATTGATCTATCTACTAAGTGGTTTCGATATTGATCCAATAACTACTGGAGGAAAAGTTTCTGCCTTTTTATTACTGGTGGGAGGTATCGGAATTCTAGGTACTGTAGTCGGAAATTTAGCATCTATATTTATGAAAGAAGGAGTAGAGAAAATGCCAAAAAACGTTAAAAGACATATCGCAATTTGTAACTGGAACAAACGTGGTGAAAAAGTAATTGAAGAGTTGCATCACCCTACTGCTGAACCGGATACAGAAATAATTATCCTAACCGACGGTGACGTAAATGAACGCGAATTACGAGAGCAAAGTAAGCGTTATGCAAATGTATATTTCATTAAAGGAAAACCAACTTCTTATGATACACTAAAATCAGCACGTATACACCAAGCTAAGAGTGTAATTATTCTTTCAGATTCAAAAGATGTTGAGCCTGATCCAAAAACCATATTAAGTTGCCTGGCTATAAGACAACTCTCAAAAGATCTCAAAGATAAACATCTTCCCCACATTATTGCAGAGTTGATGGATAGAACGAACAGAAAAATGGCTCTGGATGCAGGAGCTAATGAAATTGTTTCAGCAGGATTTTATAGAACCGGAATCATGTTGCAAAGCGCTCTCTATCATAACCTTTCAGACATTTTTCATGAATTATTAATCTATGAAAAAAATTCTTCTTCAATTTATATAATCGGAAAAGATAAATATTCTGATATTTTTATTGGAAAATCTTTTCAGGAAGCTGCGGAAATTATCAGCAATAACAGTAGTGAAACAAATCCTGTAATCCTTATCGGTGTAAGGAGAATAATTGAAAACAAATCAACAATAATTTTAAATCCACTATTGAATGGTAACTCTAAAAATGGGAAATTTGATCACTTCAATGCGGATGATGCAATGGTAGTTATTGCTCGAGATCTAACCGACCTATCTAAGATAAAAAAATAGTAGAGTTGAATGACTAAAGACATCATTTTGTATTATAATAAAAAATTGTGGAGAACACTTTTTTTGGTTTGTGCAGGCTTATTATTTGCAATCACACTTGGAAGTTTAATGAAAATCGAAGTTGTGAATGTACTTAAACAGAGCATCCCTTTGCCTTTGCAAATATTTTATGCTGAGTTACTTGGTTTTATTTCACCAGGGCCACGTTATATCATTTATCCAATACTAATTAAGCTTCAAGAGTTTGGTGTAAACCTTGGTGTTATTATAGCTCTAATTTCTGGTCATGTACTAATAGAACCTTCTACTTTTTTTGTGGAAGTAGGATTCTTTGGATACCGTTTTCCATTCAAACGTTTTACAGTTTCTCTTATAGTTACATATTTGGCTGGGGCTATAACTGTTTTTGTGGGTAAGTTCCTGTGATACAAAAATTTAAAAAGTCAGGCATTGATATAAAAATGGGATTCTTACTTATTGGAATTTCAATAGTATTAATGATGATATTTAATATCAATTTCTCACAATTAATTATATCAAATAGTGATATAATAATTAAGATAATTTATCTTACTGCAATAGCAATGATGATTTCAACAGCTATACACTTCTTAATTCCAGAAAATTTTGCAGAAAAGCATCTGCGTGATAACAAACTATCTCACCTTTTCTATGCTACACTTCTTGGCGTCCTTACACCTGGTCCGGTTTATGCAATATATCCAATTGTTATCGTTTTAAAGAAGAAAGGGATTAAGAACCCAATATTGGTTGCATTTCTTACTGGACAAACAATTATAGGACCTGCAAGAGCTCCCTTTGAAATTGGTTTCTTCGGTCTTAAATTCTACATTTATCGAATTCTTCTTGCGCTTATCATGGGGCCTATAGCAGCATTATTATTTATCTTCTTATCAAAATTCTGGCCGGATAAAGAAAGGAACACGGAAAGTTAAATCTTGAATATGTAATTATATGCTAATTTCTCAATAAACTAATTTGTGAGATAAACAGATGATTTTCATTTTGATATTCGTAGTAGGAATAATTGCTGGATTCATTAACACACTTGCCGGAGGTGGTTCTACACTTGTATTGCCTGTGCTAATTCTTGCAGGATTACCTTCACCAATTGCAAATGCTACAAACAGAGTTGCAATACTATTACAGAATGCTACCGCAACAAAAAACTTTCATAAGCATAATGTACTCAAAATTAAACCAATTATTCATATAACTATTGCAGCTATATTAGGAGCAATTGCCGGTTCTTTTTTTGCAATTAGCCTTGATTCAGCACTTTTTGATAAGCTATTGGGAATTATCTTCATTTTCATTTTATTGATGTTACTTCATCCAAAGCAAAAAAGAAAATCAAGATCTTTACCAAAATGGATAGAATTTATTATCTTTTTTATGGTTGGATTTTATGGTGGTTTCATCCAGGCAGGCGTTGGATTTATCTTTCTTACTACATTAAATATTGTAGAAGATTATGATCTGATCCATGCAAATGCAGTAAAAGTATTCATCATACTTTGCTATACAATATTTTCTGTTGTAATCTTTGCAATTTCCGGCAAAATATTCTGGATGCATGGATTAATACTTGCTTGTGGAAATAGTATTGGAGCATATATTGGTGTAAAGGCTGCAATCACCGGAGGAGAAAAAATTGTTAAAGTAGTTCTTACAATTGCAATTCTAATCACTTGTTTGAAATTATTCGGAGTACTAAAATTATTTGAATTATAACAAACGTCGAAAGTTAATTACTCCCCAAAGAAAATTTGCAATTTATAAGATGCTGATATTTTAAACTACTTAATCCAGATAATATCCAGCTCCTATAACGAAAATTTCGCCTTTTACTTCAGTTTTTTTAATATAAGATATTTTAAGTGATGGTTCTTCAGCACCAGGTTTAGGCCACATATAATCCATCCAGCAACTATCCTGGTTTTGTAGAATCTTAAGTTCTTCCTTCACAAAATATTTTCCGTTGGCATCTTGTTTATTAATTAAGTTCTCTCCTACCATCTGAGGGGAAAAAGGATTCACTAACTCAACACCTTCAAAGGTTTTAACGAAAATGTAAGATTGTAAAAAAATAAATTTATCCGCACTGGAGTTAAATCTGGCGAACGCTTTTACTTTACCTTCATACTGAAGGATATCTACAGCATCGTTTACAATAGTTTCAATGAAAACTTTCTCCATTGGTATGTTGTATTTCCCAGTTCCCACCAGATATTCGATTCCATCAGGTGTAACTGCTTTTTTAATAAATGTAGATTTCCATTCTGGTTCATCTCCACCGGGAAGAGTCCACTCATAAAAAACCCAGCCTTCACCTTTTTCAGCAGTTTCTACGAACATCTTTCCTATTGGTCTTCTGTTAATGTCCTTTAGCTCCAACATATTTAGACCTTCACCCGAAACATCTCGTGGGTAAACATAACGCATTCCATCCATTCCCCAGACGAAAACATAAGTATCGTTAAAAAACCATTTACTATCTTCAACCCTAAACTCAGGAAATGCATTTTCCCCCTGAGATTCAATCAAATTCACGGCTTTATACACTAATTGTATAATCTCTTTTGTTTGTTCATGTTCATAGATTGAAAGATTAGGGATCGATATGTTCACTTCATTTTCTTTTGCGAGATCAGCAGCATAAAGTGTACCTAAAATAGATGTTAACAAAATACAAAGTAAGATAAAATTATTCATCATTATTCTCCAGTATAATTATTTTTTGAGCTTTCTGCATAATTATATTTTGTGATTAAGATGTTATAGCAGGCTGGATATCTTTAATCATTAAAGTCTTTTATTGCTGATTTGAGAGAATTATTAATTCATGATAAAATGCAAAAAGAGAACCTATCGACAGGTTCTCTTTTTTTTGATTAAATATCATTTATTTACTTTAAAGGTTGTATCACCCTTCTCAAAATAAGCAATGATCTGATTAATTGCAGCAACACCGGAATTTATGTTAGCTTCTAATGTTTGTGCACCCATTTTTTTGGGTGTAAAATAAACTCTATCTCCAAATTTATTTACCATTTCTTCAGCTCTTGCAGGTGCAATATCAGATGCATATTTTAAATCTTCTCTATTAGAAAGAATTTTGATCATACTATCTTCACAAATAACTTCTTTCCTAGCTGTATTTATAATTACAGCGCCTGGTTTCATAATTGATATCAATCTTAAATCAATAAATTTTTGAGTAGCAGGTATAGAAGGAATATGAACTGATACATAATCGCTAATATTATATAATTCTTCAACAGAATCAACAGGTTCAACACCATCTGCCTCCATTACAGCCTTGTCTACATAAGGATCAAAAGCAATCACTTTCATATCAAAGCCTTTAGCAATCCTCGCTACATTCAATCCTACATTACCATAAGCATGGATTCCAATAGTCTTTCCCTTAAGTTCCGTTCCTGATTTGCCATTAAATTTACCGCGAGCCATATAAAGCATCATCCCAAAAGCGAGTTCAGCTACGGCATTAGAATTCTGTCCTGGAGTATTCATGCATACAATATTTTTTTTGGACGCAGCATCACAATCAAGATTATCGTAACCTGCTCCAGCACGGACTACAATTTTGAGATCATCAGCATTTTCAATAACTTCACTCGTAACCTTATCACTTCTCACAATCAAAGCATCTACATTTTTCACTGCATTTACAAGATCACTTTGCTCAGTATACTTTTCGTTCAAGATTAGCTCATACCCTTTTTCTTCGCATATTCTTTTTATTTCCACAACAGCCTGAGAAGCAAATGGTTTCTCCGTTGCAACTAGAACTCTTTTCGCCATAATTTCCTCCAATATTTTTTTTAGACTTTTAAAAGAAAGTAAATAATTGGTCAAGGATAATCAACCTGCATCTCACATCAAACAAAAAGCTTGACGAAAATCTCTCGAAAAAGGTGTTATCGAAAAAAATTTTTAGGGGTGTTAGGATGAAAAAGCTTAATATTTATAAAATAATTAGTTTAGTTGCATTAGTAATTCTGTTTTTTATATTAATATTACCTCAAACTTATAATGTTAATAAAAAGCAAAAATCTGAGCAATGTGTTAAGAATATGACCACCATTTACAAAGCCATACAATCATATATGAATGAAAGAGAAGAAAATTTTGAAGGAACAGCCCGTGATTTAATGAGGATGAATTACCTCAAGACAACTTATGAATGCCCTGAAAATGGTGTTGGAGACAAGTATTTTATGCATGGAAATTTTGAAACAGGAGAAATCATTGTATCATGCCCTCACGAAGAGAAATTCCAAGACCATGTTCTCCCAGAGAGTCTAACAGAATAGTAACTAACTAGAATAAATAATACCTTCAAGTTAACCTTGGAGGTATTTTTTTAGGAAAATAATGGAATATCAAGAATTCTTAGATTATATTTATCAACGTCACTCAGGCAATGTGAAACTTGGGCTTGATAGAATGCATAAAATCTTGACTTCAATGGGTTCACCTAATATGAAATTACACGGAATCCATATTGCTGGAACAAATGGGAAAGGCTCTACTGCTGCTATGTGCGAAGCTCTATCTATTAAATACGGAATGAAAACTGGATTAAATACATCTCCACACTTAGTTGATTATCGTGAACGAATCAGATTGGATGGGAACAATATTGAGCTTGATGACTTGATTTCTACCTATAAAAAATGGGAAGCTGTTTTAGAAAAAAATGAAGCTTCTTTCTTTGAGATCACTACTGCAATGGCATTCGACATTTTCCACTCACATAAAATTGATACGGCAATATTTGAAGTTGGATTAGGAGGAAGACTTGATGGTACTAATCCTTTTGCGTCTACAGTAACTGTGATTACAACAATCTCTTCTGATCATACAAAAAGTTTAGGCGACTCAATAAAAAAAATTGCTTTTGAAAAAGCAGGCATTATTAAGAAAAATACTCCTGTGATATTAGGGAATATTGTTGAAGAAGCAAAAGAAGTTATAAAAAAAAGAGCAAAAGAATTGAATGCTCCAGTACTGGAATATAAAAGTGATTTTTCAATTTCGAATATTAAAACCGATGAACTTGGAACTTTATTTGATTATCATTCACCTCAACTAGATTTGAAAGCAATTAGAGTTAACCTTTTAGGGAAACATCAGGCATATAATGCAGCACTCGCGATCACAGCATTCATTATGTTCCTGCAAAGAACAGGTAGAAAGTTCGATAAACAAAAAATTTATAAAGCATTATCTAAAGTGAATTGGCAGGGACGAATGCAGATAATTTCCCAAAAACCAACTGTAATTATTGATGGTGCTCACAACGAAGAAGGTATAAAAGCACTGAGGAATAACTTGATCGATATCTTCCCGAAAAAAAAAATATACTTCGTTCTGGCAATTTTACGGGATAAGAAATTGGAAGCGATCATTAAAGATATCTGCAGTGTGAGTCATAAAATATATATAACAAAAAATAAATCAAGTCGAGCTGCTGAAATTGAGGATCAGGTGAAATATGTGAAACTTTATAGCAATCCGTATGAAGTTCATGAAAATGTTATTACAGCAGTAAAGAAAGCAATGTCTGACGCTAATGAAGATGATATTGTGATGATCTCAGGTTCACTTTATACTATTTCTGAAGTAATAAAAGAGAAAGCGTTAATTTTTTAACAAATATT
>Ga0307988_1000588_pt1 | contig 24580 bp, 22 predicted proteins | sample EllFjometagen183_FD_203166 | JGI IMG/M metagenome (GOLD analysis project Ga0307988, IMG submission 203166) | Marine microbial communities from Ellis Fjord, Antarctic Ocean - #183 | ecosystem: Environmental > Aquatic > Marine > Unclassified | place: Southern Ocean | collected 2014-10-08 | reverse complement strand
ATAATAAAGAATATATATTCGGAATCAATCACATTCCAGCGCTTGATTCTTACTATATTGAGCAAACATCTGAAATGGTACTTAGGAGAAATTATAAATAAGGCTCTAAGAAAAATTAAGATAACTCCATTTGTTAACATTTGTTTTAAACTCTTATAGTATCGACTCTTGATTTTCTTTGCACAGATGCTACCTTTGATAAATACTAAATAACTCCAAGGAAGCCAGCTATGTCGGGAAAAACCAAAGACTGTACCTGTGGAGATGAACTCAACTGCCAATGCGATGACTTAACTTTGTCCTTGGGGGAAAAAACTGAACGCCAAAATGAAACAATCCCCTGGCAAGACGCCTTACAGCGTCTTAAAGACGGCAATCAACGCTTTGTCTCAATGACCCGCCTGCCTGATCCCGGAGTTTGTCACTATACTCGTAAATTATTATGCAAGGGGCAATGGCCTTTCGCAACAATTCTCTGTTGTTCGGATTCTCGTGTGCCGCCTGAAATAGTCTTTGATGCGGGACTGGGAGATTTATTTATTGTCCGTGTAGCTGGAAATGTTGTTGATTCCAAATTGCTGGGCAGTATTGAGTATGCAACTCTGTACTCAACCAGCCGTTTAATAATGGTTATGGGGCATGAATTCTGCGGAGCTGTGAATGCTGCTGTGCATTTATTTGAGCATCCCGAAATAAATCATACAGACGGCATAAACGACATTGTCAGCGAACTCATGCCGGCAGTCAATAAAGTTCAAGCTGAAACTAATCTTGCAGACGAAGAGCTCGTCGATGCCGCTGCACGGGAAAATGTCAAAATGGTTTGTAAAAAGATACTGGAAGACAGTGCTCCTTTGCGTAATCTGGTTGATAAAGGCAAAGTCAAAATCATCGGAGCATACAAAATGCTGTCATCAGGAACAGTTGAAATCTTTGAATAAAAGTGATATATAATGGATAAAGTAAATAACTGGTACGAATTGGGTCCCTTTACTGTTTTTGACGTTGAAACTACTGGTATGAGCGCGCGAAATAATCGTATTGTCGAGATTGCCGCTATACATATTGAAAAAGACGGCACTATGTCGCGTTATGAATCCTTGGTCAATCCCGGCTGTATTATACCTGACCGTGTAATAAATATACATCATATCAGCAACGAAATGGTTGCCGATGCTCCAAAATTCCGACAAGTCGGTTTTGAATTTATTGAATTTGTCGATGACAGCACTTTAGTGGCGCATAACGCACGCTTTGATTTGGCTTTCTTGCAGGAAAGTCTGGTTCGTTGCGGTCTGCCGCAATGGAAAGGCAAGACTATGGATTCCATCAAGCTTTTCAAACAAGCTTATGCTGGTTTACCAAGCTACAGTTTGCAAAATCTCAGGCGGGCTTTTAATTTAGAAGATATACATCCAGGTTTGCAAGCTCACCGAGCCGCCGCCGATGTCGAATGGACTGTTCAACTTCTCGAAATAGCTTTTACCGAACTACTAAAAAAACTGAAATAAATATCTATTGTTAGAGTTTTGTTAGAATTGATATTGTTGTCTTGCGTAAAAATATCCCTATGTTATATTAAATTAAAATCAGGAAATAATTTATATTTTAATATTAGGAAAATAATGATTATATGAAAAAATTGTTTAAAAATTTAGCTTTATCTGTTGTGGTCGTTTTAACTTTGACGGCTTGTTCTAAAACTGAATCGGCAAAAAGTAAAAAGGTCAGCACAATAAAAGTCTTACAAGGCGCTGAACAATGTGCTTTGCCAGGTGAAAAATTCGCCAAACTACTTCGTGTCGAATTGCTTGGCAAAAAAGAAAAAGGTTTACTCGGAGGCAAAGGTCAAAGCCCTCCGGTATCTAATGTTAAAGTCTCATTTGTGGTGGTTAAGGGGTCGGATTTGATACTATCCAAAACTTCCGCTGTCTCAGACGCTGGCGGCAGTGTTAGCATTCAACTTACAGCCGGAAGCAAAGTAGGAGACCAGTATTTAAAGATAATTACTAAAGATAAAAGTACTACTGTTCGCTTTATAACAGGTGTCTCTATCACTGGAGCAAATCAGGAATGTTCTACTGGACAACTGATGCATGATCCTCTAGTTGTTAAAGTCGTTAACGCTCAGGGTAAAGCTGCTAAAGGTGTTTCTGTATATTTTAAACTGACTTCATATCCCAAAAAGAGCAAGGCCAAGCTTCAGAAAAGCTGCGTAATAACTAATGACGAAGGTATTGCTGAAAACAACTTGAAAATTGGCTCTAAGACTGGAGAATACAATATCAATGTAGAAGTAGCCGACAAGGAAAATAATTATCATATTCGTGGGATTAATGTTCGTGAATTAGGATTGAGTTTTTGGTCGGTTGTAATCAGTGTGCTCGGTGGATTAGCGATATTTATCTTCGGTATGAAACAAATGAGTGATGGTTTGCAGAAGGTCGCCGGAGAAAAAATGAAACAAATTCTCCACTTCTTTACCAGTAATCGTTTTGTAGCAGTTCTCGCGGGAACTTTTATTACCGCGGTTATTCAGTCATCAAGTGCGACTACTGTAATGGTGATCGGTTTTGTGAATGCCGGATTATTAAATCTGTTCCAGTCTATCGGAATCATTTTCGGCGCGAATATCGGTACAACTGTTACTGCTCAGATTATTTCGTTTAAACTTTCCGGTCTAGCTCTACCTGCAATAGCTGTCGGCTTGCTTATAATGTTTTTTAAACACCGTATGGCTAAGGGCTGGGGAGAAACTATACTCGGATTTGGTCTCTTGTTTTTCGGTATGTCAATAATGAGTGCTGAACTGAAAATGCTCGGCGTTTTTCCTTCATTTATCAATTTTTTCCAAAGCTTTGACTGCACAAGCGTTAATGGTGTTATGCCGATAGGCGCGATATTCGGAGCTATTGGAATCGGTACTCTGATGACAGTGGTTATTCAGAGTAGTTCCGCCTCAATGGGGATTGTCCTCGCCCTAGCGGCTGGCGGTTTGATAAACTTTTATACTGCTGTACCTTTAATTATCGGTACTAATATTGGTACGACTATTACTGCTGTTCTAGCCTCGCTTGCCGCCAATAAACATGCCAAACAAGCGGCTTGCGCGCATTGTCTGTTTAACTTTAGTGGTGCTATAGGAATGATGATATTGTTCTATATTCCATGGGGACCTAATAATATTCCAGTTTTCATGTATTTTATAAACTCAATAACTGGTGGTGACGTTTTTGCGGCAATACCGCAAAATATTGTTCGTCATATAGCTATGGCGCATACATTATTCAATATATTTAATGTGTTGCTACTGCTGCCTTTTATCGGAATTATCGCTAAAATATGCACAATAGTTATTCCGGTTAGCGATGAAAAAGCTGTTAAGATTCAAGCTTTGGAACCGCATTTGCTTAATACTCCATCCGTCGCGCTGGAGCAGGCTGTGCAATCCATTCGTTACATGGTCAAAGAAGCTTGGTCAATGGTTGATTCTGTTATTACTGATCATTTTATCAAAATTAAAGTTGACGAAGAAGAATTTGAAAAATTACATAAGCGTGAAGATGAAGTAGATAAGCTTCAGGAAGATATAACAGACTACCTCGTTCAGATTACGCAGCGTGAATTATCTAATGAACAAGCTGGGCTTGTGCCGCTCTTGATGCATTGTACGAACGATGCCGAACGTATCGCCGACCATACCGCGAATATCATGACTTTAACTAAGCGTCTCGCAAAATCCAAACAAGAATTAAGTGCTGAAGGCCAAGAAGAGATAAATTCTTTGTGGAAGATTCTCAAAGATCAAGCTCAGAATGTGGTCAAGGCTCTACATGGTACGGATAGCGATAAAATCCATTACGCCTTGAGAGATGAAAAGAAAATCAACAAACTCGTTGATGAATACGAAAAGAATCATATCAATCGTCTCAAAGACGGCAAATGCAGTGCGGTTATGGGAGTAATCTTTATCGAGATGTTAGCCGAACTGGAAAAAATAGGCGACCATCTCTGCAACATAGCCGAACGTGCTCCCCAAATCCAAAGCCAGTACGTAAGTTTGGGATAATAACAGTAGTCGCGAGAGCCGTCTGCTCGCGACAATCTAAACTTTTATCAAAGTTAAAGTTTTATCTGTGCTAGTGCAAGCTGCACCTGACACTACGAAAAGCCGTCTCTGAAGGTGGAATTGCCAGCGGGTTTTTGTTTAATATCCAACTGCTTATTCAGGCGAAGTTTATTATGTTTTTTTAATTGATAATTTATTTCCGCTAGGAGAAATGAGAAAAAACAAAATATTAAAATATACCACCATGATGAATGTTTAGATTTTTCAATTGATTTTATATAAATTACAGAAATATACATTGCAGTAAAAAAAAGTAACACAAGCAAGAAACCAGAAATAGTGTGAATATACCATTTTAACCTATAAAAATCTTTAGTTAAACGGCATTTTAGCCAAGTGAAATATGGCAAAAAAAGAAAGGCAGCTATAAAGGAAATGACTAACAACATAATAGAGCTAGGAAATCTGACCGGAGGTTTGATAACAAACGGATTTGAATCATAGAAAATCCAGAGAATAGAAATCCATATTAGAAAAGGAAATACACTCCCTAGATAAAAGCAAAAGTAGCTTTTAAATAATTCTTTCATAATAACTGGTTGAGTAAGTAATTTTGTGTAAACGGCTTTTCTTTGCCTTACTTTAATTTAGCATAGTTCCTCCCGAAGCGCCAGCTTCGTTCTTTTAAAAAGCGCATTAAAATCTCCGCAGGAGATGCGCCAGCGAGACCGTCGGCAGGGTAAGGATTCGTAGAATCCGTCCCGAACCACAAGTTTATCATAATGGGAAACGATCCTCAAAATGAATAGCGAACTGGTTCAATGCCGCCTTCCAATGATGGATTGGCATTGTCCACCGTTTTGAGATATTACGCAACGCCAGATACAGCAATTTAAATACTGCATCATCATTGGGCAAAGCCCCTCTGGTCTTCAAAACCTTTCTCAATGAACGGTTTATCGATTCGATGGCATTCGTGGTGTAAATGGCTTTGCGGATATCCTGAGGATAAGCAAAAAACGGAATAACATTCTCCCATTTCCCTTTCCACTGCATGCTGATCGTCGGATATTTAGAATCCCATTTTTTAGCAAACTCTTCGAGCATGGTTTCTGCTTCAGCGACAGTCAGGGAATTATAGATTTTCTTGAGATCAGCACTGACTACTTTCTTGTCTTTATGCGGTACGTATTTGAGTGAATTACGGATCATATGAACAATGCAGAGCTGAACTTTAGTTTCAGGATAAATGCTGTTTATGGCATCAGGAAAACCTTTCAGTCCATCAACGCAGGCAATGAAAATATCCTGAACTCCACGATTTTTAAGTTCAGTCACGACATGCATCCAAAATTTAGCCCCCTCATTGTTGGCGATCCACATTCCGAGCAATTCTTTTTGCCCCTCCATGTTTACACCGAGAGCCAGAAATACACTTTTGTTACGAATCTGCTTGTCCTCCCTGGACTTGACCACAATACAGTCCAAAAACAAAATTGGATATATGGGGTCAAGCGGACGGGTTTGCCAGGCGTGAACGTCATCAATAACCGCATTGGTTACCTCAGATATCAAGCTGGGCGAAACCTCGATATTATATATTTCTTCGAGGTGATATTGAATATCTCTGGTAGTCATCCCAAAGGAATACATTGAGATGATTTTTTCGTCAAAACCATCAAAACGCCGTTTGTTTTTGGGGACAATTTGAGGATCAAAATCACCATTGCGATCACGAGGGATGGTGATATCCAGCATCGAATCATCACTGATTACCTTTTTCGAGCTGCTCCCATTGCGGCTATTGCCGCTGTTGTGTCCATCTGTGGAATGTTTTGCGTAACCCAGGTGATCAGTCATCTCAGCAGACATGGCACGCTCAATAAGGCGTTTTTTGAGCTGCTGCATGATGCCCTCTTTGCCAAGCAAATCTTCGGGTCCCTTGTAATCCTTCAATAATTCATCGAGTAATTTTTCGGAAATGGCCATAATTTTTTATTCCTTTTAGTTTTGTGTGTTTTATAATGTACTACGTTTGGCCATTTACACAAAATTTTCTACATACTCTAATAACTCTATTTTACAATGTATTTTCTTTGAGTAGTTGTTCGATATTGTCTTTGTCTATATCTACTACTTTTCCTATTTGCATCCATGGATAGTCATTTGTGGTCAAAAGACGCTCTTCCTTAAATGCTTTCAGAAGAATGTTTTTAATATTTTTTAAATATTCGGAAGTGCTATTGTTGTATTTTTGTGTAGTCACATATTCCTGTGGGACTTCAATTATTTTTGATGAAGCATGCACGGCATTCATTGCCAAAGTCTGTTGTCCGGCAATTGATAATCCGCAAATAAAGCTTTCTTTGCCTTTTGCTTTATTCAATAGTGCATCCATGACGTAATCTCGACTGTCATTGTTTTCATTAGAGGATTCTTTGCCGTCGATATTCCAAACAGTATTATTGAAACCCCATCTTATCGAACCTTTAGTTCCAATGATTATTACATCTTGAACCTGTGTATCTTTAGTATTATGGGTAACGCAATATAGCAGCTTTTTGTCATCTTCGGTGACCATTTCAAATACAGCATTGTCCGCATTTTGAATATCACAGTTTGCCTTGAAAAGTTGAGCTTGAACTGTTTTAAGTTTTGCCGAACTTTCAAAAGTTTTTCCAGAGAAAAAGCAAAGCAGATTTAATTGGTGAGCCATTGCGTTATTGTAAGGACTGTCAAGTATCCAGTTTTTACCATTTTTTATGCATCCAGCCCAGTTGTTTCTAGTGTAATAGGCTTTGTCGCGAGTAGTTACTCCGTAAAATTTTATCGTATGAACTTCGCCCAGTTTGCCGTCAAGAATAGCATTTTTTATTTTGGCAATGGAAGGCTGATAAATAGTTTGATATCCGACAGCTACAAATTTTCCGGTCTCTTTTTCTGCTTGCTTGAGTTTGTCAAGTTCACTGAGAAGTGCTGTTACAGGTTTTTCGACAAATACATTCGCTCCCGCCTGCATAGCGTCAATCGACATTGGTACATGCATGCTGATACCAGTAGGGATAAAGCAAATATCGATAGAGCCCTTTAGCTTTTTTAACATGGCTTTGTAATCGGTGAAGAGCTCACAGCCGACAGATTTTAATTTTGCGCATTTATCAGCTTCTTCATCTTGATTGATGATTGCCGCGCCAATAATCTGCAGTTTGCCTCGTTCCTGATAGCGAATTAAATCCCTGTAATGAACATTTCCAAATCCAGAAACCCCTATAATTGCAATTTTTATCATTTTAAAACCTATTTTAATGTAATCTTTTTAATATTTTTCTTACCAGCCCTAAGGATAATGAAACCATCAGCGAATGCATCGCTTTTAACATTCATGTCCATATTGCTGATGCGTTCGTCATTAATGTACGCGCCTCCGCCTTTGATGAGACGGCGGGCATCACCGTTCGACTGGCATAAACCAGCATTGGTGAATAATTTAACGATCCACATGCCATCGCCTTCAAAATCGGCGGCGGGAAGCTCAACATTCGGCATATCCGAAAAACTCTTGTCGATTTCAGTCTTGATCTCGACTATATTACTGGATGTTTTAATTTTACATTCAGGATCGGCAAAACCGAATTTACTTCCGGCAGTCAAATATGCTTTGCGCGCTTCGGCTTCGCCGTGTGCCTGCATGGTGGCTTCGTAAGCCAGAATTTCTTTGGCTCGATTGATTGCTGGAGCTTCCAGACTGCTTAGTTCCTTGATTTCATCTACCGGCAAGTTGGTGAAGTAGCAAAATAGCTTTTGCACTTGATCATCTTCTGAATTGCGCCAGAACTGGTAGTAGTCAAATACAGAAGTGCGTTCGGTGTCCAGCCAGACATTATTACCGCCAGCGGTTTTTCCAAATTTTTGACCATTACTGTCGAGCAGTAATGGGAATGTAGTGCAGTATACTTCTTTGCTGTTCATGCGGCGGGTCAAGTCTACTCCCGCAATCATATTGCCCCACTGATCTTGTCCGCCGAATTGCATAGTGCAGTTTAAATCGCGATTCAGGATATAGAAGTCATAAGCTTGTAAAATTGAGTAATTAAATTCAAGAAAGGTTAAGCCTTCTTCCAGTCTAGCTTTGACAGATTCTTGTGCGAGCATGCGGTTGACGCTGAATTTTGAACCGATAATCCGCAGGAAATCAATGTAGTTTAATTCTTTCAGCCAGTCGAGGTTGTTGACGAAATGCGCTTCGCCGGCTTCCACGGAAATAAAACGTGAAAGTTGTTTGCGTAGTGCTTCGGCATTATCCGCGACTTCATCTTTAGTCAGAATCGGACGAGTGCTTTGTTTGCCTGAAGGATCGCCAATCTGAGCTGTTGCTCCGCCAACTAAAACAACGGGTATATGTCCGGCTTTCTGCAATAAACGCATAGCCATAATCGGAAGCAAATGACCAACATGCAGACTGCTGCCAGTAGGGTCAAAGCCCACATAAAAAGTCACTTTTTCGTTTTCTAATAACTTTTTAGTGTTTACCGCGTCGGTTTCCTGGTAGACGAAGCCGCGATCTTTAAGTGCCTGGTAGATGCTCATTTTTTATTTTCCATTAATTATTTTACTATTTGACATAAACAAATACTATAGCTTCAAAAGTTAAAAATACACATCTTGAGAAAATAAAAAAAGCAAATATTTGATAAATAAGTTGTTAGGACTATATTAAATGTTTTACAAGAAACCAGATAAGGCCTTTGAATACATGAAGAAGATAGAAGAAAACGTTAGAATCCATGACAAATTTCAATTTGAGATAAAATATGTATATCCCTTTGACCGCAATGTTCCGATTACGGAATATACGGTGGAGCATTTTTTGTTTGTTCCAAAACACCTAGGAATTAGTAAAAATCATTACACGAAAGAACAATTCTATGGTGATGGTCAGAAATATATTCGTTTAAAAACTCCTGTGTTCAGCCTCCATTCTATGACTAGCGGAGAAAAAAATCCACTGGATAGACTGCGCGAAACGCTCAAAGATTTGCCTAAAGATCCTGAAAACAATGAGTTTAACAGCCACTATAAATATCACTTAAAAATGTTTTGTTCGATATTCAAGAGTGCGATTCGTGATGAAGAATTGTTTATTGAACACAGACTCAATCCTAAAGATCAGAAAATCGCTGTTGGGAAAGTTGTAAATGATATTCAGGCTGTTGTAGATAAATTTCGCGCGCTTAGGCCACTGATTCATTCTACTTATATAACTCATAAACAGATGGCACTTTTTAATTTTGCTGATGAATATATAAGTATTTTAATTGAAAAACGTATATTTAAACTTTTAGCTTTTTTGAAAGAAAATAAAAATCCGAAATATTCTGCCATAGCTCCGGTCCTGCTGGCTCTAGCTGTATCAGAAAAAGATTACCGCATCAAACAAAATTATCCATCTATAGCTGAAGAAGGTAAGTCGAATGAGGAGATAGTTTATCGCGGACGCATCTTAAAAAAAATAATGGGTAATATTCTGTTTCTTGATACGCATGTCAAAATAGAGGGACGCTTGCGTGAACAAATCGGCATGGGTTTTGCCGCTGGACTAGCAATGGCTTTCGCTACAACCTTTATCTTTTTGTCACAGAAGCTTTTTAAAGGTTTTACTCTTGCGTTAATTGCTGTGTTTACGATTATTTATGTTTTTAAAGACAGAATTAAGGAAATAACTAAATATATTATGTTGGCAATATTAAAAAAGTATATTTACGACTATAAGACTATTCTGATGACCAGTTTTGATAAAAAAGTAGGGATTTGTCGTGAACTTTTTAATTTTACAAGGGAAGATAAATTACCGCAAATGGTTAATCGGATTCGCAATAAAAATTATATTGATGAACTTGAAAACGGTTATACTCCTGAAGACATTATTTGCTACAAAAAATATATTCGTATTTATTCCGGTGAATGCAAGCAACTATTGCAAGATTTTAAGGTTGACGGAGTTATTGATATTCTTCGTTTCAATGTGCGTCACATTATGAATAAAATGGATAATCCTCGCAAAACTTTTTTTGTAGCTGATGGAGATAGTGATTTTAAAAAGATTAATGGTAAATGTTATTATCATTTGAACTTGGTTTTGAAATACGGGAATTTCAAAAAAGAGCCTTTCTACCAGAAATTTCGAATAATCCTAAGTCGTGACGGCATAAAAAAAATAGAACAAGTTCCCTGCGACCTAACCAAAATAGCACCTTAGTAATTACTAATTAAGAATTAAATCTTTCTTTTAGTTATTTCTAAGTTTGTGCGGCGGCAGGCCGGTTAACTGTTTTATCAGTTTGGAAAAATAACATGGGTCAGGTATGCCGCAGGCTATCGCTACTTCCGATGCTTTTAAATTAGTCTCATGCAGTATTTTTAGAGCATATTGCAAACGAATATTAATAATGTAAGCGTTGGGAGCTATATTTAATTGTTCCCTCAGGGCTTTGCCGAGTGTGGTGCGGTGTACTTTTAAAATTTCTGCCGCGGCACTTACATTGTAGCTTTCATTTTTGAAGTTATCCGCGGTAAGTTCTACAAAATCTCTGGTCAACTGTTGATTTCTGGTATTGTGTCGTGGTTCTGTGGTGCTGGTTCCAAGTGCGATTAATAAGTTGTAAAGAGCCTGACTGCCGCGCTGCAAACCTGTCGGCGTCAAGTCATGGAGTATTTCGAATAACTCATCAAAATATGAAACTAAACTTCCTTTGGCATTGAACGGAGTATGTGGGTACTGAAAACTTTTCATAAATTCTTGATGTAATGGACCATCAAATGTTACCCAATAATAAGTGCAATGCTTAGAGGTGATTTCGATGAAATGAGAGTCATAAGGCTTATAACAAAAAACTTGTCCAGCTTTTAGATTATGTTTATTATTATTTATAGTAAAATTTGCCTTTCCCTCCATGCACCAAAATAAACCACTGTAATTCTTTTCTTTACCGTCATTTTCTTCCGTCCAGTTTTTCTTAGCCGTATGCCACCCTGTAGCACGCAAATAAACAGGTAATGCTATTGCCTTCTTAAGGGAATTTGCCCGATACATTATCATTTTCATATCAATGCCTCCTGGCTCGTGGTACGTAACATGGATTCTTAAAACTTAAATCTATTATACATTATTACTTCAAATTTACAAGTTATTCGTCAAATTTCTTATTGCTTTAGGTAGAAAATGCCTGTATAATATCAATATATCAAGTCAATCAATAATTAAAGTTTTACAAAATCAAGGAGATATAAAAATGAAAAAACAAAACAAAAAAAGTCGAAATTTTACACTCATTGAACTCCTCGTTGTGATCGCGATCATAGCAATCCTCGCCTCAATGTTGCTTCCTGCATTAAGTAAAGCACGGGAAACTGCAAAACAGATTAAATGTACAAGTAATCTAAAACAATGCTCACTTGGTGGCTTAATGTATGGCAATGATTATGGCGACTTTATCCCGATGTCATACGTCACTTATGCTCTTCCTCCTTTGACAGGAGAGACACGCTGGTTTGGATTTCTGAATGTTTTGGGATATCTCCCTAATCAGATGGTTGCTATTTGCCCGACTCGAAATAGTCCAACAATGGGAATTGACGGAGTAGGAGTACGCATCAGCAGAACTCAGGTTTACAGCTATGGTATGAATATACGTTTAAACTGGAATTCAGGAGAAGGCTGGGTTAAGATTACCAATATTAAAAACGCTGCAAGCAATCTTTATCTTGCCGATAGTATATATTACACTACATACTCAGGAATTAATGACTGGGTATTTGCTAGTTCAGTTGTATGGTATAAGCCGGCAAGTAATTCAGAAAAGGCAGTGCATCTTCGCCATAACAATGCGGCAAACACCGCTTTTTTAGATGGTCATGTTGAAAGTATGCGTCAAAGTGAATTTAAGAAACGCACTAATTATGGAATTACCGGCGGATGGTCAATGAACCATATAGCCGTCGATCTTTAAAGCTTACTCAATAATCAACCAAAAGGAATTACTCATGAAGTGTGCCTTGATTTTAATGTGTTTTATCAGTATCCATGCTTATGCTACTGTGTGGGAATTTGACAATTTGACTCAAAATGGGTTTAAAGATTCAGATGGAAAGCATTTAGCAGTTTTCAAAGGAACTAAGAATAACAAAAATCTACTTGTTAATGGTCTTTATGATAAAGCAGTTCTTTTTGAAGGTGGCAGCTATCAGTTGAAGGTTGATAACTCGGATGCAGTCAGCCTTAATAATAATTTCACAATTACTTGTATTTTTAAAGCAAACAAGATTAGTTCTTACCGGACATTACTCTGGAAAGGTAATCGCAGTTTGAAACCTCAACAGATAAACTATTATATTGATTTAAGAGATGGTAGACCAGAATTTAAATTTAAAGATAGTGACGGAAAATGGATTTGTACAAATAGCGCAAAACCATTGGTTGAAGTTGATAAATGGTATTATCTGGTTGTCACCATGGATGACAAAGGAAAAATAACTGGCTACTTGAACGGAGTCCGCTGTTTTGGAAAAAAATATGAAAAGCCTCTAGTAACTAACAGTCAACCTTTATACATTGGTGCGGGAGAAAGTTATTATGGCGGTGGCATTGGTTATCCCTTTAGTGGCTTGATTGGTCAAGTTTCAATTTCTTCTGGAGTCACTCCGCCATCAACAGAAAAAATTGCCGAATTTAAACGTCGGGCAAAACTTGCTGATGAAAAAGCGGACAGCGCAAAAATGTTGAAACGCAATACATACATAAAGACTATTAAGGCTTCAGGTATAGCGCAGGGGAAATTGTCAAATATGACAATGGGCGAACTTGAGTCTATCGTCAAAAACCTTGAATATAATAAATTTTTCAATAAAAATGCTAATGGCGAAAAAATGATAATTTCAGTATTGCCTACAGCTTCTCGTATATTGAAAGCTAATGATTATTCGTCCGGTAAATTTAAACTGAAAAACAAAGCTCTTATTTCTGCCGCACGTAATGAATACGAAGGCTTTCAGTTAATATTGCTGGGGAATCCTGAAAATGATTTAAAAAACATAAAAATAACTACTTCTGAATTGAAATCAATATCAGGAAAAATTATCTCAGCAGATAAAATTGAATGGGGATTTATTCGTTCAATAAAAACTACTACCCCAAAATATGATGTTGATTTCGTTGGATATTATCCTGATCCGATTATGGAAGGACAACAGGAAACTGTCACAGTTCCAAAGAATGGATTCGCACCAGTCTATGTACGTGTACGAGTTGATAATGATGTTGAAGCTGGTGATTATACCGGAAAAATTAAAGTCGGCTCGAAATCTGTGGATATTAATTTGAGGGTCTACGGCTTTACTCTGCCGGTGACTAGTTCGTGTAAAGTTATATTCTCATTCTTTGAAGGCAATTATAGCAAATGGTACAATAAGAAAAAACTATCTGACAAAGAAAAAATGTATATATATGATTTTCTATTGAAGTATCGCGTTACTCCAAATAATATATACTCACGCGGAATTTACCCTGAACTAAAATACTTGCCTGAGTTAAAGAAGAAAGGTGCTAATTTTTGTACTTTGGGGTATTTGAAACGAAACAAACCAGTCAGCGAGGAAAAACTTAAGGAAATTATTTCAAGCTATAAACAAAAAATTGATTTACTTAAAAAGGCTGGTTTTGAAAAAGAAGCTTATTTGTATGCCTTTGATGAAGTAGTCGGGCATGCCAAACCGGAACTGGATGCCGCGAAACAAATCATGGCTGCGATTAAAAAAGAATTGCCAGAAATAAAGACAATACAGACTTCTCGACCTGATTCTGAACTGCTTGATTGTTTCAAAGTATGGGTGCCGGGCTTCAGTTATTTTGTCGGCAATGACAAAGAAATTAAAGAATTAGGTGATAAAGGAAAGACATTCTGGTGGTATTGCGCAGATTCACCATTGAAGCCATTTCCTAATTTCTTTATGGATTATCCTGTTTTTAACAACCGTGTCATATTTACATTGTCATATATGTATAATATTGATGGTGTTCTTTACTGGGCAATAAATAGAGAATGGAGTACAAATTTTGACATAAAAGGTGAGTGGCCGGAAAAAGCCTGGAAACCTTATATAATTAATGTATTTAATAAAAAACGTCAGTACAAAAATGGTATGGGGAACTATATTTATCCTGGGAAAAATGGAAAGCTCCTGCCTTCTTTGAGACTGGAAAATCTGCGTGACGGAGTTGAGGATTATGAATATCTCGTCATATTGAAAAAACTAGTCGCTAAACATGGTGATAGACAAGCTGAAAAACTCTTGCAAGTTCCTGTTGATGTCGCCGTGGCTGTAAATCAGTATTCCAGTAACCCCGAAAATTTAATAAAGTATCGTAACAAAGTAGCTTTAATGATTGAAAAATTAAAGAAGAATTCAAAATGAAAAAAGAAATAATATCCCCATTGTCCGCAAGCGTGCGTTCAGGAAATGACTTTTATTCTGCATATCCTCTGCGTGAATGGGCATTGGTAAAAAGAATCAAACAGGTAGTTAAGGATAATATTTGCGGAGAGCTTTGTTCTTTGCGCTTTACCTGGCAGAAACCTAAAAAAGATGCTTCCAGTGAAGAAGTATTTTTATACGAAACTTTAGCCGGCTTGATTGATGCCGCATGGTATTTGGCTAATGCACCGCTTGCTACACTACATATTGAACGAGTTCCGGAGAAAAATAATTTGTTTGCTCTGGCAATGTTTAAAAATGAAGTTGCTGTAGAATTTGAACTTAACGAATGCCTGCCGAATTCAATGCCGGCAACGCATTTTATCAAAGCCAATTTCAAAAACGGTCATGTGACTAATCAACCATTGGTCGGACATTTTAATGAGGAAGGTTCGATTTTAGCCAATGATTCAAGTATGGAGCGAATGGTTATTGAAAATCCGGATTGGGATGATTGCACTGATGAAATTGCAACTTGTGAACGAGCAATGATGCGTGCGATAGAGCAGGGGGCTTATCCTGCCGGGGCATTGCATTCTGTTGAAATTATCAATGCTATTAACTATGCATTGGGATTGAACAAAATAATCATTCCTGTCAAAGAGGCTGTTTAATGAAAAAAATAGATATATTAGTGGCAGGAACCGCTAATCCACATATTCCTTTTTACTTGGACGGAAGACGTGATGGAATTTCTGAGCTTAATTTTCTAGCAGTCTCAGATTATGACAGTAAACGTCTCGACCAAGCTCGTGAGGCAATGAAAGAAATGCCGCAAGTAGTATTTTATTCTGATTGGCGTAAAATGTTTGATGCTCATCCTGAAGCGGAAGCGGTGATGATCGGTAGTGATAATAAATATCATTTTGAGATGTTCAAGGAAGCTGTAAAACGCAACTTACATATTTATAGTATGAAAGTAATTTCCATGAACGAAGAAGAATGCGAAGAGATGCTAAGAATTACTAAAGATTATGATAAAGTCATTCAAATTGAACTTGAATTACATTTTTCTCCTCAATTTCAGTATGCTAAAAAACTGGTAGAAGAGGGCAAACTTGGTAAAATCGAATCTATTTACCTGACAAATATTTCCCAAAGCCCGATTAATTATTTCCCTGATTGGGGCGATCCTGAATTGTCCTATGGGGAAACTATTCCAATGAAACCTGGAGCAAAAGTTTGTCGCGGAGGAGGACTAACCGACCACCCACATCCTTTTGATTTGATACGCTGGATTACTGGACAGGAATTTAAAAAAGTTTTTGCCGTGAGTGCAAAAAATCAACGAGATCATTTAAGGGTCGAAGATCATGTTGCGATTACCGGTGAGCTTGATGACGGCACAAAAGTTTTTATTAATCCATCATATTCTCATTTAGAGGAACAAGTCGCGACTAGACGTTTGTTATGGCCGAAATCTCTAGAATGTAACCTCAAGATAACCGGTTCAGAAGGATATTACGCAGCAGATTATTATGACAAACATGTCTATATAGTCGGCAAAAATTTTGTTTCTCCAGACCGCTTGATTGTTAATGGTTCAGGACGTGTCAAAATTGATAAAAATGATAGCATGATGGCATCGTTTGTCGCCTGTGTCAGGGGAGAACGAGAAAAGCCTGAAACAACACTCGAAGATGGTATTGCGGCGATCAAAGTTATGAACGCCGCTTACGAATCAATATACAATAACAAAGTCATTCAAATAAAAAGGTAAGATTATGTCGATTACGCAAACAGCAATTAGTTATTATGGATTTAATTATGTTGAGCATGCTGAAAAAGATTTTCAGGAAATGCTTGAACATGGTTGTACAACGGTGATTCTGGCGATCACGGAATTCGATATGGATTTCTGGTTTCCGAATATCCCGAAAATTGTTGACAAAGCACATGAAATGGGTTTACGAGTTCTTCTTGATCCATGGGGAATCGGCAAATATTTTGGTGGCGAACAAGTCAGTTTGTTTTTACAGAACAACACCGAAAACCGTCAAGTCGGCGCGATTAGTGGTGAAAAACTTCCTTATGCTTGCTTCAATACTCAATCATTCCGTGATTATTTTCAACGTATTTGCCTGAAATTGGCGCGTGAAACTGATGCCGATGGATTTTTCTGGGATGAACCACATTACGCTTTCCCTAAATCCTACGCTTCAATCACTGGTGGAGCATCTGACGAATGGTCTTGCCGCTGCCCAAATTGCATGCGGATGTTTAAGGATTATTACGGCTATGAAATGCCCAAAATCATGACTGACGATGTTAAACAATTCAGATGGCGCGAAGCTCTTTTTATACTTGAAGACACTTCACGCAAAATAAAAGAAATCAATCCAAATTCAGAGATAACTTGTTGTGTTCATGCTACTTTGAATAGCTATTATGTGACCGAATACCGTGGTTATGATAACTGGGACATGGTAGCTTCATCACCATATTTCGATGTTTTCTCAACGACAATTATCGGCTGGCATTTGCCTGCTGATTTTTTCGAGGAAATCACTCGCCGCACAGTGGAAATGGCTAAGAAATACGGCAAAAAATCTGAACGTTGGCTAATGGGATATTACAAACAACCCGCCGACTTTGCGCAAATCGAAGAAGTCGTCGATTTATATGATAACTTAGGTGTTGATCGTTTAGCTACATGGACTTACCGCGGCGGTTATGGAACAGTTTTAGCCGCTCCTGATGCTCTCAAACTCTGGGATAGAATCGGCGAAAACTACAAACGAGTATTAAAAAAATAAGGCGAACGTCGCCTTCGTTATAAAAAAAGGATAAAACAATGTTAAATGATTTCGGTTATGTGGAAAAGGCCTTTGCTAACATCAAACGTGTAGTCGATGAACAGGGCGATAATATAAAAAAAGCCGCTTCAATGATGGCTGATGCTATCGAAAATGACAAATTAATTAATGTTTATGGTGGCGGCGGACATACAACTTTAGTGATGGGTGAAATGTTTTTCCGCGCTGGCGGATTGAGCAATATCAATCCAATCATGGAAAATGGTCTTTCTGTATTTAATCAAGCTGGCAAATATCTTGAACTCGAACGCTGTGAAAACTTCGGGCGTTCGATAATGAAATATTATGATCTCCAAAAAGATGACTTATTAATAATTTATCATAATATCGGCATTAACGCTGCAACAATCGATGCAGCAATGGAAGCCAAAGAACAAGGTGTTAAAATCATTGCTGTTTCAAGCTCATACTGGCAGGACGAAATGCCTGAAGACCATTTTATCCGTCATTCAAGCAAGAAGAACATCTTCGAATTAGCCGATGTTTGCATAGATGATTATAACCCAGTAGGCGATTCAATAATCAATATCCCGGGTTTGGATACACCAATAGCTCCGGTATCAAATGTCGTTGATTTTACCATTGCGCATTTGCTGGAAATTGAATGCATCAGAATCTGCGTTGAAGAACGTAATATTCAACCTCCAGTATGGAACAGCGCTAACGCTCCCGGCGGAGACGAAAAAAATGCAGCATACCTGAAAAAATATAAACCGCTCGTAAAAAGTTTATAAATTATGAATTATAGCTTGGGTTAATTGGCTTAGGTCTTTTGGATAAATAATGTAAGGTGGCATGATGTAGATCAGTTTGCCGAAAGGTCTGATCCATACTCCGGCTTCGACGAATTTTTTCTGGATGACAGCCATGTCTACAGCTTTTTTCATTTCAACTACCCCGATAGCTCCTAGAACCCGTACATCTTTGACTTTAGGGCTTTTGCGGGCAGGAGCGAGTTCCGTTTTGAGTTGTTGTTCAATTGCCTTGACTTTGGCTTTCCAGTCATATTCATCAAGCAAATCCAATGAAGCTTTAGCTACGGCACAGGCGAGTGGATTAGCCATGAAAGTCGGGCCGTGCATGAATATTCCCGGTTCAGAACTGGAAATAGTATGTGCAACATCTTCAGTTGCTAGTGTTGCCGCCAGTGTCATATAGCCACCAGTCAGGGCTTTGCCGACACACATTATATCCGGCGTGACTCCGGCGTGTTCGCAGGCAAAGAGCTTGCCGCTACGCCCGAAGCCAGTAGCGATTTCGTCAAAAATCAAAAGAACATCATATTTGTCGCAGAGTTTGCGTAATTCAATAAGGTATTGTGGTGAATAAAAACGCATGCCGCCTGCGCCTTGAACAATTGGCTCAAGAATTACAGCGGCGATTTTATCAGCATTTTTTTCCAGACTTGAACTCATTTCTGCAATATCATCAGGATCCCATTCATCATCAAATCCGCATTGAGGAGCTTCAACAAAATAATTTTTTGCCAGCGCGTCTGTAAATAGTGAATGCATTCCTGTTAACGGATCGCAAAGCGCCATAGCTCCGAGCGTGTCTCCGTGATAACCTGAACGTATTGTCAAAAGGCGGCTTTTGTTTTTTAAGCCTTTAGCATGGTAATATTGCAAGGCCATTTTGACAGCGACTTCAACGCTGACCGAACCTGAATCCGAGAGAAAAACTTTTTGCAGTTTTTCGGGTGTCATTTCAATTAGTTTGCGGCAAAGATCAACGGCTGGCTGGTGAGTAATGCCGCCGAACATAACATGAGACATCTTTTTGATCTGTTTCGTGACCGCTTCGTTTAGGGCGGGATGATTATAACCGTGTATTGCCGCCCACCACGAAGACATGCCGTCAATAAGTTCACGGCCATCACTAAGCTTCAGACGTACACCTGAAGCGGATTCTACCGGATATACCGGTAGCGGCTCCAGCATCGAAGTATATGGATGCCAGATATGTTCTCTATCAAATTTTAGTAATTTTTTAATCATTTGTTTCACGTGTTGTTTTATATTCTATGTATATGTATCATTTAAAAATACCGCTGAAATCTATTATTGGTGGATTATTTATATCCTTTACTTGAGGAGACGGGATTAACGGTGCATCTATATTGTGAGATTTCAGCCAGTCGCTTATAATGATTTTTGAATCTTCGGCTATCGCTGTTTTTTCCTGCGGATATTCGTTATAAATAACTCCGGCGATAGGGATATTACGGTTTAATGCCGCTTCCAAGGTCAAAAGAGTATGATTTATACTGCCTAAACGTGAAGAACTAACGACAATCAGCGAATAGTTTTGTTCAGCTACGAAGTCAGCCGTTAATAAGTTTCTGGTCAGAGGCACCATAAGCCCGCCGGCGCCTTCGAGCAGTACAGTATCATAGGACTTTGCAAGCTTACTTATGCATCTTGCGATATGCTTTGGGTCGATTATTCGTTCTTCCATTTCGGCGGCGAGATGCGGTGATGCTGGAAATTTAAATATGTATGGGCATGTTTCTCCGGCGTGATCTTCGGGGAGTAGTTCAATGCCTTCTATTTTTCGGTGGGTGATGATGTCTTCGGCTATATCTATACAGCCAGTCTGTAAGAGCTTGGCAGTGATGTAATTGGCTTTTTTTGAGCGCAAAAAAGCTGCCAGCAAGCCAGTTACAATGCTTTTGCCAATATCGGTATCAATACCTGTTATAAAGAAGGTTGCCATATTTATTTTTTCTCAGCGATAATGATTATCGGGTGATAAGTCAATGATACACCTGATTCTGTTTTGTTAGTTTCAATATAACGCGCAATAAAATTTTGTAAATCAGATTTGGTCCATATTTGTTTAGAAACCGCAGTTACACCGGTTTTTTGCAGGTGTCGCAGAACATCCATCGGGTGTTCAAAATGTACTTTGTGGATATTTTCATGGTAACAGCTTATTTCAAAATGTTTTTCCACAGTTTTTTTAAGTTCAGGCGCGGAAAGATAATTCAAGGTTTTTCCGGTAAGTTCAGTTATTTCACAGGCATTGCGTGGTCCGAAAGTTGAAAATGCCAGGATGCCGTCTGGGTTCAATATCTCGGCGAGTTGTTCAAGTACTTTTGGCAGATGATCGAGCCATTGAAAAGTAGCGTTGGATATAATAAGGTCAAGATTTTGGGGCAGGGCAGTTATATTTTCGATATCGCCGCCAATAAATTCTGTATTTGGATATTTTGAATTCAATTCAGCACATTCATCGACTAAGTCATTTAAATAAAATTTATCATATTCAAATATTTTGGCAATCTGGCGCGTCATAATACCAGAACCGCAGCCTATTTCGAATATACGTTCAAATTTATCACCGGAAATGGTGGAGAGTTCGAACAGTAAACGTTCAGCGATAGCTTTTTGCACAAGTGCGTGCTCCGCATAAGTTTTCAGGCTGCGGGCAAAACGTTTTTTGATTAGTTCTTTATCTAATTTCATAATATTTATTGTTGCTTATATCTTGTTAATATAAGCTCATAAGATAGCATCATTGCTGAATTCTGCCATTTTTACATTAAAAAACTACTAAGATATTGCTATATGGCTTGAAATAATAACAGAGAAGCTGTAAATTACCTACATTGTTAAATTGTTTAACAAAGTCTTTTACAAAACTAATTTTAAGGTATATAAAATGTTAAAAGTCCCAGGTTTTATTGATGTTCAGGTAAATGGTTTTCTAGGTGTAAATTTTTCAGAAGAAAGTTTGACTGAATCAGAATTTATTCGTGTAAGCAAAGAGCTTTTGAATCGCGGGACTGCCGCTTTTTTGCCGACGATTATCACTGCTAGTGAAGAAGATTACAAACGCAATTTAGCGCTTATGGCAAAAGCTATGAAAGCTCCTGAACTTGATGGACGTCTGCTTGGTATTCACGCAGAAGGACCGTTTTTAAGCAATAAACCCGGAGCGGTAGGTGCACATAATCCTGATTGGGTACAATCCCCAAGTGTTGAGTTTTTCAAAAAGATGCAAGAATGGGCAGATGGGCAAATCAAAATAATAACAATTGCCGCCGAAAACGAAGGTGCTGCGGAATTGACAAAATATGCTGTCAGTCAGGGAACTAAGGTTTCTCTCGGACACCATCTAGCTACTTATGATGATCTTCGTAAATGCGCGGATGCCGGAGCAACTTTATTAACTCACCTCGGTAATGGTATTCCAAACGAAGTCAATCGCCATGAAAATGCAATCTGGTCAGGTATGGCCTGTGATGGTTTGAGTGCGATGATTATTACTGATGGACATCACTTGCCGCCGACAGTCATTAAAACGATTATTCGTGCCAAGGGAATTGATAATACAATCGTTACCAGTGATGCTTCTCCAATCGCCGGAATGCCTCCAGGTGAATATTTCACTCTGGGTAATCGCGCGATCATTGAGAAAAATGGACTGCTGCATAATCCTGATAAGAAATGTCTGGTTGGCTCATCGGCAACTATTCTGGAATGCGTTAATTATTTAGCCTCTCTGGGATTTTTGACTCCAGAAGAAATAATCCAAGTAGCCTTTACTAATCCATTAAAAGCTATTGGTGTAGACCCTGCTTCAATCAAAGGTGGCGTTGAATACCTTTGGGATGAAACAACAAAACAGTTTGTTCTTAGTTAGTTTTAGACTTGTTTTTTTAACTGAATTAGTATATTGTATTGAAAACTATAATTACTAATTAAAAGGTAAAAATAATGAGCAAAATAAAATATTCTATTATCATACCTACTTTCAATGAACGAGATAATATTGTTGTTCTGCTTTCGCGGATCGAGGAATTGTTTGCGGAAAAACTTGATACACTTGAAGTTATTGTTGTCGATGAAAATTCTCCAGATGGAACTTATGATCGAGTTTGTGATTTTGCTAAAGGTAAAAAGTTTATTTCCTGCGAGAAGAACCCCTTTACCCCTGGTTTAAGTCAGAGTGTTGTTCATGGTTTTGATATTGCAAAGGGTGATTTTCTCTGCTGTATGGATGGTGATTTACAGCATGATGAAAGCGTTTTGCCTAAGATGTTTGAAACGGCGGAAGAAAATGATATGGTTATTGGTTCACGCTATATTGAAGAAGGCGGTTTTGCGGATAAATGGAATCCAATCAGAAAAGCCGGTAGCAAGATGACTATTTTAATGACCAAGATTATCTTAAAAATCAAGGTAATGGACCCGATGTCAGGATTTTTTGTTATTAAGAAAAAAGCCTATGATGATGTACGTGGAAGACTTAACCCAGAAGGTTTTAAAATCATGCTGGAGATATTTTACAATTTGAAAAAAGTACATCCTGACGCTAAAGTTAAAGAAGTTGGAATATTCTTCAGAAACCGTGTTGCCGGGGATAGTAAAATGAGTTCCAAGGTCGTTTTTACGTTTGCCAAAATGTTATTTGACTTGAGACGCCGCCCCTGATTCTGCATGCTCTTTGTGCAGTTTGAGCCATTTTCTGTGAAGCTCTCCGGCTCTTTCTTTCTCGTCGTTTTTGCTCAGTGATTTAAGTAGATGGATCTTTAAACGTATTGCCGTCTTATCATCGATTGGCATCTTTTCAATCAAGCGCACAGCGTCATTGTAGCGTTTATCACTGATTAATAATACTATAACTCCACGTTTTTCACCGATTGAGCGCAGAGCGTATGAATCCAGCCTTGTCGCGATGAATAATCCCATAAACAAAACAATAAAAATGCTTGCTCGAGTATATTTTTTGAGAGAAAAATCTTTGATCAGCATAATGACTGCCGCGGCGCTTAAACAGCACAATAACGGTACAGTCGGTATGCGGAAACGGTAAAACATAGTAAAGGGTAGCATTGAAGCGGTGTATGCCGCAATCAAAAGTCCGGTAAATATCAGAGCTTTGTTGCGGAAACGGACACATAGTACTGAAAGCGATAAAGCTGTAAAAAGATTGAAAGGGATAATAAATATTTTGAGGAATTCAATAATTTCACGATGCGAGTAAAACGAGAGGCTGTTGGGGATTTCGTAAGAACAAAGGTAATTAATTGCCTGCATGGGCATGTTGCTCAAAATTGATGTAGCGGTTTTACTTGTTTCGCTAGCCGCTTCGGAATGATATGCTCCCATTACATTTTGCCAGTGACCAGGAACCAGAGAAATTGAGTTGAACATTACTACATTATAAATGATTACCGGAAATAGTAAGGCTGCTATCCCGCCTATGTAGTACAAGATGAAAGATTTTTTAATATGCTTTCTAACTGTTGGATAAAATAGCATTACGAACGGAGCTGCCGCTACCGGAATAAAATTTTCCCGTAAAAGAATACATGCCGCCATAAAAATTCCAGCGGTGAAATAAAGCATATTTTTTTTCTTCATAAAAGCCTTTAGCAAATAGTATGCGACCAAAACAAAACACAAAGCCAAAGGTGTGGCGCGGAGAAGACTTAAGGATATGAGCATCGCCGGACCGTAAAAGCAATATAGCAGTGCCGCCAGCTGACTGCCGGTGATGCCGAAACGCAAACGGATACATAGTTTATAGACGACAACTGGAACAAAAGCACATAATACAGCTTGTAATGCCCGTATGGCGACAAGATTTCCGGAGCTTAGTAAATTCAGTATATAGAGGAAAAATGTATATAGATATGAATACATATAGCCGGCATCAGGAAATTTGCCTTGTGACAGATTTTCTCCAGCTTCAAGCATTGTAAGCTGATCCATGCCAACTGTCGGACGCGGCAGTAAACCGTATACTCTGGCATAATAAAGCATCAGCAATGTACACAGAAGAGAAAAGAGATAAATTATAACAGTAAAATTTTTATTAAGAATTTTTTGTGTTTTAACAGACATTGATTAGTACCTTTATGATTTTTCAGCAAAAGAGACAAAACTCAATATACTTATACTGGGGTATGCATTTGACTCAACCAAATATGTTGCAAATCTTTTATAATACGCCTGTTGTAGCAGATTTTAAAGAAAATGAAATAACCGTTGCAACAGCTTCTTGTTCAACTGGTTGAGATTTTTTTGGTTGAGTCAAGTGCATACCCCTATTATTTTATAGTTAATATTTTCAATTTTGTTAATACATCATGTCTTTCAAAAAAGTTTATTAAATTCCTTTTCACATAAGGGTTCCTCCTCTTTTTCTATATTGATTT
>Ga0307988_1000587_pt1 | contig 24594 bp, 31 predicted proteins | sample EllFjometagen183_FD_203166 | JGI IMG/M metagenome (GOLD analysis project Ga0307988, IMG submission 203166) | Marine microbial communities from Ellis Fjord, Antarctic Ocean - #183 | ecosystem: Environmental > Aquatic > Marine > Unclassified | place: Southern Ocean | collected 2014-10-08 | reverse complement strand
TGATCAGTTTAAGACAAAATTTTGATAATCGTTTCCGGAGGACAGTCTTGTTTATTTTGATTTCCTCTGCAAACCTATTCCAGTGCCTTTCCATGATCCACTCCGGCCTGTTTTCTCCTCCGATTTCCATAGCAAGCTTTTGTGACAGGTCTTTATAAATATTTGTACACATCATGTCATAAAAAGGTGCTAACCGGATTTGTCTTCCCTGATACATAAAAGACAGATTTTTTGCATGCGCATCCATATTACCGATTAAGAAATTAAAAAACACCCATTCAATCAATTGCTGAAGATCTTTAATCGGATTTGCAGAATACATTCGGACTAAATCAAAGCATGTCTTAAGGCCTGGTCCGCCATCAGCCTGGTATTTCAGTTCATGGGAAAGCCCCATTGCCTGGCATAAATCCTCCTGGTGAATTCGCTTGATTACATCATTATCCAGATACCTGTCATATCTTTTTATCAGCAAGACCTGTTGGGATTCTTTTCGAATAATTGAAACAGGTGGAACATTCAAGTTGACAGAGTTGGCAAGCATCATACAAAAACATTCATTCTCAATGGATGACTGAAAGTGAGCCACGGCGGGCTTTAAGATAACATTGCTTGGCGCACCATTCGTCGGGATATAGAAGTCAGGATCTTTATAGAAAAGCGCCTGTTTCTCCTGTGCTCCGGCAAGCGATATCCGAATCCCTTCTTGGCCTGCAAGTAAAGGACGTCTGGGGATCTGCATGATTAGATCTGCAAATTGCATGTCGGATAAAGAGCGATATTTATATTGGTCTGGTGATTCCGGCATTTCTGATTCAGGTAGAATGGATATTGCCCCTGCGCATTCCCCTCCGATCCGCTTGAGAAGCATGAAATCATTTTTATCTGAAATCCCGAGCTGTTTTGAAATTAATTTTCTGACAGCAGATTCTGGCAGTAAATTGGAAAAAAAAGATTTCACTGTATCGTGTGAAAATCCACCTTCCTGCATCGGTAAAGAAATCGATATTTGAAATGCCTCTGGTGACTCCAGCCATTTCCTGGAATATTCAAAGGAAAATTGTCGTCTGCTATTAATACTTAGGGAACCGACCCTGATTTGGTCGGAAAAAACATTTAAAGTTTCCAAAATCAGCTGTCTCCACGCTTAATTAGATGGAGTTCAAGGCCAAGGTTGTTCAGCAATTCAAATACTTTTCCCAGTTGAGCTGTTGCTTTACCCTTTTCAATCTCTATAATAAATTTTCTACCAACGTCCGCAAACTCAGAAATCTCTTTTTGAGTTAATTTGAGATGTTTACGCTCCTTGAGAAGATATAGTCCCAATTCTTCCGGACTGTTAATTTTAGTTGAAGATTTCAACGCGTTCCCCATATAAAAGTTTCCGTTCAGATACTTTTATCAGATATATGAATGAGATGCAACGAAAAGTTTCCGATCGGAAACTTTTAGAAATAATTATTGAAATTCATCTTAAAAGTAATCGATCGGGGACTAAAAATTATGCATGGCGGTTATACCTTCAAAGAGGAGGGGGCAGGCATGAAAACCTCCTGCCCAAGTGGAAAGGATATAGGGAACACGCTCCCTATTTCAGCGAAAGATACTTTTTTTATTGTTCTGGAGAATAATGTCACCGTTTCTACCCATCCTATTCTCAGCTTTTATACGGCCGAGCGCGAAAACTTTGTCATCCGGGTATCGGACAAAATAAATCGCCTGCGCAGCATCCTATCCGGCTTTTCAGTAGTATCTTCACAAATTTTCAAAGGAAATGCCCAATCACCTGTGGTGCACCACCTGGTACTCAGTAACCGTTCTTTTGATACAATCGAAGATGTCCATGCCCAACTGGAGGGGATCACTTATAAGGAAGTGAAAGATTTTTTCATTTCCCAGAGGCGTAAATTTCCGTCTCGGCTAACCCATGGCAAGAATGAGACCTTTTATAAACAAAGCGTCGGCATCATGAAACATCTGCGGTTTGTCCTTCAGCATATTTTTGTTAATCCGCTATATTTGGGAAGCGATAATTGAAATTTCTACTAAAAGGTCTTCACGAGCCATTCTGGCTTCGACGCAGGCACGGGCAGGCGCATGACCTTCCGGTACCCAGTTGTCCCAAATCTCGTTCATCTGGACAAAATATTGCATGTCTTTGATGTAAATGGTAGCAGATAGAATATGTTTCCTGTCGCTGCCCGCCTGTTCAAGGAGCTCGTCCACTTTTTCCAACATGCTCTCCGTTTGATCTTTTATCCCCAAGGCTGAATCTTTACACACCTGCCCACACAAATAAACAGTTCCGTTGTGTTTTACAATCCGGCTCATACGTTTTCCGGTTTCTATGCGTTCTATCAAGTTTGTCACCTATTTTTATCATGTAGTTGTATTCGTTTAAGACGGAAACAAAAAGTTTCCGCTATCCATTGCTATTTTCCATATTGTCAAAACATAACGGCTTATATCATATTATTTCACAAGGCGTGGCGGTTTATTTTTTTTGGTAACGTCGTTTTTCAGTGAGCGCAGCTGTTTGCTCTTCGCCGCAAAAGCTTTGTTATGTGATTTGGCGTTTCTTTATACCTGCCTTCATCATGCTCCATACAACCATGTGATGAAAAGGTCGAATTAAGTTGAAATACACCGGCCCGGTCCAGTGAAGATACGTAACAGACGTGAATACGTGATACCTTGTACAATTCTGATTCAATTTTTCTGCCATGACACCAAATAAAGCTGTTAAATGTTTATCTTCAGGTGTTTCTGAAACCCAGTACATATCTTCTTTTGCATCACGCACAATAAAGAATGATGCATTTTCACCAGGTTTAAAGGAAAGGTCTTCTGGCTTTATTGAGGGCAAGGTCTCTGGCTTTTCATGACGAACTAACCCGAGGATGCTTACAAAAAATTCCCTGAACCTATATAGAGAAACCATCCACCAGGGGTAGTAAGAGAGCATTCCAGAAATAAAACTTCTTAAATCGACATCACTCTCAATGGTTTTAACATCGATATGATCCGCATTCTGAAAATAAATCTCAAACTCTTTATATTTTTGAATCACATTCATTTTACGACTCACACACCAAAAATCTACGGCTTGGCCGTATCATTTTTTTGTTAGAATTTTAGATTTACCACAAACGGGTATTATTAGTGGGATTAATTTTTAAGCAGAATCGTAACTCCTAAATCACTTTTTTGGAGAAGGTTCAACTTGAAACTAAAGAACCATTCAAATATTTATGTATAAGACTGGAAATAAGTGTTTGGTAGGGTATACCTTCTTCAATCGCCTTTATTTGAATTTGATGATAATCTTTTTGAGTAAGACGAAGATTTATACGCTTATCTTTTTTCAAGGTATTTCGGGCAGCAGCAACGGCCTTTTCTTTTTCTTGGTCGATATTTTTAACAGGCTGCCATTCATCGTTTTCCATTGAACTCATCAAGTCTTTTTCTTCCTGATCAATTGGCTTAAAAGCCTTTTTGCTTATTTTTTTCATCATTCCCCCTTTACACCGTATCGTTTTGTATGTTTCCGGTTTGGAAAGGCAGTTTTGAGAAATATTTCTTTATCATTTTCTACAAAAGGCACAATATAGGCATAGTTCTCAATTTCTAAAATATAAATATTTTGAGTCGAACGTCCTGGATTTTTTTCAATTCCAATTATATGTCCTGATTCAATCAGAAAAGCAATTTCCTCAAATGAAATTCCGCGTTCACGCTTCAAAATTTCATTCTTATCAGAATTCCAATCCAAATATTTCATAAGCTAAATATATATTTATGTCTGCCTTTTGTCAATATTTTGTTACATACTTAAATAGCATTAATCTATCGTGTAGTTTTCCAATATATGATTTACCAAACAAAGAAAAAAGACTCTAAAAATATCACTGATCTAACCCGTTCGTTGTTAGTCGCATTAAAATGTCCCTGGCAAAATGGTGTGGCCGAACGAGAAATCCAAAATAAACCATTTAAATCTGCAAAAATTATTTCCTCTCCCAGAATCGATGGATTACACCATGTATATAAATGGGATAAAGCTGCTTAAGTGGGTTTAAAATAAAGAAAAATTTGACGTTTAAAATGTCTGTATATCTGCGCCCTGTATTTGAAATTTTGTAGTATCTTCAAGGCGTAATTAAATTCTGTCATTAAAATTTTACCCGTTTCAAAAAATTAGAACTGACATGAACAATAGTTCGAAGTCAAATTTTCATGCATTTTCCCCCTGATTCTTTTTTGGCAAACCACAACCTGTAGCAAACACAATATAGGAACTTTTTAATATTTACGTGCGTTGACCCTGCTCCTATCCTAAAAAAAACTTGACATTCAAAAAAAAGATTTTTATCATTCCCGGAATGCACAGGGAAGATGATCATTTTCAACAAATTTTCCCATGTAGCAAGAACAATTTGATACAAAATTGATTCGGTTCTCTGCAATAGTTGACTATGTCTTTCATTTTCGCGTTGTAATTCGGTACAAGAAACTGATTTTTAGTACACAACCTGCACTGTATTTTTATAATCCGCTTGAAGGGTGCCTGTAATTCTATCTGAACATTGTTTTTTTTGCTTCATCTCCTGCTGATATGAAATATTACCAATGATTTGTGAATATTTGTTTGGGCAATGAATATTCAAAGATTGGGTTTTTATGAATTACTTCGTTTAAAACTCATTCTGACACAAGATTCTAGTTTTTAATATAAATTAACAGATAAAATTAAAGGGGCAACAGTGAAAGAATACAATGTTGACAGAATAAAATCAAATGCCTTGAATTTGGTCGTATATCGTCCTGAGCATATCTCCACTTTATACAAGTCTCCCTTGAAAATTTATATGAACCGGAAAAATGGATATTGGATATGTCTTGGACCGGAAGGACAGAAGGCCATGGATATGTTGAAAAACAAACAGGGTATGTATGTATCTGATTTGATGTTTGCCATGTATGGAAACGGAAGTGATCAGCATTCGAAGGAAAAGGATATGTTCTACCACATGCTTAAACTGTGTCTTGATAAATTTATTTTAATGATCCAGACAGGACAAGACTATGCTTGGGCACCCCAGCCAATGATGATAAAAGATATAAACCTGTTTGAGGTGACATGGGCAGTTGCCGGCTATTGCAACCTGCGATGTCGCCATTGTTATGCCGCAACAAACCTTCACCAAAAAATCACGTACGATGAAGAATTAGAAAACCATATCCTTGACTCGATCCTGTCATTTTGCACCGATGTGACCATCACTGGGGGTGAGCCCTTCAGTCACCCACGGATTCTTACCTTTATAGAAAAACTGGCTGCCTCTATCAGGGCTGTAACCATTCTGACCAATGGCACCTTGATAGATGAAACAGCGGCAGATATTATATCCAGATATGATAATATCAAGGTCCAGATCAGTTTGGACAGTGGTATTGCCGAAAATCATGAAAAAATAAGAGGTAGAGGGACGTTTGATCGGACCGTCAAAGCGATTGAACTGTTAAGACAGCGCAAGGTTAATGTTGTGCTATCCATGGTTCCCATGGAAATTAATATGGATGACATGGAAAGTCTTATCCAGCTTGGAGAGCGATTTGGAATTAAGAACCTTCATTTCCCTTTATATCAGGAATTTGGAAATGGTTTTGAGAATAGAAAGGAACTTTCTCCCAACAAGAAAAAAATCTGCAACTTTTTTGACAGGGCAATGGAACAGATGGAAGCCGGTAGGATGAAAAATGGTCATAACTTCCTGATGAAAAAAACTTTAGACGGACCGCCAGGAACACTTGTTACAAATTGCGGTGTTGGCAGGGGGGCTTTAATAGATTTCAAAGGAAACGTTTATCCCTGTTCAGGCCTTTTTGATGATACATTTATTGCTGGCAATGTAAAGGAGCAGGATGTTCGAGATATTTATCTGAACAATACGCTTTTCCAAACATTGAGAAAAATTAAGACAACAGCCATAGAAGAATGTTCAAACTGTATTTTTCAGGTTTACTGTTCTGGAGGATGCCGGTCCAGAGCACTTTACGGCAATGGAGATATCATGGCGATAGATCCTTATTGTAACCTGTACAAGCATGAATTGGAAACCTATTTGTGGAAACAGGTTGAGAAGAAAAAATATAACTTCCACAACATGACGGCGATTAAGGAGGTGATGGATATTAAATGCCATGCGTGAGGTACCTTCTCAACCGAATCGGGTTGAATGAAAATTAAAATTAATAGAAAGGAGGATGGAAATGGGCGAGATAACTATGACGCAAGAGTGGTTTGACAAATTTGTTGCTGGTCTTTGTGGTGATCAAAAAGATCCGGGAAGAGGGGATTGTTGCGTTAAGCAAAACCACGTCACGTGCACCTGTGTGGATGATGGCTCTTTTTGTAATAAACAGCCGGATGACAAAGATTAAATATGTTTATGTCACCCCAAAATTGCTTTCTTGAGCATGTATAAAGATTTTTTAGTGAACCCAAAACCGCCCGATGTATGAAAATAGTCCTTTTCTAAGGGCGGTTTTGTGGTTTATTTTTAATATAACTCAAAAATTTGAATCCAGTCAAATTAAGTGAATACCAATGCCAAGTCACCTAGCGATTTTAAGTCAAGTACGATCAGTCCCGGAAATCGACAAACCCCAAAAAGGGTCTTTCGGAGCAGATATAGCAACCCAGGAAATCATCAAATCTCTTGTCATTTATTGTCAGTGGGATGTCATTCATTTTGTTTCTCCCAGCACGCACTCTGCCCAAAACAAAAAACAGGGTGCAGATGACCCAACAGAACATCAGCCATCTCATTTCCCAATCGCCTGGAACGAATTTATCCAGTATTTTGAAAGCAACTATTACACCTGTATATATTGCAGTTATATATCACTTCACTGGGTAATTGCCCTACGCAAAATAAATCCGAATATTCATACTCATTTTATCGGACATACCCATTCCATAAACACGCGCCCATTATTATTTGATTTGCTGGGAACCTTATTTGCGCCGCTCCGTCGCAGCGACGCCATAATCTGCACAAGCACTGTAGTGAAAAAAGCAATATTAAAAACATTTGAAAATTTATTGTCGCATTTTGACCCTCACCTGAGCAAAAGACCCAAATTCATGGCACACTTACCTGTAATCCCTTTGCCAGTGAATGTAGACTTGTTTTGTCCAAGAGATAAGACCGTCATCAGGCGAGATTTCAAGTTGCCATCTGAGGCTGTTCTTTTTATCTGGCTGGGCCGTTTCAGTCCCTATACAAAAGCGGATTTATTTCCTTTACTTCTGGCTTTCAGGGAAAGCCTGGATCACGTAAAAAATCAGGATATAGAGCTTGGTTTATTGCTCGTCGGCAGTAATGAGGAACAATACGGTGGCATGGTTCATCATCTCTGTTGTGAATTAAATTTGGTGGATCATGTTAATCTGTTTTTTGACGTATCCGACCTGGCCAAATGCAATTTACTATCAGCCAGCGATGTGTTTATTGCCATGTCGGATAATATTCAGGAATCTTACGGTATTGCACTTACAGAGGCCATGGCCGCTGGACTTCCGGTTATTGCTTCGGATTGGAGCGGACACTCAGATATTATCAGCCAGAACGAAACAGGAATCCTTATTCCAACTTATTGGTCAGATTGCTGTAGAGAGATCAGCTATTTTGAACTGTTTCCTAAGTGTACCCATTTTGCACAATTTAGAATGGCCCAGTCTGTGGCAATTGATATTGATAAATTACAGGCGGCAATATCCCTGATGGCAAACAATCCTCAGGTTCGCTCTCAGATGGGTGAGGCTGCCCGCCGTATCGCCTGTAAAGATTTTTCAATGATGGCATTTTCAAAGCGGTTTCAAGGTCTGCTAAAAACCCTGGACAGTAGAACCCATGATCGCAATGGACTCCAGCATTTTTCATCATTGCAGGATTTATTCATACGGGACTCTTTTTCGGAGTTTTCGCATTTTGCAACAAAAATACTGACCGAATCCGACCTTTTGTCTTTGAGAAAAGACAATGATGATAAAAAAAACACCATGGATTATATCGAGCGCATTATTCTCAATAAAATCAAAGGATTTATTAACACGGATATTTTATCCGATTTCATCAAAACAAACCCATGCGGATCGGTAAGCACTCATCTTCAATTCATGGCAGAAAAATATGGGCTGTCTCGGGAAGCAGGTCTACAGCATCTGATGTGGCTTACAAAATACGGTATTCTAAGACTATCTGCTGCCAAGGAAGATAAAGTCGACAATAAGAAACGGGAAGACTTATCGAATGACGTCTCTATCCAACCCTGAAATTTTAACCATAGACAGGCCAGTCTTCATATCTGATTCCAAAGTGCTTCCAAGGATCTTTCCGTTCCCATTGATCAAAAATTGATACAGGAGACAAATTGATTATCCGCAGTCCTGATCTGATTCGATCATGAAAGGCACGTAGAGTTGAAAAGTCCTCATACCATTCCAGGTGACGGCGCTCGAGACAAATTCGGTGTTCCAGAATGAGTTGACATGTTTTATCCAATGATCCTCGTGTGTTCAACTGCTTCACTTTTCCGCAAAGGGCTGAAACACTTTCTTCAGGCTCCAGATATTTTTTCCAGTCTGACGCCCCGCCATGGACATAATACGTATTTTTACCCGGCGGTCTACAGCCGTCGATACCGAGAAGATATATTTTATCTGCCCCCAGCTTCCAGGCAAGTTCAACACCGCTTAAGGCAACCGTACGGCGGCAAAACAGTCTGTTGGTATGACGAAGTGTCGGCCTGGTTGACCAATCATATCGATAAAGTCGATCAAGAAATGATGCTTTGTTAAATCTTAAACCGCGAATGGACTCAATCCTACATACAACTGCAGTTGTTCGGTCTTCAAGATTCAGGGACTTATAATAGATATACAGCCCTTTATCGCTGAAATGGTGATAGTTAACAGGATAAATTTTAATTACATCGTTTAGTCCAACTACGACCTTGTTATTTAGTAGATGCCAAGGGAAATGTTTCATGGATCCGGAAGTACCGCAAACATAAATTTTTGAATGGCTTGGAAAGGATTTGTGTAAGCGTTTAAATCTTTTATTTTTGACTACCATAAATTCCCATTACCATTCAATAAAGTTAGATGGATCTTTGTGACGATCAAATCGTTTTAAATCATAACCATTTAGTTACCAATTATGGAATATGAATTCGAAAGTAAAGCAGAAAAATTTCATAAAAATCACTACAATAATGGTGTCTCACTCATATGGAGTGCAAAACTATGAGCCGACGAACAGAAACAGCAGATAAGGCCTGGTCTCCGGGTAAGCCAGCAGGTAAGCCAGCAGGGCAGCCCGCAGGGTGGGCGAAGCCCATCAACCAGCAGACGGCATAGTAGCCAAATGCCGGGAGTAATGCCCCGGACAGGGTGAAGGGCTGAAAGTCAAGAGCGAAGGGAAAAGGTATTCATTAGCTCTGTACATACAGTGAATCCGAATGGAGGAGTAATGTACAGCCGCATGGTTTCGTGCAGGGTCGTCGGTTTTGCCATGGTCCAGCCAGCAACACATGATTTTGATATTTACCAGTCACGCAATCCCAAGGCAAGTGCATATTACAAATGTGTCGAGAACAGTTCTGACAGAAAGCTACTGGCAGAACTGGGCCAGGTTGATAGCGCTAAAGCTTCACTTTCTCCTGCCCTGTATTCGATAAATTGATCCCCAGGACAGAAGTGTTAATGCAAAAATAATGATATTAGATATTGACATTAATATAAAATTCAATAAATAAAGCACCCTTAATTGTTTTATATATTACAAGGAACAAAACATGAGGTTATTGTCAAATTCGGTCTTTCTATTGGTATTAATAATAATAACAGGATATCTCCTGGGTAAAATCAAGGTTAAAACATTTTCATTTGGTTCATCAGCAGTCATTTTTGTGGCAATTGTATTTGGATATTTCGGCTATATGCTTCCAAAAGATTTCCAGACCCTGGGCCTTGTACTTTTCATTTATTCAATAGGCATCCAGGCAGGACCGGGTTTCATCTCTTCATTCAGGGCCAATGGGATAGCTCTCAGCATTGGTGCGGCAGTGATTGTCATTTGCGGTTTTGTCTCTTCTCTTTTTTGCTCCTGGTTTTTCGGATTCAATGACAGCATATGTGCAGGCCTTTTTACAGGAGCCCTTACGAGTACTCCCGGGCTTGCCGTGGCCGTGGAGATGGTAAAAAACGGCGAGACTGCAGCAGCCTACGGCCTTACCTATACCTTCGGTGTTATCGGAGTCATTATCTTTCTAAAAATTTTATCCAGAATAATGAATGTTAATGTCATAAATGAGGAACATAAAATAGCAGATGAACTGGAAAAAACCCATCTTCCCATGACATTCAGGCATATTGAAGTAACAAATCCGAATTTGTTTGGTAAACGAATAGACGAACTTTTTCTTGATAAAATAGTTCCTGTTACAATCACACGACTATTAAGGGCAGGAGAAAAGGAACCTATCCTGGTCGATAAAAAAACCATGCTCAAAAAAGGGGATCACCTTCGTGTTGTAGGTCTTGAGGAAAATTTAAAAAAAATCATGCTCTATATCGGGGAAAAAATTGAGGGGGAAATTGAATTTAATTCCATCTTAAAGAAAAGAAGAATCAGTGTAACAAAACCAGATATTTTAGGTAAAACATTGGGGTTTTTGAATTTAAGAGAGACATTTAATATCCAGGTATCAAGAATAACAAGAAACGGCTTTGACATTCCTGCCCAGGCCACTACCCGCATCAACATAGGCGATATCTTCCATGTGGTAGGCCAGGAAAAGTCCTTGAATAATATCCAGAAACACCTGGGAAATAATATTTCCGAACTTTATACCATTAATGTAATCTCTATTTTTTTAGGGATTTTTATAGGGTTTCTGATCGGGCAAATACCTCTTCCAATTCCCGGGATTGGCACTTTAAAACTCGGCACAACAGGAGGTGTTCTTGTTGCAGGGTTAGTGCTTAGTGCCCTTAAAAAAACAGGAACAATCATATGGTTTGTGCCATCGGAGACCAATTCCCTGATCCGGGATATAGGGCTTTATCTCTTTCTTGCAGTAGTCGGGACAACAGCAGGCGCGACAATTGTTACCACGATTAAAGAATTCGGCTTACCCCTTTTGATCTCAGGAATCATTGTTACTATATTCCCGCTTATCATTTCCAGTTTTGTCTGTATAAAAATTCTCAAGATCCCATTTTTAAGAATGTTAGGAGTGATTACCGGGGGCATGACAAGTACACCCGGCCTTGCTGCAACCACTTCCATAAGCAATACACCCTATGCTTCTACTGCCTATGCCACGGTTTACCCTGTTGCACTCATTGGAATGATTTTTTTCACAAAATTGATTGTCTACATAATACCACACTAGCCGGTATTGCTGGCTGTCTTTTGTCCATTGTTCTTTCAGCATCCATGCAAGCGAAGAAAGCCATTATTGATCTGGACCGTGTGGATACTAAATGATACCCGCGTAGGTCTCTTTGCGGAAGCACACTTTTTCGGTGGTCTCCCCCCAGCGTTTTCTTTGTTCAAGACGCCGGATTAACATATCTCCGTCTTTAACCACCCGGCCTCCCACCACGTCGACGCCACGGGCAAACAGCGGGTCCGGAAAATATCCTACTGTGGGGCCGACCACTGAAATCAGTGCATCCTGGGAACAATGGGTCAAAATTTCGTCCAGAGAGTTGTTTAAAATCGTCGTACCGGTGCACAGGACCTTGTTGCAGGTCTGGAGTTCAGCGGGGTCCAGCGTTATCTGCAGGTCAGGAAATTTTTTAATCAAATCTGCTTTTTCCTCGACAACGACCAGTTGGGCACCGGTTTTTTGAATGGTTTTAATCAGCGGGTGGAACAAACCGACCATGCCAACCCGGTCATTTTTTGAGACGGACAGCAATCCCAGGGAATCGGTGGTGGTATCCACCTCGAAACACTTCATCCGCATTACCTGCTGGCAAACCGCGTTGATGGCAGCCAGGCTGATAATCTGCCTGATCGGATCGGTAGTCCCGAATTCAAGCGCATATTTTATTGGATTTTTGCCGATAAAATTTTCAGGCTGCAATTTTGTGTAGGCCTGTTCTTTGCTGTCAGGCAAAAGTATATAGCTGAGGCCTGCGGCTCCGCCTTCCAGGCTGATCGCCATAAACTCGGCATCTTTGGGCTGGCCGCCTTTATAAAAGGGTGGAAAGAAGATTTTCTCGATGGATGGTATGGTAAATTGAGCTGTCAGGTGTGTAACGATTTTTCGAAATTCATCTTTAAGGTGCATATTAAATATCCAATCATTTCTATTGTGGTTTGATATTCCTGCCTCATGTCCATTTACAAATAATTCAAAGTTTGCGCCAATTTTTAGCGACTGTCAAACATCATTTTTTAAACTCGATAGGGAAAAAACTAATAGTGTAAAAATCTTTCTGTAAATTCATTTTTTTTACCGGAACCCAGGATTATAGAATCCTGGGGGTTGAAAATGCTGGGTCAAAACTTAGTATTCCTTTTTTGCTCAACGACCAAATCAAACTAAAAGGAATAAAATAATGACCCAGCAACAAGAGGATACAACAATTCGAACAGTTTTTGAAATTATAAATGCAGGCGGAATGGAAAATTTAGGAGAAGCCATCTCAATCCTCATTAATGAAGCCATGAAGGTAGAGAGATCATCGGTTTTAAATGCCGAGCCGTGGCAACGCACCGACAGCCGAACTGGTTATGCCAATGGATTCAAGGATAAAACAGTGATATCAAAACTTGGTAAGCTTCTTCTGAACGTTCCACAGGTTCGGGGAGATGTTGAATTTTATCCCTCGGCTTTAGAGAAGGGTATCCGTAGTGAGAAGGCACTAAAGCTTGCCATGGCAGAAATGTATATTCAGGGCGTATCCACTCGTAAAGTAACCTCAGTCCTCAAAAAAATTATGTGGGCTTGAAATCAGCAGCACCCAGGTCAGCAATGCCTCCAAGCTTTTGGATAAAGAGCTTGAAAAATGGCGTAACCGACCAATAGGAAGGATTCAATACCTCCAGCTTGATGCCAGATATGAAAAAGTTCGCCAGGATGGGATGGTCCTCTCCTGTGCGGTTTTGGTTGCCACTGGTGTGATGGAAGATGGTAAGAGAACGATACTTGGGACCAGTGTTTCATTAAGTGAGGCAGAGATCCACTGGCGCAATTTTTTATTGGACCTGAAAAAAAGAGGTCTTCATGGAGTAAAATTAATTACAAGTGATGATCATAGCGGGTTAAAGGCTGCATTAAGGTCAGTTTTTCCAAGTGTACCCTGGCAGCGTTGTCAGGTACATTTACAAAGGAATGCGGTTTCATATGTACCAAAGATGGACATGCGCAAAGGAGTCGCAAGTGATATCAGGAATATTTTTAATGCTCCCGATCAGGCAGAAGCTCAGAGGTTGCTGGATTTTAGCATCGAGAAATACAAGAAATCAGCCTCAAAGCTATCAGAATGGATGGAAACCAATATTTCTGAAGGGTTTACCGTATTTTTTCTGCCGGAAAATCAGAGGAAAAAATTACGTTCCACAAACATGGTTGAAAGGCTGAATAGGGAAATCAAACGCAGAATTCGGGTTGCCACGCTTTTCCCAAATGAAGCCTCCCTTTTAAGGCTTGTTAGCGCTATATTATCAGAGACCAGCGAAGAATGGGAAACCGGCCGTAGGTATTTACCAATGGGTGAGATGGAGTAGTCCCTTCCCGCTATATTATAAAGCTCTTCAATGGATAGATTTCCATACTGTTTATATAGCCCAATTGTGTTAGTAGAAGCATTTGAGGCATTATTCACACCCGCTACTGATTTATAGTTACCTATTTTAGCACTGATATTAGCGGGATCGAGTTTTGTCACTATAGACATTTCTCGACAATATTCCATTTGCTTTCCTCTTGGAAAGTTATCAGCCTGGAGTTTTTTGAAGATTATCAAACAGCGGATTTCATTTGTTTCATTCCAGTGTGAAGTTTTTCCATAACCCATGCTGATACTCCATCATTTTTTAACGCCAAGCTAACCTGCGGCCCCACAATGGTGAACTCGGCTTGCATAATAGAAATATTGTGGAACCAATGAGTAACGTACAAACAAAAAAACGCGCCGGAGCCGTCAGGTTGAGCGCTTTGTTATGATATAATTACGTGTGCTTAAACAACTTATATGGCTTGCTCAACGAAATAGATGAGTATTACAAATTTATCAATGTCAGACATTTCAATTCCATCGATAAGTTCCTGAATCTGACTATTTTTAGATTTCATCATGAGTTTCCTGGTATTCAACAATACAGTTTTTTCTATTTTTAATTAGTTGAGTGATTATTCAGACCATACTGCATATTCATTTCCGTTCGGGTCTAAAAAATGAAACCTTTGACCCCCCGGAAAGGAAAATATTGATTTTACAATTTCCCCACCTGCCTTTTCGATTTTTGATTGTGTCGCTTCTAATTGTTCACTGTATAAAACAATAAGAGCACCGCCTTTATTACTGGAAGAATTTAATTCAGACTTAAAAAAGCCACCATCTAATCCTTCATCTGTAAAAGCAGCATATTCTGGCCCATAATCTACAAATGACCATCCAAACGCCTCGATAAAGAATGCCTTTGCCTTTTCTATGTCTTTTGCAGGAAATTCAACGTAATTTATTTTCTCATGACTATTCATCTCAACATCCATCCTCAAATGACAAAATTAATGGGACTCAATCACTTCAACATATGTTTCCGGCCTACAAACTCTCTGTCTACGCTTTACTGTGGCTGTTACCAGACACTGCACAAGACTCGATAATCGATGTGCTGGGTTGCACTTTCGATGCATTCACTTTCAGATGCCAGTTATTTTACACTTCGTGGCGCACCGCGGCTTTTTGCGCGTCCAGTCCACAGTTTTACCAAGGGCGATCTTTGATAAACTTTTTATGCACTTTAATCTTCAGCCGTCTTAACTCGTATTTTATTTCTGCCGATAGTTTTGTTGTTTAGATTTTTGATTGCGGCTTTTGCTTCACCTGATTTTGGCATTTCAATGAAACCAAAACCTTTTGACGAGCCACTCTCTCGATCCATTACCAAATTGCAAGATTGAACTTCGCCGAATTTTTGAAACATATTTTTCAGCTCTTCTTCTGTCGTTAATCGATCTAAGTTACGTATTAATAATTTCATTTATATTCCAATCGGTAATTATTCATTAAGGATAATATTTGGTTCATTGCATACCCCCCGAACCCCGCAGTTAAGGAAAAACTATTTTTAGGGTTTCTTTAAATTTTATTTACAAAAGAGGCCACTTAAAAGGTGTCCGCCTGCATTTCTTTATTCTTAAATTAGTTTACATTTCATTTTGATAAATTGAACAGCTTCTTCAAAATGCATGTTATACAGAGATAAAGTATCATCTTCCGTTAAAGATATGTTGAATTCTTCCTCAATATTATAAATCTGGTCGCATTCATAAATTTCATCGGGTGGATTTGCAATTGACCACATACAGCACATCTGATTTGTATCCCTGTGACTATAACGTTTTACATGCTTCTGGTAAACTACAAAGAATCTCTCTTCAATGTTATTATTTGCTTTATTCATAAGAATCTCCATTTTTCTGGATTCTTTATGGCCCAGGCAATAGCTTCTTCTTGTTCATTACTTTGATAGTGAATGCAAAGCAATTGTTTGAAAACTGACTTGCCATTAAAAGATGTTGGTAATGATATTTCTCTAACTTGCTCAATTGGAATAATGAGTTCTATGAATGGTGTAGCTCTTATAAAATATATATTTTCTTTCGTTAAAACAATTGCACCATTACCTCTAATTTGCTTAGAACCTAGAGACTTCTAATCCAAAGTAATTAGCTTTTGTTGTAGCACCAATGATTTCGTTTTTATTGAATTGGTTTAATATGTATTTTTCTAATTTCTTTTGTGTAGACCTAAAAATGAAATTTAGGATAAGTAGCAAACAGACAACGCCACATGATACTGAAATTATTATAATATATGTTTTATCCACTTTTTCTGTTCCTAACACCAAAATCACCGGTGAAATCTTGTGCATTTTTAAGTTGAGATTTTGAAATTTTCAAAGGTGCCTGGGATATTTAGATCCGGGAACTATGCAAATTGAAGCTTAAGTTTTTTACCAAGGGCTAGACGTTGTCCCCTCTCATCGATCGTTTTATATTCCAATATTGAATCGCTTCTTTTTTTGATATATTTGGGTTGTCTTCGGAAAAATCTCTGATATACCGGTTGTACTCAAATTGTGGGGCTATATTTTTTCTTTGCTTATTATTTTTTTTTCAAATTTGATTTTTTTCCATTCATTGATGGCATCTTCTAATGTTTTTCCGTTATTGTGTTTCATCCAATTCATAAACAGTACATTGAATTTAAAAGAGCTACTAATTCCTCTTTCAACCAATAGAATTCTTTAAAATCTTCTATAGAAATACCTTTATCTAATTTTGGTCTTTTATCCATTGTATTTAGTTTTCCTTGATGCATAACGCCAGGTTTACTGGTTGCAGGGGCTTTATTAACCCTGTTGATGTTGATCAAAATTGATAAACCAAAACTTTCAAAGCGGCTCAGTCCCCTGCAATCCAGTGCAACCACTTGTTCGGTTTGATCAATACTATTTTCAACGCTTATCTATTTATACATTTTAATTTATGCTTCTCCATATTCCAATATAGGCACTTCTTGGGCCATGTGGGACAGATCTCTGAATGTTTCCCGGAAACCTTTGAAACGATTATTGGTTTTTTCTGGTATTTCTTTATATTATCTATTGCCTCGTCTTTGTTCACAAATCTGGCTTTTCCAGCCTCCACCATTCCTGCGGCCAATTCATCTAAAAAAACCGATTCTGTAAGAGGAGTTTCTTTGTGTAATGATCGGCATACACGTTCTCCTATTGCGCACTGCGTTGACTCTTGAATTAAATCTATAGTTTCATCAATAGTTAATTTTTTGGGTTCTAATTTGTTTACATTGTTGAGCATTGCCTTGCCAACTTTACTTCCATCTAATGAACCCCCTACAGAGCTAAATATTAAAAAGGCTTGTCTAATTTTCTCACAAACTTCTCCAGACATATACTCTTGAATCGTTGCCATGACTTCCCCCTTTTTTTTAATTTTTATTCAAATTGATCCGGTTCATCTTCTTGAAATTGGTTTTTTAATATGTCGTTACCGCATTTTGTCCGCTTTCCTTAGATGATTGAAAAGCTGCCACCCAAGCATGGCAATACATTCAGCATCCAAATATTTTTCTGCTCGACGTTCAAACAATACAGAACATTTCGCCAAAAATTCTTCATCTGCATCGTTAAAGAGTACAAGGACGGGAATCCGCGGGAGTGCATCGAACTGCATGGCAAAGTCGTAATTAACATCAAGATGTGGCCAATAGCCCAATATTGATTCGCCCGATTTTTTTAAACCATCGAGGTTTGCTTTAAAATATGAAGCTATAGAGCGCTCCACATCATTATTGAAATAATTTGTTAAAGGACCTGAATTTTTAAAATCTCTGAATGATACCCATTCAGCACATCTTTGGGGTGCTTCAGGGCATAATAAGAGATATTTGCTTAGAACAACACAAACATCGTAAGTTGGCTTATTTCCATATGGATCAGTAATTCCACTGACAGAAACATCGTAATTTATTCCAAATAGAGGTATTTTTATTACACCATTTTCTACTTTCCCCCCAAGGTTTGGGGCTATCGATTCAACAGGAATATTTTCAAGTTGTGCAAGATAATCTTCATAATTTCTATCAAAAACAGTTTCTTCACCTTTCATATATTTTTTCCTCCAATAAACCGAACAAGTAATTGAACGGTTTTATCCGGTTCATTTTGTTGTTGTTATGAACAATTTCATACTGGCCGTTTTTTAGTTTTAGCCTGGCTCACACAAAAGCTGATTATGAGAATTTTAATTGACTAATTTCGCTCGACTTCGATGTTTATTTTTGCTTTACATTCCAACTATTGTGTTTTATGTTCTATTTAAGATTAATAATAAGTCGTTTATCTTTATAATAAGAAAGATGGAGGTGAAGATGAAATTTACCGTAGAAGTTATTGAACTTATTAAAAACTATATTATTTCAAATGTTTCAAAAAATCCTAACAAAATAACACAGCAGACCTGTGAATATTTTCAGATCACCACACCAACTGTTTTGAAATATATTAATGAACTTATCAATAGTAAAATCATTGAAAAGCCAGGATCAAATCGATACCCTAATTACCAATTAGTCAAGACAATTCACGAATGGCAATATCCAAATCAGAATTTAGAAGAAGATATTTTGTGGTCAAAACATTTATCTCCTTTGCTTGGAGAATTAAACAACAATATAAAAGAAATTTGTCAGTATGGTTTTACTGAAATGACCAATAATGTTATCGACCATTCCGATTCAAAAAAATTAATAATAGAATTGATTCTTGATTATCTACATGTCGAAATGAGAGTTATTGATGACGGAGTTGGCGTTTTTCAAAAAATAAAAAATGCACTTGGACTAGAATATTCAAAGCAAGCTATTTTGGAACTGGCAAAAGGTAAATTCACATCTGATCCTGAAAACCATTCTGGGGAAGGTATCTTCTTTACATCCAGGGTTTTCGATACTTTTATGATAGTCTCGCACAAGTTAAGTTTTGTTGGCTTTGGAAACAGAGAGGGAACTCTTTGGGAAGAAAGAGACGATCTCCCAGGAACTGGTGTTTTAATGAAAATAAAAAAAGATTCGCCAACACAATTAATTACTATTTTTAATGAATATGCAGATCCTGATAAAGACCCGAGTTTCCATAAAACTCTTATCCCGGTTAAGCTTATGGAGCATGAAGGAGAATCCTTATTATCAAGATCTCAGGCAAAACGTCTAATATCTCGTTTTGATCGATTTTTAGAAGTTGTTTTAGACTTTGATGGTGTAAAACAAATTGGACAAGCGTTTGCAGATCAAATTTTTAGGGTTTTCAGGAATAAACATCCCAATGTTCGGTTACGAATTATTAACACAACTAAGGATGTAGCGAACATGATCAAAAGAGTTCAGTCGGCAAAATAACACGAAAATAACCGGTTACACCCGGTTCATTTTTTTGCTGAAGGATTAAAGTTCGTTTTTACTGAAAAGCCTTTAATTTTTCCTTCGAAGAATTTTTAATCACATCACTGATTTCTTTTAGAACAGGACTTTCCCCATACAAATCGGAAAATTCTTGGGTTGTTTCTTTAGCTGCATCCACAATTTTATCTGCCATTCTCACGATGATCTCTTTCACGACCTTGTATTTGATTTGCGTATCCCGAGAAAATCTTTCAAAGTGTTCGGGTTCAAGAAACTGGAAATGTCTTTCTCCGCCTATTTTCATGGCCATTTTTTTTGCATATGGATATACATATGTTGACAATAAATCATAGAAAGGTGCAAGGGTTGTCCCGTTTTCTCCATGTATGAAGGAAACATTCTTTGCGTGGGCATCAGAATTGCCGATTAAACCGTTAAAAACTATAAGCTGCAAGAATCGTTTAGTATCTTTGATTTGAACAGCACTTTCATTTCTGATGAGTGAAAAACACACATCAAGCGTTGGGGTATATTTTAATTGGGCATTTACATTTAACGCCTGACAAAAATCTTCTTGTATCAGTCTAATAATTTGCCCGTTTTCGATCTTTCTGTCATATCGATCAATTATATATAAAGGGATTTCGTTAACTTTTATTATTTTAACTTCAGGTACGGTCAACCCCATTCTTTTAGCCAGCATCATGCAAAAAGTTTCGTTTTCAACAGTTCCATGAAGATCCTTTATCGGAGTCTTTAAAATATGGGAAGAGGGTGCGCCATTCATCGAAATTAGGATCTTGTTATTTTTAAATGAAACAGGAAGTTTCTCCTGGGCTCCAGCAAGAGAAAGTCTGATGCTGGCCTCATCTGCTAAAAACGGATTCTCAGGCAGTTCTTTTATTATTTCTATTAAGTGATCATCGGTAAGGGTCTTGTATGAGTATTCTTCGGGTTTTGGCGGCAAATCGCCATCTTCAAATAATGACACCGCACCGGCACAATCCCCTCCAACAGCCTTTAACAATTCAAATTGATTGCTGACAGGGATCTGAAGTTTTCTGGAAATGACATTCAGAATTTTGCCTTCAGGCAGCAGATTCGTAAAATATGAATATGAATCATCTGCTAAATACGGATTTTCCCGCAAAGGCAGGGAAACAGACAACCGAAGGTTACTCGGTGACTTGATCCAGCTTTTATCATACTGGAAACAAAAACGGCGCTGCTGATCCAGCCATAGCTCACCAGCCTTCAGTTGATTAACAAAAACATTGAGCTTACTCTTCACCCAAATCGTCCTCAATATAACGGATTAGTTTGTGGTTTGTCTTTGGTACCGCAAGGATCTTAAAGCCAAGGCCTTGCAATACATGCAGGGCTTTTTCCAGCTGAACAGTTGGCTTTCCGTTTTCAAGATCTGACAAAAAACGAGTACCAACATTCAGATACCCTGCCGCTTCTGCCTGGGTTAAGCCCTGAGCCTTACGTGATTTCCTAACGAGTTTGCCAATCATTTTTGTGTTCATACTGTCCAATTTCTTATAATTTATTCCCGAACAGGAATATATCATAAGAATTTATAAACTGCAACAGAAATATTCCCGTCAGGGAAAATTTTATAGATGAGCTCAAATTTTTACAAAAAAAATCCCGAACGGGAATGTGAAAAGGATACCCATATTTATTAAAGTGTTGCCGCCATCAGAATGCCCCAAATGAAAACAGTTCTTTTATAGCCAGGGTGTCTTTCCTTTTAAATAACTTTCAACAGCATCAAATGGTGTTAGGTATCCTTTCCGGTCAGCTGACAGATATGAAAAAAGGCAATGATTAATTGTCATTTCCATAGAGTTGATTTGCTCTGGAGAATACAACCCTGTTGTCAACAGTTTCATCTCATTTATGCTGCCTGCAAGTTTTCGGTTTCCGTTTTTTCCTATAATGTTGGATTTCGGATCATGATACCAGGGGCATGCATTTATGACTTCGTTGGCTATCGCCTGGGGATCACTGAACTGTGCCTTTCGTCTAACCAGTGTAAATAATGTATATTCATGAACAAGGAATAACATCGGAACACGTCCGGCCATAACTACGTCGACTTTCCAGAAGTCCCCTGAACGTTCCTCAAGATTTTCCCAATTAATGCGAAAACGTTTGGCTGCTTTATTGCTCAAATTTATCATTTTTTTTGTCGTATCATGGTAATATTAAACTCATCGTCCTGTTCGAGTTAACGTCGAACATCTGCGGTTTCATGCCGGGTACGGGATACTATCCGCCTGTGTTTGTCCCAGTTAAGGAGATCCCACACATTCTTCAAGCCCATACGGCCGTCAACATCATAATATGATATCATCTATCCACACCAATACGGTTATTCCATTTCAAATCGTTTCACGTGATTCAACACCATGCCGGAAGTCTGCCCACTTTCGTGGCCGGGCAAATTTTGAACCCGTATCTGATCCATTACAGATTAGCCTTCGCTTTCTCCAGCCTTCCTCTACCCGCATCCCCATAGGCCAGTCTCGCAACCAGCTGCCCTTCCAGGGAAGGAGAAATACGGGCTTACCAAGTTCCACTTTTAACACCCAATGGATTAGCGTCTGTCTGTCCGCCGGAGGGATCATAGATTACGTGAAGCGACAACGGAACACTCCAACCATACCTCTTGCCTTTTGGCCTGTTCAACATAACGACGTTTATTAACAGTTCACATATGTTACGCATACCATCGTTCCTAACTCCCATCCGGGTTGAGCTCCCAGAGTTGAGGTCCTCTCGCGATTCTCTCTCCTGGCCAAAGGCCAAGGGCTTCATTGTCATCCGGGCTTCACACAAAACCATTACTGGTAATGCATGCCGGAGTAGAAAACTGCTGGTAATACAGCAGGTTGGGTCAAGCCCAACATTATTAAAAGCGACATCATGTCGTAAGCGTAGCATGTTCGTTGTTGGAAAGTATTTCAAGCAAGGGTTAAACGTCGACTTGACCCCATTTTTTTGTATGGGTATTCAAACCAAAATTATTCAAATAAATTGATTCCCTGAATAGATTCGTCGTCTTTTAGCTTTTCATAGATAAGTGCCGCCGTGGCAATATCTTGTATCGCTGTTCCGGTAGAATCATAGACAAAAGTTTCATCATCAGATGTCCTGCCTCTTGCCTGAGTTGTGATCAATTCACCCAATTCGCAATAAATATTATTTTCACTAATAAGCCCTTTTCGAATAGCATGTTGAGATTCTCCAACTTTAATCACCTGTTCTTTAATATCAGCTACTATTTTTGCGGATAGCATGATTTCCGGGTCAAGCTCATTTTTTCCGGGACTATCTGCTCCTACAGCCCCAATGAAGGTCCCTGGTTGAATCCATTGTTTCTTCACAAAAGACTCTTTTGAAGGTGTACAAGTAATAAGTATATTGCTTTGTTCACAGGTGTTTTGAATTGTTTTATAGCTGGCATGAACACCGGCTTTATTACTAATCATTTCCGCAAAGGCTTTTGCTTTAATTTCATTCCTGCCGGATATGCAAATGGATTTAATATCGGCAACACACATTAATGCTTCAATCTGAGCTTCAGCCTGGTTACCGTATCCAATAACCCCTAAATGGCAAGGGTTTGGTGGTTTTAAATAATTTGCTGCGACTGCAGTCGCGGCGGCAGTCCTCATTTTGGTGATAAGAGATGACTCAAAAATAGCTAAAGGGTAGGCAGTATCCGCATCAGATAAATAAATGACTCCCAAAATATTAGGTAATCCGTGATTCTTTTTATTTCCAAAGAATCCACCATTGGCTTTTAACCCGTAATAGGCGTTTTTGCCGAGTATGCCTCCGGTTTTTATGTGATACTCCCCATTGGGTGCTTCGGCATGGATGAGGTTCGTTTCTATGATTTTGTTTTCTGCATGTAAACGATGGGCCTTTGTTACCGCCGAGATATAATCGTCCATGCTCAACAAATTTTCAAATGATGAGCGATTGAAAAGTAATGTTTTATTGAAGCCATTTATAATCTTGATATCCTTTTCGAGTCAGTGGTTTTATAGCTTTTCATCAAATTTGCGGTCATACAGGAATGAACCGGCAATACCAGTAGACAGCTTCCTATTTTATAATCAGATATCTTTGAATCTGGAACTGCAACAATACCATGTTCCTGTGACAGGTTTTTAATGTACACATCGGGGACAATTTCGCCCCAGGAATTTCCTTTTATTTCGACTATTCTGCCAAAAATGGTCCTTGATTTTTCATCAACCAAACTTTCCTTGGAAAAATGCACACCACCGCCATAGATAACTAATTCATTTCTGTCTTTGTGAATAGCAACTATTGGACACACCATAGCGACTGCTATTTGATTGATCTTGTTAGCTCCAATTTGGTGTTGTGTTAAATCATAAAACACAAAATTCCCATGCCTTATTTCATCAATCCCGGTAAAATCATCAACAATACTACTACTTGGCGTATCTCCTGATGATATAATTAAGTCAGGGTATCTTTTTAGGTATTTTGCTTTTAAAGTTGTCAGCAATTTTACACTTTTGTTATGAATGCCGATAACTTGTTCCCTGCTCTTACATTTATATGTATGCCCTGCATGGGCCAGAAAACCTTTAAAGTGAAGGTTGCTACAGGAATCAGCCATGTCCAGTATACGATCGATCGAAAAGGTATCTGTAGGGTTAAGTCCTGTTCTGTTATAACCGACGTCAATTTTAACAAAGAAACCGATTTTATCCTCCAGGCGTTCGTTTAAAAAACCGACAGTCTCAATTGATTCCACCAAGACATTAAGTTTTATTCTTTTCGCAAGGCGATTAATCGTTTCTATTTCCAGGATATTTACGGGAAAGGCAACGGTAATATCATTCCAGTCTTCAGAAAAGTAGAGGGCCATATCGAGTGATGAAACAGCTATTTTATCAACGCCCTCTTTCTTAAACCACCTGCCGATTTCTATAGACTGGTGGGTTTTAAAATGCGGCCGGAAATCAACTTTATTTTTCATAAATTTTAAACACATTGTCTGAATGTTTTTTCTACATTTTTTTTCATCTAAAAGCAGTGTTGGTTTTGTGATCATAAATTGAATCCATTTTTAAATGTTAAGTCCCTTCAATTGTTACCATACTGGAATGGTAATCAGTAAGATACAACCGATAACGCATGGCTAAGCCGCCACACCCATAGCGAAGCGTCGGGTGTGGTCGGTCTTAAGCCAAATGTTTAGGGAATGATATTATATAAATCCACTGGCTTGTATTATTTCTTCGATATAATCAGTTCCAGATTCTTTAGTTGGCGAATACTCAACAACACTAATTCCAAAAATA
>Ga0307988_1000586_pt1 | contig 24627 bp, 20 predicted proteins | sample EllFjometagen183_FD_203166 | JGI IMG/M metagenome (GOLD analysis project Ga0307988, IMG submission 203166) | Marine microbial communities from Ellis Fjord, Antarctic Ocean - #183 | ecosystem: Environmental > Aquatic > Marine > Unclassified | place: Southern Ocean | collected 2014-10-08 | reverse complement strand
AGAGACCGGAATAGATTAGCTCTGCAATCGGACTTGCTTACTGCTTATTCACTTGGTCTTGACAACGTTTTACTGTTAACCGGAGACCATATCAACCTGGGAGACCATAAAGAGGCAAAGCCGGTATTTGACCTTGACTCTGTCCAGTTGATTGAAATGGCGAGAGGGCTTAAAGAAGGCAAGGATCTGGCGGGCCACACCCTTGAAAATAATCTCGACATGGACCTCGGTGCTGTTGTTAATCCCAATTCGGATCCAATAGACCTCCAGTTAATGAAGATGAAAAAGAAAATTGATGCCGGTGCACAATTTTTTCAAACCCAGGCAGTGTATGACGCTAAAATATTTGAAGAGTTCATCAACAAAGCTGAAAAATTTAACCGACCTATCCAGCTTGGTATCGTTATCCTGAAATCCCCGCAAATGGGCAAATATATGAATAAATTTGTCTCCGGCATCCATGTTCCGGAAAATTTGATAGAGGAGATTGGATCCGTCGCCAAAGAAGATCGAAAGAAAAAATCAGCCGAAATAGCCGGTAAGTTTATCAAAGAGGTCAAATCAATGGTCCAGGGAGTTCATATAATGACTCTTGGCTGGACTGATATAGTACCTGATATACTGGAGCATGCTGAAATAGAAAAATAGAAAAGTATCAGGAAAGTATCCCGTATTGATCACAATCAGTACGGGATACCTTCTGCTTAAATTCGTCAGGAATCACCGACATCCTCTTCCGTCTTCCCGCCTAAATCATGAACACGCTGAACAGCAGCTTCATGTCTGGCTTTTGCTTTTGCACTTTTCCTAAAAAGCTTCTGTTGATGTTCCTCTGTTTTCTCAGCTTCATCTTCACTTTCTTTCTCCTCCTCACGCATAATCTTTCTCAATCTTTTTTCAGCGGAGTAAAGCTCATCCATGGCCTCTGCCAGTTCACCTGCTGCCCCTTCTTCAGGTTCAGCATCGAGATCAATCTCTTCCGCAGCCCTGACCAGTGCGGTGGGTGGAAGCTGGGGGAGAATACGTTCCAGGCTATACCCGGCCATATCCGTCAGCCTTGACTGCTGTATCCTAAACGGCAGGAATACCAGGCTGCTTCCTTTCGAATTCTCAAGTATAGTTTGCGGCTCCATATCAGTAACCAGATAAGGCTCAGCCGAAATACGTGCCTCTTCGAGCATCTGTGTTACATTCTCTTTTTCTCTAGTGAGACTTTTGCCATTGCCGGTTGTCAATACACGTATTTTTGCCTTCTTCCAGATACTCTCCCTGGTTATCAGGTAGGCAAACAGCAGCATGAGCCTGCTGCTGTTTGCTTCACCATGCCACCAGATATCAATTGTCTCTCTCTTGCCATCAGTTTTTATGAGATTTTCCCATTTAGACGATTCGCAGTGGAAAATCACGAGATTATAGCCCTGCCTGTAGGCTGTCATTAAATTATGCCCGTATTTAAGCGCTTCCAGCCCGGGCAAATAGGTATCCGGCTTGTTATACCAGTTCGTCAAGATGGTATTGCCATCCAGTGGTCCGAACCCATGGGACTGCAGCAGTATCGATAGTGTCGAAGGAAAATCTTCTGCACTGATAACCTTCGGATAGCAAAATACATTATTGCTGTTAATATCCGTTTGCAATTCCGCCAGAGCTTCGGTTTTTATTTTTTTCCCGAAAACCCCTGTATCACCAAGAACTCGAACTGCTGTCATCAAGCCAATTTCTCCGCACAACCACTCACTGAAAAGGAGGAGTTTTTGCCGTGTTTCAACGTGATTGGTAAAAATAAGGATATGCGGACTCCAATCCCTCTGATGCTCTGGTGTCACGATCATCTTCCTAAGATTCGTTCGAATCAGGCTGTAGGCATGAGATCTGCTCGAATCAGCCCAGCGGGCAGGACGACCAGATTGATTGAGATAGAGATAGATCAAAAACATTACAGCAAGGGCTATCACACCATTTTCAATATCAAGTGCTAACAATATGCCAAGACAGATCAGACAACCAGCCAGACTCAGGTACTTACTAAAAAAGCGAAACCGTGGCCGAAAGGAAGTAGAACCAGCTGAGACCTCATAATAAGTAGCATAATTTAACAGCCCATAGGATATCAGAAAAAACATGGAGACAACCTGAGCGACAAGATTCAACTGCCCCAGACCAATGGTCACGAAAGCAATACCAGTTGTGAGCATTATACCCCGTCTCGGATTGTTCATTTCCCCGGCACCTTTTGCAAAAGGCGAGAGCACTGGAAATATCCGGTCTGCAGCCAGTGACTGCAAAATCCTTGGACCGCCCATAAAAGAGGCCATGGCAGAGGATAAAGTTGCGGCTATTACTCCGCAATCTATCAAAAACCCGTATCTGGCAACCCGGTTCATGGCCTGGTAATCCTTTGTCAGTTCCTGGTTCGACAAAACTCCTGCAAGAATTACAATAACCGTGAGATACACCACGATAGAAAACGCCACAGCGAGAAACGTACCGAGAGGAAGGCTTTTACCTGGATCTTTCAGATCACCAGACATGCTCACACCCTGGGTAAAACCTGTCACTGCTGGGAAAAAAATAGCGAAAAGTATCCAGAATGGCGGTCCACCAGCAGGTGCGCCCCAATTGGCAATGAAAACAGTCTGCTGCCATTTCGCAATCCCTCCGATATAAAAAGAGGCCAGCGCTGCGACGAGCAGTATCATGACAAGGTACTGAAATTTCGTAGCCCAGTCTGTTCCGAGCCAGGCGAGAACAAAAAGTGCGGCAACAGCAGAAAGAGCGATTATCCTTGTATCAACTGCAGTACCTGTCATAAAAGAGAGCGCCTCGGCAAAACCTATGCAGTAGAAGGCAACAGATACAGATTGGGCAAGATAGAGAACTATACCGATAGAGCCGCCAAACTTGTAACCAAGAGTACGGGAGATCAGATAATAGTCCCCTCCCCCCTTAACTTTCAGATTTGTAGCCACCGCGGCAAGCGACAGACTGGTGATAACGGTAACGAGATTGGCTATAAAAAGTATCAGAAGTGTACCGGCTAAACCTGCACTGCCGGTAACATAACCAAGCCGTAAAAAGAGAATGATGCCAAGAATGGTCAGGACACTTGGCGTGAATACCCCTGAAAAGGTGTTCAGGCTGCCGGTTGAATCATGTGAACTATTTTCCTTAGCTCGATCATCTATCGTCATGGCGATCTCTGCAAAAGCTAAAAATGAATTTCAATTTTGATTACCATCAATGGTAAGACGATCATATCTCCAGTTAAACAGAGTTTCAATAGTAATCAAAAAATCAACACAGAGTGAACCTGTCCAGTGGCGACGAACACCTTATTTACTCATACACAACCACGGGAAAAGTCCCTTTACGAATATTGAAAAAGGCAAGTTCAGGGAGGCTGAAAATTATTCCCCGCAATGATCTTTTCAGCAGACTCCCATCGTCAACTGGAAGAGAAAAGATTCCCCCCAGTGAACCGCCAGCCGCATATAATATATTAATAACACCCAATACAGGCCGCAGCAGCAACTTATCATCTGTAAAAAAAAGGAAGGTAGAGTCCTCTTCCCATGCAGAATAAATTTTCGAGGTCAGGGTGTTTGATTCGGCAAAAAATGGTAGACCTCCCCCTTCCTCATACAGTTTATCGAGCTGTCTCTTCCTAAATGATGGCAGTATTTCAACTGAACTCACAGAAAAATTCTGCTGTACCAGATTAAAAGAGCGGAAAGGAATAAAAGAAAGATATGGTCCAGGCTCGAAATACCCTCCAAGTTCCTTTTCCACCTGATCAATTGTCGGGAAAACAGAATAGATCGTTTTGAAAATCTCCGTTACACAATTTTTATCCAGAAGATTATAATCATATACTCGCAAAAGCTCCTTCTCCAGGATTAATGCATTGGCTCTTGATACCTCCAAAGAACTCAAAATCTCACGAAGGTCTATACTGGTAGTATCCAAAGATTTTTCCGTCCTGTTCCTCAGGCTACCCTGGCTCCCGTCGATATGGTCTATTTGCCACAGCCTTCCCAGACTTTTTTCCACCTGACTAAAAGCTATATCTTCCTTTTCAGAGGTGGAAAAAAAATAGGCCATCGAGCCTTGGGCCTGATGCAGTCTTTCTAACCTGAGTTGTTCAAAATAAATTTTCACTGTAGTAGCTTCTTCCCTCATTTCGGCAGAGATACGATTTTCCACCGGGATGAGGGTGATCATTTCACCCTTTCTTATCGAATGTGTGATGGCTTGATACCTGGCTGCCTTTACCAGAAGTGCAGTACCTCGTCCAGGACGGGACGACTCAAGAAGATTTATTATGGAAAGACCGAGTCTATCTCTATAGTGCTGCAACCTCATAAGCTCATAATCGCAAAGTTTACGGACATCTGCAGGGGCACTATGCAGCCTTTCACCAAGAACAGGGCGGCCATGCAAAAGCACAGAAATCGCTTCGCGGACTGCTGACAATTCAAAATACTCATCTATCCTGCTATGAAAAACAGGTGACGGGGAATACAGGTTTAAATCTATACCCGTCATCAATTTCGGCTGAATGTTGTGGTTATGGTCTTTGATCATTTCTTCAACACTATGGAGCTGATTTTCAAGATACAGGGAGCCAAGTTCCTTGTCGATATACCTGGTCAGTGTAAACGCCAGCGCATCATCTTTCTCATATATCGAAAAGAAATCCAGTCCCTTTATTGGAACAACTCCGTTTCCATTTGATAAAGAGAGCAGATATTCTTCTGCAGACTTGAACTGGTCGAGGTAATCGAACCGTTTTTTCTGGAGCAGGTAGCGGCGGGAAAACTGCATTTTGATTTTTTTAAAAACATCTGAAGAGACAGGCAACCTTGCAATCGCAAGAGTTCTATTCTGCAGATCATTATATCGGTAGCGAAACCAATCCCAATCATCTTTGACAAGGATAAAATATGCATCGTCATGATACTGATAATGAAAAACCGTATTACCCAGCCGCAGGGCTGTATGTCCGCCTGCAGATTCATCAACAGAGCTGTCTATGTATATAAAATCTAAAAATTTCTGTGAACCATGACTATTGCTGGAGCCACAGAACACAAGGATTGAAATAGACAGGGACAGGATAGCCCCCCATCCCCGGGATGACATAATCAATGTTTTATCTAAGCCCGGCCAGAATTTCCGAATAATGAGGAGAACCACTCAACCCCTGAAGAAAAAGTAACCCGTTAATAGAATCTTCCGACACCTGAGCAAATCTCAACCCTCTGCCTATGGCTTTAAATGTTGCAACATTATTCTCCCAGTCAATGACTCCATGACCGCTGGAAATATGTCCAAGCTCCCTTTGAAAATCCCGGGCAGAACCAGCCGAATCGACATAGATGACTGAAAGAGTAGAAATATCTTCCTGGTAGCTGTCAGCAACTTTCTCAACGCTCTCCTCCCCTTTACCAAATAAAGACTGACTGGATGTGGAAATTGATTCTGAGCTGTTATTTATTGATGTGGAAATAGAAGTGCTTGATTCTGAGCTGTCGGCAATCGATGAAGAGGACGTGGAAAGAGAACAACCGCTGAAAATTAGGCAGACAGACTGAAGTGCAATGAGCAGCAGGCTATTTATTTTCATCTTTTGTTTCCATTTTGAGATTATTGTTTTCGTTATCAACCTGCCATCTGCTTTGAAACATTTCCGCGCACTGCCTTAGAGAGACATGACTGGAGTTGACCCGAGTATTGCTTTATAGCTTGTAAATCTTTAATACTCCACAAGGGAGTGATAGTCATCATAATCATGGGCCCAGTGGGCTGTGGAAAGACAACAGTCGGCAGGTTACTGGCCGAAAAAAGAAGTTTTGTCCTGGCCTGCCCAGCAGACAGGTCGACACCCTCGAAGAACCGCAGGACGTTTTGACAGTTGACATCGGCACCAGTCCTGATCATATTGTCGATACTACAATAATCAGAATATCAACCATAAAAAAAATTGCGGAAACACCATGAAAAAACTTCATAACATAGGCATCGCCGGCCTGGCCGTCATGGGCGAAAATCTCGTTCTCAACATGGAATCCAAAGGTTTTTCTGTCGCTGTCTTTAACAGAACTTTCAGTAAAACTGAAAAATTCATCTCAGGCAAAGCACAGGAGAAGAAAATTTCAGGATTTGAGAATGTAGAAGATTTTGTTAATGCTCTTGAATCACCGCGTAAGATAATGATGATGCTAAAAGCTGGCCCTCCGGTGGACGACTTTATCGAACAGCTCATCCCCTTTCTTGACCAGGGCGATATAATCATCGATGGTGGCAATTCACACTATCCCGATACAGAAAGACGGACCGGATATCTTGAAGAAAAAGGGTTCTACTTTATCGGCACAGGTGTATCAGGCGGCGAAGAGGGCGCACTGAAAGGCCCGTCAATTATGCCCGGAGGTTCTTTCCCAGCCTGGCAGCATATTGAACCGATCTTTATGCCAACCGCTGCGCAGATTGATGACGGTTCATCCTGCTGTACATGGATAGGCAGCGGTGGCGCCGGACATTTCGTCAAAATGGTACATAACGGTATCGAATATGGCGATATGCAGCTTATCTGTGAAACATATCACTTTATGAAAGATGTCCTTGCCATGAGCGGACCGGAGATTCACAAAACTTTTGCAGAGTGGAATAGCGGTGAACTGGGCAGCTACCTGATAGAGATTACCGCTGACATTACCGCTTTTCCAGGTGAAGACGGAGAACTACTGCTGGATAAGATCCTTGATGCAGCAGGACAAAAAGGGACAGGTAAATGGACAGTAAATGCAGCTCTTGATTTTGGCGTTCCACTCTCTCTGATCAGCGAGTCGGTTTTTGCCCGCTGTCTTTCAAGCTTCAAGGAACTGCGTGTCGAAACAGCCCGTCTAATCAAAGGACCAGACTATCAGTTCAACGGGGATAAATCGAACCTGCTTGCAGACCTTGGCAAAGCTCTCTACGCTGCAAAAATCATCTCCTATACCCAGGGTTTCGGTCTCATGCAGGCTGCTTCGAAGGAATTGGGCTGGAAACTTGACTTCTCGGAGATCGCACGCATCTGGCGCGGTGGCTGTATCATTCGCTCACTCTTCCTTGAAAAGATCACAGCAGCCTACAAGACAAATCCCGAACTAAGCAATATGTTGCTTGATCCCTATTTCAAAGCCAAAGTTGAGGATGCCCAGCCTCATCTCAGAAGAGTGATAAGAGAAGCCGTCGCAGCCGGTATCCCTATGCCATCACATACCAGCGGCCTGAATTACTTTGACGGTCTAAGAACTGCACGGCTGCCAGCAAACCTGTTGCAGGCTCAACGCGACTACTTCGGTGCTCATATGTACGAACGCACGGACAGACCTCGGGGTGAATGGTTCCACTCAAACTGGACCGGCACTGGCGGAGATACGACCTCAACTGCTTATTTTAAATAGTAGAAATCCAAACCTGACCAGGATAGCTCAGTTCATCCAGAGCACTATAAGCTGAGGCGATAATCCACACATCAAGAATAGGAATTACCTATTTGACATATCAGTCATTCCTTCCCACAATAGCCATAGATAATAAAATCGTAAAGGTCCTTCGAGGCCTTAGATGGCTAAGTCAACAACTCACACAAGAAACAGAACTGCCCCATGATATTGCATTTCAACTGCCCCGAAACCGGTAAATTTTTTGAAACATCAGATTATTCCATATCGGACAACATGGGTATTGTCACCAATTCAAACGGTGAAAAGATTCTAGACGCAAAGGTTGTCATCAACTCACCCTGCCCGCATTGCGGCAATCTCCACGAATACAGGGCCGACAAACTTGCCTGTCCATTTTCTCCTGAATGATTACATTTTCTCTTAACCCTGATCTCCAGACCAGTAAAATCGATCAGATCAGTAATATTACGAGGACAATTGATGAAAAAGAGCCAAGTTAAACTCACAGGATGCACAAAAGCAGCTGGTTGAGCCTCTAAAATTTCTCCAGGGGACCTGGATCATATTTTAAAGGGAATCAACTTCCCCACAGATGTAAATGTCTTAATCGGTGCGGCTACTGCAGATGATGCCGGAGTTTATAAAATATCCGACGATCTTGCTCTTATACAGACGGTTGACTTCTTCCCTCCGATTGTCGACGATCCATACGATTTCGGTCGGATTGCCGCCGCCAACGCACTCTCCGATGTTTATGCCATGGGTGGAATTCCCAAAACAGCAATGAATATTGTTGCCTATCCCATCATGAAAATGGATAGAGAAATACTGGGGGAGATACTGGCAGGAGGCGTTGAAAAGCTAAAAGAGGCCAGGACCGTTCTCCTTGGAGGCCACAGCGTAGAAGATGACGAGATTAAATATGGGCTCTCAGTTACCGGATTTGTCCACCCTAACAAAATTCTGGCAAATCAAGGATTGCGAGTCGGAGACTCATTGATACTAACTAAACCCCTTGGTGTCGGGATTATCAACACAGCCGTTAAGGGAGGGCTGGCGAATGCACAGACTGTTAAAGAGGTTACCGAGCTTATGGCAACCCTTAATCAGGATGCTGCTTCAGTTATGCAATCGTTTTCAGTCTCGGCATGTACAGATGTTACCGGCTTTGGTTTATTAGGGCATCTTGCCGAAATGATATCCGGTTCAGGTCTATCTATTTCCGTAGACAGTGCAGCAGTACCGATCATCCCGGAGGCTGTTGAATTTGCAGCGATGGGATTTGTGCCAGCCGGTGCCCATAACAACAGAAAATATCGACAAGATATGGTGGAAAGTGGTGGCGATTTCGACCCGATCCTCCGTGATATACTCTATGACCCACAGACCTCAGGTGGACTATTGATAGGCTGCTCCGAAAAAGACGCCCTCCCCCTGCAGCAGAGATTACATGAAGCAGGAGTCCATCACTCCCGAATAATTGGCCATGTGACTGATAAAATTAAGGAAAAAATAGTACTCGGATAGAAAAGGATAAAAATAAAATGATAAAAGAACTTGATGCCAGAGGTCTTACATGTCCAGCACCAGTTCTTCTGGTCAAAGACTGCATTGACAAAGAAGATCCGGAGGAGTTGTCCATTCTCGTAGATAACGACTCATCCAATGAGAACGTAACCCGTTTTCTCACCAATAAAAATTATGCAGTGAAGACAACTCCCCGGGAAAACGGTGAGTTCCACCTGCAGGGTATCCGCAGTGGACATATTGAACAACCGGACAAAGCCACCTCTCCAGCCTCATCCCATACCGCCGAATCCGCACAGAAGATCCTCGTTCTGGTGACCAGTGACCGGATGGGGCGCGGAGATAATGAACTGGGCGAAAAACTGATGATCAGTTATCTGAAAACAATCAACGAGATGGGAAGTGAGCTCTGGCAGCTTATCTTTCTCAACAGCGGGGTAAAATTAACAACGAACGCATCCCCTGTGTTGAAAGAGCTGCAGACCTATGAGAAAGATGGTGTGATCATCCTCTCCTGCGGAACATGCCTGGAACATTTCGAGCTGACCGCGGCAAAAGAAGTCGGTGGAACGACAAACATGCTCGATATCGTCACAGCTACCCAACTGGCCGACAAAATTGTTCAGGTAGGATAAGCCGGTCCGGGGACCGGCCTATCCTACTCTTTCCAATCAGGGCGGATATGCAATTCAGTTAACTGCTTTCTCGCAACTGATGCCGGGGCTTCAGTAAGTGGACAGGTCGCCTTCTGTGTTTTGGGGAAGGCGATAACATCACGGATAGAATCACTGCCGGTGATTATCATCAGCAACCGGTCCAGACCGAACGCAAGACCACCGTGGGGCGGCGCACCAAGCTCAAGAGCGCGCAGGAGAAATCCGAATTTCTGGTTGGCCTCCTCCTCACCTATTCCAAGAACATCAAGAACTTTTGCCTGCAATTCTTTCTCATGGATACGGATTGAACCGCCGCCGATCTCTGTACCATTCAGTACGAGATCATAAGCACGGCTGTACACCTTTGCCGGATCAGTCGCAAGTTTATCGATATCTGCAACTTGCGGAGCAGTAAACGGATGATGCAGAGCCTGGTACCGCTTCTCTTTTTCATCATACTCGACAAGAGGGAAATCAGTAACCCAGACAAAATTAAATTCATCCTTTTTCAGCAGATCAAGACGCCTTGCCAATTCAATACGGAGTTCTGACAGCACCTGAAAAACCACTTTGGAGCTATCCGCACCAAAGAAGAGAAGATCCCCGGGAACTGCATCCATTGCGGACCCAATCTCAGCTCGTTCCTCATCGGTGAAAAATTTGGCAATGGGAGATTGCCACTCACCATCTTCTTTCATCTTCACCCAGGCAAGCCCTTTTGCTCCGAACTGAACTGCGTAATCAGTTAGAACATCAAGTTCCTTACGGGAGAAAACAGCGCACCCTTTGGCGTTTATTGCCCGGACAGTCCCACCGGTGTCGGCCATCGATCTGAAAACCTTAAAACCGCACCTGGCGGAGATTTCGGTAAGGTTGACAAGCTCCATGCCAAAACGCAGGTCAGGACGGTCCGTACCAAATCTATCCATCGACTCGTCAAAAGTAAGGCGATTGATTGGCAAGGTAACAGCAAAACCGAGAGTCTCTTGAAAAAGATCTTTGATCATACCCTCTGTTATGGAGATCACCTGTTCTTCATCAACAAAGGAAAGCTCGATATCTATCTGAGTGAATTCCGGCTGCCGGTCAGCTCGCAGGTCTTCATCCCGGAAACATTTTACAATCTGGTAATATCTGTCCATTCCAGCGATCATCAGGAGCTGTTTGAAAAGCTGCGGTGATTGCGGCAGGGCATAAAATTTCCCCGCATTCACCCGACTCGGGACAAGGTAATCACGTGCTCCCTCCGGTGTCGAGCGGGTAAGCATCGGCGTTTCGATATCAAGAAAATCGTTATCGTTCAAATAATTGCGGATGGCCTGGACAGCCTTGTGCCTTATGATCAGGTTTGACGCCATCTCAGGCCGGCGCAGGTCAAGATACCGATACTGCAGACGCAGATTATCAGACACTTCTCCTTCCTCATCAAGGGGGAAGGGAGGTGTTTCACTGGTATTTAAAATTCGTAATTCATCAATGAGAACCTCGATTCCGCCCGTCTCAAGTTTCGGATTGGCCATATCACCCGGCCGCGCCTCGACCTTTCCCTTTACCGCGAGCACCCACTCACTCCGAATCTGATGTGCCTTCTCATGAACTTCCGGGTTAATTTCCGGATTGAAAACAATCTGTGTTATCCCACGCCGATCACGCAGGTCGATAAAAATAACCCCTCCATGATCACGTCTTCGCAGAACCCAACCCATCAGTGTCACCTGCTCACCGACATTATCAACACCGAGGTCATTGCAATAATGAGTCCGGCTTAAATTTCCCATCGATTCCATAATATTAATTTTCACTCTAAATTTTTAGATACCTTACTCACGGGTGTCAGCCTGCCTTCGGTCTATCCACCGCTTCCAAAAGAGCAGAGGCGATCAACTCAACATCCTGCTGCTGCTGGGTTTCCATATCCTTAAGAACTCCCCTGCCGTTCTCAATTTCGTCATCACCTACTATTAAAACAAATTTTGCGCCAGCTTTGTTGGCCTGTTTCATCTGGCTCTTCAGACTTCGTCCCTCATGGTCCATGGCTACTCTGAGGTTTTTATTTCGCAATTCATGAACCAGACCATAACTGAGGTTTTCTCCTTTTTCACCAAGGCCTATCACAAAAAGCTCTACATCCGGGTCTCTGGTCACCGTTTTTTCCCCCTGTAACAAAAGGAGAACCATTCTCTCCAATCCCATTGCAAAGCCGATCCCCGGTCCTTTCTTAGGGCCTCCCAGTTTTTCAATCAACCCATCATATCTCCCACCTGCACATACAGCTGACTGTGCACCAAGATCGGAGGTGATAAACTCAAAAGTCGTCCTGCAGTAATAATCAAGCCCCCGCACCATAAATTTATTGAGACTGTAATCGACACCCAGCTGCTCCAACCCTCTCTGCACACGTGAAAAATGAACTTCACAGTCAGAACAGAGATGTTCAAGTATCGACGGCGCCTGATCAACCTGCTCCCGGCAATGACTGTTTTTACAATCGAGTACTCTTAGTGGGTTGGAACTGCTTCTTCGCCTGCAATCCTCACACAAATCGTCGATACACCCTTCAATAAAAGACATTAATTGAGCGCGGTAGGCGGGCCTGCACTGAGGACAGCCAAGGGAATTAAGCTCCAGGCTCACCGATATACCGAGTTCTGCAAACAGCATCGCCCCCATGGAAATGAGTTCTGCATCAACAAGGGGATTCTCCGACCCGAGAACTTCTATATCCATCTGGTGAAACTGTCTAAGCCGACCCTTCTGTGGTCGCTCATGGCGAAACATCGGACCGATGGTAAAAAGCCGCTGTACCGGCTTCTGAATATAAAGACCATGCTCAATATATGCCCTCAGAAGAGAAGCTGTAGCCTCGGGGCGCATAGTCACCTGTTTGTCTACAAAGGTGTACATCTCCTTTTCGACAATATCCGTATCTTCTCCTATGGATCTTGCAAAAAGTTCAGTCTGTTCCAGGATCGGCAGCCTGATCTCGGAGAAAGTAAAACGCCGGAAAACATTCCTGGCTGTATCTTCCACGTATTGCCACAGCCTGACTTCCTCCGGAAGAATATCTTTAAAGCCTTTCAAGGCTTTGATTTTCAAAACTCTCACCTAAAATATAAAAAAAGATTATAAACTCAGCTCAGTACCCTTGAGGGTTACAAATGATTTCACCAGATTTTTCCATACAAAGAAACGAAGAAAAATCAGACAACTCTAAATAAAACGAAAACAGGCTACTTAACTGTAATTTTGTACTTTTGTCAAGCACAGCCGAGAAAAGCCGACTCCAGACATATATCACGATGTAGCGATCATCTCCGTAATTCCCGACAAATACGATATTTTTCAGTATCGCCTTACACCATACTTTTCTTGACAAAACAGAGGAAGAAAGGCATTATCGGGATTTCTATATCAATGTCAGATTCAAAGGAGATCTGTCTTCATGAGATTACCCGAACTTAAAATCGGTAAATTTAGTGCTCCATTCCCCTTAATCCAAGGGGGCATGTCCATCCGGGTCTCCACCTCGGCCCTTGCAGCACCTGTTGCTTCCTGTGGCGGCATAGGTGTCATAGGCGGATCAGGCATACCACTTGAAGAACTCAAAGACGATATAAAGAAGGCAAAAGATGCAACTGATGGTGTGGTCGCAGTAAATATCATGTACGCCATGAAAGATTTTTATAACCTGGTCATGAGTTCCATTGACGCCGGAATCGATATGATAATCACGGGAGCTGGTTTTTCACGGGATATTTTTAAAATCGGCAAAGAACATGACACTCCGATTATCATGATTGTCTCCTCTCCACCTCTTGCAAAACTGGCAGAAAGGCTTGGCGCTGCCGCTGTTATCGTCGAGGCTAAAGAGGCGGGAGGACATCTTGGAACGGACAAGCCTCTACGGGAAATTTTTCCGGCGATCAGAGATGTCGTGAAAAACATTCCCCTGATTGCTGCCGGAGGTATCACAAACGGCTACGAAATGGCTGAAATAATGGACAAATATGGCGCTGACGGTGTACAGATTGCCTCACGCTTTGTCCTCAGCGAAGAGTGTGATATTGCCGACGGGTTTAAACAGGCCTACCTGAATGCAGGAAAAGAAGACATAGTCCTTACATCCAGTCCTGTCGGCCTTCCAGGCCGCGCCCTGAACAATCCATTTGTCAAATCACTGAACGAAGGTGAAGACGTCAGTACAAAAAAATGCCCACACCTCTGTCTGAAAAAGTGTAACCACCATTACTGCATTAACGAACGACTCACACAGGCCCGTGAAGGCAACACTCAAGACGGACTTATGTTCTCCGGAGAGAACACCTATAAAATGGATAAAATTCTCTCCGTCGCTGAAATTTTCCGGCAATTCAAAAACCAGGCTGAAGCCGTTTACAGAGAAGGACGAGGTTTCAGTCCGGCAATTTAAAATTCCCCTGTGACAACCATGAGTTCTTTCAGTGAAGCGGATGCCATTGCAGAGACACCAGCATATGGATCAGATGCTCTAATAATCGACGGACAGCATCATCCTATCACCCTTGACATGATAGATCCTGATGCCCTCCACGTACTCAAAAAACTAAACAGCTCTGGTTTTGTCGGATATCTGGTGGGGGGCGGGGTACGCGATCTCTATCTTGGCAATAAACCGAAAGATTTTGATATCAGCACCGATGCTAAACCCGGGCAGCTGCGTAAGCTGTTCCCTAACAGCACCACAATTGGCAGACGATTCCGACTTGTCCAGGTCTTCTTCAGGGGAGGCAAGGTCATCGAGGTCTCAACCCTTCGCTCTCTCAGTGAACATGACCTTGACGGTCCTGAGCACGTTCTCGCTCCGAACAATACCTTTGGCACCCTCAGTGAAGATGCTCAACGCCGTGACCTGACCATCAACGCACTCTTTTATGAAATCAAGGACAAGATTATAATTGATTATGTGGAAGGAGTCAAAGATCTCCAGAACTCCATTGTCCGCATGGTCGGTGCCCCTGTAAAGAGGTTCATCCACGATCCGGTAAGGATGATGCGTGCCATCCGCCACAGTGCAAGAAATAGCTTTGCAATTGAAGAACATACCTGGAAAGCAATCTGTTCAAACAGTAGCAAACTTGCTCTCTGTCCTCCATCGAGATTGCGGGACGAACTGTTAAAAGACATCTACAGCGGCGAATCCTCTCCATGGTTTGACCTGGCAATGAGCTCCACCATTTTTCTCTCCCTCTTCCCCATCTACCGCACAATCCTTTCAGAAGATTCACGGGACAGCACAGTTACAGTAAAACAGCTCTCTCAAACATTTTCTACCATAGACCGTACCAACAAAATTGCTCTTGACCACAAAATACATCGTCAATCAGACTTCTTTTTCTTCGCACTCATCCTCATACCCTGGGTCGAATCGCGATATCAACTCTTAAGTACTTATCGTAAAGGACCGCAGCTCTTTCAGATTTCCAAGCAAATCCGTGCGGACCTCGACAGGACCATAGGAGTCGATTTGAACCTCAGGCGTTCACTTCGGCAGGAAATTGTCAGTCTGCAGACCAACCTATCAGTTCTCATACATAACAGAAAGGATAACAGCTGGCCCAAATGGCTCCAAAATAAAAGCTACTTTAAAAAATGCTTACTATTTTATAATTTCTACACGGAGATAACAGGGGGACCATCTGTAACAGAAAAACAACTCCAATCTGAATCCGCCGGGCGACCGGAAATCAAGTTACTTCCAAGCAAAACCCGGTCTCCAGGCAGAACCAAACCGGCTCTCTCTCCTACTACCAAAGGCGGTATCTTCGGTTTTAAAAAATAATTTTTAAATAACTGCCCTGGTAGGTTAACTATCATAATTTCCTTGACCTTCCTTCCACACAAGTGTAGTTTTAATTTCATTTGTGTCAAACAAAACAGTATTTTACTTAAATAGCATCGTTCCAGACAAATGCTATTACCATATTGTGCTGTCTTTTTTCAAATCCCCCCCCCCTCGCGGGGTGTTATAGCATTAAGTATCCCATCATAATTTAGTTTTGCTCATAATTGTCTTCACAACTACAGGAGGTTAATATGACAGAGACAGTAAACAGGACGCTTGACCCGCAGCTTAATCGGCGAGGTTTCCTCAAGGGATGTACAATGGCTGCAGCCGCTCTGGGGTTGTCAGATGCAATGATTCCAAAACTCGTAGAGGCTGCTGCGACAGCTGAAAAACCAAGGGTTATCTGGCTGCACTTCCAGGAGTGCACAGGATGCACAGAGAGTCTGCTCCGTGCTTCGCACCCTGACCTTGCTCGTCTCATTCTCGATATTATTTCACTCGATTACCACGAGACAGTGATGGCGGCAGCCGGCCATCAGGCGGAACAAAACCTCCTTGAAACAGTCGAAAACCATCCATTTATTCTGGTCGTAGAAGGCGCCATCCCAACTAAAGATGGCGGCATCTACTGTAAAATTGCAGGAAAAACTGCAATGGATATTCTGGCTGAGGTTGCTCCTAAAGCTTCTGCTATTATTGCAATCGGTACCTGTGCATCTTTTGGCGGCGTACAGGCCGCTGCACCAAATCCGACAGGCGCTGTCGGAGTTCAGGATCTGGTGAGTGGCAAACCGATAGTTAATATTTCAGGCTGTCCCCCAAACCCGATTTCTTTCCTTGGAACTATCCTCCACTATCTGACTTTCAAAAGACTGCCGGCGCTGGACAGCCTGAACCGCCCGCTTTTTGCCTACGGTCGAAAAATTCATGATCATTGTGAAAGAAGGGCCCATTTTGACGAAGGTCGTTTTGTTGAACAGTACGGCGATGAATTCCACAAACTCGGCTACTGTCTCTATAAGGTTGGTTGTAAAGGGCCTCAGACATTTGCAAACTGTCCTGCTGTACGCTTTAACGACGTCGGCGTATGGCCAGTCAGCGTTGGACATGGTTGTACCGGGTGTACCGAACCTGGTTTCTGGGACACCATGACACCTTTCTACGAAAGGCTGCCGGACGTGAAGATTCCCGCTGCAGGTATCGTTCAAAATGCAGACAAAACGGGAAGAACAATTCTTGCTGCAACAGGTGCTGCCGTTGGTGCACATGCCGTAGTTGGAATTGGCAAACGACTGATAAAAGGAAAAAGCGAAGAATAATTCAAGGAGGTTTTACATATGGCTCAGCGAATCACCATTGATCCGATCACCCGGATTGAGGGTCACTTAAGAGTAGATGTCGAAGTTGATGGGGGGAAAATTACCAAGGCATGGTCTTCCGGCCAAATGTATCGCGGAATTGAAAATATTCTCAAGGGTAGAGATCCGAGAGATGCCTGGCTCTTTGTCCAGCGCATCTGCGGCGTCTGCACTACCGTTCACGCTCTGGCTTCCGTGCGCGCCGTCGAGAATGCACTGGGGCTTGAAATTCCTCTCAATGCCCAGCTCATCCGTAATATGGTCCAGTCGATTCATTGTCTACATGACCATATAGTTCATTTCTACGCCCTTTCTGCACTTGACTGGGTAGATGTTGTCTCTGCTCTGGATGCGGATCCGGTGGCCACCGCAAAACTTGCCGACAGTCTTTCTGACTGGCCGGGAAACAGCCCAAAACGCTTTGCTGCTGTTAAAGATAAACTCAAAGCCATTGTTGCAAGTGGTCAACTAGGCCCCTTTGCCAACGCATACTGGGGTCATTCAGCGATGAAGCTGCCGCCCGAGGCTAATCTCATGGCTGTATCCCATTACCTCGAGGCCCTCGATTATCAGCGTAAAGCAACCCAGGCCCTGGCAATCATCGGTGGCAAAAACCCGCATATTCAAAATCTTTCTGTCGGCGGAGTAACCACCAACCTTAATCCCGAGAACCAGACCGCTGTAACCATGGAGCGACTCTACTATATCAAACAGCTGGTAACAGAGGTCAGGGATTTTGTCAAAATGGTTTATGTAACCGATGTGGTAGCTGTCGGTGCTCTCTATGCAGACTGGATCCCATATGGACCAGGTGTTACCAACTACCTGGCCGCCCCAGATATGTTCCGTGATGCTGCTGGTACCATATCAGATCTGCCCGGTGGTACTGTCTTCGATGGCGACCTGGGTACAGTAAAGCCAATTGTCGGCCTAGCTGATCCGTACCTGAAAGAAAACGTTGAAGAGTCGATTGCCCGCGCATGGTATGATGGAGACTGGTCTAAGCACCCGTGGGAATCAACTACTGATCCTAAATATACCGAGTTTGAGGATGAAGGCCGCTATTCATGGATGAAGGCCCCTCGTTTTCAGGGTAAACCAATGCAGGTGGGACCTCTTGCCCAGATGATAGTGGGTTATGCCCAGGGTCACAAACTGACTGTTAAAAGTGTCAATGCAGTTCTGGATCGTATCAGCGCAGTTGCCGGAGTGAAGGTGGGGCCTGAAATCCTTCATGGCACCATTGGACGACATGCGGCCCGGGCAGTCCGTGCCGGCATGATGGCTGATCTTTGTCTTGACCACTGGAAACTTCTTGTCAACAACATCGCCTCAAATGACTATGAGATTTTTAACCCGCCAACCTTTCCCAAAGGCGAACAGCGTGGTGTCGGTGTCCACGAGGCACCGCGAGGCATTCTCTCACACTGGATCATCATCCAGGATGGTAAAATCAAAAACTACCAGTGTGTCGTACCTTCTACCTGGAATGCCGGCCCTCGTGATGCTGAGGGTCAACCCGGTCCCTATGAGGCTTCTCTAATTGGTAATCCGGTTGCTGATCCCGAGAAACCCCTGGAAGTACTGCGCACTATCCATTCATTCGATCCTTGTATAGCGTGCGCTGTACATATGCTTGATCCGGAAGGTAAGGAAGTAATGAAAGTGAAAGTTCTGTAGGAGGTAACATATAATGGCAACCTATGAAAAACATCATTGCTGGAGTCTTCTGCTTCGGCTCTTCCACTGGATGTTTGCACTGTCCATAATTACTCTGGTAACGACAGGATTTTACATCAATAATCCATGGACAAATACGATGATAGAGGGTTCTACAGCCTGGCCAATGGCTTATATGCGGTTTATCCATTTTCTAGCTGCGTATACTTTTTCTTCCGCTGTAATGATCAGATTTTTCCTCTATATCTTCGGTAATAAACAGGAAAGAATCTGGGATATCCTGCCTATTACCCCAAGAAATATTAAAAACCTGTTTAAAACACTGATACTTTACAGCTACATCAGTGACAAACATGATCAACGCCTGGGCCACAACATTCTTGCTGGATTCATGTACCTGACCACCTTTTTTGCCGCTCTTTTTATGATCATGAGTGGTTTTTACATGCTCTACCCGGAAGTTTCCTTCTGGCAGGAGTGGGGAATATTACTCTTCGGCAGCCAGCAGTGGGCCCGCTTTCTCCACCATTGTGTGATGTGGTGGTTTATGATCTTTGCTGTTATCCATATCTATTTCATTATCTGGAATGATATCAAAGGTCCGGAGGGACTTATTTCTTCAATTTTTACCGGTGTCAAATTTAAACAGAAAGCATAAACAGCAAGGGGTTGAAATTCTAGTCCGGGGCACTGTCCAGGGCGTAGGGTTTCGCCCCTTCATTTACAATTTAGCCTCCCGTTTCGGCATAACCGGCACTGTAAGTAATAACGGTGACGGTGTCATTATAAAGGGACTTGCCGAAAAGGAAAGGTTACACTCATTTATAAAATCTATTTCTGAAAACAGTCCTCCTCTTTCCTGCATAACCTCAGTTGAGACATCTCCTCTGAACTTTGACGTCGTTCCACACAGCTTCACAATCCTGGCAAGCTCCACCTCTGATACCGTAACAACGAGCATTCCTCCCGACAGCGCTCTGTGCGATGACTGTCACCTGGAATTTACGGATCCCGCTAACCGGCGTTTCCATTACCCTTTTATTAACTGCACCAATTGCGGGCCCAGATTCACCATAATTAAATCTATTCCCTATGACAGGCCGAAAACTTCGATGAAAATCTTTGCCATGTGTCCTGCATGTGAGAAAGAATATCACGATCCGGCTGACAGAAGGTTTCACGCCCAGCCAAACGGATGTGCGCAATGTGGCCCGAATATCTCCTGGCATAAACCGGATGGCTCCCTGCTGCACGTAGAAAATATTATCTCTTCAGCGGCCGAAAATCTTGCCGTGGGCAAAATTCTTGCTGTTCGTGGGCTTGGCGGCTTTCACCTTGTAGCAAACGGATGCTCGAAAAGTGTTGTATCACTGCTGCGCGCAAGAAAGAACCGTCCGGATAAACCCCTTGCTATCATGGTAGCAGACCTGGACGTGCTCCATGATTTTTGTTATTTCAACGAAGAAGAGGCGCAGTTATTGCTATCCCCGGTCCATCCGATAGTGCTCCTTAAAAGAAAAGCAGGTTCAGCACTCGCCGCAAACCTCGCACCGGGAATTGATGACATCGGTGTAATGCTGCCATACACGCCTCTTCACCATCTTCTTCTGGGCCAGGAGGAGTGTCCGGCGGCACTCGTTATGTCTTCAGGAAATATAAGCGGATCTCCCATCTGTACTGCAAATGAAGACGCACTAAAACTCCTTGGATCAATCGCAGACTACTTCCTCTTACACAATCGTGACATTGTTACACGGATCGATGACTCTGTAGTTAAGGTGATAGCTGATAAACCGGTTATATTTCGCAGAGCCCGGGGATTTGCACCCTCCCCCATCCAAATACCCTGGGATCTTCCTGAAATTATCGGTTGCGGCGCCGGACTGAAGAACACCTTTTGTCTCAGTCGCAGAAAAACCTCTTTCCTCAGTCAGCATATAGGAGATCTTACCAACCTGGAGTCATATGATTTTTATATAGAATCAATTGAACATATGAAGCGACTCCTACAATTAGAGCCAAAAGCGGTAGCCTGTGATCTTCACCCAGACTACATGAGCAGTCATTTTGCTGAAAAACTGGATCTGCCAATTTACCGCATCCAGCACCATCATGCCCATGCCGTAGCGGTGATGGCCGAACATGGCCTGGAGCAACCAGTTCTAGCGGTAATCATGGATGGAACCGGCTTTGGTCCGGACAAAACAGTCTGGGGAGGCGAAATCTTGCAGGCAGAACTCACATCATACAGTCGCCTCGCCCACCTCAGCCATCTCCACCTCCCGGGGGGAGATTCTGCAGCAGTTGAGCCGTGGCGAATGGCTCTATCGGCACTCTATAGTGTTTCCGGGGAAGAATCGCTGCAGATGGCGCATCTCCCGCCGACACTCAGAAGCCTCGACCAAAACAACCTTGAAGTAATACGCACAATGCTGAAAACAGGTTTCAACACCCCTCTAACTTCAAGTTGTGGGCGTCTTTTTGATGCCATCGCTGCTCTTTTAGGTATATGTCAATATAACAGCTACGAAGGCCAGGGCGCAATGGAGCTAGAAACATTGGCGCTGAGAGGTGTTACCTCGTCCTGGCTCGAGGAAATTCTACCGATTCACGATACAATCAGCCAGCCTCTTTTAATCGAAAAAAATGGACAGTTAGAGATAAGCTCCAGACAATTGATTAAAACAGTATTGAAAGACCTTTACGGGGAAGAAAATAAAGCTGTCATTGCTCTCAAATTTCACACATTACTAATCAGCGGTATTACCGAACTTATCCTCAATCTCTCTTCAAGGACCGGTATTCATCAGATTGTGCTCTCTGGAGGTTGTATGCAAAACAGCCTGTTACTGAAGGGCCTTATTCACACTCTCACCAGTGAAAATTTAGAGGTATACACGGGAAAGGTGTTGCCGGTAAACGATGGGGCTATCTCTTTTGGTCAGGCAGTTGCTGGAGGTCTCCAGCATCTTAACTAAAAAAGGGCCCTTCCCTTTTTCAAGGAAAGAGCCCTGTAAGACTTAAGATTTTAAAACAATCTTAGTTGTTTGACAACCTCTTCATCTTCATTGGATCTCCCTCGTAACCGAGAGCTTTCCAATCCATCCGCTTGCCTTCTTTATGGCAATCAAGACATTTCAGAGCTTTTTCCTTAGGATCTACCTGATGGTTGATGGGCCAGTAGGTTTCAGTGGCAGCAAAACCATATTCACCGCTATATTCAAGGCCGCTCACCTTCATACCGGCAGCAGCAGACTTATTCCAGTCAAACTGTACCCAGTAAGCATCCGGATCTCCCTTCGGACCCCATATTTTAGGGGTAATCAGATAATTGAACTTTGAATCATAAATCTGTTTCCCGGTATGGATCTTAAAAGGCGTGATCTTGGCGTTCGGGTCATCTTTATCACCCAGGGGATAATTCAATTTAGTTACCGTGGTCGGGTCTATCTCGTCTCCTAGAGTGTAGGCGCCGGCACTGCCGTTATACCATCGATAAGCAGGTACCACGTTGTCTTCATAAGTAAATAGCCCTTTCTTGGCGATGTAGACCTTATGACCATGTTCCGTGATTGTTCGTTTATCTTCAGGAAGAGTCTTGGGATCGACGGATTTGGACCAGTCCCAGCTCATTTTGGTTCCATCAGCCTTTGCAAAATGCGTATTATGGCAGGTCTGACAGGCGATTTTTTCTGTATGTTTGTTATACTGCTGTGCTGTAGGGAAATACCTGTGAGGACTTTCGCCATGACAATCTGTACAAGCCATAGTAGTTTCCCCGCCGGCTGAAACAACAAGGGAGTTTCCGGGGATATCATGGGGAGTGTCAGAGGAGTGGCACTGCTGGCATGAAAAGTTAAGTCCGGTGGCATCCATATGGACATCCAGTTCTCTGCTTGGACTCTTCATAGCATTGCTCATATCACCAGCTTTAACATTGTTTCCTCCACCACCGAAACCATGGCAGTCAATACAGTTATCTCTTGTAGGCATGCCGGCGTTCCGGGCAACTTCCACCAGATCAACAGGTTTTTTATCCATGCTCTCATTGCCGGTAAAACCAGCCGGCATACCTGCACCTGCACCCGGTTTTTTGTAAGTTCCGGTAGTGTCATGACAGACAAGGCAGTCAACTCGAGATTCATCTTCGAAATCGAAATCCGCATCTTTCCAACCGTAACCGACATGACAGCTAGTACAACGCGACCAGTTTGAGTCAATGGAGACACAGAAATTATTTATGACGTTTGTTTTCCCACGGGTAACCATGCCCTTGCCAGGAATTTCCTGCAATTTTTTCCAGGTCCAATGGCTGGTAGCCATAACCTCGCTAGCAGCATCCTCATGACACTCCAAACAAGTTTCTGTTACTTCCATCGGGGTCTCAAAAGGACCTTCTATTTCATGGTGATCGTTAGCGAATCCCACAGAGCTTCCAATCAGAATACCAGTGGCGGCAACTAAAACAGCATACAACTTCATCATTTCCTCCTCCTTTTGGCCTTTTTGCATAGCGACAGTTCAACCATTCGGGTCAAGTGATAAGTATTTACATTGGGCGCGGGCACACAAAAAGAGAGCGCCACTGCCACAAAGTAACATATTGATAACCCAATGAAAAACCACAATACATAACAGTAAAATAGAAGTCAATAATTTTGATGGCTTTTCATTTAGCAGTAAGTTCAAATGATCTCCGGATATATAATAATTTCAATTACGTATAAATCTCATCCTGATATTGTACATGATTGACTAACCCCGGGAAACGGGAAAAAATAGTAAGGCACATGCACCTACCAGGACAAAGGGTATAAGTACCTTGTGGGTGTTTTCAACCACATAATTTCAAAATACATTCCTCAGTTTATTGTTTTTTATTGCAGTGTTTCTGTAGTAAGCTACTAAACAAGTATGATAAATTTGATGGCGTCGTAAATAGTCCGATATCCTGCTCTCTACGCCTATATAGACACATTCAGATAGAAAAATAGTCTGCTGGAGAAAATTTTAAAAATGGCTGAAGAAAAAATTGTAGGAATTATAGGAGGAATGGGGCCTGAGACCACTGTTGATCTTATGCAGCGCATCATTAACCTTACTCCTGCTCTGGACGACATCGACCATATCCGCTGTATTGTAGATAATAACCCCAAAATTCCATCGAGAATAAAAGCAATTATTGAGGGGGATGGTGAAGATCCAGGCCCCTGCATGGCAGACATGGGGAGGCGGTTGGAATCTTGGGGAGCAGACTTTCTAGCCATTGCCTGCAATACTGCACATTATTATTATGATACCATTCAGGATGCGGTCAATATTCCAGTAATTGATCTTATTGACCTTGTCTCCAACCATATAAAAGACAATTTCCCGGCTCACAATAAGGTTGGAATACTTGCCTCTCCGGCAGTTGCCATAACAGGCCTCTATCGCAAAAAATTTAAAATCCTGGGTATTGAAGACGTCTGGCCCGACCCGGACTATCAGGAACGACTCCTTAACCTTATAAAAGAGATAAAAAAAGGAAAGAGTGGTACCAAGTTACGTGATGAATATAAAAAAGTGTGTGAAAATCTCTTGTATAAAGGTGCCGATATAGCAATCATCGGTTGTACTGAACTTAGTATCCTTGGCAGTGATCTGCCCATAAAAAGTATTGATGCAGCGCAGATCCTGGCCATGGAAATAGTTAAAAAAGTGAAAGGCCCAGAGGATAACAACAGGAGGTTTACTGCATGTGTTTAGCTATACCAATGAAGGTAATCCTGGTTCAGGGTGATCCCGAAGACTTCGCCATCAATCAGATCGCAACAGTTGAGAGTGACGGAATCAGCAGGGAAATTCGTCTGGATATTGTCGACCACTGGCCCAATGTTGGCGATTACGTTATTATCCATGCAGGTTTTGCTATCCATACCCTGGTAGAAGAAGAGGCTAAAAAGAACATCGCTCTTCTTCGGGAATTAGCAGAAACCATACCTGAAGAGCTCCTCTCCTAAAAAAAACGGCCTATGAAATATCTTGATGAATATCGTGACACTGAACTGACCAGGCCTCTGGTAGAGGAGTTGAAAAATTCGGTAACCAGGCCTCTCCGTATCATGGAGGTCTGCGGTTCACACACT
>Ga0307988_1000584_pt1 | contig 24697 bp, 25 predicted proteins | sample EllFjometagen183_FD_203166 | JGI IMG/M metagenome (GOLD analysis project Ga0307988, IMG submission 203166) | Marine microbial communities from Ellis Fjord, Antarctic Ocean - #183 | ecosystem: Environmental > Aquatic > Marine > Unclassified | place: Southern Ocean | collected 2014-10-08 | reverse complement strand
ATATTATATTGTATCTATCTTGGCAAGGAAAAAAAATTAATTTTAAGGTATGGAACAACCGGTAGGGGTGGCGAAAGGCCTCTTTCTGACAAGGAAAGGTTTATACTCTTCCTTTTTTGAAAGGGAGTTGTTTTTTTTCCGGATAATATAAAAAGAGAGCCCGAAAAATAAAAATCCAAAAGTCATAGAAACAAGGGAGGGGTTCATCTGAAAAAGAGGTGCAAGGCTATTGCCAATCAATGCACCGATAGTCAGAAGAATAATAGGAAATACATATAAAAGAAATGTTAAAAAAAGGATGGGTTTGGTTTCAAGCCCAATGACAACATGATCGCCTTCATCTACATGGAGAGTGTTTTTAACTGTTACGATCATTTCTTTTTGACTGTTTTCCGTCCCGCAGTTTCCTTTGGAGGAACAGGACTCGCAGGCTCCGGATCTGATGGTTTTAATCCATGCAATAGACGGGTTGGATTTGGTTACAATTCCGCTTTCGGTGATCATGATTCTATCCTTTTTGTCGTGATTCATTCTTTCATTAAAGGATAGAGCCGATATATAATGATGTCAATTTTTTTATTATTTTTTCTTGACAAAAAATAGGTGTTAATATAATCTCTCCAAGTCTTGGTAAAAGGCGCTGCTCCCCAGTAGCTCAGTTGGCAGAGCAATTGGCTGTTAACCAATGGGTCCGCGGTTCAAATCCGTGCTGGGGAGCCAACCCAAATAAATTTATCCCGATAATTTACTTTATCGGGATTTTTTATTTTTAGGGTATTTTTCAGGTGTTTTAAATGTTTTTTGATCTTTTGAAACGATATAAATTTAATAGACTTAACTCTCGATTTCCAATCATTATTCTCCGCATCATATAATAAAGTTTTCCCAACAGGTGTTGTATTCCTGATAAATTCTGTTAAAAAATTGTAGCGTTTCCCACAACAAGTACAATCCTTTGGAAATTGCTTAATGAAAAATAGTTTTGTGATTCTAATTTTTCGCGGGATTTTGGAAAGGTTGATCAAGATCTAATAAGCTTGTGAAAGATTAGGAGAATCAGATAGACTGATCCGCTTAGTACAATGATGGTGGGTCCGCTTGAAAGGCTGAATGAATAACTCACTCCAAGACCGATCCATGTAAAGAAAAGACATAATAAAACTGAATACAACATCATTTGCCACAGCCTTTTTGCGTAAAAAGAGGCAATGGCCGGTGGGATGGTCAAAAGAGCGATCACAAGCACAATCCCAACTATCCTCACCAGAAGCACGATGGTCAAGGCCGTTAAAATGAGCAGGAAAAGATAGAAAAAACTGGTATTAATTCCTCTTAATAGAGTGAATTCGCTGTCAAAACACACACCAAAAAACCGATTGAAAAAAATAATAGTGGAACAAAGAACCAGGGTATCAAGGCATGCAACATACAAAAGATCTTTGCTTGAAATCAACAGGATATCGCCAAACAAATAGGATGCAAGATTGAAATAACCGGGTGTTTTGTCAATGAGCAAAATTCCCGATGCCATACCAACGGCCCAGAGCGTTCCAATGATGGAGTCTTCCCTCTCCTGTGCATGAAGGCTGACAAGCCCCATAGTTACAGCTGCAATGATTGCAGCGAGCACTGCCCCTAACATGGGATCAAACCATGCAAGGCCCATATTTGCCTGGAGAAAAATTGCCAGTCCAATGCCGCCGAAGACACAATGAGAAATGGCTCCTGCAAGATATCCGATTCTTTTTGTAGTGACAAATGTTCCAATGATCCCAAAACAAATTGAGGCAAGCCCGCCCATTATAAATGCATATTTCAAAAACAGGTTGTCCGGATCAAAGACTGCGTAAAACACATCAACCATGGTTATGCCCTTCTTTACTGCACCTGTGATCATGCCGTACCATTTTTAAATCTCCATTATAAATATCATTTATTATGGCACCGTTCATGATAGTTGTAGGGTGGATGACTACCTGGCGGTTTACACAAATAACGCTTTTTACATATTTTGAAACAAAACCTAGATCGTGGGATACAAGTAGGATTGTCATTTTTGAGTTTAGATTTTTTAAAATTGAAAATAGATTTTCTTCTGTCTGATGATCCACATTGGCAGTTGGTTCATCCAGCAACAGGATGTCCGGGCTGTTGCACAGAGCACGGGCAATTAGGACTCGTTGTTTTTGTCCACCGGAAAGTTCGTTAAACCCTGTGTTGACGTAGGTTATCATCCCCAGTTCATCAATGGCATTTAATGCCTCAAACCTGTCTTTTTTTGAAAACCAGAGGTTTGATTTTTTGAGCCTTCCCATTAAAACTACATCCATGACACTGGCCGGAAAATCCATATCCAGATGGGCATACTGGGGCATATATCCCATATGCTGTCGGGCTTTTTTCGGCGATTTTCCAAACACTTGAATACTTCCCTTATCAGGCTTAATCAATCCAAGGATCAACTTGATAAGAGTGGTTTTTCCCCCGCCATTTGGGCCTACAATACTTGCAAATTCACCTTTTTCAATTAAAAGGTTAACATTCTCCAGAACATTGCGGTTTCTATAAGCAAAAAAGATGTTGTTTAATTTGATTTTATAATCATTTCCATTTCCATTTTTTTTTTGCATAATTTAAGCCTTAATGAATATTGTTGTCCTTTCCAAAATTGATTCAGAAAAAACCCCGGGTCTTTATTTTTTTAATGTCCTGGTAATGGTGTGAGCAATTTTTTCCATGTTGGATATATAGTCATAGGCAAGAGGATCTATGAACACCACTACCCCGTTTATGGCAGATGCAATCTTTTGAGCCGTATTCCTGTCAAATTGGGGTTGCGCAAAAATCACCCTTGCCTTTTGTTTCTTTGCTGACTTGATAATAAAAGAAAGTGCCTTTCCTTTTGGTGCTTTTCCCATGGATTCAACTGCGATCTGTTTTAAGTTGTAAGCATCTGCAAAGTACCCGAAAGATGGATGGAATACAAACAGGTTTTCTCCCTTAATACTTTTAAATGCTGTTTTCAATCGATGATCCAGTGCATCAAGGTCTTTTGCAAACAATAGATAATTTTTTTTATAGGTATCCTCTTTGTCCGGGTCAATGCGAGAAAGTGTTTTGAAAATGGTATGGGCCTGGGTCTTTACAAGCAACGGGTTCATCCAGATGTGGGGATCATTAGCGATTTTTTGATCATGATTTTTTCTTTCATGATGGTGTTCTTCCATCATTCTTAACGTAATGTCTTGACGGGTATCTACAACCCGTATGCCGGCAATGGATTTAATTTTATCCAAAATGCTGTTTTCAAATGGAACCCCGATTCTGAAATAAACTTTGGATGTGGCAAGTTTTTTTATCTGGTCAGGAGAAGGTGAAAAGGTTGCAGGGCTTTTGCCGGGTTTTACCAAAACATTAACCTTCACAAGGTTGCCGCCGATTCTTTCTACAAAATATTTCTGGGGCAGAATACTAACGTGGGCATTAATGGGAACCCTGGCAAAGCAGTTTAAAGGCAGCAACCATACCAGGGCAACCATTAAAAGCATATGTTGTTTTAACATGATTTTCATTTTTTTGCCTTTATGAGATACTACATGAATGCCATTGGTGTCCACTATAATTAATACTTGACATATAAACCTTTCCAAGAATAATCTCTTATGAGCGCAAGATCCTGATTAAGATACAAGTGATTTAAAGATGCAGTGCAAAGCTAAGATAGCAATATTAAGGATTAATAAAGATGTCAATCATGGACGACCATGCCACAAAAATGAGTCTTGTGAAAGATAAAGACAGCTAATAATGCAAATTTTAAACCCCTCCAGATGGTATCTGCACCCTGTTTTTATTTTTACCTGTTCTATCTTTGCTTTGGCCACATTCCTTGTCCTGACAGTCAGCTGGTACATGGAAATTACTTCAGCCCTTGAAGTGATTATTTTAAAGTTTCATATTGATCCCAAATTGATTTTTCCCTCAAAGACGGGGATGACTATATTGGTTTTAAGTGCTTTAATTGCTGTGGTTTTGATTGGTATCTTACTCGCTTTTATCTATTACCAGAAGACAGTTAACCTCTTCAGACTGCAGCATAATTTTATCTATAATTTCACTCATGAGTTAAAAACCCCTGTAACCTCTTTAAGGATTTATCTAGAGACCTTTATCCGGCACCCTATGGAACAAAAGGATATAAAAAAATACAGTAAAAACATGTTGGAAGATATTAACCGGCTCACTGAAAATATTAACAGTATATTAGATCTTGCCAGGATTGAAAGTCAAAATTTTGGTTCAGAAGTTATAAAGGACCGCCTGGTCAAATTGGTTGGAGATTTTTGTGAAAAGAATGAATCTCTTTTTCGAGATTTGGATATCAGCATTGAAGATCAGTTAAGCAGCCCGGCGGTTTACCCTGTGAATCTGTTTTTATTTGAAATGCTTTTAATGAACATAATTTCAAATGCCATTAAGTATAATGATTGTGATACACCAAAACTCACAATTCGATTTAAAAGTTTTATTCAAAAAGTGACCATTGAGTTTATAGACAATGGGATAGGCGTTAATAGAAAAGAAGCAAGAAGAATTTTTAGAAAATTTTATCAGTCTGTTCCCAAACAAAGAAATAGTGTATCAGGATCAGGTCTTGGGTTGTACCTTGTTTCCAGCATTGCCAATATCCATGGATGGAAAGCATCAGTAACAAGTCCTGGAAAAGGGAAAGGCGCAACGTTTACGATTAGCATTCCAAGGGCAAGTATTGCCAATGTCAGGGAGAAAAATTTATGGAAGCGGTTGAAAAAAAGCGTATTCTGGTCATAGAGGATGAGGTTCACATAGCAGATGGAATTCGTTTGAATCTGTCTATTCAGGGGTATGATGTAAAAATTGCAATAGATGGAATAGAAGGACTTGAAAAATGGCGGTCCTGGAAACCGGATTTGATTATTCTTGATATAATGCTGCCCATGATAGATGGATTTTCCATCTTAAAAACAATAAGACAGGAAGATGAAAAAATCCCTGTGCTTATCCTTTCTGCCAGGGGAGATACAAAGGATAAGATCAAGGGGCTTAAATATGGTGTGGATGATTATTTGTCAAAACCCTTTGACCTGGAAGAATTTTTGTTAAGGGTTGAAAGGCTGATTAAAAAAAAAACCTGGTATGAAAGAGATAAAAAAGAAAAAAAACCTGAGCATAAAATGTTTGATGGCAACACTTATGATTTTGGTGATAATCATATAGATTTTATTTCCTTTAAAGCCCAGTGTGCTGCCGGTGAAATTGTTTTAACAGAGCAGGAAATTGTTTTGTTAAAATTGTTTATTGCAAATAAGGGCATGCCGCTGTCAAGGGGAATGCTGCTCACTGCAGGCTGGGGATATTCACCGGAAACCTCAACAAGGACGGTAGACAATTTTATTGTCAGATTTAGAAAATATTTTGAAAAAATCCCTAAAAGCCCAATTTATTTTATCAGCCGTAGATCCGTGGGATATATCTTTGACCATGATTAGCGCTTAACGAAAACCGCCGATTTTCCTGATTACTGTATCGGGCTCAATCGGAAACAAGGGATAAAACATAATCATCATCAATAAAGGTTGAAAACACATCTACATCTATTTTAATGCTGTTGTGAAAAATTTCATTGTTGATGACTTCCACCCTTTGCAGACTTTCATTAAATCCTTTTTTTATATATTTCAAATAAGCTTCTTTGATAGTCCAGTTTTTGAAAATTTGGACAGCATCATTTTTTAAATACAGGATTTCATTTTTTGTAAAGGCTATTTTCAAAAAATAGGCATCCGGCTTTTTAGTAATTTTTTCAATATCAATGCCAAGAGTTTGGTTTTCGTTTTTACAGCAGGCTGCTGTAGCGTAATCGTTGCTGTGGGAAAGTGAAACAGAAAGATCAGGATGCGTTGACAAAAAAGGTGCACCTTGATCAAAATAGGAAATGATGATTTGATCAAGAGAGGCGTTTGGAAAAGAAAGATCTTGAATCAAATGTTTAATCAGGAATCTGCCGCTGATCCATTCTATCTGTTTTTTAAAGGCCTTGAAACCGTTGATGGTATTTATTTCTTCATAGCTTAAAAAGGGCTTGATTAAATCTTGTCTTCTAAACAATTCATTTGACTTTGCCCTTAAATCAAAGCGGGATTTTTTTTTAAAAATTGAATAGATAATTTCCGGTATTTTAGCATACCAGATTTTTATTCCTGGTTTTGCAGACAGGGTTTTGATGCAGACTTTGTTTTTAAAAATTGAACCCATATCATTAATATATATCAAGATCCTTTGCTTTACAATCTTTTAAGGATTAGGTTTTTGGATATCGCTCCCGTTTTTTAAAAGAAAATGAGGGATAAACCTGAGATCGATATTTTCAGGATCAACCAGAGAGTATTCTTCTTCAAGTTCCTTTATCAAGTCATAAAGAACCTGGCCAAATGCTTTTTCAAAATCTGTTTCATTCATGCCCGTTACTTCAGACGTCCACAGGATCAGGTCCTGTAGTGGAATCTGGTGGGTTTTGTTAGAATCGGATGTTGAAAACAATGCAATAAAAAACTCTTTAAAAATGTTTGTGTCAATGGGTTCAAGGTCTGGTTCCAGTTTTAACCGGTCTTTAGCCCACAGGGTTAAAATTAATGTTTTATAGGTTAAAACACCTTGTTCAAAGGAATTGATATCTGCATCTATAAGGCCCAGGACTTTATCTAAGGCAATGACCTGTTCCAGTGCACTTGAAGTCACTATAATATCTGAAATGGATTTAAAATCTCTGTATAATTTCCCGGCAACGTAATTATCATAATACAGAGGCCGGTCAAGGAATAGGCCGCCAATAACACCTAAATAGGTTTCTCCAAGGAAACTTAAGGGGAGATCGTTTTTATTCATAAAGCTTTGTCTGAACCAGTTGAAAGCTTTTGTCTTAAGTTTGATGCAGGCCCTGGAGCCACTTCTGAAAATGTCTTCAAGGAAATATTCCCGGATCACACCTATTGCAAGTTCAGGTTTTTTTTCTCCTTTCAGGATGACTTCAAGACCAAGATTTAGATAGGCACAAGCCTTTGAAATAGCTTTTTCAAGATCTTCTTTGCTCCTGAGTTTGATTTTGTCTGCTGAGATGATTTTATTGATCAATGCGGCAAGTTCGGATTCAAGATGAAGAATGAATTCAGGATCAAGCAGGTTAAGAGATTTTACAAATAGATCATCTCCTTCAATAAACTGGGAGAAAAATTGTGGGGGCAATGGGATGTCCGGGTCAAAGGGTTCTGAAGTGAAACTATCTTTTTCAGGGCGTTTGCGAAGAGAAGTAAGTTTGGCAGGCTGATAAATTCCCAGGGCTTCATGGGCTGGTAAAAAACCTTTTTCAGCAAGCCGCATGTTTTTAAGGCGGAAATGCTCTTCTTCAGTTTCAGCCGGCAATACAGAGGCTGTTTCAAGTAAAAGTCCATGATAAACCGATAGATCCATTTGTGCCACAGCTTTCACCATTTTTTCGATGAGTTCCCAGGCTTCCGGATTGTTCCTTTGTTCTTGTAGATCTTCATCAATGTCCCCGGGTTTTTCGGGAAATCTGAAATAAAATTTGTCATCAATGGTAATGTAATCGTCAAAACTTTCCGGGGGTAGCTCATCGTGTTCCCTGACAAAAATCTCCATGTTTTTAAACAGGTAAAATTCTAAAAGATCTGGTTTTTCTTTGATGACCCACCGCAAAAGCCTTTTGGGGTCGGCCTGGAACAAAAGATCAAAGGTTTTTGTCATATAGTCCAGATCAAGCCTGTCATTGTCCCAGGTTTCCACATCCAGAATGTATTCCCATTGTTCTGATTTGGCCATGGCCAGAACAGGAACAAAATCATAGGGGCCTATCTTGTGCATGAGATAATAAAGATCCTGGTCTGGGAAAGATTGCACCAGAGTAGCCGGTGAAGGAGCTTCAAGGATCATGTCAAGAGCTTTTTCAGATTCGCTGATAAGGATCTCATGGCGCAGACCCCGAAGTTTCAGCTCTCTTTTTTGAATATTGGCAAGTTTATAATTTATAATTTTAGTCATGTTTTTGTCCTGATATTTTTTGATGGCAAATATTAATATATGGGTGTGTTTCAGAAAAATTCTTGAATTTTTCAAAAAAGTGCAATGCTTTTTTAAACCGGCTCTTATTCATCAAACATACCCCCATACAGATATTTAAATTTTTATTTTCCGGCCAATGGGCAAGACCTTTTTCAAGAAGTGAAATGGCATCATCAAACAGTCTTTGTTTTTGAAACAGCATGGAAAGTCCTAAAAAGGCTCTTTGCTCCGTGGCATAGGACAATGCCCTTTCATAGAGCATCTTTGATGTTGCCTCCTGATTTTTGATCCGGGTGTCAGAAGCATATTCGCCATGGGAAAAGGTCATGGCAAGCCGGGACAAAAAATCAGCATGAAAAGGATATAATTCTTTTATATCCACAAGATTTATATCCTTGGCAAAGGTATCAAGATTATTGTAAAATTCAGATCTTAAGCGATCCCCAAATGATTTAACCTTTGTAAAATCCAGGTTTTCATCAACTTCAAAAAAGGGCAGGTCTTCTATTCTCTGATGCCAGATATCGTCGGTTACAAGACCTTTATTGACAGCAGATTGATACAGATGGGTTCCCGGAAAAATGACAAGCAGATAAAATATTGCACTCAAAGGTTTGATTATGTTTAAAAGGTCAATACTTTCCTTGATGGTCTGGTCTGTTTCCTTTGGTGAACCATAGATAAAATAGGCTCTGGTCAGTATACCATAGGACATCGTCAGGGAAAACGCCCTTATGATTTTTTCTTGTTTAATCGGTTTGCCAAGAAATTTCTGGATTTTTTTGGATCCTGATTCAACACCAAAACTCAATTGTATACAGCCAGCTTTTCTCATGACGAAAAGGATGTCTTCATCAATGAAATCCGTCCTTGAAATGGCATTCCAGGTAATATCAAGTTTTTTTTTGATGAGATGATTGCAAAATTCAATCACTCGGTTTTTATCCATGGTAAAGGTGTCATCTGAAATATAAAAATGAGTGATACCTTTTTTAACAAGGGTTTGAACTTCATCTGCAAACCAAAGGGCCGAATGAAATCTTATAATTGAATTGTCCCAGAATCTGGGTGAACCGCAAAAAGTGCATTTGCCTGGACATCCCCTTGACATGGAAAGGTGTTGATATACAAAATATTCAGAGGGGTGCGCAAGAAGGTCAAGATTTTTTAATGCAGGTCTTGGGGGAGTTTGAAAAACTATGTTCCCTTTTTTAAAAGCAAGGCCTTTAATTTGTTCAAAAGCAGTATGCTTTTTACTCTCAAGTTGATTTACAAGTTCAAGAAAGGTGATCTCTCCTTCGCCTATAACAATAAAATCAATAACAGGACAGACAGTCAAAAGATGTTCAGAAAGAAAGGTTGGTGCAGGTCCGCCAAAAACAATTGTGACATGGGGCATGATCTTTCTGGCTGCTTCGGCACAATCAATTGCATTCCAACGATTTGGATTATTTGCCGAGAATCCTATAATATCGGGATGTTCGTCTTGTAGCACCTTTTGAAACCGGGCAAGAGGGTCCTTTTTATTATCTGCCAGATTGACAATCTTAGCATCATAACCGTTTTCGATTAAAACAGCTCCGATATAGTACAGCCCTATAGGAACAATACCCGCATCTTCTCCTGAAGCTCTTGCATCAAGGCAGGAGGGGTTTACAAGAAGAATTTTTTTTTGTTTTACCATGAACCAATTACAATATCATCAAGGTTTCTTTTTGGAACATGGTGGATTTTATTTTCATCCCGCCAGTATTTGATATCCTCGTCTTTGTTCAATTCATCAATTTGGATTTCTTCAACAGGTTTTCCCAGGGCCACAACAAGCTTGGGCTCAAACTTGTCTCCGATGTTTAAATATTCTTTGAGGGATTTGATATTGATGGAGGCGAACATGCAGCCGCCAAGTCCAAGGACTCTGGCTCCTAAAAGGATTGTCTGAGCTGCAATGCCATGGTCGCAAAAAAAGTTATCAGAAATATTATGATCTCCCAGAATGACGATATAGCCGGAAGGCCTTTCTTCTTTTACCGGGCCTTTCCAGTCTTTAAGATATGCGGCCCAGCCAAGGCAGGAAAAAATGGCTTGGTTTTTTTGTTCTCCTTGGCAGATAACATACTTCAAAGGCTGTTTGTTGGCACCTGATGCACAGTTCCTGGCAAGATCAACCAAATCCCTTAAAGTAGATTCATCGATTTTATGTGAGTTGTCAAACCGTCTGCAGGATCTGTTTTGTTTTACCAGGTCTTTAAAACCAAGATCATTAAGATTGGATGGGTTCATGATTTGTCTCCTTTGCATTCCACTTGCTGGAATTTTGGCATGTTAATATCAATCCACTCAAGAATTTTATCAATTTCCTTTGCAATTTGTTTTATTGCACGGCCCCTATGGCTTACCTCTCCTTTCTCTTCTATGGTCAGCTGGGCAAAGGTTTTATTTAATTGTGGATAAAAAAACAGAGGGTCATATCCAAATCCATTGTCACCAATGGGTTCATCAGTGATAACGCCTTTACAATCACCTTCATAGGTTAATGCAGCACCAGTGGGAACTGCAATGGAAATCACACACTTGAATGCAGCATTCCGGTTGTCATGGTTTTTTAAATTTTCCAGCATTTTTTTAACATTGTCGGCATCCGTAGCATTTTCTCCGGCATATCTGGCCGAATAGACACCCGGCGCTCCGTCAAGGGCTTCTACACAGATTCCTGAGTCATCGGCAATGGCAGGATATCCTAAAACTCTTGCCGTAAAAGAGGCTTTTTTGTAGGCATTGTCATCAAAGGTTTCTCCATCTTCAATGACTTCTGGTATGGGGCCGAAATCAGCAAGATTTTTAATTGTTATGGGGAAATCTTTTAACAGCTTTTGAAATTCTCTTGTTTTCCCCTTGTTTGTTGTCGCAAGAACGATTATTTGTTTCAATGATTGTCTCCAACAATTTTTTTAAGGTTAATTAAAATCGGGTTAATAAAATTAGGGTTAATATAAGATCAAGCCCATGTTTTGTAAACCCCGACCTATGCCAAAAATGTGGCCAACTTTAAACCCCATGGACAAATTCAAAAACAGATAGTGCCCGGCCGAAACCTTTATGCTAACTTAAATTACCAATCTATGGGGAAATAATCTTTTAAGAATTTGCCGCACCAGTGTTTTTGAGTCAGGATGCCATGGAAAAAAGGGTCACAAACCCTTGCCGCTCCATCCACAATATCCAGGGGTGGCTGGAAATCATGGTGGTCCTGTTTAAGCCTGGCCAGAACGGCAGGGTCCTCATCTGTTACCCAGCCTGTGTCCACAGCGTTCATGAAAATCCCATACTTTGCCAAGTCACTGGCTGCAGTATGGGTGAGCATGTTTAAGGCAGCTTTGGCCATATTGGTATGGGGGTGGCGACTGCCTTTTTTAAATCGTAAAAATTTACCTTCCATGGCGGAAACATTGACGATATGTTTTTGTCCCGTGTGATTTTGTTTCATAAACTCGGACAACCTATTGCACAGAACAAATGGAGCTATGGAATTTACAAGCTGGAGCTCCAGCATTTCCGATGTCTGGATTTCTCCCAGTCGAAGTCGCCAGGAGTTTGTCTTCCTAAGGTCCACCTGTTGGAGGTCTGCATCCAGTTTTCTTGCCGGGAAAACTTTTGGGACATTCAAAGAATGGTCATAGGGATAGGGAATCTGGGATAATTGAGCAGACATGCGCAATCCTACACCCGGACCTTTTTGGTCCCAGATTGCAGGCAGGGCATTCTTTTTAACCTGGTTTTTAACCTGGCCGAATTCAAGCTGGGAGATACAGGTTTGGTGCTGGTCTAAAAGGGTTTTGGCATTTTCCGGCAATTTCATGATATCCTTTGTTTCATTTTCCATGAGATGGGCATAAAAACCAGGAGGCCGCCTGACGGTCTGGGCAGCATTATTAATGAGAATATCCAAACGAAGATAGGTTTCTTTAATATAATCGCAAAAAAGTTCAACACTTGGGGTGTGGCGAAGATCAAGACCATAGATCTGGAGTCTATGCCCCCAAATGGGAAAATCCGATTCTTTGGAAAATCTTAAGGCTGAGTCATTGGGAAAACGAGTGGTTGCAATCACTTTTGCTCCGGCTCTGAGCATCATCAAAGTGGCCTGATAACCGATTTTGAGCCTTGAGCCTGTTATCAAGGCAACCTGTCCTTTTAATGGAGCTGTCTGGAAACGTTTCTGATAATTGAATTCTGCACAATCCGGGCACATGGTGTCATAAAAATGGTGAAGCTTTGTAAATTCAGTCTTGCAAACATAGCAATTGCGAGGTGTTTTCAATTCGGGTTCTGAATTTATAATTTCAGTTTTTGGGCCGCAAATCTGTTGGGGAGCTGTAAAGACTGAGTCTTGTCTGGCTTTACGAATACCCGTGGCAGCTCTTAGGCGCCGTTCTTTTTCCACTATGGCAACGCGTTTTTTTAGTCGTCTGTCTTTGTTACGTTTTTTAATTTCTTTTTTATCGGGCCTGGATATCTTCCCGGCAGCAGTGATCAAAGCAATTCGCTCGAATTCAGGTATTTGCGACAAAAGTTCAGACCGGTTTGCAATTTTTTCCAGAATTGGAATACACTCTCGTATGGCCTCAAGTGTTTTCTCTTTGTCATCAGTTGTTGTATCAGTGCTAATGGGACTCACCTTTTTTATTAATTTGTTTAGACTATAAAATTTATTTATTTTTGTTTTAACAGAATGAAATTATTATAGATATTTGGCGAATTTGTCAATCAAACTTTAAAATATGGAGAAAAGATTTATACAAAAGACTGTACTTAGCATTCAATTTAAAAAAAATAGTTTGTTGTTTTTTATTTTTACTCGAGTATGATTCAAACAAAACATATTAATGCTATTAACTTAAAGGAAAAAAATTGGAAGGTGCGTCCAGATATATAAATGGAGAAGTCATTCAATTCGACCAAAAGAATGATGGATTCAAACGACCTTTCTGGGATCCCAAAATGGCCCAGGTCAGGGAAAAATTCTACAATGCCAAGGTCCCTCCAAAGAATATACCAGGGTATGAACTTAAAGATCAATCAGCAGTAAACGCTTCTTGGCTTCTGGATTCAAAATTTACAGATGGCAATAACGGCGGTAAGCAAGGATTGTATGGGTGGGAATGGGATGGTTGTTTTGATTTTCCACGAGTACCCAAGGGGTATAAAACCAATGAATTGGATCCTAAGATTTTAACCCAGCAGGTTAAAAAGATGGCAGCTTTTTTCGGGGCCTCCTTATGTGGGATATGCAGGGTAGATGAGCGGTGGCTTTATTCATCCGCATTTATTGGTGATATGAATGGTGGGAGAACACAGCGCCTGGACTTTCCAAAAACCTGCAAGTATGCAGTGGTGCTTGCATTTGAAATGGATTATGAGGCAATCCAATATTCCCCGGCACACCCTTCCTCCATCGCTGTCGGCCTGGGTTACTCAAAAATGGCTTTTACCGCAGGATTGCTGGCCCAGTATATCAGGGGGCTTGGTTTTAAAGCGCTTCCCAGTGGGAATGATACAGCCTGCAGCATTCCACTTGCAATTGACGCAGGATTAGGTGAGATTGCCCGGAATGGTCTTTTGGTAACTCCTGGCTTTGGACCAAGGATTCGCTTGGCAAAAATTTTTACGGATATGCCCCTGATATCAGATACTCCCATAGAATTCGGTGTATGGGAATTTTGTAGAATCTGTAAAAAATGTGCTGCCCTTTGTCCAAGCAATTCCATTGAAAAAAATGATGCCAAAGGAACACCCCATAATATTTCCAACAGGGACGGTGTCTTAAAGTGGAATGTAAATGCCGAGACCTGCATTTCATGGTGGGCTGCAAACGGAACAGATTGCTCCAACTGCATTAGGGTGTGTCCGTTCAACAAACCCGGAGGAGTTCTCCATGATCTGGTCAGATACGGCATAAAACACTTTAAAGGCTTGCATCGCTTTTTTTTGTGGGGCGATGATCAGATGGGGTATGGTAAAAGAGCTAAGGCAGATCAATTCTGGAAGACATAAAAAAGGTATTCATTTAATAACCAAAGAGAGGACAAAATGGAATTAAAAATTATAAGTATTGAAAATCCAGATGAATTGAATTTTATTCTGGGACATTCCCATTTTATTAAAACAATTGAAGATATCCATGAGGCCATTGTATGTACAGTGCCCAATGCTAAATTCGGTGTGGCGTTCTGTGAAGCCTCCATGGAGTGCCTGGTTCGGTACAGCGGCACAGATGAACAAATGATGGAACTGGCAAAGGAAAATGCATTTGCACTTTCAGCAGGACATTCTTTTATTATTTTTATGAAGGATATGTTTCCCATCAATATCCTTAACACTATTAAAAATATTCCCGAGGTTGCAAGAATCCATTGTGCTACCGCGAATCCCGTTCAGGTAATTGTTGCCCAGACAGACCAGGGCAGGGGAGTCCTTGGGGTCGTAGACGGATTTTCATCAAAAGGGATTGAAACCCAGGGAGATATTGAAAAAAGAAAAGGCTTTTTAAGGATGATCGGGTATAAACAATAATGGAAAAGGAATTCAAAATACATCTCTGATTCGCAAAAACTTCAGGAAGTACTCATTTACATTGCATGTGTAAAGATATTCAAACCATAACTGATAAAGATTAGACCAAAGATTCCTGTGAAAAACCCCATAACAGTAAGGACTCGATAGAAATTCTTATTTGCACCATGGGTCCGGGATGCTTTTATATCATCAAAATAAACAGTACCATCTGAAAGAAGGTTTTCATTCTCATATTTTTTAAGATCATTGGTTTTATTGCGACCTCTGATAAGCATATATATTCCGGCTGCTAATATGATACATCCTGTAGGTAAAAACATAAAACTATTCCTGTTCAAGTCTATGAAGTTTTGATTTTTTATTCATGCATTCATAGACCATCATACTGATTTCTCTGAAATCTTCAATCCCTTGTTTTGAAAATAGGTGTGTTCATCATACCTCTTGCTATGCATGAGGTAGGTGATTTGGTTTTAATCTTTCCCATATATGTGATTTTCAAATCTGAGGATAGAAAGTTTGTCGATACCATATGCGGTATTCGGAGAAGTTTATAAAAAAGATAGACTTCAGAGGATAGTCCACAGGATTTTTCTCTCCCGAAAAATCAGGGAAGCCTCCATCAGTAATCAATACTTGAAATTCGAAATTATGCACAGAAAGTATCACTCCCTTGGAAATTTGCTTAATAGAAATAATTCTTGAATAAATTTACCCGTTATGTAAAGGACTTCTTAACAGAAGTCGTGTGATTGTTTATTTGCAAAAGGCTTTTTAGATTTTCAATAGGATGTCAAATTTTGATAATGTTCAAATCCTGGTTTTTATATTTAGCTTCATATTTTTTGGCAAACCATAAATAAGGATGAAGATTACAAGGAACCACACAAGTGCTGGTTAGAAGGCAATGGAAAACGAAGCTCGTAAATTTTCAATAGGATTGGTTACTGAAGGTATAGCAATTTTCGTTGCTATAGGATTCGTAGTTTCAGTTATCTATGACTGGGGTTTCTTTTATGCAATAGACATTGATTCAATAAGTCTCCCGACAACAATATCAGATCATTTCCGTACCGGTGTAGTTTGGTTTCCGTACCTGCTTGCTTTTGTTTTTATGTTTTTCGCCGTAGAGTTTCAATTTCAGCGTGTAGAAAAGGGACTGACAGAAAAAGAGATTATTGAAAGTTCAAAGAATCCCGAAAAACTGAAAAAATTCAGGGAAGGCCCATGGAAACTTATAAGGTGGACTGCTCCACTTGCAGTTTTTAGTTACATATTAATTGGTGATGCTCTATCATCTGCATTGCCCTTTATGCTGTCAATAATGTGGATGGGTTTTGCCGGATGGTGTTATTCCACTCCACTTATACAACTTCGTCGGAGTTGGGAAACACAGACTGCTTTTACTTTCCTTCCTATAATTTTCATTCTTGCATTTTTTTCAGGATACAATATGGCAGTCGACGCTTCGGTGCGCGAACCGAAACAGGTTAGTATCTCTTTTAGTCAACAATCCAATCATTTTAAAGGGAATCTTCTTCGAGAGTTTGAACGCGGGATATTTATCCTAAGCGAAAATGATAATGTTACTTTTATTCCTTGGGGACAAATAAAAAGCATTAAAACTGTAGAAACATATAAGCCGTTTCAAGGAATACTTTGTGACTGGTTTCAAATTTGTTCTGATACCGATTCTAAAAAGGCTAATTCAGTCGACGCAAAAAACCGTGCGGCTGAATAGCACCACGTTAGGCGACCAATTTTTAATTATAGATATGCTTAAGTTAAAAAAAGTAGATAAAGAAATACTTAGTATATTGAAGGAGACATTTCTCACACGGAATATCCATCCTTTAGCATCTGATGAGCATTTGAGACTGTGGATAATTCGGTCACTACTGATTGTTTCGGTATTAGGTTTTGTTGTAAGGGTAATTATTGGGTTTTCAGGTGAAGAAATATCCTCTGAGTTTTCTTCCTTTTTATCTTTTCCGATAGCACTTTTCTTTGGTGTATTATTTCTTCATGTTAACAATAAATCCGAAAATACGAGTTTAATCGTTTTTGTTTTAACTTGGATATCTATCGTATTAAGTCTCTATGTATAACAATGCTACAAGGCACCTAACAATTTAACAAACGCAGACCAGTCAAAATGCTCGCCAAGCAGGTTATCAAAACGTTAAAATTATTTATGCTGCCTGGAAATTTTAACTGCAAAGCGAGCACTATTATTAACAGTCCCAATTTTTTTTATCAAAGACGGACACTACATCATGTGATCGGGAAAAATTTCATTCATCAAACAGAATAATATAGAGTTTATATTATAAAGGACACTGAGAAAAGAAGTGTTAGATTAATCTTTGCAGGGAATAAAGATGCTGTCTTAAGGGAATGTCGGTTAATAAAATTAGATCGTGCATCAAAAAAGATTGATATTTCAATGTCTTAGGTGGTTTTTAAAGATTGGCTCTACCTGTTGAACAAAATTGTTCAACAATGCCCCAGCGTGCTTAGAAACATGGGAGCCCCTTTCTTTGCTAACCCTTATAGAGTGCAGCTTTGACAGCAATTTATGGACCTTTTCAAGGAGTGTTTTACCTACCGTCAAATGCCAAGGGTTTTATGCCCTGGTCAACGCAGTCGAGCCTGTTGACATTCCTTGAATGATATACTATCTGGTCAAGAGCTTTGGGATCATGTAAATAAACCATACCCGATGCCAAGGGCATTTAAAATTGTTTTGAAAAAGGAGGAAAATAAAATATGGATCTTCAACAAGATGATATTCTGACAAAAATTTCAAGGTACAATCTGATCAGAAATGGAAGAATGATTTATATAGATGTTCATCAGAAAATCCAGGGGAATCTGGCAGACAAGTTTATTGCAGTGCCCAACCTGGTCAATATTGTGGCAAAACCGGAACACCAGGGGGCAGGTGAGAATGAGCAAAACGCCTTGGAAGAATGCTTAAGGAAAATTAAAGGCTTGAATATAGAAAACCTTTTCCCGGTAGTCGGTCCTAAATCATCTTCTGCAAAGGATGATTAAACATATACCGCCTGCTGCAATACTGTCACAACAGGCGGTATTTAAGTTGTGTCAAATAATTAATTAATATCTTTCTTTTTTACCCATAGCCAATCCAAGATCCAGGGCCTTTTTATTCATGTCCATAAAATCCTTGGGAATGGTTGTCTTAAGAACTTTTAAAATGGATTCAGGCTTGATAAGTTCTGAAATACCAATCAGGGTTCCCAACATGCAAATATTAAACACAATGGGTTTTCCGATTTTTTCCATCACAGTATCAAACATTGGAAGGGAGATATGCTTGGCATCTACCTTTTTTCCTATGGTGACATATTTTGAGTCCACTAATAGCAGTCCACCAGGTCTGATAATGGGAGCAAATTTATTGTAACTTTCCTGGGTCAGACTGACCAATATATTAGGTTGAATAACTTTTGGAAAATAGATTTCAGAATCATCAATAATAACATCACTTCTGGTGGCACCACCTCTTGCTGCTGCTCCATAACTTTGGGATTGGATGGCATTTTTATTTTCAAAAAGGGCTGCAGCTTTGGCAAGGATGATGGCGGCCGTTATAACGCCTTGTCCTCCTGAGCCTGAAAAAACTAATCTTGACCGTTCCATTATGCTTTTCCTTTCATTGCGGCTTGAATAATTTCGTCATAGGCCTCACAATACTCAGGGACATCTGTATTCTCGACAAAAATTCCCCTTTGGATTAAATTAGGATTTTTTTCCAATTTTTTGGATCCAATCTTCACAGTATCTGTTTTATAGCTTTCCATCATCTGGACAGCGTCGCCTTCTTTATTTTTTCTTCCATAATAGGTCGGGCATTGTGTCAGGATCTCTACTACGGAAAATCCTTTATGGGAGATACCTTTTTTGATGAGGTCTTTACATTCATTGGCATGGAATACCGTGGATCTGGCGACAAATGTTGCGCCAGCACTCCTGGCAAGTTCAACCACGTCAAAAGGCCTGTCAATGGTCGAATAAGGAGCTGTTGTTGCTTTTTTGCCAGTACCGGACAAGGGAGAAAATTGACCACCGGTCATGCCATAAATTCGGTTGTTCATGACAATGGCTGTGATATCAATATTTCTTCTGGCTGCATGAATAAAATGATTGCCGCCAATGGCAAGGGCATCACCATCACCCATGGGGACAATGGCCTTTAGGCTGGGTTTGGAAAGTTTTACTCCCGTGGCAAAGGAAAGAGCCCTTCCATGAATGGTGTGAAGGGAATGAAAATCAACATATCCTGAAATTCTGGAGGAACATCCAATACCGGACGTTATTACAATCTCATTTTTATTTAGACCCAGTTCATGAACTGCCCTTAATAAAGATCCTAAAACGATTCCATGACCACAGCCGGGACACCAGATATGGGGGAAAAATCGCGGTCGAATATAGTCTTTAAAATCAAACGGTGTGTTTGTCATGTTACACCCCCCTCCCCTGGATCATTCTCAAAAGGGTTTTGATGTCCGTTGGTGAGATTAATTCTCCATCAATTCTGTTGGCTAGAAAAACTTTGTTTGGGTTGTCAACTGCATTTTTAACCTGGGTGACAATCTGGCCCATGTTCATTTCAACCACAATAACGGCTTTTGCATTGGCACATTTTTCTTTTACCATATCAGAGGGGAAAGGCCAAAGGGTCTGTAGTTCGAGAACGCCGATCTTTATTCCCCTTGCTCTCCTGTTTTTTGCCAGATGAATGGCGGATCTTGCAGAAGAACCATATGAGATAAGTATAAAATCCGCATCATCCAGCCAGTATTCCTTATACATGTTGATTTCGTTGACATTGTTTTCTATCTTATCCACAAGATGTCGCAGAAGTTCGCTGACAACTTTTGGATTATTGTTAGGAAAACCCCACATATCATGGAAAAGGCCTGTAACATTATATCTGTGTTCCGAGCCAAAATCAGACATGGGCAGTCTGCCATCTTCTCTTGGGAGATATGGATGATAATCCACTCCTTTTTTAACAGAAGTCCTAAGACGTTCCACTACAGGAATTTCTCCTGGTTCCGGAATAATAAATTTTTCACGCATATGGCCGATAACTTCATCAAACAGGAGGACTACAGGGGTTCGATAGGTTTCTGCCATGTTAAAGGCTTCAACGGTTACTTTGAAAATATCCTGATGATTGGATGCAGTGAGTGCGATGATGGAATGATCTCCATGTGTTCCCCATCTGGCCTGGTTTACGTCTCCCTGGCTTGTGTGGGTAGGGTTGCCTGTTGACGGACCGCCGCGCTGTACATTGGCAATCACACAGGGGATTTCCGCCATACAGGCATAGCCTAAGGCTTCCTGCTTAAGAGAAAATCCCGGGCCTGAAGTGGCCGTCATTACCTTGTTTCCAGTTAGTGAGGCACCAATGATAGCTCCCATGGATGCAATTTCATCTTCCATCTGGATAAACTTTCCGCCTTTTTGGGGAAGGCGGGAGGCCAGATGTTCCATGATCTCAGTGGATGGGGTGATAGGGTATCCTGCGAAAAAATCTATCCCGGCGTAGATGGCACCTTCCACACAGGCCTCGTTTCCCTGGACAAACCTTATATTTTTATTATCTTTCATTTTCCCCTTCCTGATCTTCTATGATTTGTATTGCTAAATCAGGGCATCGAAGTTCGCAGAGTTTACAAGCAATGCAATCTTCTGGTCTTACAGCTTCAACCTTCCCATTTTTATCAAATTCAAGAACGCTTTTGGGACAGAAATGTATGCAGATACCACACCCTTTACACCATTCTTTGTCAATTAAATGTTGGACGTTTTTACCTTTTCCCATAATATCCTCTTAATAGATAATAACTATCTGTAAATTTAAGGCCCTTCATTAAGGGATTTAACTTCTTATGTCAAGGATAACACATATTTAAAATGGATTGAATTCATTCTTTTTTATTTATAAAAAAAATGCAAGAAAAAAATAAATCATGGAAAAATAGAATGGTTGTACCTTTTTGATTTGATCAAGTTGCTCTGAACAATGGTATAATAATGTATGAACAGCCGGGAAAATATGATAAATTAAACCATTTGGCTTTAATGAAGATATAAGACAGCTCAAAAACCTGAGGATTTAGCGATATATTTAAGATTAAATTTAAAGGCACCAGAATTGGAATTAAAAACATATTGGATTCCTAACTTGAACAAATTTATATCAACTCCCATGGTAATAGCATGAAAAAGTATCCGCTGGTAAGTGTGATCCTTCCAACTTATAACCGTGCCTGGACCTTGAAAGATGCTGTTGATTCGGTGCTGTTACAGGATTATCCAAATATAGAATTAATAATCATAGATGATGGTTCAGAGGATAATACACAGGAATTACTTGGGGTATATAAAAATGAAATCACGGTTTTTTATCAGACAAACAAAGGTGTCAGTGCGGCAAGAAACAAAGGGATAAAGGAAAGCTGTGGCGAATTTATTGCCTTGCTGGATTCTGATGATGCCTGGGATAAGAAAAAGATATCCTGCCAAATGGAATTTTTTAATAACCATCCAGAAGCCCTTATTTGTCAGACCGAAGAGATATGGATCAGGAATGGGAAAAAAGTTAACCCTAAAGTCAAGCACAAGAAACTCTCTGGAATGATATTTGAGCAATCATTGTATCTTTGCCTGGTAAGTCCTTCCGCTGTTATGATGAAAAGGCAATTGTTTGAATTGAAAGGATATTTTAATGAAGACTTTACAGTGTGTGAAGACTATGACCTCTGGCTTCGGGTCAGTTCAACCCTGCCGATTTTTCTGATAGATAAACCCTATACCATAAAAAGGGGAGGGCACAAGGATCAGCTTTCAAACTTTCATTCCCAGGATAAATTCAGAATCCGGTCCTTATCCACCCTTATAGAGTCAGGCAACCTGACACAGGATCAGGCACAAAAGGCAAAAAATGTTTTGAAAAAAAAATGTGTCATTTATGGGAATGGATGTATAAAAAGAGGGAAAAAAAAAGAAGGCGAATTTTATTTAGGACTTGCCGGATCGGTTTAAAGATCGGAAATATTTATTTTATAAAACCAAACATCTTTTGTTTGAAGGAAAGTTTCTGCATTTTTCAAATGGGGAAGTTATAGTATCTTTTTATTATCCGCCTGCAAGAAAGGTAATAATCTGAATTTCATCGCCTGCTTTTACCAGTTTTTCAAGTTCGCCGGGATATGCGCTTTCATTGTTCAGATAAATTTCAATATAATGGCGCAAGTCCTGGTTTTTATCAAATAGTTCATGTTTCATGCCCGGATGCAAGGTGACAAAATCGTTTAACGCCTCGCCAACAGAGTTTCCTTCAACTTCTATTGTTTTTTGACCATTGGTATGCTGACGATGGGTAACATGTACCTGTATTTTTACACTCATTTTTAATTCACCCTAGGGTTATCATAATTTTATCATAAAAAAAGTTTTGTTTCTTTTAATCCTTATTAATAGAATATTATGTTCTTTAATGCAATGATTTTTTGGCTTTGATATAGCTGTATTGTATTCAAATCTTGACAAGAAACATGCCTTGGATTAAGGTTCCCAGAATAGTTATGATATTAATGTGTTAAGATTTAAAAAAGGAATTGAAACTATGGAAGTTAAAAAAAATGACCCTTCCAGTCTGGATAAAAGTGCAAAAGCAAGATTAATTGTTGACATGTTAACACGAATTGTAGTCCACTATGGGTTATGGTTTACCGAAGTCAGGCATCAGATGGGCATGGAAAAGGCCTTGGAGATTCTTCAAAAGGCAACCGAAAAGAGCGTTTCAATCGGGATGAAGAAATTTTCAGATGTACTGGATTTTCAGATTGAAGATGGATTGCCTAAAGCATTACTGGACATGGAAGACGAAAAAATGCAAGCCCTTATGGGTGCTGTGGCAAAAAACTGGCTGGTTAATGATGGAGTGTGGTTTCAGGCAGTTGAATTTGATAATGGAATGAATGACGCAAAGCGATGCAATGATTCCTGCTGGGCCCAATTTTCCCCCTATGAAGCATTTGCGATTAAAAATTTTTTAAAACTGGATGATCAATGCGGGTTGGAAGGTTTAAAAAAAGCGTTAAATTTTAGAATGTATTCATTAATAAATGAGCAATCTTTTGTTGACGAAGGGCCCCAAAGTTTTGTATTTCAAATGAATGATTGCAGGGTTCAATCTGCAAGAAAGAGAAAAAAATTGGATGATTATCCCTGTAAATCTGCAGGGCTGGTTGAATATGAATATTTTGCAAGTGCTGTTGATAAAAGAATTAAAACCGAATGTATCGGATGTCCGCCGGATGACCATCCAGAGGAATGGTTTTGTGCATGGCGTTTTACTATGGAAAATCAAAATAATGGATAAATAGTTAAGAAGGGGTTTGTATTATGGGAGTAACATCTGACAAGATCCAGGAGCTGAAACAAAGAGAGAAGCACATCATGGGAATGGGCGGTGAAAAAGCGCTTGAAAAACGGCGGGAAAATGGAAAACTCAATGCCAGGGAAAGGCTTGATATCCTTTTTGACGAGGGAACCTTCAGGGAATTGGACATGTTTGTCACCCACAGATGCACAAATTTTGGGATGGAAAATGTGGAGGTCCCGGCGGATGGTGTTGTAACAGGGCATGGTAAAGTGGAAGGCAGAATCGTATTTGCTTATGCCCAGGATTTTACTGCAAGGGCAGGTTCTTTGGGAGAAATGCAGGCTAAAAAAATCTGTAAGGTCATGGATATGGCTTTAAAGGCAGGAGCTCCTATTATCGGCATGAATGACTCTGGCGGAGCAAGAATTCAGGAAGGCATTGATGCCCTGTCAGGATATGGTGAGATTTTCTTTAGGAATTCAGGTGCATCAGGAGTCATCCCTCAGATTTCAGCCATTATGGGGCCTACTGCTGGTGGTGCGGTTTATTCGCCAGCCATGACGGATTTTATTTTTATGGTTAAAAAATCCAGCTATATGTTTATTACAGGGCCTAATGTTATCAAGGCGGTAACAGGAGAAGAGATTAGTTTTGAAGAGCTTGGTGGTGCCATGACCCATAACGAAAAATCCGGGGTGGCCCAATTTGCCTGTGAGTCTGATGAAGATGCCCTTATGCAGATAAGAACGCTTTTATCCTATCTGCCTTCCAACAATATGGAAGATCCACCCTATGTGCCGCCAACTGATGATCCCAATCGTATGGATGAGTCCTTGGATTCAATCATACCGGATAACCCCAACAGGGCATATGATATAAAGGATGTGATCACCTCCATAGTGGATGACGGTCAGTATTTTGAGCCCCATCAATATTATGCTAAAAATATGGTGATCTGCTTTGCAAGGCTCAATGGACGTTCCATTGGCATTATTGCCAACCAGCCGGCACATCTGGCCGGATGTCTGGATATTGATGCTTCTGATAAGGCCACACGGTTTATCCGGTTTTGTGATGCATTCAATATTCCCATGCTGACAATTGCAGATGTACCGGGATATCTACCCGGCAGTAACCAGGAGTGGGGAGGAATTATCCGGCACGGCGCAAAACTTTTATGGTGTTATTCAGAAGCCACAGTTCCAAAGCTTTTGTTGATTACAAGGAAAGATTATGGCGGTTCCTATATTGCCATGTGCTCCAGACATCTTGGTGCTGATATGGCCTTTGCATGGCCCAGCGCACAGATTGCGGTCATGGGTGCCGAAGGTGCTGCCAATATTATCCATGCAAGGGAAATCAAAGGAGCAGATGATCCAGGAGCAAAACGGGCAGAAAAAATCAAAGAGTATAACGAGAAATTTTCCAACCCCTACTGTGCTGCCGAAAGAGGTTATGTGGATGCAGTGATTCAACCGTCTCAAACAAGGCCGCGCCTCATTGATGCTCTTGAGGCTATGGCAACAAAAAGAGAGCTGAGACCGGCAAAAAAACATGGAAATATACCTGTATAATATAAAG